>Ga0209515_10000367_pt1 | contig 84845 bp, 63 predicted proteins | sample Subgroupgradi54m_FD_187454 | JGI IMG/M metagenome (GOLD analysis project Ga0209515, IMG submission 187454) | Subsurface groundwater microbial communities from S. Glens Falls, New York, USA - GMW60B uncontaminated upgradient, 5.4 m (SPAdes)... ...
CTTACAATCTGATTACCTTGTCGGCTCCAAAGCATCTCAAGGGTTTCCGCCAAAAGATTCGTTATTTCAGAAACACAATTCCTCAACAACATTTGCTTAACACCGTATGAAATTTGCAGAACTCAAGTCTATAACTTAAGTATGATCAATCTTTTTTGATTGAATGCCAAATAGGATCGTTATTTTTCTAAAGGAGGGTAACTTGCTTCCCGGGAAGAAGCAAGACCTTCGGCTGTTTAAAGCCGGCGGGAATTTTCGGTACAAAGAACGGCCACGCGTTTCTTCATTTTTTCCTGAAGGCCTGTTTCACAGCTTGACTCACGTTACCCAAGCAACAGGAACCTTGGGGGTTGGTGATTTCGCAGTAGCAATTGCCGGCTTGGACTTGGGCTTTGATCTGATCGATCACAGTGCTTTTGCCTGTATTTCTAATCTCGGCTTGGATTTTCTCAGGCGTCCAGCCGAAGCAATAGCAAACAGGGGCTGTGGGATTCTGAGGCTCCTTAAGTCCCACAGGGACACTTAGATCGTCTTTTCGAAAGAGCACTCGGTCTGGGACAAAGTATACGACAGCACAAGGCGCACTCCTACAAAAGCAGAATTCCTTTTGTTTTGGAATTCCAGAGCGTTTTTCAGGCTTGAGGAGTGCTCCAAGGGTGATCCGCTGAACCGTCTTCCCTAACTCTCCACATTCGGGACACTTCGTGGGTCCACACTTTTGAGGCGGATGAAGCTCGCAACAGACCTCCGTGATCGTGTCTTGCTCATTCTTTACCGAATCCCCGGAATCAGGATAACAACTTCCGCTCATTTTCGACTCCTTCCTTTCGTTTAAATCTTTGCTTTCTCGGCTTCATATCCTGTTCGGTTAATCGCAGCCACAATTTGATCTAAGGTTGTCTTTTGAGGGTCATAGGAGACAATCGCCACCTTATCCCTGGCGCTTGCCCTCACCTGATGGATGCCGGGAAGCTTCTTTATGGCAGACTGAACTGCGACCTCACAAGTGAAACAGCTCATGCCCTCCACAGGAAGAGAAACCTGCACGCCTTCTTTGGAAACTTCATCCGCTCGGCTTCCCTTGGCATAGGTGTAAATGTTAAGCCCAGCAAAGAGCAAAACAATGGATGAAGCCAAAAGAAGGACATTCCCTGTCACTTTCTTCCCATCCATTTCGCAATGGGCTGATTCGCAGGATTTCCTTTCCTTAAAATAGTTTCGCCAGGCGAAGCTAAGAAGAAGGGCGGCCGTGAAGATAAAATACCAGTGGTATCTCCCGAGGACCGCCCCAAATCCCAAGCTGCCAAGTCCCAAACCAATTAAAAGCAAAGGCCCCAGGCAACAGACTGAAGCCGTCATAGCTGACAGAATCCCGAGGCCTTTGGCTTTCATCGGTCAAACCTCTTTCAGCTCGCCATTCTGAATTTTGCGAACCAACTCATTCCATTCTTGCTTCTTGAGGCGCACGAGGTTACCTTTCTCTCCAATACGGACCTCTTCATCGTACATAACAACCTCAGGACAAGCACCACAGGCAGGACAAAGTGTCACTTTCTTAATCGGTCCCATCTTTATTTCCCTCCTTTTTTCTTGGGTTCTCTTTCGATTTGTGGACAAACCAAATAGGAGCGTTTCTTCGCTTCCTTCGGGCTGATCCATTCTGAAAGAAGAGCCTCAAGATCCTTTTTCATCTTCTGAAGCTCTTGTATCTTTGATTCAAACTCCACAATCTTCTTGGTGAAAAGCTTCCTCACAAGGTCACAGCAGGGCTTGAGGCCCTCCTTGCTGCATTGCATGATTCCTTTGATCTCACTAAGGGTAAGGCCCAAGGCCTGTGCCTTCTTGATGAAACGGAGCTTTTCAACCACATCTTTGGTGTAGAGCCGGAACCCTCCGATGCTCCGGACCGGTTTCTCCAGTAGCCCCAGCTTCTCGTAATAGCGGATCGTGTCGATTGAAAAACCCGTTTCTTTGGCTACTTCCCCAATCTGATATTGGCTGTTTCCGCTTTTCATCTTTACACCTATTTTGAAGTTTACATCCTGGAGTATGCTCCAGAGTCAAGGGAAAATTTTTTACTTCTCCTTCTCAGCATGGTTTTCTTCCCAGATTCTGAGTTCCCGCAGCGTATCCCGGATAAACTTTCGGGGGTTGCGTTTGATCTTATTAAAACACTCCTTCGGCATGTCTGGGGAGGCGCGATAGGTGCCGCCCCAGAGAATCATTTCGACCATGAGTGGTAAGAGATCCTTCCCTTTTTGAGTCAGATAATAAAGTTTCTTTGATTTGTGGCCGGGATGTGGGAGGCTGTCGATCAGCCTCGTACACACAAGGCGTTTCAGTCGGTCAGAAAGGATGTTAGTCGCGATACCTTCGGGGCCGCTTAAGAACTCATGATATTCATGTTTGTTCATGAGCATGAGATCACGAATCACAAGCAGCGTCCAACGGTCTCCCACGACATCCAGGGCATTGGCAACCGGACAAGCCGACCGACATTCGGATTTTTTGAGGGTTTCCACGGGCTGCATTATAGCGGAACCGAGTCTAAAAATAAAGCTTGCATTTTGCAAGTGATTTGGATAGATTATAATTACTTGCATTTTGAAAGTGATTAAATTCTTCAACCAAAGGAGATGCGTTATGACGCAAGCTATCGAGATTGTCAAAAAACTCAACAAAGCATTTGAAACCAAAGACAAGGCGGCATTCCGCTTACTTTTGCATCCGAAATATACTTTCCGTGGTTCTCTCATGGCCATGAATAGCCCGGAAGAAGCAGTAGAATTTTTAGGCCAGTGTCCTTTTAAGGCCAAAAGTGAAAACGTCAAGTTTCACGTGTCGGGAGATACGGTGATTCAGACCTTTGACTGGGTAGTCAAAGAACCCTTTCAAGGCACCATCCGTATGTGTGATGTGATTACGCTAAAGGACGGGAAGGTCTTCTCGGAAGAACTCTTCTATGATTCCGCCAAATTCCCAAAAGAAATTCTGGAGAGCATGAAGGCGACCGCCTGATTTTCAAAATCACTGAACATCCAAAAAATAAAAAAGCCCGGCATTTTTACCGGGCTTTTTTATTTCCTTAAAAGTTCACGAATTTTGGCTTGTAGTTGGATATAGTCGGCATCTCCCCTTGCGTATTGCCCGCCGGGATGGATGTGTCGGATGATTCCTTTTCGATCAATCAGGAAGCTGACGGAAGTCCATCCTCTCTCGCGACCGTCAAGCCACCATCGACGAAGTGTTTTCCAATCATAATCAATGGCAACGGGAAATTTGAATCCGAATTTCTTGGCGTACCTTTGAACTTCTTCGGGATCAAGTGGGCTGGGCGATTTATGATGATAAAATCCGATAACTTCCAGTCCTTGATCGTGATACTTCTCATGAAATTCATTCAAGGCTGGGGCTGAGGCAGTGCAGAAAGGACAGCCCGGAGCAGTCCAGAATCGTACCAGAACGACTTTCCCCTTGAGATCCTCTAAGCGAAGGGGTTTTGAATGAAGCCATTGCCCGACTTCCCACTCTTTTGCTTTTGTCCCGATGAGTTCTTGTCCCTCACCGACCGGCTCGCTGCTTGCAGTCGGAGGATGTCTCGTGAAAATAAGCAAGGCCAAAAGAAGCAGCGAGATGATCCAAAAAATATACTTTTTCATTTTTGAAGAAGTTCCCTGAGCTTCTCAACATCGGTTGTCGGAAAATCACAGACGTAATTTTTGCAGACATAAGCTGTGGGTTTGCCGTTTATCATGATCTGTCTTTCAATAAATGGAGATAATGCTTCAATCTTTTTGGCATCTTCCATCTCTTTTGGATGCAAGGCTACGACTTTATTTGGCAGAAATCTTCCATAAATTGTCCGGATCATGGCCTGTGTGCCTGGTTCTGTTTGATCCCCCGCAATGACAATCTCGCGGAAGGGCCCGAGAGCAAAATCCAGAGCCATCGACATTTGAGGGTATCCAGCCGGAAATTTATCAATCTCCGGCGAGAAAGCATCCAAAGTCGACCGGGCCCATCCTGCCATCTCGCGGTTCATGGTCAGACGCCCGACACGAAGCAGGGATAAAGTCGCTACCGAATTGCCGGAAGGGAGAGCGCCGTCATAAAGTTCTTTGGTTCTTGCGATGAGTTTCTCGGCGTCTTTTCCAGTTAAAAAGAAACCTCCACCGGATTCATCCCAAAAAAGAGGGAACATGTTTTTAAGAAAGAAATTCGCTTCTTCAAGATATCTCGGATCAAAGGTCGCTTCATATAGATCAATAAGGCCATGCGTGAAAAAGGCGTAATCTTCAATGAACCCAGTGATAGCAACCTCGCCATCTCTGTAACGATGCATGAGGCGTCCGTCTTCTCTCTTCATTTTCTCAAGCAGGAAATCAGCAGCTTTTTGAACGGCATCCCGGTAACGCGGTTCGTTCAACACCCGTGAACCAAATGCAAGGCTTGAAATCATGAGCCCATTCCAGTCCGTGAGGACTTTATCATCCAGATGCGGGCGTAGCCTCTTGGAACGGATACTGAAAAGCGTTTGTCTGGATTCTTTCAAAGCCGTTTCAATTTCATCTGAGCTCTTTTTGAATTGCTTTGCCGTCTCTTCCAAAGAATGAGCCACGTAAAGAATGTTTTTGCCTTTAAATTCTCCACGAGGGTCTTGCGGCACATTTCCGTTGGGCCCCACTCCAAAATAAAAATTGAAAATCTCACCTTTTTCCTTGCCAAGCACTGCCGTAATTTCATCCTGAGACCAAAGGTAAAATGCTCCTTCCGACTTTTTATTGGGCTGGGACGGGTCCGGAGCACTGTCCGCATCCTCAGCGGAATAAAAAGCTCCGTTCGAACCAGTCATATCACGCAAGACATAGTCAAGGATTTCCCGTGCGATCCGGGCATATTCTTCTTTGCCAGTCGCCTGATAGGCTTCAAGGTAGGTCTTTGAAAGAATCGCCTGATCATAAAGCATTTTTTCAAAATGCGGCACCCGCCACTGGCCGTCGGTTGAGTACCGGTGGAATCCTCCTCCAATATGATCATACATTCCCCCCTTCGCCATCTCTTGGAGCGTCTTCTCAACCATCTCAAGGGCTTTTCCATCTCCGGTTCGCTCCCAATATCGTAGAAGGAAGGACAGTGTGTGACTTCGGGGAAACTTGGGTGCGCCTCCAAACCCTCCAAATCGGGAATCAAACTGCGACTGGAACTGCTGATAAGCTTTTTCGAATGTCTTTTCATCCAAGGTATGACTCATCGCCGCCTTTGCCTGAGCCTCCGCACGAACTGCCTGTGTAATGGATTCGCTGGACCCAAGAATTTGCTTTCGTTCTGTCTTCCACTTTTGGGCAATGGTATTAAGAATAGTCACAAGCCCGGGACTTCCCCACCGATCTTCGGGTGGGAAATAAGTCCCGCCGAAAAAAGGTTTAAGGTCAGGAGTGAGAATCACGGTCATGGGCCAACCGCCCGATCCAGTCATCGCCATGACTACTTGCATGTAGATGTTATCCACGTCGGGCCGCTCTTCCCGGTCGACTTTGATAGAAACGAAGTTATCATTCATAATCTTTGCAATTTCGGGGTTAGAAAAAGACTCTTCTTCCATGACATGGCACCAATGGCAGGTCGAATATCCGACAGAAAGGAAGATAGGTTTATCCTGCCTCCTCGCCTTCTCGAATGCCTCGTCACCCCAGGGATACCAATCCACCGGGTTATTGGCGTGCTGTAGAAGATAGGGGCTTTTTTCATGAATGAGACGGTTGGTGTAGGTGTCTGCTTCTTTAGCTAAAGTGACTTCACTCCAGGCCAGGATCAAAATCATGCTGAAACCAAGAAAGGTTTTCAGCGCAACAAAAATCCTTCTTGCCTGTGAACCGTAAAATGGCTTAGAAAGCGTATTGAACCGCTGCAACAATTTGGTTGTCGGTAGTGCCGTTGGCCTCTGCGTCTTTGTGGACATAATTCAGCTGGAGCTTGGTTGTGGGATAAACAAAAAAATAATTCAGCCCGATAGTCGTATCAAATTCCTTATCTTCGGCAAGCCTCTCGTTGGGATCAAAACCTTCGAACCGGAACACGCTTTCCCAACGGGGCAGAAACCGATACCCGGCTTGCGCATACCAGCCGTAAGCCGGCACTGCCGCATCTTGGGCCTTCATGTACTCAGCTTTTAAAGACAGGGGGCCGTACAGATAACGCCCCTCAAGCCCGATTCGCTTTTTCTCGCTGGCCGTGTCATTGGTCGTTCTGAAATAGAGATTCGATCCGCCTTCAAGCCCCTTTAAATAAGGACTGTCTGGAAAGGGTTTTAAAACGAACCGTGTCGCAATGTCCTTTTGATCATTGGAATCAAACCGGTTCGCCTCATCGCCGGTGAAAACACCGACCTGATAATCCAGATATTTCCACTTTCCTTCGGTCATAAGGCCGATATCGCGTTTGTCCCCGAAGGTCCGTCCAATGAAGGATCGTTCAATGCTATCGATAAGCGCCGAAGAGCGGAAACCTTCCTCGGTGACGGGAATTTTATATTGACCGAGCTTCACCACGTGGTGCGGAATCCCGTCAAACGCCAAATAAGCGTCTTTTAAAATGCTTCGGGTCGTATTGTCTTCCCGCGTCAGGGCAGGATCGATTTGCAACTTCCATTTCAAATGATCTAGGGGTGCGCCTGAAAGCCCCAACTCAAGGCGCCGATGGCGAAAATTATCATGGGCGTGATCGTCATAGGTATACCACTCTTGAAGAAGGGTCCCAACCTCTATGCTACCCATCCCTGCTTTGACTGGGAGCTTCGCATCTTTTTCCGGAAGAGTCGCTGGCTTTTCAAGGAGGTAATGTCTCAAATTCTCCTTAAGACTCCTTGGTGTCTTAGCTTCAAAGGGTTGCTGGGCGGCAGCAATGGGTTGAATCTCTCTTTTTTCGATTCTACTTCTTAGGGTCTCAATCACCTCGTTCTGCTGGCTGACTGTCTTTTTAAGCTCTCCCACTGACTGTTGAAGGCCAAGAACCATCCTAGATAGTTCTTCGTTCGACAGGACTGCGTTCCCCGTCTGGGCTGATCCTATGTTTGAGAAAACACAGGAAATCGCTGTAATTGTGAAAACAAGAACTGTAATTTTTGATATTTTTTTAATCATCTCGATTTCTCCATTTTTTGTCCTCTGGAATTTCTATGCTCCACGCAAAGCATGGTAAGATTTAACAAATTTTCAACTTTCTTGCAATCGGACTTCCGTTGTTTTCCCATCTTCAACGATCACGCCTACGATCTCCCGCTTGGTAAGCGAAACATCAGGAACGACCACATATTTGCCTGGCGGCAGCTTGATATGCTCTGGCTCGTCTCCCCGGATATTTTCGTGGTTTTCAACGCTTCTCAAGAGTTTCCCATCCGCACCATAGAGAGTGTACGGCAAATAGGGATAATATTCATCCTCACTTGTACCCCCACCCGACGAGGCTCTTTCCGTATAGACCAGAAGCGAACCCTGAGGTGTATAAGTAGGAATCTGCGGCTCGACCACCCGAGTGACGTCCTGCCATGTATACGCTCGACTCATTGCACAGCCTGTTATGAGCAGCAGACAGCTTCCCATAATTAAAATTAAGTTGGTTTTCATATGAGCCCTCCGTATTGTTTTTTGAAGAGTTCTAAGAGTCGTCGAAAAAACGATCTCCGCTCTTCTGTTTTTAAGCTGGAAATTTCTACTTTTGAACTTTTCGCAGTCAAATCCTCCGCCGCACTTATGATAAGAAGTTGGTGATAGGTCAATTGATAACCCATCTTCGCTTTTAATTCTTCCTGTTCAGCCCGGTTGAATAACGCCTCAGCATCCCTTAATTCCGTGAAGGTTCCGGATTTTTCCTGATAGCGGGTGTGGGCCAGCTCATAAGCCTTTTTGCCCAATTCGTACTGTTTTTCAAGCGCTTCACTTATTGTCTGGGCCGTTTTCCATTGTTGAGAGGCAATAGTGACTTCCTTTTTAACCCGGTTTCTCCATTCCTGAAGCTTTGCCTTAGCTTGCTCCTCCTGGGCTTTGGCCTTTTTAATTTTGCCTTTCATTTGGAACCCGTCAAAAATAGGCATAGTCACACCCACGCCTGTGGACCACCGATCTCCTCCCGAAGACTTTGTATCGTTAAGTACCCCTACGCTTGAGACTGCAACAAGCCTCGGCACATGTTCCAACTGTGCAGCGCGTTTTGCCGCATGAGCGGATTCATAGAACGCTTGCGCAGCTTTAATCTCCGGCCGGTTCTTCAAGGCGTGATCTAGAAGAAAAGGCAAGGAAGGTGGTTCGTTTACGTTCCGCGAGGGCATCTCGCAGACAAAAAATTCCATATCAGGTGCTGCCATTAACTCCTTGAGTTGTTCCACGGACTCCCCTAACATTCCACCTGCCTCGGCTTGGTTGGCATGTGTTTGCTCAAGGTTGGCTTTGGATAAATCCTCTTCAACGGGTGAAGTAATCCCTGAGCGCGTATATTTCTCGATTTCCTCGACCAGACTTCCTTGGCGTTTTTCCCGCTCATGAAGTAACTGTGTCAATTGCGTGGAAAGCGCGCAGCCGGAAAAACCACGAAGGGTCAGAAGTTTCACTTCCGCAATTTGCTGGAAAATTTCTTCGCTGCGGGCAAGGGATTCTTTTTTTGCGGACTTCATCTTAAACTGGGTCCTCCCAAAATCAAAAAAAGTCCAAGATCCATCAAATCCCCCTCCCCAGCCTTTTCTAAAGGGCGAATTCACAAGACCGGTAATCCCAGTCGCCGACGATGATCCCCCAAGCCCGAAACTGTCCATCCCCGATAGATTCACACGGGGCCAATAAGCCGACCGGGCAATCGTGAGGTCCGCCCGACTTTCATCGCTTCTTGCTCTTGCAATCACAATTTCGGGATTCTGCCTGAGGACGATCTCCATCACTTCTTCAAGACTCATGACTTTGGGCTGAATTTCATGCCCGACCTCACTGGCCTTCAAATTGCCGGCGAATAAAAGAAAAAGAAGCATCATCCCAAATTTTTTCACAGGACGGTCCCAAATCATCGTGAATTTCCATTTTTCAAGACCCACGTAAAGGAGAGGGAGGACAAGAAGGGTTAAAATCGTGGAGACCAACAAACCCCCAAGAACCGCACGCCCTAAAGGTACATTAGCTTCAGCGCCATGGCCAAAACCAATCGCCATGGGCAGAAGGCCCAGAAGTGCGGCCAATGTTGTCATCACAATGGGCCGCAACCGGACCCGGGCCGCTTTAATCGCGGCTTCTTCCGCCGATGCCCCTTCACCTTTCAAGCGATTGGCAAATTCGATTAAGAGAATTCCATTGGAGACCGCGATCCCGACCATAAAAATCACTCCTATAAACGATTGAATGTTGAGAGAGGTTCGAGTCAGCCAAAGCGTGACAAGCACGCCCATCAAACCCATAGGAACCGTAAAAAGAATCAGAAGCGGATCACGAAACGAACGGAATTGCGCCACCAGAACCAAGTAAATTAAAATAACCGCCAAAAACAACCCTCCTCCGAGATTTTGGAAAGAACTCGCCATAGATTCGACTTCCCCGCGATGCTCGATCTTGTACCCTTCGGGTAACGGAATATGGCGAATGTTCCGGCTGATTTCGGAAGAAACCGATCCCACATCCCGACCGCTTGTATTGACCATCACATCAATCACCCTTTGAATATTGCGGTGCCTGACTTCCGAGGGTGCCGTAGTCTCCTTAAACTTTGCGATCTCTTTTAAAAGAACCACCTGCATTTGCCCCTTGCCGGTGAGCGGCAGATTTTTCAATGTATCCAAATTCTTAATCAACTCTTCGGGATATTGAGCGCCTAAGAAGTAATGGTTCCCGTTTTTGGGATCAATCCAAAAAGCAGGCTTGAAATTCACGCTCGAATTAAGCGCTGTCACGATATTTTTAACAACCTCGTCCACAGTTAAGCGTTTGGCTGAAATCGCATCCCGGTCGAGTTCAATCTCAATCTGCGGGTAATCAATCCGTTCCAGGATTCGAACATCCACAGCCCCCTTGACCTTTTTTGCCTCTTTTACAATTTCATCAGCAATTTTGGTGGAAACGCTTAGATCCTTGCCCGCAACCTGAATATTGATGGGAGACGTAGACCCCATGTTGAGGGCCGCAGTGAGCAAGCCACCCCTATTGATACTGGGTTCGATATCGGGAAATTCCTTTTTGAATAGCTCGCGAATCATGCGGGCGTATTTTTCCGTGGAATACTTTCGGTAATGAGATAATTCAAGCTCGATAAAGGCGTCCCCAGGCCCTGAGTTGGGTGTGTAAGCCGCAGGCCAGTCGTAAAGCACTCCCATGTTCGAGATCATGGTCTCGATGCTATGATCCCCAAGTAACTCCCGCAGACGCCCCTCAACCTTGGACAGAGCTGCTTCCGTATTTTCGATACGAGTTCCCGTCGGAAGACGCAGGTGGAGCGTCATGTAACCCACATCTGCCCGCGGAAACAGTTCTTTGCCAATAAAGGGATAAAGAAGAAAGCTTGCCAGGAATAAAGAAATAACAATCCCGACCGCTTTTTTCTTCCTGAGCATCCAGGACGCAAGTACGGCCTCGTAGCGATTCGCGAACCTCTCAAACCCCGCTCCTTCTTTAGAGTGGACCGACGCATTTTTATTTCCAAAGAGTTTCTCAGGAAAAGGAAGGATCACCATTCGCAAAACGGGCGCGATCTTTTTACGATGCCGAAAAGGAAGACGACTAAACAGACTTTCTTTCTTTGTAGTTTCATGGGAGTCATCACCTTTAAGAAAAGTCGCGCAGAAAAGCGGGATGATGGTCATGGAAACAACATAGGAGGCGATAATGGAAAAAGTCACGCTTTTTGCAAGCGGTGTGAAAAGAAATTTCGCGGTTCCAGTCAAAAAGACGACCGGAACAAACACAATAATGGTTGTGACCGTTGCCGCCAAAACCGGCATGGCCACTTCACGGGCAGCTTCCAGCGCAGCCTGGGCGGGAGGCTTGCCCATTTCCCTGTGACGCATCGTGTTTTCCAGCACCACGACGGAATCATCAATGAGTCGGCCGACGGCAAGCGCCAATCCTCCAAGCGTCATGGCATTGATCGTCTCTTTTGTGGCATAAAGCCCGATAAAACAGGCCAAGATCGAAAGAGGTATGGAAAGAAAAACAGCGAAGGAAGCCCGCAGATTGCCCAAAAATATCAAAACAACCAGAGCAGATAGAATTCCGCCCAGCCCGACTTCAAAATAAATGCTCTCAATTGCTTTCCTCACAAACTCCGACTGGTCGGCCACCACTTTCAAAGCCATTCCCTTGGGCAGACGCTCCAACAGGGACTTCATAGCCGATTTGATTCCGTCCACGATTTCAATCGTGTTTGCACCGGGCTGACGGTAAATGGGAATATAGACCTGCCGTTTTCCGCCGATTCGGACAACATTCGTCTGTATCTGATGAGAGTCCTCTGCCTTTCCAACATCCTTGATTCGCACCGGAACACCATTCTCCCCACGGATAAGAAAATCATTCATATCGTCCACTTTTCCCACCATCGCATTGGTGATGATTTGATAGTCTTTATTTCCGAATTTGGCATTTCCTGTCGGGATCATGACATTCGAGTCCTGAAGAGCGCGGACAACATCAAGCCCTGAAAGATTAAGCCCCGCCATTTTGTAGGGGTCCACATACGCTAGAATTCTCCGGAGTCTCCCTCCATAAACAGCGGGCGCGATAACACCTTGAATTCCCTGCAACATATTTCTCAAATTAAAATAAGCGATGTCATAAAGCTGGGTCTCATTCATCTCAGGATTTTCAACCGTTAAAAGCGCCAGCGGAATACTCGCCGTAGGATCAAAAGGCATCACCATCGGAGGTATCGTTCCAGGCGGCAGATAATAAAGATCGGACATGGCAAAAGAGGTCACCTGCGACATGGCGGTATTGGGATCAATATCCGAACGAAAAAAATCCTTGAGAATGCTCACGCCGATCATGGACTTGGATTCCTGCATGGCAATACCATTGGATTGTCCGGTCCAACGCTCAAGCCGGGTCGTGATGTCCTTTTCCACCACTTCGGTAGGCATTCCGGGATAAAAGGTAATCACCTGAACGGCCGGGGTTTTAAAAATAGGCAGAATATCTTTGGGAAGCTTCATCAGACAAACGACGCCGATGATGGTGACGAGCAATGCACCCACGATCACGGTAAAAGGTTCTTTTAAGGAAAACTCTTCGAGTTTCATAACAAACTCCAATCACAGTTTTGATTTTTGAATCAAAAGAGAGGCAAAACAGAAAGGCCGCGAGACGGATTAGCCCTTGGCGAAATCCTTTCGTGGTGAAGGAAAGTCTAGATGCGGAGATTACAGTTTAATTGGAAGAGAGGAAGGGGCTGAGGCGGACCTAACGCAGGCGGCGACAAACCGCTTTGGGTAAAAGAATCGTCTACAGATGGAATGTGAACAGACTTAAAGGTTGAATGATTGCTGATCTGGGAAAGTGATGGCTGAGAAATCCTAAAAGAGGGCTGGCTGTCATAAGCATCCTTAAGGGACGTGCAGGGGTGATGGGGTTTCTTAAAGTGGGGGATGTTCTTGGAAACAGTAACCAGTTGCGTAAGGGGTTTGTCAGGATCCGGCCGGCAATAGTCCCATGCCGTCGTGATCAGGATGAAAATAAATAAACAACTTACACCTATCGCGATTATTCGGTGTTGCATGCTTGTTATTTTATCTCAAGTTCCCATATAGTCAACGGCTAGTTATTCACATTTCTGAATGGTCCGATAGCTTCAAAGTTGAATCTTCTACTCAGAAGGAATGATACCGCATCCGATCCTCCCACCCTCATTGCCGGTTGGCTGGCCGAAATTGGCCTCCCTTTCGTGGAGAATCAAAGCCCTTCCCGCGACGCCCTATTTGCCCTCTTTTAACGTGAGCCCCGGAATCACTTCTTCAAGAATCCCTTTTCCGTCCGGGCCGATATGGCAAGCAAACTTTTACTTCAATCGCAGACAACACTCCATAGGGAATTAGCCCATTACTTGTGCCCAAATCGTGCCTAAACGCGGTCAAAATATCGCTAAACACACCAATATCGTTCAAGGCGTAGACTGATTCCAACGCCAAGCATGGACTACAATTAGACGTTGCAAGTGATTATCGCTAAAGGAGTTATGGAGTTTTATGAGTCCCCTGCTCTAACCAGCTGAGCTACGGGCCCTAAATTAAGATTTTCAGGCCAAAGATATCAGCCCTTTTCGCGAAGCGAAATAGGGCGGGCCCTAATTAAAGATTTATTGGCTAACTTTACCAGCCCCTTTCACGAATTGAAAGGGGGGACCCGATATTGAATTATTTTTTTTCCACCGCCTTCGATTCCCGGAAAACCTTGTACGAGAGCTCGACATTGATATTCAGTTTCTCAGCCAGCTTAATCACCGCTTTGAGCAGGCCGGCCTCATCACCGCCCGCTTCGGAAAGACGAGGATAGACCTTGTCCACCAGCACACTGAAAACCTGATTCTCCATGCGATACCGCCATTCGGAAAATCCGGCAATGCCGGCAAATTCCACCAGCCGGCTCACGCGCACGAGCTGAAAAACCGTCCATTCCTTCAAAAATACGGCAAATTCTCGCAGAATCACCATTTCAAATACTGTTTCACTTTGGGGCGTGGAGGCAAGCAGTCCCGATTCCCTTGCCTCCTTCACAAGATCCATTAAATACTCAAGCGCCGCCAGATTCCCGTTCTGACCGAAGTGCGTCAGGCCATTCACCAACTCTTCATGAAGCATGAACTCAAACTGGCTTTTGATCTGCTGGGGCAATTTTTTCTCTAATGTCCGCAACTCCTGAAGCACCGGTAGAAACTCCTTAAAGATAAGAGGATAATCCTTATAAAGCTTCCCCAGCTTTTCCCTGAAGAGCACGTTCAAAATTTCTTCCCGTTCATCAGGGAGGAGATCCCGCAGCGTAAAGTAGGAATCATTAAAAAGTTCATTCCCGGCCCGCTCCAGTTCCGCAAAAGGCATTTCGTCGGTGATAGCGGCAACTTTTTCTTCGAGCCGTTTCACTTCCGCCTCGCTTCCAAACCGTTTCACATAAATCCGGAGGATAAAAGACGGCCGGGTGGAATAGAGCGCTAAAAAAATCTTTTCTTCCTTTTCCTTGGTCACTTCGCTGGCGACCGACACCCGGCCGGCTACAACTTTGCGCGTCACGGTAACTTTCTCCGCATCCAAAAACCGCTGAATTTGATAGCCGTAAAAATGAATTTTCTGGGGCAAACGGTTGAATAAAAGATAGGCCGCATAATGCGCCAGAATGCGATCAAAAGTCAGGGCCGAAGGAAGAACCAGTTGCGTGTATACATTCTTGCCGCTCACGAGTTCGGGACGGTTGCTGGGCGCCTGGCTCAATTTGAGAAGAAACTCCGGTTCAAAATCCCGGGCCGTGATTTCCCGGGCCAATTGCATGGCACGGGAAGCATACTTTAGATTCTGCACGGTTTCAATGCCGGCAATCTCCGAGAAAAACCAGCCGCAGCTGGTGTGCATGAGCTGGGAGTTTCTGGCCAGCTCAAGCAGCTTGAGTGCCTTCACCTTTCCCGCCGGCAGCACAGAAGGTTTCAAATACGCAGAGGCAAAACGTTCCACATTTTCATCGCTCCGGTCAAGAATAACCTCGACATAAGCGTCCCGGGCCTGCCAGGGATCCTTGAAATAATCCGAACCCTGTTTTTCAAAAAGAGACACGGTTTCCTGCTCCAGCCAGTCAAGGGTCTGTTTCAGGGGAGAGCGCCATTTCTGGTGATGCCCGCCAACCGCACCGCAGCCGCAATCCTCTTTCCATCGGCCCACGCCGTGCGAGCAACTCCAGGCCGTCCCTTCTCCCTTGGGCCCTTCCTTGATTTCAACTTCCCAGTTGGGTGGGTGCTCGTCAAGGTAACGGGCATAATTGGTGACCGTCATCCCGCGGCCAGGAAACTCATACTTTAATAGGTAGGCCAGCGTCATGTCCGCGAAATGCTCGTGGTGGCCGTAAGATTCGCCGTCTGTCGCGGCGTGGACGATTTGCGGCTCTTTGGCGTCCTTGTCAAAACAGGCTTCAAACCTGTCCGCCGCTGTTTTGGCGCTGGTCATCAATTTGCCAAAAGCGATATCGTGGGAAAGATTTCCATTATAGAAAAAAATATCGATAAAGTGGTTCCGGTCGGCGGAAAAAAAATGACGGTAAGGACGCCTGGGATCCACGTTTCCCTGGTTGACATCCGTCCATGACAAGCTGCCAAAAGGCCGGATCCGCTCCGCCTGCGTGGGCGCCAAAATCACGTACTTCATACCGTGATCGGCCAGCACCTCCAGGGTCGCCCGGTTGCACGCCGTTTCGGGAAGCCACATCGCGTCCGGGGCCCGGCCGAAGCGGCGCCTGAAATCGGCCATGCCCCAGCGCACCTGCGTCACCTGCTCGCGCCTTTTGGACAGCGGCAAAATGCGGTGATTGTAGGCCTGGGCAATGGCATTGCCGAATCCAAGACGTTTCCGGCTTCTTTCATCCGCCAGAAGAATTCGTTCATACTCGCGGGGATGATGAATTTCATACCAGGAAAGAAGCGTGGGCCCGAAATTAAAATTCATGTAACTATAATTGTTGACCAAATCGATAATTTTTTGATGAGAGTCCACGACGCGCGCCATGCCATTCGGCGTGTAACATTCGCGGGCAATGCGCTCGTTCCAGTCATGAAAAGGAAAAGCGGGATCCTGTTTCTCAACTGCCTCGGTCCAGGGATTTTCCCTCGGCGGCTGGTAAAAGTGTCCGTGGATGACGACGTAGCGAGGAAAACGGGAACTCATAAGAACAATCGATCCAAGCTGAAAACCTGTTTTTTGACGGAAATGATAAAAGAGCTGAGAATAAGATTGGCCCAATCCAGGATATAAGCCTGGCTCACGGTGAGTGTGAAACCACTCTGTCCGAAACAACCGCAGCCCTTGACAGCGGATCCTGTCCAAAAAGGTCCGGACAAAATCACGATAAATCCCAAAGAAAAAAACATAAAAATAAACGCACAAACCCGCGTCAAATACCCGAGCATGAAAAAGACGCCTCCTATCCACTCAATCCAGGGAACAGTCCGGGCTAAAAGAGGAAGGAGAGGGGACGGAATCAGGGGATACTGCTCTAACGCAGCCTGAAAATTGGCCGCGGGTTCCATCAGCTTCATAAATCCGGCGTAAGCCAGCACCGCTCCCACCCACAACCTTGCCGCCAGCGCAAGAGAAGGGGAATACTTTGAAGACGTCATCCTTTTTGCTCAGCCAGTTTTTCCTGAATCAGGCGGTCCGCGCTCTCGCCAAACTGCCGGCTGCCGCTCAACATGACGCCGTTCACAAAAAAAGTCGGCGTTGAATTTACCCCCGCGGACTGCCCCTCTTTTTTGTCGGCCCGAATTCTCTCCGCCACCGCCGCATTCTCAAGACATCTTGCAAACCTCTCTTCATTGAACTTCATGTCCCTGGCGTAATTCAGAAAAATCACCAGCGGGTCAAGCGCAGAAGACCACACCATCTGATCCTGATATAAACGGTCATGAAATTCCCAGAATTTCCCCTGTTCATGGGCGCATTCCGCCGCCTGATGGGCCAGGGCGGAAAATTTGTGCCCCATCAGCGGAAAATGCTTGTAAACAAAATAAATTTTTCCTGGGTAACGAACCAGAATCACTTTGAGGGACATTTCCACGGCTTGACAGGAGGGGCATTGAAAATCGCTGTACTCCACGATTTGAATCGGCGCTTTTTCATCACCTCTGGATTTAAGGGGGATAGAGGAGGAAGAAGCTTGGGAAGCCGGCAGCTTACGAAGAATCAAAATGGGGACTGTGAGAAGGGTCGCAAGAAAAATCCCTGTAAACGTATATAAAAAAAATTTCAAGGTTTCGCCCTCCCCACAACGGCCAGAGCTGCTCAAGCGCCCTGTGGAGGCGGCGCATCCGAGTCAAAAGAAACGCGCTTTTCCTTGCGGCGGTCAAACCCGTCGACAAAATGCTTGATGGCTTCCTTATCTTCCTTGAGGATTTTGTCAAAAAAAATACCCAGCCGGTAGGTGTCCTTGGAAATATTCCTGGAATTGCAAACACGCCCCGTGGCCTGGATGACCCGTTTTGTATCTTCGGGATAAAAAATAGCGCCTTCGATTTCAAGGTTGAGGAGCACATTTTTGGGGATAAAGACATTGGTCGTGATCGAGCAACCGTTGGCCGAAACGTCTGTCAGTGTGGATGTTAGTTTTCTGGCCGCAAACGGGAACGAGTTCTTCATGGACTCATGCACTTCATACTGCACGTTCACTGCCGTGGGAATACGTTCGCTGCTTCTTGTCTCATCAACGCCAGCCATGAGAATGCCACCTCCCTTTCGATGGGTTTGAACTATTCGCTTAACCTGATATCCAGAAAATTTTTTAGCTTCCGCGAACGGGTCGGGTGCCTGAGCTTGCGAAGCGCTTTGGCCTCAATCTGGCGGACTCTTTCGCGCGTCACATTGAAAATCTGCCCGACCTCCTCAAGCGTCCTGGGGTAGCCATCTCCGATGCCGAACCGCAGCCTGAGTACCTTTTCCTCTCTTTCCGTCAGGCTGGAAAGCACGTCATCCATTTGCTCTTTGAGCATGGAGTAAGCCGTTGCATTGGCCGGTGAAACCGCCCCTTTGTCCTCGATGAAATCCGCAAAAATGGTGTCGCCGTCATCCCCGATGGGCGTCTGAAGGCTGATCGGTTCCTGGGCTATCTTCAGGATACCTTTCACCTTCTCGACAGGCATCCTCATAACTTTAGCCACTTCTTCGGGAGTGGGTTCCCGGCCTGTCTCCTGGACCAGGTGCCGGGAGGCACGGTAAAACTTGTTAATGGTCTCAATCATGTGAACCGGAATACGGATGGTCCTGGCCTGATCCGCAATACAGCGGGTGATGGCCTGCCGGATCCACCAAGTCGCATAAGTCGAAAACTTGTAGCCGCGCTTGTACTCAAATTTATCCACGGCTTTCATCAGGCCGATATTCCCCTCCTGAATGAGATCCAGAAAGGAAAGCCCCCTGTTTGTATATTTCTTTGCGATGCTCACCACAAGCCGCAGATTGGCAGCCACCAGATCCTTTTTAGCGCGGGACAGCTCCTTTTCCTGCCGGACAATAAACTTCAGATGCTCCACCACTTTTTTCTCCGGCTCGCTGAGTTCCTCCACAATCTTCCGGCTTTTTTCCGCCAACGTTTTGATCTTTTCGCGGACTTCCTTTTTGGAGTCGGCGGCGCGGAGTTCTTTAAGCTGCTCGCGGTTGCCGCGCAGTTCCTGCGTTTTGTTGCGGAGGTTTTCAATGATCTGGTTCACGATCTCCATGCTCAAATTAAACTGCATCAAAAGCTGGACCAGGTCCGCATCCTTCCTTGAGGCACGCAGCCGCCGGGTAAGAATCTTGAATTTCTTTTTAATATTGGCAATATTGGCCTCCACTTCTTCGCCGTTACCGCTGTCAATCGTTGACTCAAGACTCATTTCGTCATTGGCGATCTGATTGGCAATCAGGAGAACTTCCTGGCGCGACGCTTTGGCATTGAACACAATGCTTTTCAGCTTCTCCTCGGCCGCCTCGATCTTTTTCGCCAGATTGATTTCCTCCGCACGCGTGAGGAGCGAAATCTGCCCCATCTGCCGGAGGTACATCCGAACCGGATCATCCATCTTCACCGAGCGCGGAATCTCCTCCGCCTCCTCGGCCTCCTCTTCCGTATCCCGGATGCGCCGCTCGTCCTTGTCCTCCTGCTTGTCCTCCAGATCGGACGGTGCGCTGGTGATTTCAATCCGCTGATCCGCAAGCAACAGGATCACTTTCTCAATCTGCTCCGACGATCTCACCTGCTCGGGCAAAATATTGTTGATCTGCTCATAAGTCAAATACCCCTGTTTTTTCCCCAAGGCCAAAAGTTTGGCCACCGCTTCTTTGTGAGCGCCCAGAGCGGATAAGGGTTCCGCAACCGCCATTCCCATGGAACCATTCCCTCCTGAATTTTTATTTTTCGCGGTTTCTTTCGCCGCTTTTTTCTCTTTCTTTTTCATTTTCACCAGTTTCACCTTCCTGGATTTATTCATAATGAGTTCTTCTCTTTCCGCAAAAATTGCCTGACCCGCTATTTCATGCGGGCATTCAGTGACTGAATCTCCTTCATTAACTGGTTAACCTCTCCCTCCATGCCGCGGGATTCGGCCTCCTTGATCCTTATCTGCAGTTCACTTTTCTTTTTTCTAAAATGTTTCTGCCGGATGCTGCGGATGCAGTCATCAATCGCTTTAAGGCGCGCGAGCTCGTCAAGATCAAAAAAGGAGGCCTCAAGGAGGCGCGATTTTAAATGCTCATCCTGGATTTTCTTGAGAATCACGGCCAATGAAATTTTCTCGCCTGACCGGCTGATCTCCACCAGCAGCGAGAAAACCTGCCGCGCCCCTTCATCCAAAAACTCCGAAGGGTCAAGCTCCTCAGCGACTTTTTCTATAAGCGCCGGATCCGTCAAAAGAACGCTGAGCAGCGCAAATTCATCCTGTTCCGCGCCGCCCCGGCTTTTTACGGCCGGCTCCAGGCCTGCCGTTCCCCTTTTTTCATTCTGCGGAGTTAACTTTGCCTTTAATTTCTCAAGTTCCCGGCGGATAGATTCGGCCTGGACGCCCAGAACCACCGAAAGGCGGTTGATGTACTGGTCCAGCAGAACCTCGTTCCGGACATGGGCAAAGGTTTCCAAAAAATCGCTGGTAATGCGCAAAAGGCCGAGCGAATCATTCCGGTTGTACTTTTTTAATAAAGAAGTCAGTTTAAAATCAAAAATATCCTGGGCATTCGCCGCCAATTTTTCAAAAACAGCCGTGCCATCCTCGCGGATAAGCTGGTCCGGGTCCTTGCCCGAAGGCAGCGAAAGCAGCTTCACCAGAAGCCCTTCCTGAAGAAAAACCTCAAGCCCTCTCAGGGACGCGGCCTCGCCCGCTTTATCTCCGTCGTACACGAGAACCGCCTCGCTCACATACCTTTTGAGAATTCTCACATGATCCTCGGTCAACGCAGTTCCCAGCGTGGCCACCGTGTTCCGGAATCCGCCCAGTACCATGCGGATCTGATCGAGGTATCCCTCCACCACAAACATTCGCGAATTTTCTGCGGAAACAAACCGCTTGGCGAGATTCAAGCCGTAAAACTCGCGCCGCTTTCTAAAAATCTCCGTCTCCGGCAAATTGATATACTTGGGCAGTTCATGGGTCATGATCCTGCCTCCAAAGGCCACCGTTTTCCCCTGCACATTCCGGATGGGAAAAATCACCCGCCCCCGCAGGAGATCATAAAAATTCCCCTGGGCCGCACGCAGCACCAGACCGGATTTGAGCATCAGCTCTTCCTGAAATCCGCGGCGGGAAAGATGATCGAAAAGTCCCCGCCAATCAGCCAGCGCAAAACCAACTCCAAAATCGTCCAGGGCCGCAAGATCAAATCCACGTTTTTCCAGATATTCCCTGGCTATGCGCCCGGCTTCCCGGTCTTGAAAATTATTCCGGTAATATTGAGAAGCAGCTTCATTAATCTCAAAGAGCTTGCCGGCGATCGAATTCTCTTCCCGGCCGGCGGTGTTCTGCGGCAGTGTCACATGCACCCTTTCGGCTAGCTGACGCAAAGCTTCCGGAAAGGTCAAGTTCTCATATTTCATCAGAAAGGAGAAAACATCCCCTCCGACCCCGCAACCGAAACAATGAAAAACCTGTCTTTCCGCATTGACAATGAAAGACGGCGTTTTCTCCTGATGAAATGGGCAAAGCGCCTTAAAACTCCTTCCGGCACGCCGGAGCGGGATAAAACCGGAAATCACTTCAACAATGTCATTGAGAGACTGCACCTGCTCAACGATCCGGTCGTCGTATCTCACCTGATCTCCTGTGTGTTGTTAAACACGGGACTACGCCGGTTTTGCCAGCTTGAAAGGCAGATAATACGTCACAAAATGGTAGAACTTTTCGCTCGTTTGCGCAAAAAATGGGCCAGACCATGACCTTTCGGCCGTGTATGAATTCTGGAAAAAACCAAGCGGCAGCAGGAGAAGAAAATAACTCAACAGCGAGAACGCCAGGATAAATCTCAGGGCCCCTGCCGCTGCACCGCCCGAGCGGGAAATGGCGTTCATGAATTTGAGAGAAACGATGGTTCCCAAAAGTTTGAAAAAGAGCCGCAAAACCAAAACACTTCCCACCGCGATTCCCAGAAAACTGAAAAGATCGGCAGGCCCTTCGGGAGCCGAAAGTTTGACGCGGAGTATATCACCTAAAACCTGGTAATAATGAAAGGTGATAAAATTGGCGATGGCGATCTCCATAAACAACGGAAGCTCGACTTCCAATCCTCTTTTGACTCCTGCAACAACTCCCCAGAAAATTAAAATCAGGGCCGCCACGTCTACCCATCCGATTTTCGCAAATAATGTCATCATCTGGAGATAGGTAAAGGCTAAATGTAGCATATGCCTCCCATGTTGTCAAACCCGACCCGCTTTGAGAATAAACTTAACTTATTTAATATCAATTGGTTACAACTTCACCCAAAAAGTGATCCGCCCCTGTTTCAAGAAGCCGGACAGGCATCAACTGCCCCACCCAGTGCGGATCTCCTTTGAAACCTACTTTCAAATAATTCGACGTATGCCCTTCCAGCCAACCTTCTTCGTTGGGACTTTCAACCAAAACTTCTGCCGTACGTCCCATAAAACGTCTCTGATATTTTTGGGCCAGGTTTTGCGAAATGGCCTGCAGCCGGCGGACCCTCTCGCGGGAAATCTCAAACGGCACCCTGCCGTCAAACTCAGACGCGCGTGTCCCTTCGCGTGCACTGAAAGGAAAAATATGCGCCTTAAGCGGCATGGTTTGCTCCAGCACCTGAACAGTATTCGCAAAATGCGCCTCTTCCTCACCCGGAAACGCCACCATGACATCCGTGGTCAGGGAAAAATCCGGCATCGTGTTGCGGAGTTTGGCAACAATACGCAAGAATTGCTCCCGGCGGTAAGCGCGTTTCATTTGCTTTAAAATAAAATCATCCCCGCTCTGGAGCGGCAGATGAAGGTGCGCACATATTTTTGATTCCTCACGCATGCATTCGATAAACTCATCCGTAACATCCGAGGGGTCAATGGAACTTAAACGGATTCTCCTGAGCCCCTCGATCGCGCAAAGTTTTTTGAGAACACTCACGAGACTCACGCCGTTTTTCCATTCATCGCCGTAAGCGCCCAGTTGAATGCCCGTGAGCACAATTTCCCGGTAACCTTTTTCCGCCAGCCGTTCCGCCTCTAAAAAAATCTCTTCGAGCGGCCGGCTGCGGGAATCTCCACGGACAATTACCACCTTGCAGTAAGTGCAGGCATGATCGCATCCGTCCTGAATTTTGACAAAGGCGCGCGTGCGGTCCGCAAAATAGGAAATAGCGAGATCGGTATACCGGTTCGCCTCTGATTCATCTCCTTCACCGCAGAACTTTCCGGCTGCATCAAGATTCACATGGTGCACAATTCGATCTTTTTCCTGATTGGGAATGATAAAATCAACACCTGGCAGTTCTCGAATTTCCGCCTGATTCAGCGTGGCGTAACAGCCGGTGACGGCAATTTTGGCGGTTGGATTTTCGCGGTGAAGGCGGCGGATCACGGAGCGGCTCTTGCGGTCGCCCTCTCCGGTCACCGTGCAGGTATTGACCACAAAAAGGTCCGCCTCCCCGGCCTGGGCAGTCTCCTCATATCCGGCCTTGAGGAATTTTTCCCGCATGGCCTGCGTTTCGTACTGATTGGTTTTACAGCCCAAGGTGGCGAAATGAACTTTTTTCACGGCAAATTCAAAGATTGAAGGAATATTTAACCAGCGCGACTCCCACCACCGCCGCTGTTTCGGTTTTGAGCACCAAATCGCCAAGCTGGACCAGGTAAGCGCCCCGCTGCTTGGCAATCTCAATTTCCCTGTCCGTGAATCCTCCCTCGGGCCCGACCACAAGAAGAAGTTTGCGGAGTGCTGGTTGCGCGTTGGAAGCTGTTTTTGACGCCAGGATCCTGCTCTTAATAAGCGCAACAACATCCGCAAACTTGGGAAGGTCCTGATCCGGATGAGGAATCAGCACGGCCTCGAAATCCCGGGTTTTCTGCAGGAGATCTTTGAGTTTGATGGGCTTTTGAAGCTGGGGAATCCAGTCGAGTCGCGATTGCTTACAGGTCTGCACCGCAATTTTTTGCCAGCGCGCCTGCACTCGCTCTGCGCCCGGCCCGGTCAACTTAAAGGCGCTGCGTTCAGCTTCCAGCGGATAAATTTCCACCACGCCGAGTTCACAGGCCTTGGCGATGATAAAATCCATCTTTTTCTTTTTGGGAAGCGCCTGTGCAAGACAAACAGACACGATCTCACGGACCCGCGTGCGGCGCTGCTTCTCGATCTGGATCCCGACCCGACCGGAGAGCGAGGCAATTTTCCCTTCAAACTCCTGCCCCTCTCCGTTAAAAACAATGACCGCATCACCTTTTTTTAGACGAAGTACATTCCGGGCGTGGTGGGATTCTTCGGTGGAAAGAAGGGCGGCATTGCCTTTAATGTCCTGCTTGCCGACGAAAAATCGCTTATCGCGCATGGACGCTCCTTTTGGTCTTTAGAGAAAGAAAAACCCCAGCCGTCGGTCGAACCGGCATGGGGGCATGAACAAAGAATGGGATAAGTTACTTTTTTTTTGGTTTCGCAGCTGCTTCCTGCTGGGGTTTGGCTTCTTCTTTTTTCGCGTTTTTTGCGTCCTGCTTCACCACATTGGCGGCCTGAGTGCCTTTTTCCGTCTGGGCAATCTCGAATGACACCACATCGCCCTCAGCAAGCTTTTTGTATCCTTCTTTCTGGATGGCCGAATAGTGAACAAAAACATCCGAGCCGCCTTCCTGCGCAATGAAACCGTATCCCTTGACGTTGGAAAACCACTTCACCTTACCCGTGTTCGGCATGCAGGATCTCCTTCGCCTGAATTACTTTACCCTGTTCTTAAGAACAAGCCCCGGCTTAAATACCACGACCTTTTTCTCCGGAACCTGCACCTCTTGACCGGTGCGGGGATTACGGCCAAGGCGGCCCCGGCGGCCTTTCACTTTAAACACTCCAAAATTCCGCAGTTCGACTGTTTCACCGCGCTGAAGACTTTCCACCACGGCGTCCAAAGTCCTTTGCACAATTTTCTTCACATCAATTTGCGTTAAATTGGTTTCGTTGGAAACCTTCATCACAATGTCTTTTTTGGTCATTCGAATCACCTCCTAGGAACGGTTTTTTATAAAAACTTCATCCTAAGTCCTTGAGCTGCAAGACAATATCAAACATTCCATGGAGTGTCAAGCTGTTTTTCTATAACTCAAGCAACAACCAGGGCTTCCGTCTATGTTTTAATTTTAATGGAATTTTCTCCCAAAAGCCCTTCGATTTTCTGAAAAAGTTCTTCCGAAGTTTCGACACGAAAAGTGTCAGCGGTAGAAAGCACCATGGTTTTTCCACTTGGCGTCCTGAAATTAAGATAGAGGGGCACATTTCCTTTATGCGCCTCCAGGATATCCTTCAGTTTATTAAGTGTCTCATGATTCAACCCTGTGGTGAGGAGATCCACGGAAACCACTCTGGTCAAACGTTTCTGCACTTCCGCAAGAGGGATGATTTCGAACGCCACCACTTTGGGGTCATCTTCCCTGAGATTCATCTTGCCTTTGATAAAAAGCGTGGCATCTTTCTGCAGAATCGGCGTGGACGTTTTGTAAAGCTCGGGAAAAATCACCACCTCGCAGGAACCCGCAAGGTCTTCCAGTCTGAGAAACGCCATTCGATCGCCTTTTTTAGTGGTGATTTCCTTGAGCTCGTTGATGATCCCGCCGATGGTGATATCCGCCTGATCCTGAAATTCGGCTAAACGCGATGTGTCGGCCGTGGCATAGGCCTTGAGCACCTTTTCATATTTGGAAAGCGGATGCGCGCTCACATAAAATCCGAGCAGCTCCTTTTCATAAGCGAGCAACTGGCTCTCGGGCCATTCTGGAATGGGCGAAATCTCCCGCACACCCGGTTTGGCGCCGGTTTCCGACTGAAGATTATCCATAAACGAAAGCTGGCCGCGGCTTTTGTCTTTCTGGAGCTGGCTTCCCATATCCAGCGCCTGATCCAGAACGGCCGTGAGCTGGGAGCGGTGCAGTTTAAAATCATCAAGTGCCCCGCATTTGATCAGACTTTCCAGCACTTTACGGTTGCAAACCCGCAAATCCACCCGCTCGGTGTAATCAAAAAAGGATTTAAAAGCCCCGTCCTTCAAACGGTTGGTGATAATGGATTCAATGGCCGTGGTGCCCACATTCTTGACCGCGGAAAGGCCAAACCGGATAGTCCCGCAGGCCAGGTCTTGATTTGGCTCCGGCGGCAAGCACGTGAATTCGGAGAAACTTTCATTCACGCTGGGCGGCAGCACTTCAATCCTGAGCCGTTTGGCTTCCTCAATATACCGCACGATTTTGTCCGTGTTGTCTTTTTCCGAAGTCAGAAGAGCGGTCATAAACTCCACCGGATAATTTGCTTTAAGATAAGCCGTTTGGTAAGAAAGAAACGCATAGGCCGCGCTGTGGGATTTGTTGAAGCCGTATCCCGCGAAATATTCGATCAGATTCCAGATTTTTTCCGCAATTCTTTCCGGGATATTATTTTTTTGGGCACCCTCAAGAAACGAGAGTTTTTCCCGCTCCATCACCTCAGGGATTTTTTTGCCGATTGCGCGCCGAAGCGAGTCGGCTTTGGCCAGACTAAAACCGGCCAGCTTGCTCACAATCTGCATCACCTGCTCCTGATACAGAATCACACCATAGGTTTCCTTCAAAATCGGCTCAAGCGCGGGATGATCGTACTTGATCAGGGCCGGGTTGTGTTTGCGCCGGATAAAATCGTCCACCATGCCGCTTCCGATCGGCCCGGGCCTGTAAAGCGCAAGCAGGGCCACGATGTCTTCAAAAAACCGCGGCTTCATTTTTTTCAGGATGTCCCGCATGCCCGAACTTTCAAGCTGGAACACGCCAAAGGTCTCGGCACGGGAGAAGAGATCATAAGTCGCCGGGTTATTAAACGGGACCTCTTCAATGCGGATATCGATTCCCTGCCTCTTGTGGATAATTTTGCAGGCCTCGCTGATCACGGTGAGCGTCTTGAGCCCCAGAAAATCCATTTTGAGAAGCCCGATTTTTTCCAGCGCGGACATGGAATACTGGGTCGTGACCTGGTCGCCGGTTTTAAAAAGCGGGGTATGCTCCGTGAGCGGCACATCGGAAATCACCACACCGGCTGCATGAGTCGAGGCGTGGCGGGTGATGCCTTCAAGAGCACGCGAGGTTTCGATCAATTTCGCCACTCGAGGATCCGTATCCGCAAGCTCCTTGAGCCGCGGCTCCTGCTTCAAGGCCATATCCAGCGTGATGTTGAGTTCGGAAGGGATCAGTTTGGCGATGCGGTCCACGTCCTGATAGGAAAGGCCCATCACGCGGCCCACATCCCGCACCACAGCCCGCGCCATCATAGTCCCGAACGTGATAATCTGGGACACATTCTCCTGCCCGTATTTCCGTTTTACATAATCGATCACGTCATCGCGGTTCTCATAACAAAAATCAATGTCAATATCGGGCATGCTCACTCTCTCGGGATTGAGAAAGCGCTCAAAAATAAGCCCGTGGCGGATGGGGTCAATATCCGTGATGGCGAGCGCATAGGCCACCAGACTTCCCGCGGCTGAACCTCTGCCCGGCCCGACCGGGATGTGTTTTTCCCTGGCGTAGCGGATAAAATCCCACACAATCAAAAAATAACTCACATAATTCATGGACCGGATCACGCCAAGTTCATAGGTAAGGCGGGTTTCATATTCGGGTGGGATTCCGTCCATCCTTTTGGTCAACCCTTCCCGGCAAAGATCTTCGAGATATTGTTCTTTGGTTTTACCGGCCGGCGGTTCAAACCGGGGCAAATAGGTCTTGGTAAAATCCAGTTCTACGTTACATTTCTGCGCAATGTGCAGGGTGTTTTCGACCGCCTCGGGAATGGCTTTAAAAAGCTCCTGCATCTCCTCCGCCGATTTCAGATAAAACTGGTCCGTGGCATATTTCATCCGGTTCGGCTCATCAATCATGGAACCCGTGCCGATGCAAAGCAGCGCGTCATGCGCCGCGGCATCCGACCGGTGAATATAATGCACGTCATTGGTGGCCACCAACGGGATATGGAGTTCGCGCGCGATATCAAGATATTTCTCGACCACTTTTTTTTGCTCTTCAATGCCATGGTCATAAATTTCAAGATAAAAATCATCCTTGCCGAAAATCTCCTGATATTCGCGGATGGCACGCATGGCCTCATGCGGCTGGTCATTCCGTATGTAATAAGCCACCTCGCCCTTGAGACATCCCGAAAGCCCGATCAATCCTTCGTGGTATTTCTTGAGAACCTCTTTGTCCATCCTCGGTTTGTAGTAAAACCCCTCCAGATAGCCGATGGTGGTGAGCTTCATCAAATTACGGTAGCCCTTCTCATTTTTGGCGAGAATGGTGAGGTGAAAGGACGCATCTTTGATGCCGTGCGAGGCCTTGTCAAAGCGGGAGGAAGGCGCGATGTAGGCCTCGATTCCGAGAATGGGCTTGACGCCCTGCTTTACTGCCTGCTCATAAAATTCAATGGCGCCGAACATATTGCCGTGATCGGTGAGCGCAATGGCGGGAAACTGGAGCTCGCAGGCGCGCTTAAGAAGTTCGGGAATTTTGCAGGCGCCATCCAAAAGGCTGTACTGCGAATGCTGATGAAGATGAACGAATCCGGAGTGTTTCATATAGTTTTTAGGAGATCGAACTGTTGCCTGCGCTCAGACTATCGGGCTAATCGATTAAATGAAATAGGATACCGCCCGCTAGATTCGCTCCGGCAATCAGTTCGATCTCCTATATTGCTATTACTCCCATTCAATGGTTGAAGGAGGTTTGGAACTTATATCATAACAGACACGGTTGATCCCCCGCACTTCATTGATAATGCGGTTGGAAATGCGGCTCAAAAGTTCGGGCGGAAGATGCGCCCAGTCGGCCGTCATCCCGTCCAGCGAGTGTACAGCCCGGACTGCGGCCACATGTTCATAAGTTCTTTCGTCTCCCATGACACCGACGGATTTGACGGGTAAAAGCACGGCAAATGACTGCCAAAGCTTATTATAGAAGCCGGCCTTTTTGATTTCATCCACCACAATCCAGTCTGCTTTGCGGAGGAGATCAAGACGTTCCTGGGTGACGGCGCCGAGAATTCTAACCGCAAGACCCGGCCCCGGAAAGGGCTGCCTTTGAAGAATATCCGGTGAAATACGAAGTTCCGCGCCCACGGACCGCACTTCATCCTTGAAAAGCATTCGAAGCGGTTCGAGAAGTTTGAGATGCATTTTCTTAGGCAAACCGCCGACATTGTGATGTGATTTGATGGTGCTGGTCGGCCCGCCGTGTACGGACACAGATTCAATCACATCAGGATACAAAGTGCCTTGGGCAAGATATTTTATTTTTCCGGTTTTTTTTGCTTCGCGCTGGAAGACCTCGACAAAAATGCGGCCGATGATTTTCCTCTTTCGTTCAGGATCCATGACGCCGTGAAGGCCTTTGAGAAATATCTTTTCCGCTTTCACGCTGCGCAGGTTCAGACCCACATGTTTTTTGAAAGCATCCTGAACTTTCTCAAACTCTTCCAAGCGCAAAAGCCCATTATCCACAAAAATGCAGGTCAACTGTTTGCCGATGGCCTGATGAATTAGCACGGCCGCAACCGAGGAATCCACTCCGCCCGAAAGGCCGAGCACTACGCGGTCTTTACCCACTTCTTCCCGGATTTTTTCAATGCTCTCGCGGATAAAGGAACGCGCGGTCCAATTTCCCTCCAACCCGCAAATATTGAAAAGAAAATTTTTGAAAAGTTGTTTGCCCAGCGGTGTATGCACCACTTCCGGATGAAACTGTACGCCGTAAATTTTTCTTTCCACATTTCGGAGCGCGGCCACCGAAGAACTTGATGTGTGGGCCAGGCGTTCGAATCCCTCGGGCAGCCGGGTGACTTCATCGCCGTGACTCATCCAGCAATTGGTCTCGGGGGGAAATCCCTGAAAAAGATCCTCATCCTGATCGATTAAAAGTTTGGCGTGGCCGAACTCACGCAAGTCCGTTTTCTTGACCTGTCCCTGGCTGCAGTGCGCGATCAGCTGAATGCCGTAGCAAATTCCGAGAAGCGGCACACCGAGGTCAAAAATTCCTTCGGGCGGGAAAGGAGCTTTTTTTTGATAAACATTGGCCGGGCCGCCGGAAAAAATAAGTCCTTGGGGATGATAGCTCCGTATCTTTTCAAGCGTCGTGCTGTACGGAAGGATAACGGAAAAAACCTGATGCTCGCGTACGCGCCGGGCAATCAGCTGGGTGTACTGAGAGCCAAAATCGAGAATAACAACCGTTTCAACGCTATTCGAGCTCATGCATCATTACTTCCCCATGCCGACGCGCTGTGCTGACTGAAATACTTTGCCTTCGGTGCGTATAGCGGGCGCAATCACAAGCTCCGTCATCTGAAGCTCGCGTATTGTCCGGGCTCCGACATTGCCCATGCAGGTCCGGAGCGCGCCCACCAGATTCTGCGTGCCGTCATCAAGACGTGCCGGACCGAAAAGAATTTCTTCCAGGGTTCCCGTGGTTCCCACGTGAATGCGCGTGCCGCGCGGCAAATTGGCATGCGGGGTGGCCATGCCCCAGTGATAGCCCTTGCCGGGGGCCTCTTTAGCGCGCGCAAAAGCGGAGCCCACCATGACCGCATCCGAACCGGAAGCAAAGGCCTTGCAAATATCGCCGCCCGTAGTCATGCCTCCGTCCGCAATAATAGGAACGTATTTCCCTGTTTTCTTGAAATAATATTCACGCGCCGCCGCCACATCGCAAATGGCCGTAACCTGCGGCACTCCGAGTCCAAGAACGCCGCGCGATGTGCATGCCGAACCCGGCCCGATGCCGACTAGAAGCGCCGCCGGGCCGACTTCCATTAATTCCAGCGCCACTTTGTAAGTGACAAGATTCCCGATAATCACCGGAATTTTCATCTCCTTGCAGAATTTCTCGAAATCCACCACTTTGTAGGCTTTCGCAACATGGCGAACCGTGGTCACCGTGGATTGAACCACAAAAATATCCGCGCCCGCTTCCTCGGCTAGACAGCCGAATTTTTCAGCGCGCTGCGGAATGGAACTCACCACAACAGGAGCCCCGCTTTTTTTGATTTGTTCTACCCTTTTGGCAACAAGTTTTTCTTTGATGGGTTCAAGATAAAGCTTTTGCAGAATTTCCGTGGCTTTTTCAGGCGTGGCCTGCGCAATTTCCCGCAAAATGGAATCCGGATCCTCGTACCGCGTCTGAATACCTTCCAGGTTCAAAACCGCGATGCCGCCCAGTTTGCCCATGGCCGCGGCAAAGGCTGTGTCCACCACACCGTCCATGGCCGAAACAAGAATAGGCACTTCAAACCGCTTGCCGCCTATGTCCCAATGCGTATCCACCTCATCCGGATTCAGCGTGATTTCACCCGGGGCCAAGGCAATTTCGTCAAACCCGTAGGCCCGCCTCGCCTTCCTATTAATACCAATCCATTCCGCCATGTCCTTCCTCCTGAAAGAAAAAAGAAAATTGCCTTGTTATATGATTTTATCTTCTATTTTTTTCTTATTTAACTGGCTGGAAACTCCCGCTGAAACGGTTGGAACTAAGCTTAAATATTAGAACCGGTTACGAATGGCTAATAATACAAGAAGGAACCGGGAATGTCAATGCGCTGGTACCATTTCCAACCCTACCCTAAAGGGCTACCTCGCATGAAGTGCCGGGTTGATGACCCGAACCCATCATCGCCAGAAATAGTACTTTTTCTTATGCGCAGCCGTAAACTAGACCAACCCTTCGTTCTCCATTCTGATAAATTCCTTTTCCCATTCGAGGAATTTCGACTTGTCATCAGGTTTCAGATTGATCCTTTGACATAGCTTCTGAAGTAAAATACTTTGGCTTGAATCAACAAATATTTGAGGTTTTGCTATTTGAAACCATCCTTTCATGAGGGCCATTATTGGAGGAATTTTTAAGCCCAGATAAAGCTGCTGAAACATTTCTATTGCATCGATTAAAAAATATTGCGTAACCTCCGGGTTGAAATCTAAAGTTCCATCAGGGTCTCGGTCAGCATGCTTGAAGAAATTTTCCGCTGTTGTTACCATCTGGTAGAAATCATTACGCTTATCTTCTTTAATCGTTGGATTTTTTTTCAAAAGACTTTGGAGATTTCTTTTTTGAGCTAAGTTCCAAAGGACTTCGTGAGCGGCAACAACTAGAGTATGGATCGAGATTGGACATTCATCTTTAAAAAACATTTTAATGCTTGTTTCAAGCTGCTGTCGCGCAGCATCAATTTTAGATATTTTGATTCGTTTCCCGTTGCTGGTTGTCATCTCAAGTGTTATTCAATTCCATAATAAGGTACCATTTCCTGCAGTGCCGGGTTCAAGTCAATCTGATTGGGTAGACCACTCGTCTCTCGCGTGTACAGGTCAAAGTTTGTGTTCCCTGTTTCTCCCTCTTTCGTCCGGGAGTGTCACATGATCTTGACCATCATGCAATTGAATCGGTGGCCCCCCTCCAAACCGTGCATGCGGTGTTACCGCACACGGCTTTCCACGGCCGCTTTCGCTTCGGATTCCCTTTAAGCAAGGACACTGACATAGATGCGTGGTGCGGGTAGCGGGTAACGTTTCAGATATCGGTTGAAGTTCTGCCAGCTCATGCTTTTCTTCTGACTCCTGCGATTCAGCCATTTGAAGAGCATTCCTTCCACTCGGCATCGATACTCTTCCAGCCGTTTGGAATTGTCTGTCACGCCGTAGTATCGGTAATGTCCCAGAAGCTTTTGTCGGGTCTTGGCCCATATCTCGGCCACAGGCAGTTGGCTATAGACTTCTTTGATCCACTTTGTGAATGCCACGATCTTCATCCGGAATTTCTTCCCCGATGTCCTCCGCTTCATTCTGAAGTAGCCTTTCCGGCTTCGTCCCACGTAGTGGGTGAATCCTAGAAACTCAAAGGCTTTGCTGCCTTTCCCATATCTCCGGGGACTGAAGGCTATGGTCTGCGTCTTGCTTGGTTCCAACTCCAAGCCGTATGCCTTCATCCGTTCTCCTACGGCCTTCCGAAATCTCTCCGCTTCCTCTTTATTCTCAAAGCAGACAACAAAATCATCGGCATATCGGACAAGCTCAGCTTTTCCCTTACAGCCCTTCCGATATTCCTTTTCAAACCATTCATCCAGCACGTAGTGAAGATACGTATTCGCCAGCACTGGCGAGACTGTCCCGCCTTGGGGGAGTCCCTTCTTCAGTCTCCCTCCACTCCCCGTCTTCCCAGACTCCTGCCTTCAGAAACCTCACGATCAGTCTCAAAAGATTCCGATCCGCGATTCGGATTTCAAGAAACTTCATCAGCCATCCGTGATCTACGTGATCAAAGTATCCTTTGATATCCGTTTCGACAATGTAGTGAATTCTTCCTGTTTTCACTACCTCATCGATTCGTTTCAGCGCATCGTGACAACTTCGTTTCGGCCGGAATCCGTACGAGCAGTCCAAAAATATCGGCTCGTAAACCGCTTCAAGTATCCTCCGCATTGCAATCTGTACCAGCTTGCTTTCGAGCGTCGGTATCCCAAGCGGCCTCATCTTGCCGTCTGCTTTCGGAATATACACCCGTCTGACCCCGGGAGGTTTATATGCCTGCCGCTTCATCTCGGCCACAAGCTCCGGGATGCGTTGCTCCGCGATCTTTGCGTATTCCTCCTTCGTCATTCCATCTCTGCCGCTAGCTTTCCCGGCCTCAAGACCGCTAAAGCATTCCTTCAGGTGTTTCTCATTAATCAGATGGATCAGTGAGAAAAATTTCCCTTGAGGGCACCTGCGGGATCTTTCCGCTATCCTGCTTAGTTTCGTTTCCAACCCTTCTTCCAATTCTGTGTTTGGGGGTTGTGTCCTTAAACAGGGCGCTTCCCTGTGAGCTGCTCCCTCCACCGGCGTTACCCGGCTTCTTCGGTTCCGCAGCTCATCTGATTGCGTAGTTCCCGCTTTTGAGTTTGTCCCTTCTTCAGGTCCTCCCTCATACGCTTCCTCCCTGCTTTTCGAAGCGACGCTACGTAATCCCCAAGGTATCGAAAGGTCATTGGTCGGCATGCCTGGGTTACAATCCCGCCGGGACGTCGGACTCTCGCCTCTCAGCGAGTCCTCCGTAGTTGCCTTCCAGTTAAGTGCAGACTGTCGGCCTCCGGAACTTGTTTCCATTTCGGGACTATCTCCATTCATCTCGCGATTCCAGCCTGCCGCCTCACTGTCTACGCTTAACTTCATGGGTTACCCCATGAAGTCCAAGACTCGTTACAAGTGAGTGGCTAACCCTTTCTTGGCGGGGGTTTCACCCGCTAAACCCTTCGACCTTCTTGGTCGCACGCACCGTCGGAAATGTACAGTTTCCGCGGTTTCCAAGAACAGACGCTAAGAGGAATGCAGCCTCTCTTTTTGGACAATCTCAAAGGCTTTATTCATAGCATCAAAGCGGTCCGAAAAATAAATCCCTTCCTCTTTCATCTTCGCCATTAGGATTTCGTGATATTTGGTCCTCAAGGCATTAATCTGATCTTTAGCATGATGCTCATCCTCGGGGATATCCCTTTCGGCTTTCACCAAATCGGTATAGATTTGCGCAATTTCAATAAGAGTCATAACTCACCATTTGCAATTCTGATGGCTATGCGAGTTGCATGATCTCGATCTTTAAATTTAATGCCTTGGCTTTTTAGCAGGTCTATAAACTTCCAGTGAAGCTCTACTCTTTTTTCTTCCAGGAGCTTAAGTTCTTTTGGATGGGTGGTCTTTTCAATTTTTTCTATGACCTCGACATATTTTTTAGCAGCGTGATAAAGATTTTCTTCCATGGGTCTATTATCACCAATGAGAATAGGGACTTCAAACAAAAAATAAACAAAAAAGGGGACAGGCAAAGCTACCTGCCTGTCCCCTTTTGAAACTGACTTGCTGCTCTATTTCTTTTTCGACTTCTTTTTATCGTCCTTGTCTTCGTCCTTGAGCTTTTCCGCCAAAGCCGCTTCCGTGGTCACAATCAAGGAAGCAATGCTGGAGGCATTCTGCAAGGCCATGCGAACCACCTTGGTGGGATCGATGATTCCGGCTTTCACCAGATCCTCGTACTCTCCCTTGTCCGCATTGAATCCCCAATTCACCTTGTTTTCCTCATTTAAAAGATGCTCCACAATCACCGAGCCGTCAAAGCCGGCGTTCTGGGCAATTTGTCGGGCAGGCTCCTGAAGCGCGCGCGCAATGATCTGACCGCCGATTTCTTCGTCGCCTTCCAGTTTAAGAGATTTCAGCGAAGCAATGGCCTTAAGAAGCGCGATTCCACCGCCTGGCACAATTCCTTCCTGCGCCGCAGCGCGTGTCGCATGCAACGCATCCTCGACACGGGCCTTCTTTTCTTTCATTTCGGTTTCGGTCGCTGCGCCGACTTTAATCACAGCCACACCGCCTGAAAGTTTGGCCAGGCGTTCCTGAAGTTTCTCTTTGTCGTAAGTCGAATCCGTCTTCTCAATTTCATTCTTAATGCGCTCGCAGCGTTCCTTGATGGCCTGTTTCTTGCCGGCGCCCTCCACAATGGTCGTGTTTTCCTTGTCAATCACGACCCGCGAAGCGCTGCCCAGCATGGTCAGGTCCACGTTTTCAAGCTTCAACCCGATATCCTCGGAAATGAATTTGCCGCCGGTGAGAATGGCCAGGTCTTCCAGCATGGCTTTGCGGCGGTCGCCGAAACCCGGCGCCTTCACGGCGCAAACCTTGATCGTGCCGCGCAATTTATTAACCACCAGAGTTGCCAGGGCCTCCGCTTCAACGTCCTCGGCAAGAATCAAAACCGAGCGGCCCGTCTGAACGGTTTTTTCAAGAATGGGAACCAAGTCCTTAACCGCCGAAATCTTCTTTTCATAAAGAAGAATGGCCGGATCCTTGAGCACGCATTCCATTTTTTCCGGATCCGTCACAAAATAAGGCGACAGATAACCGCGGTCAAACTGCATGCCTTCCACCAGCTCAAGCGTGGTCTGGGTGGTCTTGGATTCCTCCACCGTGATCACGCCGTCTTTGCCGACCTTTTCCATCGCATCGGCAAGCAAATTGCCGATGGTGGAATCGTTGTTGGCGCTGATGGTGCCGACCGAAGCGATTTCTTCCTTATTCTTGACGTCCTTGGAAATTTTCCGGACCGATTCAATGGCCTGGGCCACAGCTTTTTCAATACCGCGCTTAAGTGCCATGGGATTGGCTCCGGCAATCACGTTCTTGAGCCCTTCCTTTAATATGGCCTGTGCCAGCACCGTAGCCGTGGTTGTCCCGTCGCCGGCCTCATCCGAGGTTTTCTCCGCCACTTCGCGTACCAGCTGGGCGCCCATGTTTTCATTAGGGTCCTTGAGATCGATTTCCTTGGCCACCGTCACACCGTCCTTGGTGATAAGCGGGGAGCCAAATTTGCGGTCAATCACCACATTGCGGCCGCGAGGTCCCAGCGTGACTTTGACCGTGTCTGCCAAAATATCCACACCGCGTTTTAAGGCAGCGCGGGCTTCTTCGCGAAAGATTAAACTTTTTGCAGCCATAAATCCCCCTTATGACTCGTAAACTGCCAGGATATCTTTTTCCTGGAGAATCTTGTGCTTCTTACCGTCGATCAAAACCTCATCGCCGGAATATTTTCCGAAAATAACCCGGTCGCCCTTTTTAACTTCAAGAGGCTGGACCTTGCCCGACTCGAGCAATTTGCCGCTTCCGACCGAGATGATTTTGCCTTCGCTCTTCTCTTCCTTCGCGGTGTCGGGGAGAATAATCCCTCCCTTGGTTTTTTCTTCGGCTTCAAGAATTTCAACTAGAACTTTGTCACCTAACGGCTTAATCTTCATTTTTCTCTCCTCCTTGGAAATTTTTATTTAGAAAATTATTTTAGAGTTTTCTCCAGCTCAATACATCCCGCCGGGAGGCATTCCACCAGGCATGCCGCCGGGGCCAGCCTTCTCTTCTTCCGGAATTTCCGTGATCAAAGCTTCCGTGGTCAGGAGAAGCGACGCAATGCTCGAGGCATTCTCAAGAGCCGTGCGTGTCACCTTCTTGGGATCAATGACACCGGCTGCAATAAGATCTTCAAAAGCGCCGGTCTCGGCATTGAATCCCACGCTGTTCTTTTCCTGAAGAACACGCTGCACCACCACAGAACCCTCAAAGCCGGCGTTTTGCGAAATCTGTCTCAAGGGCTCTTCCAAAGCGCGTCTCACGATCTGCGCGCCGACTTTTTCATCCCCTTTGAGTTTCAAATTCTCAATCACCTGCGAAGCACGAAGCAGGGCCACACCGCCGCCCGGGACAATGCCTTCTTCCACTGCGGCGCGGGTCGCATGAAGCGCATCCTCCACGCGGGCCTTTTTCTCTTTCATTTCGGTTTCGGTCGCGGCTCCGACATTGATCACCGCCACCCCGCCTGCGAGTTTGGCCAGGCGCTCCTGCAGTTTCTCTTTGTCGTAATCCGAATCATTTTCCTCAATCTGCCTCTTGAGCTGATTGACGCGGCCGTTGATATCCGCGGACTTGCCTGCGCCTTCAATAATCGTGGTGTCGTCCTTATCCACGGTCACTCGCTTGGCGCGGCCAAGATCTTTTAAAGAAACATTTTCAAGCTTAATCCCGAGATCTTCGGTGATAGCCTTGCCGCCCGTAAGAACAGCAATATCCTCGAGCATGGCCTTGCGGCGGTCGCCATAGCCAGGCGCCTTCACCGCACACACCTGAAGCGTGCCGCGGATTTTGTTGACCACCAAAGTCGCGAGCGCCTCGCCGTCCACTTCCTCGGCAAGAATAAGAAGGGGCTTTCCGTTCTTTGCTACCTGCTCAAGAACAGGAAGGAGATCCTTCATGGCTGAAATCTTTTTCTCATGGATGAGAATATAAGGCTCATCCAGAACCGCTTCCATATTCTCGGCATCGGTCACGAAATAAGGAGAAAGATACCCCTGGTCGAATTGCATGCCTTCCACGACCTCGAGAGTTGTCTCCATGGTTTTCGCTTCTTCCACCGTAATCACGCCATCTTTGCCGACCTTCTCCATGGCATCGGCAATGTAATTGCCGATGGTCTGGTCGGAATTGGCGGCGATAAACGCCACCTGTGCAATTTCCTTTTTATCCTTGATGGGCTTTGACTGTTTGGAAAGTTCGTCGTTCACGGCTGCCACGGCTTTTTCAATACCGCGCTTAAGCGCCATAGGATTGGCACCGGAAGTGACATTCTTGAGGCCTTCCCGGTAAATCGCCTGAGCGAGAACTGTCGCTGTCGTTGTTCCATCTCCGGCATTGTCCGAAGTCTTCTGAGCCACTTCCTTCACCATCTGGGCGCCCATATTTTCATAGGGATCCTCAAGTTCCACTTCCTTGGCCACAGTAACGCCGTCTTTGGTGATGGTGGGAGAACCGAATTTTTTGTCCAAAACCACATTTCTTCCCTTAGGACCCAGGGTAACCTTCACTGCATCGGCAAGCTGGTCAATCCCACGCTGGATTGCCCTTCTTGCCTCTTCACTGAAAATGATCTGCTTTGCCATTTGAATAGCCTCCTAATGCTTGGTTGTTTTTTATTTTTTGAAACTTTGAGGTACTTCTAGCGTATTTTACTGCGATGGAATAATTTTAAGCTATTAGCACTCGCTTCAAGTGAGTGCTAATATACGGACTTTTGACTTCAAAAGCAAGAGAAATTTTAAAAAAAATTATACGTCTAATTTATTGAAAATAATAGGGTTAAGCTGCCCCGTGCCAACCCTTGCTGCGCAAGGGTTGCTTTGCTGTCGTTTAGGCCGCTTTTAAGGCCATCTGAATTCCCTGCCAGGCCTCACCCAGCGAAGTCAGGAATTGCGCCAGGCCGGCTTCATTAGGAATGAAGCGGTTCCCGCGGATCGAAAGCTCTTCTTCGCTGATCTCGCGCCGTATCTCATCCGCCTGATGGAACGCCACAAAATGCGCCATGCCCCATTCAAACAGCATCGCGCCTTCTATTAATGCTGCATCCTTGCCATTCAGAATTTTAGAATGAACCAGAGAAACCAGTTCTTTACCGCCTAGAGCAATTTTCCGGAACTGATTCAATACCTCTTCCTCCGCCACCACGGAAATAAATTGTATCAGCTCGGTCTGTTTAAGACCTTTCCGGCCGCTCAACGATTTGACCTGATTCAGAAGTTCATCATTGAGAAAACCATTGAGAACATAAGGAAAATGCTCCCGCTCCGCGCTCTCAATCCGGATTCGCGAACCAAAGGCAGCAAATTCATGCTGAAACTCTTTCACCTGCTTCGGTGAGGAGCCAGTATGCGCGATACGAATGAAGGCCAGCGGATTGGATTCGAGAACCGTCCGAATAGCATCACGATAGGATAGTGATTCGAGCGAGTAAGGAGCTGCGGCATCACTCGCGGCAAAAATGACTGCCAAATGGGCTTCTAAAGGCAGTGCGCGCTTTAAAAAAACCTTTGCTGCATTCCGATCTGGCAGCGCCGCATAAAACCCTGAGACGGCCTGATGCTCACGTCTTATCTTCCCTATATAGAGAACCGTTTGGCGTTCGATTTCATCTTTCACTGCCTGAAGGCCCAAAACACGCAAGGCCTGATCAAGATCAGCCGCTGATTTTGCAATATCCGCCCGAGAAATAGCAGCTTTCCGTTCGAGATCAAATAAGGGAATGATATGTCCCAGAGACGCTGCGACTATTTTTTTAGCTTTCATTTTTGATTCCACGTTCCGGTCAGGGGCAACCATGCGTCCCAGGCCACCCGCCAGGGCCTGCACGCCCAGGCCGCCAACCGCGGCTTGATTAGGCTGGCCCAGACTTTCCGCATTCATAGAGGGCAGCTTGACTGCTCCTTCTCTCTTTACCCGGTAATTGTAAATCATCCACAAGAATTTATCAGACCAGTTGGGCTCAAGAAGCCGTCCCAAGAGCCCCGCAGGCAACTTTTCCTGTGCGGCGGTGCGGGCCACTGTCTCTGAATCAAAACGGCTTTTCCCCTGATTATATTGCCGGCTTAAATTCCACCGGGCCTTGGACCATAAAACGTCGTTGTGAAAAAGAATCCGGCTATGCTCCGGCCCCGGATAACCGGGAAATTCTGCAAGCGGTTCTTTGTCGCGCATATAATAATAGTTAAAAATAAGAAGCGGGCCCAAATATCCATATCGCAGAAAATCAATCAAAATTCGCATCTTGTCCGGTGAAGACACCGCCACATCCACATGCGGTTTGACGCCAACCCGCTCAAAAAAGTCGGGCGCGTGGTATCCCTCAACAATTTTTAACCGGAAGGGCTTACCATCCTCCCGCTTCCGCGCCAGAAACTCTTTAAAAAGCTTGGTTTCATCCTGAGCGGTTAAATACCGCAGCATTTCCATCTGGTTGAGCTTTCCCTCCGTCAAGTCGTCTGTTCCTATAGAATCAATCTCTTCGGGCGAAAATCCAGCAATCCCGGCACGAAGCAGTTTGGCAAGCTGCGTTTTGAAAGTTGCGGACTTTCCCGTGATCATCAAAATGACAGGTTTGTCCGGTACAACCTGTTGCAATGCCTGCTCCACTGCCCCGGAAATTGCCCGTAGCCCGTCCAAAAGCCCGCTTGCCGGGATCTCCTTTCCCAAAGACGCTCCTCTCATTGCACTTTGCCTATGATCTCCAAGCCATTGATCCGCCATAGGGTTTCCCCGATCACCGCCATAAATCTCCACCAAAGCGTCGCGAATTCCGCCATAAACTTCTTCGGGTGCGAACACTTTGTAACGATGTGCGGTTCCTTCCTTATGATTCACAAGAGCCTGGATGAATCCGGAAATGCTATTCTCCCTGAGCGTACGAACCGTGATCAATTGTAAATTCAGAGAATCGATTTGTTTCATAAAATCTCCGGCTTCAAGACTCAGGCCCCGGATCATCCGGTGCCCACTTTTCTCATAATACAAAGTCAGGATCTTGACCATTTCACGCCTAAGCATGCTCGCCTGGCTTGCACCCAACTTAATGGGCGCTTGAGGATGGGGATTGATAATAAGTTCCCCGTCAGACCGCGAGTTTAATTCCTGGAACCGGGGCAAATACCTCATGGAGAAAATCGCAATCTCACCCGTCTTCTCATCATCCCACTCCGTATCCAGATATCGTCCCCGCCCTATCATAAAAGGTTCGCCAATATATTTCGGTTCCAGGGCATGAAGCGTTCTTAAATTTTCAAAAATTTGTTCAACGGCCGGACTGTGATTCGGAATTTTGGGGATCACCAGAACAAAAAAACCTCTTTTCCCATCCTTCAAAATCACCTCGGCTCTGAAAATTCCCTCACCGTCGGCAAGCCGCCCCTCCTGCAAGTGGCGGATATTGATTTTCGCGACATCGTTCCAAGCAGGGGTTGAAGCAAAATACGAACCGGTCAATCTCTGAAGCGTTCCTTCCATAAAATCCTTCTGGGACAATAGATCCCGGATCGCCTCCCGAACCTCGTTCGGTTTAATAGCCAATCCCGCGCCGCCCAGGCGCCACTTCCAGCGCTCAAAATTAATTTCAAAAGGAACGATGCCTAAACTTTGTGCGCGGGTTTTTCTTTCCCGGCCCAGGAAAACTCCATAATCACCCCGTGTGCCGGGAATGCGGACAGGCATGTCCACGTGCCGGAAATGCTCCTTGAGAATCGTCTCGGTCCAGTCGGAAAGATTGCGGTCGATTCTTCCGCCCGCGGCAAGATAATATTGCGCTCCGGGAAAACGCTCCAAAAGCAACCCGTTCCAATTGTAAACTGGAACCTCACCCCCGGCAGACGCGGCATCCTTTTCATTAACAAACAATCCCCAATCCTCAAGATTGGCCGCGATATAATCAAAACGGCCCAGGCCGCCGCCCGCGGTTTGTTCCGCAGCTTGCTCAAAGTTGATTTGAGAAAAATCCGCGAGTCTCGAATCCAGACCATTCAACCGGCGAAGCTCCTCCGCCATCTGAATCAAATCTTTATCATTATCGATCCCAAAAGCATAGCCGGCTCCCAAACGGCTGGCCGTAACGGTCAAAATGCCGCCGCCCGATCCGGCATCCAACATTCTGCGCCCGGCGTACAAATCCTTGGTTTCCATCAGCCCGAGGATAGCGCTCAAATTAAAATATCCGGCGCTGAAATCAAGGAAGGGCGTCAATAAGCCAAACCGGAGGCGGGCCACAATCCAGTTATCTCGAAAAGGCACCAGTTCGTCCAGCAGATTCCGGTAAGCGATTTGGTCCAGATAGTGCCTCCAGCCATAATGATATTCGCGCCCGGATATTTTCCCGGCAAGCCGGGAGCCGAATTCCGCGTCCAGATAGGGGAGATAAAATAAATCACCTACGCGATAGTAAAAGGGGGTTGAATGAACGGCATAAGATCTTGATGCGCCCGTGAAGTTCCAAGGTTCATTTTCCGGAATTCCAAATAATTCATTCAGTTTTGCCTGCAAATCCCCGTCGCCCAGACTGGCTCCCCCCTGCCGCCCCACGATTTCTTTAATATCCGCCACCACTCCCGCGTAGTCCCTTCTTTCCTTATCCGCAGGGATATCCACCGTGATGCCAAAAACGGTATTTTGCTCGACAAAATGCGCGACCTCGGTTGCGCGATCCGGCGGCGTGGTGAATTCCGCAATCTGGTCTGCAAGAGTGCGGGACAGCTGGTCAGCTTCAATTCCCTCGGTTGTCTTGGAAAACGTCGTTCTTCCGCTTTGCGTCAAATGCACGATGCCTTCCACAAGAAAAAAGCGGTAATAGGGCCGGCTGGGTTTAGCATAGGGAATGTGCCGCTCCTCTTTGTTTCGATACGAAGGAGGCAGGATGTTGCTTTCAGGATTGAAATAAGCGGCAGGGCCGGCATAAAGACGCCCCTCGTGCACCAGGGCCAGCACGCCGCTGTCGCTGATAAATTCGAACCGGCGGCTTGAATCACGGATCAATCCGGCAGTCACAACGGATTTCCCGAGATGCCTGTTTCCGGCAAGAAGAATCGCTTTACCCGTTTTTTCATCAAGCACCAGGTTACCGTGAATAAAAAATATGCCGAATTTTTCAATCCGGCTTTGGGCTTTGCGGTACAAACCGGCCAGGCCATGAGGCGATCCCCCAATCTTCGGAAGCTCTCCGACAATATCCAGAAAAGATTTTACAAAATGCGGAGAGAGGTTTTGGACTCTCTCTTTTCCCAGGAGTCTGTAAATAGAGTCGGCCTTTTCAACACCCAGCGAAGCCGCTTTGTACTGGGAAAGCGGAATGGCTGAAACGCTTTCAAAGAGAAACTTGTTCTCCGGCTCCACCACACTCAACACCATTTCCCCGGCGCGCGTGTCAATCGGGTGCCATTCCTCATGCCTTTTGAGCGTTTTGACGGCCTTGATCATTTCCGCCCTGGCCCTCGGGTTGCCGTGCACAAAAATGACACGCCGCATACTACCTTCCTCGATTTTTTTAAACATTTCCTGTGATAAAAATTCCAAAATATTGGGAAATAACAGCCCGCTCTCATAAAAAACATTTAATAACCGGGCGATGAGCAGCCCCGCCCCCACATTCCCGGCATGAGCCAGTGCCTGTAAAATCTCCAGGATTTCATGACCCGCGGCATGTCCTGACAGTTTGAAACTGCCGCGTTCGGCGCGCACCATCACGGGATCTTCTCCGGCCTTAAACACGAAGGTTTCGCCATCCTTCACATCCATAATGGCGCTGGCCGGCTCCAGGGGATCCATGTAACCCGTGAAGAAAATTCCATTACGGGGATCTCCGGCAAGTTTTTTAGCATACCAGGCGGACATGCCCTGAAGATTGGCCGAACTGGCGATAATAATCGTGGGGCCTCTGCGGGCCAGGACATGCTCCTCGCGGTATTCATATCCCTCCCGCGGAGTTGCGAATTTATTGCCAATCAGTTCAATGTGGTTGTCGCGCAGCTCGGGATAAGCCCTTTGGTGGGCCGCTGTAAAGGCCTCAGCCATTCCATCTACAAATATCTTGAGTTTTCGCCAGATTTCAGGAGGAAATTGATCTTTTTTCCGGAGAATCACATCCAGAAGCCGGGGCGAGCGGCCGTTGGCATAGGCCGGAAGAAGGACTTTTCCGCCGCGCTTGAGAACCTTGATGATATTTTGGATTAACTGTTCTTCCTGCTCCTCTTCCGATTCGCGTAAGGCCATTCCGTAAGTGGACTCCGTGACAGCCGTATGAATGGGCGGCATACCGACATTCCATTTTCTGAAGCCCTTAACCGGCCCCTGCGCGCGCATGGACAGATCTCCGGAAATAAAGGTGTTGCCGTCCGGCGTCATGACAATCAGCGAAGCGGCTCCGTGCAAATGCCCCGCATGGTGAAACTGCACTTTCATCTTGGGGCTCACGGCCAGCACGGGATACACCGGCGCGCCGTCTTCGTCATATTCCACGGGATCCACGGCAATGATATGCTTCAGAAATTCCTCCACCTCGGCCTCCGTAAAAAAAGTGCGGGGAACGTAGTTGTATTCTTCAGCCGTACGTTGACTATCCCGCACCATGGCGTGAAGCGTGATTCTCAAAAGATCCACCGTGTCGCGCGTGGCATAAAACGGGACTGCTTTGCCCAGCCGGCGGTACAAAAACACGGCCGATCCAATGTGATCAATATGAGAGTGCGTTAAAAATACGGCATTGGGAATATCCTTTAAATAACGGTAGGCAGGCGGTGTGTTAAAATCGTCCAGATGGGCACCGGCGTCCACGAGAATTCTCGCCCAATCCGGAGTCTCCATGCCCTGATAAGCCACTTCCATAGAGCTGCCACCAATTCCCTCCACGCCTCCCAAAAAGGTGAGGTGCGTGGCCCGCTGTCTGCGCTCAGCGCGGGACATCCGCCTCTCTTCCGGCGTGACGGCCTCGGTTTCAACTTCCACCGGCGTTTCCATGCCGGGCCCGAGTTTCATGAAATACTGATGAATGGAATTGGGCTCATCGATCTCGCGGGATACGAGGCCAAAACGCTGGGCCATCTGGCCGTCCCATTTGTAAGCCGAACCTTCGACCCGGATGCTGCCCAAATCCCACAGGGCCTGAACCTGATGCCGGATGCCTGTCAAGTAATCGGTCAATTGCTCAAAATAAGACGGCTCGGAGAAATCCGGCGCTCCCTTCCAGGACGACTGCACCATGGGGATGAGAACCCCATTGACAAAATCCTCGAACCTTTGGGGGTAACCCGGATCCTTCTGATTTTTATCTTCACCCGGATCGAGATCAAAAAACAAAAGCAGAAACTCAAGCTCAGGCATGCGCAATGCAGGATTGCCAGCTGAAAACTGTTCGTGAAGCCGCCGGCCTTGCGCAAATCCGCCCTGCGCGACCGAAGCCAAGACCAGCCGGACCATAGCCGTATTGACCCGGGGAGAAGCAGACGCCAGCAGCTTCGGAAGAAATTGCTGGAAATTATTCAAAATTTGAATTTGCTGAGTCGTATTTTCAACACGGCTCAGGGCTTTATGGAGTTCATCTTTGAGGCCGGGTTCTCCGGCCAACAGGGGAACGGCTTGATAAAGTATCTCCAATTGTCTGGTCAATTGGTTCTTGTCCTCATCAAAGAGCTGCCCGGTTTCGGCATCAAAAAGAAGCAGCACCAGCTTGCCGTCCTCTTTGCCGTCCTTTCTGAACCGGACAAAAATCAGTTGCCGGCTCGGGGCGGCTGCTTCCGCGGACGACCGGTAGCGTTCTTCCAGGACCAGATCGTGGTCCGGGTCCAGATTATAAAATTGTTCCGTAATATAACCCGCGCCTTCGTGCCCCTGAATGCCCTTAAGCCCGTGGAAAGTGTCTCCCCCGCGGCTCACAAACATAAAATCCTGGGGATCCCGTCTCAATACCGGGGCAAGGGACTTACGCAAACGATCGGGAGACGCCATAGTTCCGAGTTGTTGACGGTAACGTCCGATATTCCGCATGATACCCAGACGTTTATGAACGGTATTCATCTCTTTTATCAATTTTTTATATATCTCCCGTGCCGCAACGGGCCAGGTATCCAGGGTCTCGGAAAAGACCGGAGGTGGATTATCGGGAATCAGAATTTTTTCGCCGAAAATATCGGAAGAATTATCAAGCTTGCGAAGCCCAGCAACGTGTTCTTCGAGCTTTCTGAGAAGATCGTTGGAAGACAAATGCTTTTCAACATCGGCCGCGGCGTTTTCAGGGGCATCAAGGTAGCTGCGCGGCAGAAAAATTTTATCCTTTTCAAGCCGGATTTCGGGTTCATCGGAAATCGCTATTTTTTTATACCCGATCCCGAGTTTCATGGTGTCCTTAAGACGGTCCGCCAGGATTCTGAGCGCCGCATGTTCCTTCACGGTTTGAAAGTGATTGTCCCTCACGCTTTCGGGAAGTTCGGGAAGAAGCGATAACCCCGCCGAGTTCGGTTCGATCATGACCTTAGCGTTAAAGGAAACTTTTGCCACATAGGCCGGCGCTTCCGTATCATACAAAAGCAGTCCCCCCTGATGAATCTCAACCAGCAGATGCCTGCCGCTGAGCCCCGGCGCCGTGAGAGAGACAACGCGCTCGCCGAGCCGAAGAACCACTAAACCGTCTTTCGCGACTTCGGCCTGGTAAAAGCGTTCCGGATGCAGGGCCGGATCCACGGCAGGAATCCTCTGCCATGTTTTCTGCGGCGGGATAAAACCGCCCTGTGCTTTCGCCAGGGGAATGGTCACATAAGCCGGAGCGGCATCCTCTGCCTTTTGATAGGCCTTTTGGATGAGAACATTGCCGTCCGGAAAAACTGTCACCCGGAGCGGCGTTCCATTGGCGATCCCTTGAATCACGTATTTAAAGGCAATTTTGTCCTGCGGCGCGGGAACCACAATACCGTCCTGATACTCCGCCACATAAACCGCAAGGGTGGGCTCATGCGTATTTTTCCAAGGCCATTTTTCAGGAAATAGCAAATGTTCCGGCTGAATCATCAGGGGATAGTAGTAGGAGGGTTGGTCCATGGACAAAACCTCGGCCTCTCCCCGCTGTGGTTCCTTGGTAAGAATAACATGCCCGATTTTTTGATCTTCCGGAATATCCTCAGGGAATCGCTTGGCGCGCCATTCTTCGAAGTGTGCCATCGACGGCTGATTCATCACCTTGTCCGCCAAATCCTGCGTCAAAAATTTTTCAAATGCCGCTGGATCTGAAATAAAAACGCCGTTCGGAGTCAAGCGGACAAAGTCCAAAAACCTGGCCAGGAGAGGCCCTTTCCGGTGGGCCAAGTCATCCCCGCCCGAGGGGCTGCTCCAGAAAATTCCCATCAACGCGTCCAGAAGATTTCTTGCGGATTCATCCGTAAGTTTTGAGGAATTCCCGACATACCTCAGGGGTTCCCGGTGCTCGGGATGTTTTCCCGCCAGCCAGGCGAAAATACCCCTCGGGCTGGTGAACATGCTGTAATACCAGAAAAGAGTGATGTCATCATCGTCTGTCCGGTCTTCCGCGCCGACATCAGCGAATGTCCTGAGAGAACCATAGTAGGATTTCACCATGGGCCAAAACACCAGGTCATTCATATTCGCGAATTTCAAAATGGAATTGGCCCAGAGAACAGGGTCAACGCCCTGGATGGAATATCGGGTTTGCGGGAGCTTCAAATCAACTGTCGGCTCGGTGATATTTTTGCGCGTATTTAAAAGCGCGGATAAAAAGGGAAAGAAATTTTCGTCTTTGGTTAAAACGTTTTGAAAATTCTTCTGGTGCCATTGAAGCAAATCCCAGACCGCCGCCTGCCGGAGCCGCTGGATAATCAGGGCATCTGCCTTATATCTGTAACTTTGCAGTAAAAAAGAAGGGGGAGTCGACATGCCGCCTTTGGGGACCCCGTCCAGGGTCACCACCCGCACGACATCATTCTGCTGCACATCCTTTGCCAGCTGCAGCCCAAACCCTCTGATACCATCACGGCCGTAATTGACGACATGGCTCCATCCCTTCCATGTCTGATGAGCCAAAAACGCGAATTGGGCCGCTACGTGATCAATGCTGGTCCAGCCCGCGCCAGGCACTTCAATATTCTCCAGAGGGGTGTCTGATTCCGTGTGCTTGCGGATTTCCTCCAACTGCCGGTCAAGCCAGGATTTATTGGAAATGGCCAGGATCCCCAAATGATTAAATTTCTGCGTGTGGCGTTCCAGATCCTCGAGGGTAAAACTTCCGTTCTCAAAAGTCCCTGACAGATTCGTAGCCAGGGCCACAAAGGGGTTATAAATGGATTCCCGCCGGATATAGGCCGCAATGGCCCCCTGGATATCCACATTTTCCAGGGGGATTCTATGTTTGCGCGCATCGGCTTCAGCGCCTCGAACAAGTTTATTCCGGATATTTTTCACACTGCTCAAAAATTCGTCCCGGAAAATGGCAAATGCAAAAACAGGGATCAGAACTTTGACATAACTTTTCAGAACAAAGTCTCTGTCTTGCGCAGGGACATCCTCCGCCTCCGCGTAGGTCCCATCAAGGATTTTTTGCCCCAGCGGAGTTTGCAAGAAAACTTTCTTGAGATACGCGGCTTGTTTAAAGACATGAAGGTCTGTCCCCTTCATGTCCGCCTCCATCCATTGTTCAAATAGATTGATGGTTCCAAAATGAGGGGAGCCTTGTTCGAAACCATTAAACCGGTCCATCGCCGCATTTAAAAAGAACGGGGCGGAAAGATCGGTGAATTCGCGAACACGGGGCCACAGCTGGCTTTTTGGAAAAACGGCTTTTTCAAGAACCTCGACTGCGGTTTCTTCTTCAAATGGTTGAAACTCCATTCCCTGGGCAAGTGCAAGCTTCTTCAAACCGGCGTGAAGGAGCAGTTCTGCCAACTGTTCCGCACTAAAAGCTCCCGGATCAAAAAATCCCCTGCCCAAGGCGATTTCCTCCGGACTCATAAAAGCCACAAGATAGTCATCCTCTGCCCAGCGCAGCTCGTCAAATCCAAAAATCTTTCCCGAAGCTGCCAATTCTTTCAGGTGAGCCAGCGTCATTTCAGCGACTGATTTTTGATTCTGTTTTTTATTCCCCATGGCCCGGATCTTTTTCTCCAGTTCCGCCAGCGAGGGATCAAGAATGCTCGGATCCAAAACCGTTTTCTCCACACTAGCTGCCTCCGACATGGCCCCGCCTTTTCCCATAAACGCCCATCGCTGGATGGCAGATTCCCCACTGGCGCCAAGTGAGGCCGCAGCCCGCAAACCGATTTTGTCAAAAAAAGGATGGAAAATACTTTCATGAAAATCATAATGATCTTTGCCGTCCACGGAATCGGGAGGATAAGGAAGCCCCAGATAATGGCCTGCAAGTCGGGCAAACGTCTCGCTCATCCGGATCAACCCGTTATAGGTTTGAAGGGGATGCTTATCTTTGGAATCGTCCAGAATCTTTTCATCCACCAGAAAATACAAAAGCGACGGGTCCCATCTGCCGGGCGGATTGAGCGTGAAGCGGCTATAGGCCTCGTAGGTATGTTTCACGAGATAGAAAAATTCCCTGCGCTCTTCCCCGGTTAGAGAAACAAGAAAGACGTCATGAAGAATCTGATGCGCCGTGTACCAGCCTTCGTCTTCTTCGGCCTCGTCAGGGACTTTGCCCACAAAATAAATCCGATACTCATCTCGGATTCTTGATTCACCGGTCCGCACCATTTCCCGCACGCCCTGATTGGTGGTCTTATTGCCGCGCTCATGATTATCCAGCCACCATCTGATTTTCTCCTCCCGTAGTCTATTTTTTTCCTCCCGGCTGATTTCTTCATCCGGGCTGCGTGGCTCCCGATACCCTTCCCCTTTTTCATCAAGGCGCAGGCCTGGCGCGACAAGGGCCGGATTAATGCCAAGACCAAGGGCCTTTTCCTGCTCCTCATCCAGCGTTCCGAGACTGCTTCCCGTTGGATGAAGCGGTTTGCGGTAGATTTGCGTTGCCCGGGATCTTTCGGTTAATTGAAGACTGTCGATATGCTCCAAAAAAGAAAGGAGATTGTCATCAAAGGAAAAATTATGATGAATAATGAGTCTAGCGCCCGGCTTCATGGTCTTGAGCTTTTCCTTGAACTTTTCAGCAAGCCCGGCCTCTTTTTGAAAATCCATTCCAAGGTCATAATAAAAAATCACGTCATATTGCGACCAATCCGCATCGTCGCTCAGGAAAGTGTCCGCAAAAATTTTTGCCTTCGAAAGGTCAAACTCATCTTTGGTTTCGGGCCGGGATACCAAGTGGGTTTTCATGGCTTCACTCAACTCTCTCAATTCCGGATCTGTTTCATAGCCGTGTGCCTCAGCGCCAAAAAGGTACGCGGCCGTCAACACCACCCGGCCGTCACCGCTTCCCAGGTCCAGTAATTTTTCACCAGCCTTGAGTTCCGCCCGTGAAAGCACGGTGGCAATCTCACTTAAAGTCGAAGGATGGAAAACTCCGTCTGCTGTAGCCCAGTCCGGGGTTCTTGAATAAACCCGGAATCCTTCCACAATTTTTCCATCATACAAATCCCGATAGGCCGCCTCCAATTTTTCCAGTTTGAGCGCGCTCAGACCTTGCGCGGCAGTATTTTCGGGACCCGGAGGGATGGCAATATAGGAAAGAAGCCGGCGCGCATCGTCCGTTGCCAGCTTTTCCAGCACCGCGCGCATTTTTTGGAAATCCGTCTGCGGGATCTCATGGATCAAACGGTTGACGACCAGATACGCCCAATGCCCGTTTTCAATCATCTGAAATAACTCTGCGCGGCCTTCCCGTTCAAGACTGCCCCAGCGAGACTGGAGCGTTCTTTCCGCGGCCATCTCTGCGGTCCGGAGATTAATTATCATGTCAGTCTGAGTATCTTTTGAAATTTCAGGATAAAAAATGCTTCGCCGCCCTTCATTGTTGTAACGATACGCCCAGTTCGGCTGCGCCGCGATTTCGCTGTAGGCTCGGAGAAGTCCTACCAGCCGCTTCACGCCTTCCGCGTACACTTCGGGCCGCGACTCATCCAAAAGTTCCGGTTTAAAATCGACGGCTTCAAAACGTTTGAGCGCCCGGCCTTTTGACGTATGAATGGAGACATCGGCCGCCGCTTCATCCAGCATCTTGATCTTCTGGGCATATCCTGCTGCATTAAGAAAGTTGGATTCTGGGGGCAAGATCGAAACTGCATTGGGAACGATTTCACGGACAAACTTCTCTTCCTCTTCCAGCACCATGCGGATACGAGCGAATGCTTCCAGCACATCCTCAAGCGAATAGACATAAACCATGGCATACACATATTTCAAAAAGTCGCTTTCCGCCTCAAACTCGGAAAGAGGTCCTCCCCTTTCATTCTGGAAGAAATAAATATCAAACTTCTCCCTCATGGTGTCCACGAGCTCCTGAAAAGCATAGGGATCTTCAAAATGCAGCGGTTCCGTTCCCAAGCTACCCGCTAGGGCCTGCTTGTTAAGGCCGCCACCCGCGGCTCGACCCGGCTGGCCCAAACTTGCGGCCCCGGTCATCCGCCAGGGCCTGCTTGTCCAAGCCGCCATCCGCGGTTCGACCCGGCTGGCCATGGCCGATGGCTGCGGTGGGATCTGCGAGAACCCAACCGCTGCAGCCTTGAATTGTGCCACCACAAATTCAAAACGGCTCGGGGGCTTGGAAAAAAAGGGCTCAAGGGCAAGTTTCTCTTTGCTCAGCCGGCTCAAAATTTCTTCAAGTTCTCTGATGGAACGATTTCCGTCCGAAAGGTCTTTCAAAAATTTTTGTTTTCTCGTTTGGATGGTTTTAATCCGGTCCGCAAAAGGCTTTTCTTTCCGGTTCAGCAGCTTTCCGAACCTCCCCTGGGCAGGAAAAGACTTCTCGGGTTTGTTCGTAAAAGGCGTCGGAGAAAACTCTGCCTCCACGAGCTCGACGCTATCGATTTTTTGGGCGGCAGCATTCAGGGTATTGGCGTTGAAACGAAAACGGTAAAAAACTTCCCGGCCGTCTTCAAGCCGCACCTTTGCGCGGTTCTCTTGTCCCAATGCTTTCGCGGTGTCATAATCAAAAGCGGCAGCGATTTTTTGAAGCGGTGAGATCCGGCCGCGCATGAGTTCTGTATAGAGAGACTTTTGTTCCCCGCGCTGAAACCGCGGCACCAGCATGCGGTAAGGAATGTCGTGTTTGCGGAATAACGTCCCCAGCGCCTCGCTATGAAATCCGCCGGTCACGAGAAAAACAAGCGGCTTTGAGGCGCGGTTCTTTTGAGAAGCCGAAAGCCCGGATCGGAAGTTTTTAAACAGCGCCTGATCCCGCCGTCTGGCATCCGCATAAAATCTGAGGGCCGGTTCAAGCAATGCCTTAAGTTCGCCGGAAATTTTCCCACCGCGGCCCATCCGCTCCACAAATTCAAGTTCAGAGCGCGTGGCCTCAAGCCGCGTGACTTTTTCCGCAAACCGTAAAAGGCGGGTTTCCTCATCCTTTGCTTTTTCAAGCGGCGAGCGGTAAAGAAAAGTTTTGACGGCTTCAGTCCAGGCATCCAGTTCCTCGAAAATCCAGGGTCCTTCCATTTCATCCGAAAGCCGCAGATAGCGCTGATAGCGCCTGATTTCCGGATAATTGTTTAGAGCCATTGCAAGCTCTGCCGCATTTTTTAACAATCTCCTCGCAAATTTTGCGTAATCACCCGCTTCCTTGACCTCAGCCCACTGCGTAGGCCCTTGTGAATCGCTGTCATGGGAACGCGCTTTGATTTCGGAAAGCATCTGCCCGATTTCCTGCTCAAGCGCCTGAAAATTAATTTTTCTTTCAGCCCGGCGTATTTTTTCCAACCTGCCCAGATGGGGATACCGTTTCTGCCAAAAATCTTCTTTGCCCGTGTTTATCGATTTTTCACTGCGGATGAGAATATCCGCATATTCGAGCAGATTCATCCGGTGCGGACCGTGCGCGTAAAATTTGTTCTCAGCCTGGTCCACGGCCAGAAGCCCAGGGGAATAGATTTTCTGCTTCTCCTCCTCCAACCTTGCCTTAAGCCGGCGGATGAGGGAACCAACGTCCTTCTCCTTTTCGGAAGCTTCCCGGTAGGATTTCCGGTTTTGCTGATAAAGGGCCGGGATTTCGATGCCCTGAAGGGAGGCATGGGGGCCGAGATTCAATGCCGCAAATTCCGCGCCCGAGAGCAGCCCCTTGCGCATATAAAAATCACTCACGCGTCGCCCGGCGTCAGTGGCTGCAAATTGCCGAAAGGGTTCAATATCAAGCTGGCCCGCAGCTCCTTCCAGGGCAATTAAAACTTCCGCAGCCGGGTGCGCGGCTCTGTACTCTTGAGATAAATCCTCAATCAGGGCGGCAATGCTTTTCTGCGCTCCATAATCGCAGTGGGCGTCTTGAATGTAGATGACGGGCGCGATTCCGGCTCGGTTATTCTGTGCTACATTGGCGTTTCTGAAATTTTGGATCTCACTTCCCCATTCCGGGGGAATCGCAAGGTTCCAAACCGTGTTTTCCTTGCTAGGCTGGTTCACGGCTGGATCGGAAAACGGCGGAGCTGTTTGTGCCACCGTGTTGGTTGAAAAGCTAAGGAGAAGGAGCCATGTAATGGCAAAAATTGAAGAACTTTTTTTCATATATTTAATTTTATAACTAAAAATAGATATAACCTATTTAATATAAATAAATTATATTTCTAGATATTAGAGAAATTATACCCCACCAAATGGGAAAAAACAAGCTTGGAAATGACTATTACAGGCCGGATTAATATCTCTATCTGTTTGAAATAAAATGGGTTAGAAAAATAAAGGAGGGATCAATCAGGAAGAAGCGGACCTCTTTTCGCTTCGAATCCGGCTTACCAGGCGGTTCAGCTCGTCCACCACTTCGACAAAGAAGTCGCCTTCTCTTAATTTAACTTCCCTTTCCGGGACTTTACCGTCAGCAAGAATTTTGAGCACACCGCGAATTCTGTAAAGCGGACCCGCGACGCGGTGGAGAAAAAGAATGCCTGCAACGCCCGTCACCAGCACGCTGATAAACAGGATGCAGAAAACGCGGAAAAGGAGTACATTATTGACATCAATAAGAACTTCGTAAACGCTCACTTTGGTGCCGCGCCGGGTTTCGTTCTCAAGAGATTGCTTGATAGTTTGATGAATGACAAATCCGATCAGGCAGGAAGATATCATGGTGATGGCCACCACGAGAATTACATAGCGTTTGAGAAGCTGCTTGTTGATGAGAAGGCCGCTTAGCGTCCTGCGGTCTTTGGAAGCGGATGAGGAGGATGACCCCGTTTTTGCTGCCTGTTCCTCGGTCATGGGCTAAGCATGCCTCCTATTTTTTTGGGATAAACACCAATCTTCGTAAACATCGCGTATTCCACGAAGCGTCAGCATTCGGTCCGTGTGATCAAAGTCACCGCAATATTTTTCTACTATATCGACCAAGCCGCCGGTTCCTATAGTTTTTAAATCCTGGCCGTACCGACTCCTGAATTCAGCGATCAGCCCCCGGATCATGGCCCCATACCCGTGCAGTACGCCGGAAAGCATGCCTGCCTGGGTGCTCCGCCCCAAAAAATAGCGTACCGGTTTGATCCTAACCGGCGGTAAAAGCGCTGTTTTTTCATGTAAAAGATCGAGGCACGACTTCACGCCCGGGAGAATCAGACCGCCTTCAAACACTCCCTGCTTTGAAACATAATCCATAGTCGTCGCGGTTCCGCAATCTAGGATTATAAAAGGCGGTTTCCAACACTTGAGAGCGGCAAAAACATTGACCTTCCGGTCATTGCCAAGCTGGTGATACGAGTGGTATTTTGCCTTGATGCTTAACGGAACATTCTTTCCCAACTCCAGTAATTTAAATAATTTATAATGTATTAAACCATTCAATAATTTTTTTGTTATTTCTGGGACAACACTACATATAATTGCTTTATTACTAAATTTTCCACCACTTTTTGAAATAAATAAGCATAATTTTGGGACTTCATTATCTTTAAATTCAACAATTTTACCAAAATTATGGCCCTTTCCAGGGACAATGGAAATGCTTGAATTTCCTATATCTATATACCAAAATGAGTTATGGTTATAAATTGACATATTAAAAAGGAATTAAACTTATAAAGTTAGTTTTCTGAAATCCATTTTAATTCAATTTAATTGTAGTATTCATGATATTGATCGTCAAAATAGTCCAAAATGCCAACAAGAAGTTCATTTCTCTCTACTTTTCTACCTGTTTCTTCATAAATCGAAGTGGATCCCTTTATTTTATTGCCTATTTTTCCGAGCACATTAACCCCGATGCCGATTACCGCAAAATCAAGTTTCCCACCCTTGGTGCTGCTTTCCACCAAAATCCCGCATATTTTTTTCCCGTTCATGAGCACGTCATTGGGCTTCTTGATCCGCACCGTAGTGCCGGGACACTCTTTGCTAAGAACGGATTTCACGGTTTGAGCCGCAAGCCGCGTAAGAAGCGGCGCCCGGTGCGCCTGGACTTGAGGCCGAACCACAATGCTGAACAAAAGATTCCAGCCACGCGGGGAAATCCATTTTTTCTTCATCCTGCCCCTGCCGCAAGTCTGATAATCCGCGGTGATCACTAAGCCTTCCGGTGCGCCTTCCCTGGCCAGCGCTAGGGCTGTGTCATTGGTTGATTTCAAAGTCTTGAAATGCCTGATTTGGTAACGCACGGCGGGATTCAAAGAATGGGATCCGAATACACACGTTCAAGAAAAGGGCTAAGCCGCGTCACCACTTCATAGGAAATGGTTCCACTTTTGGCCGCAAGCTCCTCAGCTGTGATGGCCTGGTTATTTTCCTTGCCAATCAAGGTGACGGTGTCACCCGGGGAAGCTTCCGTGCCAGGCCCCAGGTCCACGGCCATGGTATCCATGGAAACCCGGCCCGCCACACAATATGATTCGCCTTTATAAAGAATTCTTGATTTACCCTGCAAAGTCCACGCATATCCGTGGCTGTATCCAACGGGAAGAATGCCAATCTGCGTATCCCGTTCGCTGACAAAGGTTCGCCCATATCCGACCGACGTGCCGGCAATGATTTTTTTGATCAATACCCAGCGTGCGCGAAAGGAAAGCACGGGATGAAGGAAAATTTTTCCGCGAAGCGCGAGGTCTGTGTAAAGCCCGTAAAGCATGAGGCCGGGCCTCACCAGATTAAAATGCGCCTCGGAATAATTGACAATGCCGGAACTCCCCGAAGCATGAATCCATTTGAATGAAAGTCCCTGCCGGGAAAGGGTTTCCTTGATCTCGCTAAATTGTCCGATTTGCCGCAAGGTAAAAGGATCCCGTAGACGTTCGGCCTGCGGAAAATGCGTATAAAGACCTTCAAGATTGAGATGGGAAAAGGCTGCCATTCTCAGGATTTCATTTTCAGAATCTTCCCAGGAAAATCCAAACCGCCCCATGCCGGTATCCACTTTCACATGCACGTGAGCCCGCATTCCGGATCGGGCCGCTACGTCATTCACCCAGCCCGCGTATTCCGCATCCGAGATGCTAAGCGTCAAATCCCAATCCAGTGCCGATTGAATTTCGCCCGGCGCAAGATGCCCAAAAACCAGAATGGGATGGGAAAAACCGCTTTTGCGAAGGAGCGTACCCTCCTGAAGCGAAGCCACGGCAAACCACTCCACATGATCGCGAAGCGCGTTGGCGACCGGAATCAGCCCGTGGCCGTAGGCATTGGCCTTGACCACGGCCATGAAAGCCACGCCAGTCCCTGTAAAACTTTTCAGAATTTTCAGATTGGCGCGGAGGCAGGCCAGGTCCACTTCAATCCATGCGGATGGCTGCGCCAGCTTAACTGAGCTGGCCTGTGGGGGAGTAAAGATTTCCAAGCTTTTTTTCCTCCGCTTCGGAAAGCCGGAGATACCTTGGCTGAAGGGCCCCGGCATCAAGCGGCTTCATCTGAGTGTATCGGCTCCGGACAAAATTTACTAAACGTCCGGCACGAGGATACCAGAAATTTTCCTGAATGAAAACTGCTTTGGGTGCTTTTTTTTGAATTAAATCCCCGTATTCACGGAGCGCGTCGCCGGCAACATAAATCTCATCGCCCAGGCGCGCAGTCAAATCCTCCGGACTCAAAACCTCATCTTGGGGAGCCTCCCTTTCCCATCGGCCCTTAAAAAAGCGATAAAACGCGGCATAAATCCGCTCCCGCCTGGCATTCACCGCCACCGCCAGCCGACCGGAATCCAGGGAAATCCCGTCTGCTATCAGGTCCAGACTGGAAATCCCGTAAACAGGCCGGCGGTGCGCTGCGAGCAGGCCCTTTAACACGGAAAAACCGATCCTCAGCCCGGTGAAAGAGCCGGGGCCCATACCAATCGCGTAGGCATCCACTTGTTCAAGCGCCGGTTGCCGGTTGGTCGGGTGGCGGCTGGCGAGCACGCTTTCCATCAAACGAAAGAAGTTCTCGGAATGCTGAAGTTCACCGTGGAAATTAGCTTCGGACACCGGCCCTTGGGCTGCCGAACAAGCCACGGTAAGCATCCTGCTTGAAGTGTCCAGCCCCAGAATATTAATTCCCGCGTCTTTCGCACTCTTATTTTTCACCGACCATCTCCTTCATCAGATGTTCAAAGCGTTCCCCACGCGGCTGAAAAAAAAATTCACGGCCGGTTTCGCCTGCCGCTTTAATTTCAACCTCCAGATAATTTTTGGGAAGATAGCCGCCGATTTTTTTCGCCCATTCAATTAAAACAACGCCATTCCCATCAAGAAGATCATCCCATCCGATATTTTCCACGTCCGCGCCCGTCTCCAGCCGGAAAAGATCCAGATGATAAATGGGGCAATCGCCATTGTAAATATGCATCAGGACGTACGTGGGACTCTTGACCTCGTTCTCGCTTTTCACGCCCAGCCCCACGGCAATCCCCTTGGCCAGCATGGTCTTGCCGGTTCCAAGTTCGCCCGCCAGCGCCACCACATCCCCGGGACGGAGCAGCTGTCCCAGCCCGCGGCCAAGCGCCACGGTCTCACTCCGCGAATTAGTTTTTAAAAGTGTTCGTATCCCTTCCATGGCCATCGAAGCTTTTCCGTATCCTTTTCACTCCGTTGAAACACAATCCCCGGACTTTTCTTTACCCTTCCGATGCAACTCAGCGGCGTTCCCAGGAGCCCATGCTTCAGCGCCAAAATTTTTTTTGCCTCTCCGGGGGAGGCCGTGAATACAAGCTCAAAGTCCTCGCCGTCACACAGCGCGGAACGTAGCGGCGAGATATTCCGTTTCCGCGCCCGAAGGGCCTCCCTTGAAACCGGGATATCCTCCGTAAAAACACAGGCGCCTTTTTTTGATTCTTTCATCAAAATCGCGAGATCGCGCATAAGCCCGTCGGACAAATCCATCATGGCATGAATTTTAAACCTCTCCACCAGGAATCTTGCCTCGCGGAGACGCGGCGTGAATTTTAAATGTTTTTCCAAAATGGATCTACCCAGCCGGCCCGTGACAAAAATAGAATCGCCGGCCTTGGCGCTGTCTCTTAAAACCAGCTTATGTTTCTCAACTCTCCCGGCCACGGTCACGGAAGCAAAAAATACTTTTGAACGCGTGAGGTCTCCGCCCACCACGGCAACCCTGAATTTCCCCGCAAGTTTCTTCATGCCGGCATAAAATCGCCGTATCCAAGCATACGAAAATCCAGCCGGAATGCCTAGAGAAACCAGCGCATATAAAGGAAGGCCTCCCATGGCCGCGATATCGCTCAAATTAATGGCCAGGGCTTTCCAGCCCACCGCCTCAGGCCTTGTCTGCTTCAAGTGGAAATCCACACCGTCCACAATCGCATCCACAGTCAAAAGCAGTTCATGCCGCTTGTCCCACGGAAGAACCGCTGCATCATCGCCAATGCCTTTCCGCACCTTGGCCGGGGCGGGAAAGAAGCTTCGGATTTTTTCAATCAGCATGCTTTCCGAAAGCATCAGCCCCTCCTGAGACGGGACAGGGATTTGAGATAAGGTGCCCGGAAAATTCCTTTTTCCGTGATAATGGCTGAAATCAAATTATTCGGAGTCACGTCAAAAGCCGGATTATAGATCGAAACACCCCGCGGCGCTGTCGTCCTGGAAAAAGCCGCGTAGACCTCGTTTCCATCGCGGATTTCAATCGGGATTTCTTTTCCGCTTTTCAGCGAGAAATCAAAAGTGGTACTGGGCGCAGCCACATAAAAAGGAATACCGTGAATCCGCGCCAATTCGGCCACCTGATAAGTCCCGATTTTATTGGCCGTGTCCCCGTTGGCTGCGATCCGGTCTGCGCCCACGATCACGCGCTTGATTTTACCGGCCCGCATCACTGATCCCACCATGTTGTCGCAGATCAGGGTTACCGGGACACCATTCTCCTTAAGTTCCCAAGACGTGAGCCGCGCGCCTTGCAAAAAAGGCCTGGTCTCCGTGACCATCACCTCAATCTTTTTCCCCGCGGATCGTGCCGCGTAAATGACGGCTAACGCAGTTCCCATGCCGGCTGTGGCCAGAGCTCCTGCATTGCAGTGCGTAAGAACACACTCTCCGGATTTTAATAATTTCGAGCCGTAGCGGCCCATGGCCCGGCAAAGATCCTCGTCCTGTTTGGCCAGCTGAAGGGCCTTTTTGAGGAGAAGTTTTTTAAGTTCCTCAGGCGACCGGCCTCGGTAGCCGCGGACCACCTCGTCCATGGCCTCAAGTGCGCTGAAAAGATTCCTGGCTGTGGGCCTGGCTTCCGCCATTCTTTGGGTCACACGCCTAAACTCACGGACAAAACTCCGAATGTCGCTTCCTTTGAAGCGCGTAACTTCCAGATAAACCCCGAAAGCAGCCGCAACACCGATGGCCGGCGCACCCCGCACTTTCATGGTGCGGATGGCTTTCCATACCTCCTCCCCATCCCGGCAGCGGAGATAAACCGTCTCGCCAGGCAGGCGGGTCTGGTCAATCAGCTCGAGATAATTTCCTTTCCAGGCAAGCGTTCTGAACCGCATTCTTCTCCTTTAGCCCAGCAGCGGGATATGCCACCATTTGCAAAAAAAATTAATCCCTGGCACCACCACCCGCCAGATGATTCCGAACCACAACAGAACCAGCGTGATCAGGAATCCGAATTTTTCTATTTTAACATATTCATAGGCCAGGTTAAGCGGCAGAAGCCCGGTCAGCACGCGGGATCCATCGAGTGGCGGAACGGGCAGCAGATTAAAAGTCGCCAGCCCTAGATTGAAATAAACCGCATAAAGCAGGATCTGCCATCCCGTGCGCCGGTACAGCGCAGTGATGGCAAAGGCCAGCAAAATATTGGCGAAAGGCCCGGCCAGCGCCACCCAGATCATATCGCTCTTGGGATGCCGGAGCCGGCTGAAATCTACGGGGACCGGGCGCGCCATGCCAATGGCCGGAAGACCCGCGGCCACAAGAAGCACCGGAAGGGCAAACGTCCATAAGGGATCCATGTGGCGGAAGGGATTGAGCGTGAGCCGTCCCCTTTCACGGGCCGTGGAATCACCCAGCCAATAGGCCACCATCCCATGTGAAAATTCATGAATGGTGATGGCCGCAAGAAAAACGGGAATAAAAACAGCCAGGAAATAAAAAGAAGGCATCAGAGAAATTTATCCAGAAAAATGCGCTTCATAATAAAAAAATATCCGATAAAAATAGAATTATGCAGGATATGAAGCGTGATGGAGGGGATGAGACTGCCGCGCTTCTCGTAAAGATAAACCAGAATCATGCCCAGGATAAAAATGGGCCAGAAAGCGAACGTGGACTGATGAATCCAGGCAAAAAACCCGGCCGTGGCCGGCATGGCAAACTTCATGCCCCATACTTTTTTAAGTGCCGGATAGCAGAATCCACGGAAGAAAATTTCCTCGATGACCGGCCCTAGAAGGCAGGCCAGGAAAATAGAATAGCCGATCAGAAAAGGGTTGTGTTTATCCTCATCGACAAAAACCTCGACCAGAGGATGCGGCGGCGGTTCGTAGGAAAACAGGGCGGCGATTCCGAGAAGAGCTAAAAGCACGGTGATAAAAACCGGAAGCGTGGCCACATAGCCCGTGGCGCCCAGCAAAATATCCCCACCCATATTCCTGGAGCGAAGCCCGAGATCGTCGAGATTTCTTTTGTGCTTGCGCAGAATAAAATAGAAAATAAGCACCACAAGAAAAAGATCGGTCAGCGTGGTGTGAAAGAGAATCAGGAAATTATCCTCCCAGGAAGGAAACAAGAGTTTTTTCAATCCCCCGAGAAATAGGCTGAAGCCAAATCCTGAAATTATAAACAGGATCACCACCTTGACCAGGTCCCGCGGCCCCCAGTCCACGGCTTCCACGGTTCTCAAGGATTCAATGTTCGGCTGCTTGCGGAGCGCATTGGAGACCACTATCATATCAAGGACAAAACCTCCGGCCAGGGCGCAAATAAAAGCCATCACGAACAGGCAAATTACGATCGCGGCTTTTGGATTTTCGGTCAGAACTTGCATCAGATAGGCCTGCTCGGATTCCTGTTTCTCAATGGTTTTCTCGGCCTTTTGCATTTTGGTCATGGCCTGAGAAGGCACCCTTTCATGCTGTCCGGAAAATGCAAAGAAAAAGGCGTAAAAAACTATGACAGCCACCAGCAGGTAGGCGTACCCTATTTCCTCGCGAAGAAAAGCGCGAACGGGATCAAGGAATTTCATGCCACAGCCTTCCCTCTTCAAGCGGCCAACCAAAAAGCTCCTGCGCATTGCGGGAGGTGAGGGCAGCAAATTCTTCGAGTGGAAGCCCGAGAATACCGGCCATCAACAGAGCAGACTCCCTCATATAGGCCGGTTCATTCCGCTTTCCGCGATACCCTTCCGGCGGCAGAAACGGGCTGTCGGTTTCGGTAAGAATTTTGTCCTTGGGAACGCGCAGGAGAACCTCCCGGAGATAGCCATTCTTCTTATAAGTGATATTGCCGGCAAAAGAAATCCAGAGCCCCATCGCTGAGGCTGTTTCCAGGACAGTCCGGTCGCCGGAAAAACAGTGCATGACACCGCGGACTTTGGCGCCCACTTCCTCTTTCAGAAGGCGGAAGGTTTCCGCATGGGCATCGCGGATATGCAGGATGAGCGGCAATCCAGTTTCTTTATGGAGTCCGAGGAATTTTCTTAAAACTTTCTCCTGGCAATCCTGCGGCGAAAGGTTACGGAAAAAATCAAGCCCCACTTCGCCAATCGCAACAACTTTAGGATGGGCGGTAAGTTTCCGAAACTCCTCATAATCCTCTTCCCTGAAATCCTTGGCATCGTGGGGATGACAGCCCACGGCTGCAAAAATATTTTCATGATGTTCCGCGAAAGACACCGCCTGCCGGGAGCATTCGAGATGCGTGCCCACGTTCAAAAGAAAGCGAACGCCATTCTGCCGCGCCCTTTCCAAGGCGGCCGGAAGATCTTCCGCATAGTCCTTAAAATGCAGATGGGCGTGCGTGTCGGTGAATGTCATGCGGAGGTTTCTTCCTTTTTGGGAAAAAGGGGCTCGCTCTTCCCGACCGGCATGCCCGGTTCAAGAAGCCCCCAGACGCGGACCTGGGTGCTTGAGACTTTTTCCGGAAGATTAAGCTCTTTTAAAATTTTAAGGCTGGTTTCGGGAAGAAAAGAATTCAGCAGGACTGCGATCAGCCGCAGCGACTCAAAAAGCGTGTACATGACCGAGGCCAGTTCGCCTTTCCGGGCAGGATCTTTGGCCAAAACCCAGGGTTTGGAGTCTTCGATAAACTTGTTGGAATTCCGGATAAAACTCCACACCGCCTCAAGCGCTGAACGCGGATCAAACTCTTCCATGGCCGTGTCCACTTTGGGCCAAACCGAGGGGCCCTCTTCTTTCAGTGAATTGCGGATGCCGTCCTTGTCCACGGGACTGGGTATTTTCCCGTCAAAGTATCTTCCGAGCATGCCAAAGGAGCGATGCACAAGATTTCCCAGATCATTAGCGAGATCATTGGTGAAACGCTCCAGCAACCCCTCCTCGGAATAGGAACCATCAAATCCCAGCGTGACTTCATGAAGAAGAAAATAGCGGTACGGATCCACGCCGTATTCGGCAATCACTTCCACCGGGTCCACGATATTTCCCAGCGATTTCGAAACCTTGGCGCCGTCCAGGGTCCACCAGCCGTGCGCCAGCACCTTGCGCGGGATGGCGAGATCCATGGCTTTGAGCATGATAGGCCAGTACACCGCATGCTGTCTCAGGATGTCTTTTCCGACCACGTGAAGGTCCGCGGGCCAGAGCCGGCTGAATTTGCGGTCATCGTCGCCGTACCCTGCGGCGCTGATGTAATTGATGAGGGCGTCAAACCAGACATAAACCACGTGATCCGGAGACCCGGGAAAGGGGATTCCCCATCCCAACCGGCTCCTGGGCCTTGAAATGCAAAGGTCTTCCAGCGGATTTTCAAGAAAGGCCAGGATCTCCTTCCGCCGCGAGGCGGGATGAATGAAGTCCGGATGCGCCTTGATATAATCCGCGAGCCATGGCTGATAACTGGAAAGCTTAAAGAAAAAATTTTCCTCCTCAATTTCCTGGACCGGCCTTTTACAGTCCGGGCAATTGCCATCAGCCAGCTCGCGCGCGGTCCAAAAGGATTCGCAGGGCGTGCAATACCAGCCCTTGTATTTTCCTTTATAGATGTCGCCCTTCATCTGCAAATGTACCAGCACTTTTCCCACCACTTTTTTGTGCCGCTCCTCCGTGGTCCGGATAAAATCATCGTATTCGATCTCCAGTTTTTCCCAGAGCTCTTTGAAACGCGGCACAATTTCATTCACATAAGTTTCCGTGCTTTTGCCTTTTTCCTTGGCGATTTTTTCGATTTTTCCGCCGTGTTCATCCGTGCCGGTAAGGAAATAAACCTGCTCTCCGCGGAACTTGCGAAAACGTGTAAAAGTATCGCAGAGAATATTGGTGTAGGAATGCCCGATATGCGGCTTGTCATTCACATAATAGAGCGGCGTCGTAATGTAATAGGTTTTATTCATAACATTTTGTCATGGCCGTGGAAAGGCGGGAAAGCGCGATCTTGGGATTCACATTATCCTCAAGCGCGGCCTGGATCTCATCAATCAAATTCAAAAGCTCAAGAATGGCATCCGTGTCAAGGCGGGCACTCCACTTTTCAAACTCACCGCCGAACCGTTCCTGGTAAAGCAAATCTGCGCTTTTTGTCACGCGGTAAACCGCAAGATCCCTCAATAGCAGGGCCAGGAACCGGAGAGCTTTTGAAATTTCACGCCGCTTTTTTCCAGCCCACCGCTCAAAACCGATAACCGGCTGGGGAAGAATTTCTTCCAGAAAAAGCTTCCGCATTTCCGTGAAATTTTCATCTTTAAACCGGAGCGCCCGGCCCAGCCATCCCTGGCTGCACTTTGCGGCCAGGCCCGCTTCCTCGGGATCCCAGGCGAATTCATTCACCAAAACCTCGCGCACGGTTTTGAGGGCAAGCGGCCGCATTTTGATCATGAAACAGCGCGAGAGCAGGGTCTGGCGCAGGTTGGCCGGATTCTCGATCAAAAGAAAAATCAGGGTATCCGCAGGCGGCTCTTCGAGCGTCTTTAAAAGCGCATTGGCCGCTTCCTCGGTCATCCGCTCCGCGCGATTGAGAATAAATATTTTTTTATTGCCTTCCATCACTTTGAAGGAGGCCCAATTCATCAGTTGATGAATTTCCTCGATTTTAATCGAATATTGTTCCTCATCCAGCCCTATCCAGCGCACTTCCGGATGAATGCCGGTTTCAATTTTATGGCAGGGATTGCAGGAACAATCTTCATTCAGGCGGCCTTCGCTGCAATTCACGGCCCGTGCAAGAATTCTAGCCAGCGTCTTTTTGCCTGAGCCCACAGACCCTGCCATCACAAAACTGGTGGGCAATCTCGATGATTTCAAAAGCTCACGGAGCGGTTCCAAAATACTTTCTTGTCCGGTCAACCGGTTCATTTCGAAACTCCAGAAAATAAACGGCTGAGAAGGCCTTCCAACTTGGCTACCTTGTGCTGGATATTCTTTTCATCCTTAAGCACAAGAATACGCTTCGGATATTTTTTCGCAAGCTGAAGAAAACCTTGCCGCACTCGCCGGTGAAAAGCTAGCGATTTATTTTCCATACGGTCAGTACGGCCCGCCCGCTTCAATCCTTTCTTGGTTTCCACATCCAGAACAAAGGTGAGATCGGGTTCCAGGCCTGCCTTCGCCAGTTTTCCGTAGGCATCGATCAAAGAAACGGAAATCCCTCCGGCAAATCCCTGATACGCCGCGGTTGAATCATGATACCGGTCACAAATCACGACTTTGCCCATGCTAAGGGCCGGAAGAATTTTCTCCCTTACAATCTGGGCGCGCGCCGCGAGATAAAGGAAAAGCTCCGTTTCCACGGTCATGTGCAAATTTTTACGATCAAGCAGAATCTGCCGGATGGCTTCGCTGATCGCGGTGCCGCCCGGCTCGCGAAGCAGCAAAACAGAAAACCCCATTCTCCTAAAAAATCGCGCCGCGGCTTTGATCACCGTGCTTTTTCCGCTGCCTTCCGGTCCTTCAAAGGTGATAAAAATGCCTTTTCTTTTCATGAAAAATCCCATGTTCTTCTTTTTTTCTTCACAGTGGATGGTTCTCCGGGGCGGCCATCCTTTACTAGCCAGCCCATACCATCCAGTATCGATTTAATCCGGTCGGACTCCTTGAATTTTTTTTGTGCTCTGGCTTCAGCGCGCGTGTCTAATAAATGCAGAACATCTTCCGGTATCTCTTTAACTGAAGAGATATCCAATCCAAACAGTTGGTCAATTTTTTGAAAAAAAACTATGGCATATTTCATATTTTTAAGGTCATTTGCGTCTGGACGAAAAATGGAATTAATATGAGTCACAGTGTTTGACACTCCCGCCAATGCTGCAGAAATATTAAGATCTTCTTCTAAACTTTTCTCAATGGTTTCCCAATAGGACTTCACGACACTTTCAAGATCGAATATGGCTCCTTTTTTCTCTTCTTCTTCAAATGGTTTGGCATTCTTTACGTAGCTTAAGCATCTAGAGTAGCACTCATCCATTCTTTTAATCACTTCCGAAGCTTCTTTGAGGCTATCCATCGTGAAATTGAGCGGGCTCCGGTAATAAACAGCCATCAAGGCATAGCGGATGGCCATGGGATCGTGCCCTTTTGTCAGTAAATCGCGCAGGGTGTAAAAATTATCCTTGGATTTGGACATTTTTTCGCCGTTGACGAGCAGAAATTTACAGTGCAGCCAGAACTTCACAAACTCCTGACCGGTTGCGGCCTCGGACTGGGCGATTTCATTTTCATGATGCGGGAAAATAAGGTCCTCGCCTCCGGCATGAATATCAAAAGACTCTCCCAGATATTTCATACTCATGGCCGAACATTCAATATGCCATCCCGGCCGGCCTTTTCCCCAAGGAGAGTCCCATAAGGGTTCACCTTCTTTGGCTTTTTTCCAAAGAACAAAATCCGATCCTTCCTCCTTTTCATATTCATCCACATCCACACGCGCACCTTGAATATTATGCTCAAGCTTTTTGTGCGAAAGTCTCCCGTAATTTCCGAATGAGGCGACCCGGTAATAAACCGATCCCTCGCTGGCGTAGGCATGGCCTTTTTCCATGAGTTTGGAAATCAAGGTAATCATGGAGGGAATTTCTTCTGTGGCTCTGGGTTGAATAAGCCGGTATTCCGGATTCGCACCGTTTGGTCCAAAAATATTCAACGTTTTTAAATCTTCCTGGAAGGCTTCAATATATTTCGCGGTAAATTCATTCAGTTCTTTTTTTTCCCTGTTCGCACCGGCTATCGTCTTGTCATCCACATCCGTGATATTCATCACATGCTTCACGCGGTAACCCTTGAATTCCAAAAAACGACGCAAAAGATCTTCAAAAACAAAGGCCCGGAAATTGCCGATATGCGCGTAGTCATACACCGTGGGACCGCAGGTGTAGAAAGTCACTTCGTCTCCGGGTTTTTTATGAAACTCGAAGGCCGCTCCTTTTAGAGTGCTAAATAGTTTCAGTGACATGAGTTAGAGAAATGGATTAAAGCGCCTTAAGGGCTCTTTCAAGGCGCCTTTTTACCCCGTCAATTCCGAAAACCGGAAATATTTTTTTAAGCTCGGGGCCGTGTTCTTTTCCCGTGAGCGCAAGCCTGATTGGCATAAAAAGCAGTTTCCCTTTTGCCTTGACCCGCGGTTTGATGGTATTCACAAATTCCTCATACAAGGCGTCGCCGCTTGATTTAAGGAGCGGCAGTGTCTCCAAACCCGCGCGAAAAATTTCCTGCGATTCAGGGGTTTGCATCATGGCCTGATTTTCATACGCAAATTCTTCATTTAAAATCGCAAGTCGGTCTGGAAGCTCATCCAGCCGGACCACATTATCTTTAAAAACAGGAAGCACGGTCCGCAGCCGGGCCTCATCAAAAAGACATCCCCCGCGGCTTTTTAAAAATTGCGCGGCGCAATCCACAAACTCCTCATCCGAAAGAGCGCGCAAATGCTGGCCGCTCACCCAGTCCAGTTTCGCGGGGTCATAGGCCGAGGCGGATTTATTGATTTGCTCAAGCGAGAAACTTTTTTTGAGATCCTCCCAGGTGAAAATTTCGCGGTTATCGCCCGGTGCCCATCCCAAAAGCGCGATATAATTCGCCAGCGCATGCGGAAGATAGCCGCAGCGCCGGAATTCCCGGACTGATACGGCTTCAAGACGTTTGGAAAGCGGTTCCCCGCCCGCGCCGTGGATCAGCGACAAATGCCCATACTGGGGCGGCTTGAATCCCATGGCCTGCAAAAGCAGGATATGCTTGGGCGTGTTGGAAAGATGGTCTTCGCCCCGGATCACGTGTGTCACCTGCATGAGCCCGTCATCCACACACACGGCCAGATGAAACGTGGGCGTGCCGTCCGCCCTTTGAATCACAAAATCGCCCACCATGTCATCCAGGTTAAAAGAAACGTCTCCGCGGATCAGGTCATGCATTTTAAGCTGGGGCTTTTCAATTTTGAACCGGACCGTGGGCCGGATTCCCCGGCTTTTACGCTCTTCAATTTCCTTGGGTGAAAAAATACGGCCCCGATTGTCAAAACGCGGCGGCCGGCGCTCAAGCCTTGCAATTCGCTTCGACTCCTCCACCTCTTCCTCCGTCACGTAGCAATGATAGGCTCTGCCCTGATCAATCAACCGCTGCGTATATTCTCTGTAAGTTTCCAGCCGCTCAGACTGAAGATAAGGCCCGTATTCACCGCCCGTCTCCGGGCCTTCATCCCATTGAATTCCCATCCAGCGCAGATCCTCTATGAGCGCCTCGCGGTACTCGAGGCGCGACCTTTCAAGGTCCGTGTCCTCAATGCGGAGAATAAATTTTCCCCCATTCCTCTGGGAAAAAAGATAGTTAAAAAGAGCGGTTCTCACGTTTCCGATATGAAGGTACCCCGTAGGAGAAGGTGCAAACCGGACGCGGATCACGGCTCTCTCCTCCTTAAAGTGACTACCGCATGCGCGCTGACGGCCTCGCCGCGGCCTTCGGCGCCCAATCCTTCAGCTGTTTTCGCTTTCACACCCACCGCATCGGGAGGCAAATGCATGAGGGCGGCAATATTCGCCTGCATCTTCTTTTTCAAAGAACCAAGTTTCGGTTTTTGAAGAATGAGGGTGGAATCGATATTTGAAACCCGGAACCCTTCCTTTGATACAAGTGACAGCGCCTTTTCCAGGAAAATTTTGCTTTTAGCGCCTTTGAATTTTTTATCCGTGTCCGGGAAATGCTCACCGATATCGCCCGCGCCCACAGCGCCCAAAAGAGCGTCTACAACCGCATGCAAAATGACATCGCCGTCCGAATGACCGATCGCGCCCAGCGGCGAGGAAATCTTGATGCCTCCCAAATAAAGCGGCCGTCCGGTTTCAAGGCGGTGGCAGTCTTCGCCCCAGCCGGTCCTTGTTTCGCCGGATTCAAAAAGTTTCCGGGCCGTATGCAAATTTTCGGCTGTGGTGATTTTCATATTGTTTTCCTGGATTTCAAAGACTTTGACCGGCCGGCCCAGATGTTCCACCAGCGAAGCGTCATCGGTTGCAGGAAAACGGTCGCGGTGAAAGGCTCGGTACGCCTTTTTGAGGATCTCTTTTTTAAAAACCTGCGGCGTTTCAATCTCCCACAAAGCCTTCCGGTCAATCGTTCTCACGATCGCACCCTTTTTGACTTCCTTGACCGTAGGCACCATGGGCCGTCCCACCGTCCATGCATCATGACCGCTTTTTTCAACACGCTGCAAAAACCGCCGGATGGCTTCGGCGGAAAGGAAGGGCCTCACGCCGTCATGAACCAGAATATAAGGAATATTCCGGTTCACGCGGCAAAGTGCCCGGTAAACGGAATCTGTCCTGGTTTCCCCGCCCTGAACGATTCTCCTGAGTTTCGTGATGCCGTAACGTTTCGCCATCTCAAGAATCAGAGACTTGTGTGTGAGGTCACAGGCCACAAGAATTTCACGGATTTCAGAAACGGCCTCAAGCTGCTTCAGGGTCCTGGCAAGAATCGGCATGCCGCCTATTTCAAGATAAGGTTTGGGGAGCGCAGACTTCAGAGCTGCCTGAATCCTGCGGCCGCGCCCGGCGGAGGGGACAATGGCGCTCGCTTTCAATCCGCAACCCGGGCAAAAATCATTCTTCCGGCCGAAGTTTGCAGCACGCTGGTGATAGTCACGGGAATGGTATGGCCTATTTTTCTCCGGCCTGAGTCCACCACCACCATGGTGCCGTCATCCAGATACGCCACGCCCTGCTCCGGTTCCTTGCCCTCCTTGAGGATCTTGACCTCCATCAGCTCGCCGGGCATCACAATCGGCTTGAGCGCATTGGCCAGCTCGTTGATGTTCAGAACATGCACGCCCTGAAGCTCGGCTATCTTGTTCAGGTTATAGTCATTGGTAAAAACCCTCGCGCCGATTGTCTGGCCGAGCTTGACCAGCTTGGCGTCCACCGTGGGATGCTCCGGAAAGTCGGTCTCATGAATTTTTACCTCGATATTGGGATTATTCTTAATCCGGTTCAGGACATCCAAGCCGCGCCGGCCGCGGTTTCTCTTTAAATCATCCGCAGAATCCGCGATAAGCTGAAGTTCCTTCAGCACAAAACGCGGCACGATCAGCTTTCCGGTTAAGAATGCGGTCTCGCAAATATCGGCAATGCGGCCGTCGATGATCACGCTGGTGTCCAAGATCACCTTTTGTTCCCCTGGGTTTTTCGTGTCCAGCTGTACAAAGGGAATCATGAGCGTAAATTCATCCTGGCCGCGGTAAATGGCGACAGCACCCAGGTAAGAAAAAATCAGGGAAGAAAGCATGCCGATTTTCTTAAGCGTGGCCTCCGGCAAAGGTGTAAATGCCGCCACGGAAACCAGAAGCTTGCTCAATACCAAGCCCATCAGAAACCCGAGAAAAATGGCCAGGACATTGCGCACTGTCACTTTTTTGAAATAAAAGTCCAAAAGAAGGACGAACACGCCGATCCCGAACCCGAGCGCGCAGCCCAGCAATGACGTCTTTCCAGCATAGGTCCCCACCAGAAATGGGCCGGAAAAAAAGCCGAAAACCGAAAGGGTTATCAAAAATATAATCCTTAAAAAAATAATCATAAAAATTATCCTTTCTATTATGTTTTATAAATTGTGAGAAGTAATCGGTCGTTATCATTTGTCTATCAGTTATAATGCCTAAAAAATACCCAGCCTCTTCTTCTTTTTTTCCTGTTCTTTCTCCTCCTTATCATCGGTCTTACGGAGGAGTTTCCAGGGATGCTTCTTCAAATCGGCCACAAAATCCTGGATTTCTTTGTAAAGCCCCTCATCCGACAGGAGTTTTCCTGCCGTTCCCTGGCCTGTGTCGATCTTCTCGAGGATGCTCTTCAAATGTTTCATGGACGCTTCGATATCGCTGATGGCCTTCTGGAGATCCCCCTGTTTATCGTTCAGGATTTTGTCCATGTTTGTGGTCAGCGAATCCAGATTAATGATCGTGTCCCGCAGGGATTTCGACACTTTCGGATCTTTGGTGAAATCATTAAGCCGCGTGACCATCTCCTGAAGGTTCTGAACAATGCCCTTGCCGGTCGACACAAAATCCTCCATGGGAACCGGATCCACGCCCCGCACCGTGTCGCCGTCTTTTAAAAGGACGGCAGAAGGATCATTGCCAGGGCGGATTTCAAGGTAGGGCGTCATGAGCCCGTAAATTCCTTCCACCCGGACTTGCGCATCCGCATGGATCTTCGCCTCCTGGTTAATGAAAAGCTCGGTTGTGACCACAGGCCTCCCGGCCTTGTCATATTCAAGCCCCATATGCTTCACGGTTCCGATCGGAATGCCGGCCAAACGCACGGATGCCCCTTTTTCCAAATTGCTTACCAGATTGAATACAACGTTGACATGGTATCCCTGTTTGAAAACGTAAACACCGCTTATAAAAAAAACCATGAAGGCCAAAATCACAAGTGCCAGAATCACGAAAAGTCCCACCAGAATCTCAAGTCGCGAACGGTGCATGAAGTGTCTCTCCTTTGGCTGTCATATTCTATCTAAGAATTTTGGGAATGATGATTATTATCTTCAATTTGGAATTTTTTATCCCGGTCACCGTCCGTGATAGGTCCGGCGGCCTCACCGGAAATAAATTGCCTAACCACCGGATCCTTTGAATTTTTTATCTCATCCGGCTTTCCGAGGGCAATAATGCGGCCATCATAAAGCATGGCGATCCGGTCCGCAATCTTGTAGGCGCTCGTCATGTCATGCGTGACCGCGATGGAGGTTACCCCCAGCCTCTCATGAAATCGGATGATCAAGTTATTGATGGCATCTGCCATGATGGGATCCAGCCCCGTGGTTGGTTCGTCATAAAGAATGATTTTAGGTTCCGAACAAAGCGCCCTCGCGATGCCCACTCTTTTTTTCATTCCTCCGGAGAGCTCCGACGGCATCAAGCTTTCCACGCCGTGCAACCCCACCATACGCAATTTCTCCGTCACGCGCTTTTTAATCTCGCCATACGGCGTCTTCGAATGCTCATAAAGCAGGAATCCGACATTCTCTTCCACGGTCATAGAGTCGAAAAGCGCCGCGCCCTGAAAGACCATGCTGATTTTGAGGCGGAATTCGCTCAATTCCCTGCGATCCAGGGAAAAAACATCCACTCCGTCAATCACGATCCTGCCTTGCTCCGGCCGCATCAGGCCGATGATATGCTTGAGGAGAACGCTCTTTCCGCATCCGGACCGGCCGATGATGACAATGGTCTCCCCTTCCCGTATCGTCAAATTGACGCCGCAAAGCACGTGATGCCCGCCAAAGAATTTATGAAGATCGGCAATTTCAATCATATTCAGAACATAAAGTAAAATAACGCGGTGAAAAGGCAGTCAAATGAAATGATCAGGATCAGGGCAGTCACCACGGAAAGCGTGGTTGCACGGCCCACGCCTTCCGCCCCGCCTTCCGTCTTGAACCCGTAATAACAGCCCACCACCGCAATGATAATTCCAAAGATAAACGCTTTAATTAAACCGGAGTAAATATCCTTCATGTGCAAGGCGATAATCGTTCTTTTAATATAGGTCGTCGAGGAAATGTCCAATTTTAAAACCCCGACCAGATACCCTCCCAGCATGCCGATGAAATCCGCATAAATTGTCAGAATGAATAACATGAAAAAAGAGGCGATGAACCTTGGAACCACCAGATAACGCACCGGATCCGTGGCCAGCGATGTCAAAGCGTCAATCTGCTCCGTGACTTTCATCGAACCGAGTTCTGCCGTGATGCCTGCGCCTACTCGGCCGGCCACCACCATGGCTGTAAGCACCGGCCCCAGTTCGCGCGTCATGGAAAGCGCCACCAGATCGGCCGTGAACTGAACCGCCTGCAGGTAACGCAGCTGATAGGCGGATTGCAACGCAAGCACCATGCCTGAAAAAATGGCGGTCAGAAACACGAGCGGAAGCGACGTGACGCCGATCCGGTTCAGCTGATCGAGGCAGGAACTCCACTTCAGGCGCGTTGTGAATGCGGTGTAAAGCGTCCTGGCAAAAAGGATGGAAAGCCCTCCGGCCTCCTGGAAAAAGTCGATGGATTTCTCCCCCAGCCGTGCCAGCCATTGGACAAATCCCATCGTCTTTCTAATCGTTGTAAATCTCATCGCCTGCTCCTTTAAAAGCTGAATCTCGGTCCCACGGCCACGGCCTCTTCCTCTTGTTCGCTCGTTCCGGCCACTTTGCGCTTGGCAAGATGCCCTTCCCTCTCCGCCGTGGTCAATTCCTTTCCGCTCCAAAGCAATATTTTTTCCGAGGAAGCTACCCGTAAATCATGAAAGACATTCGGGTTTGAGAGATCAATCCCGCCGTCCAGATAAAAAGTGCGCATTCCCTTTTTCAGCCGGGAATTCCGGAGCTTAAGATAAGGAGGAATGCCGTAGAATCGCAGGACGACCTCGTCATAATCAATCTTGCCTATACTTCCCTTAGCCACCGTAATCCCTCCTTCCACTTCCGCCTTCCAGTTTTCGCCTCGCAATTTAACCTCTCCGTCCGCTACGCCCCTGAAATTCTCAGGCAGGGGCCTGGAGAACAACGATTTGACTTCAGCCAGCTGAATTCCCTTGAGCGTGATGGCCGCATCAAGCGCAAAGGGCACCTTAAGATTCAGATTTCCTGAAAGGCCATACCCTTTTCCCCAATGAAAATCCATGCGCTCAATACGCGATTGGCTCACATGAAATCCCCCCTTGAAATCCGGAAAAGGGGTTTGATCAAAAATCAAATAATCCGTTTCGATCTGGCCGTCAAATCCCCATTCGTTTTTACTCCAAAGCTCGGGATCCGGCTTGAGCCGGAAATGAGCCCTTGAGACAAGATCCGCGCCAAAAAAAGGCAAATGATCCACCTGCATCAGGAAGGCGATATCCCATTGCTGAAGATTCAGCCCCAAGTCAACCCGCTGTTTGTCCCTTTCCAGATAAAAATGAAAAGTCCCTTTTGAAAAATCAAACTCCCCCTGACTGTCAAAAAGCTCCGCAATGCGCATATCCTCAAACGAAAAGCCATCCCTTTTGACAAACACCTTGCCTCTTACAGGGAATCCCTTTCCGGGAAGCCCGATCTGGCCCGTCAAATCCGACCCGGCGAGCACCCCCTTGACTTGAAATGTGGAATGAAAAGCGTCCTTCCCTATCCCCACTCTGAGATCCAATTCCGAAGAAGGGCCTAAATTTCTCACCCACCCGGACACTTCTACCGGAAGCCGGTTGTATTCAAAGGCAAGTTTCTCGATTTGAACTTCATTGGGCGTTATTTTTAGCACGCCGGACACTGCATTGACCGGAAATCCAGGCCTTGATCGCAAACGGTTCAATAAAACCCTCACAGACAAATCCTGGCGGCCGAGATCCACCGTTCCCTCCACGGCCGCACTTCCCTCAAATAATTCCTTTACCCGGCCCTCAAGATTCACCTGCCATTTTTCGCCTTCAATCCTTTTGAACCTCCCCTGAATATTTCCCAAATCGCAATGGACGCCGAACAAGGGCGCCTGCAAAGTCACCTTGCCCTCTTTAAATTCAACCTCATCCGTCAGGCGGCTCCCCTCCTTCAAAATCCTATTGACTTCAGAAGCCGTGACAGGACTGGCGGATTGAAGAGTGAACTGGGGAGAATCAAGCAACACGGTGTTGGGATTCTTAAAATCCCTCTGCCAGAAGCGGCCCAGATTATATTTGAATACCACTTTGTCAATATCCAGAAGGTAAAAACCCTTGTTTTTGTTGTCCTGATTGATCTTCAGGCCGTTTAGCGAAATCTGGTCCAAAAACCCTACCCTCACTTCGCCGACATGAACCCGCGCCTTGAGAATATCCCCCAGCCGGCCTTCGGCAAAATTTTTAAAATCGGAAACTTTCACAAACCGGCCGAGCGACGACAAAATTGCGTATAAAAGCCAGGCACCGATGATAAAAAGAATGCCAAAAATCAGGTACTTCCGCACATTGATCAGGCCTTCTCGAAAACGAGAAACTCTCCGCGCAGCTCCGCCTTGATCTTGTCCCCTTCCACAAACTTGCCGCTCAAAATATCCTCGGAAAGAATATTCTCAATATATTTCTGAATGGTCCGTTTAAGGGGCCTGGCGCCGAACACGGGATCAAACCCCTTTTCGATGAGAAACGTCTCCGCTTCCGGCGAAAGCTCGAGCTCCATTTTTCTATCTCTGAGGCGGGTCTGCAATTCCGCCAGCTCCAAACTGACGATCCGGGCGAGGTCCTCCTTGCTAAGCTGATGGAAGACAATCGTATCATCCACACGGTTCAAAAATTCCGGCCGGAAAAACCGCTTCACTTCATCCAGAAGCTTCACTTTAAGACTTTGGTAGGTGAGTTCATCGCTTCTAGGCTTGAATCCCAGGTCCCCCTGCTTGCGGATAAGATCCGCGCCCACATTGGAAGTCATGATCAGAATGGTGTTTCTAAAATCTACACGCCTTCCAAAAGAATCCGTGAGACAGCCGTCTTCCATCACCTGAAGCAGAATATTGAAAACATCGGGATGCCCCTTTTCAATTTCATCCAAGAGCACCACCGAATACGGCCGGCGGCGGATTTTTTCCGTAAGCTGGCCACCCTCTTCGTACCCCACATATCCCGGAGGAGCTCCCACCAGGCGTGACACATTGAATTTTTCGCTGTACTCGCTCATGTCAATCTGCACCAAGGCGCCTTCGTCGCCGAACATAAATCCGGCAAGCGCGCGGGCCAATAACGTTTTTCCTACTCCCGTAGGCCCCAGAAAGATGAAAGAGCCAATGGGGCGGCGCGGATTCCTGAGCCCGCTTCTTGCCCGCCTGACCGCATTGGCAATGGCGCGGATGGCCTCGTCCTGGCCGATCACATTTTTATGCAGCTCATCTTCCATCTTCAACAGCCGCTGAGATTCTTTTTCCTCAATGCGAAGCAAAGGAATGCCCGTCCATTTGGCGACAATAAAAGCAATATCCTCCGGAGTGACCTGAACCTCAAACTCCAGCTTGGACTCCTTCCAGCTCTTTTTCACCTTGGATAATTCCTCCTTGGCTTTTCTTTCTTCATCCCGCAACTTGGCGGCTTTTTCAAAATCCTGCGCCTTGATGGCAGACTCTTTTTCCAGGCGGAACTGTTCAATCTGGTTTTCAAGCTTTTTTAAATCTTTCGGGAGCGTGGTCATGGAAAGGCGGGCGCGGGAACCCGCTTCGTCAATCAAATCAATGGCCTTGTCCGGCAGAAAGCGGCCGCTGATATAGCGGTCCGAAAGCTTGGCCGCAGCCTCAAGCGATTCATCAAGAATTTTGACTTTATGATGCGCCTCATATCTGTCACGCAGGCCTTTGAGAATCTCAATGGTCTGCTCCACATTGGGCGGATCCACGGTGATAGTCTGAAACCGCCGCGCGAGTGCCGCGTCTTTTTCAATGTATTTCCGGTACTCATCCAGCGTGGTAGCGCCAATGCACTGAATCTCGCCACGGGAAAGGGCTGGCTTTAGAATATTGGAGGCATCAATCGCGCCTTCCGCGCCGCCGGCTCCCACCAGCGTGTGGAGCTCATCGATGAAAATCATCACATTTTCCGAGCGGCGGATTTCATCCATCACGGCTTTGATGCGCTCCTCAAACTGGCCGCGGTACTTGGTGCCGGCCACCATCAGGGCCAGATCCAGGACAATGAGCCTCTTATCCATCAGCACTTCAGGAACATTGCCCGCCACAATTCTCTGGGCCAGGCCTTCCACAATGGCCGTTTTTCCCACACCGGCCTCTCCCAAAAGCACGGGATTATTTTTAGTGCGGCGCGCCAGAATCTGGACCACGCGTTCGATTTCGTCTTCGCGGCCGATGACCGGATCCAGTTTGCCTTCGCGGGCCATCTGCGACAAATCACGGCCAAAGGCATCCAGCGCCGGGGTTTTGGCTCTTTGTTTCCCGCTGCCGGGCGCGACCGCGGCCTGAGGCGTCGAGGACCCCAAAAGTTTGATCACTTCCGAACGCACTTTATTCAAATTAAGTCCCAGATTCATCAGCACATGGCTGGCTACGCCCTCGCCTTCCTTGATCAGTCCGAGCAAGAGATGCTCGGTGCCGATATAATTGTGCCCCAGACGCCTGGCTTCATCCATGGCCAGCTCAATCACTTTTTTGGCCTTGGGCGTGAAAGGGATATCTCCGGAAACAATGGTGCTCGGACCGAACTGCACCAGCTTCTCAACTTCAAGGCGGATGGTGTCAAGCGAAAGGCCGAGATTCTGCAGCACAGCCGCAGCCACGGATTCTCCTTCCTTGATAAGTCCGAGAAGGATATGCTCAGTCCCGATGTAATCGTGGTTGAAACGCTTGGCTTCTTCTTTGGCGAGAATAATAACTTTCCTGGCTCTTTCCGTGAACCGGTCAAACATGAATGATACCCTCCAAGATTACTAAGTTAAATTAAGGTCAAAGTAATTCCACGCTTTTGAGCTCCTGTCTCAAAAGTGAGGCGCGCTCAAAATCACGTTCTGTTGCAGACAGGGCCCGGTTGCATTTCCTTTGCAAATGCGCCGGCTGGATCAGGATAAAAAGTTCATTCATTTTCTGACGCTCGAGCGCCTTCACAATGCCGAGATCCACTCCCAGCCGGACCATAGAAAGATGCGACGTAGTTTCTTTGCTGGAAATAAACCGGGCAGTTTTAAGAATGCCGAGACCGCGCCAGATATGGTCTTCCAATTTCTCCTTTTTCTTGGCTATAAGCACCTGCCGCGCTTCCTTTTCATGTTCGACAATTTGTTTAATGACCCGCTCCAGAGATTCAATGATGTCTTCTTCCCTTTGTCCCAGAGTGACTTGATTGGAGAACTGGAAAAAATTTCCGCTGGGCTGTGTTCCCTCGCCGTACATGCCCCGTGACGCAAGATTCAGCTTGGAAAGCGCCTGAAGTACTTTATTCACTTGCTTGGTCATCACCAGCGCCGGCAAATGCATCATGCATGAGGCCCGCAATCCGGTGCCCACATTGGTCGGGCAGGCGGTCAAATAGCCCAGCACATTGTGGAAAGCGTAAGGCAGCTGCTGCTCCAGATCGGAATCAAGTTGATTGATAATATTCCATGCCTCGCGCAGACTGAATCCGGACTGCAAGACCTGGATCCTGAGATGATCCTCCTCCAGCACCATGATACCTGCTACTTCATTTTTAGACAAGCAAACGGCCATATCTGTTTTGGTGGACGCATGCTCATGGCTGATCAGATGCCGCTCGAGCAGGAACTGCTTATCAAGCGAGGACAGGTTTTTATGCCGGAAGAACCAGCTGTCCTTTAAACAGGTGCTTTGCTTGACCGCGGATTCAGCCATTTCAATCAGGTCCTCCGCCTCATCCTTGGCCAAGCGATGCGTAAAAGGATAACCCTGAATATTGCGCGCCAGGCGTATGCGGCTGCTCATCACAATATCCGAAGACTCGCCTTTGCCGCGCAACCATTCGCAGGTTGATTTCATCAGGGGGTCCAGTTCAGCCATTGCCGCCACCGCTCTTTTTCATTTTGTCCTCAAGCTGTTTAATCTGATCGCGGATTCTCGCCGCTTCCTCAAATTCTTCCTGTTGAATGCTTTTCCGGAGCCGCTCCTGAAGGTCCCGCATATTCAGCCGGCTGCTGGATTCCTGCGGCGCCTTGGCCGGTCTTTTGCCAACATGCTGGGTGTCCTTTTGGATCCGCTTGATCAAAAGATAGAGCGGCTTGATGAAAGCGTCATAACAATCCGGGCATCCCAACCGCCCTGTTTTTCCAAACTCCTCATACGTCAGACTGCAGACCCGGCATTCCAGAGCCTCTTTTTTCTGACCGCCCAAAAGGCTGCTCATGTCTGACAAATCGGACAAAAGATCATTCAAGGAAAGCTGCGGCTTGAGTTCGTTTCCCTTTTCCTGTGAGCAGGTTTCACACAGGTGGAGCTCCACCATCTGGCTGTTGATAATTTCAGTGAGATGAATCGTGGACTCATTTTTTCCACAGACATTGCACAGCATGATTGTTTTCCTAGATTTTATACCGCACGCCGTCACTTTTGGTCAGCTGATGAAATGCCTTCATCAATCGCAGCGTGGTCTTGCCCGGCTTGCCACTCCCGATCACGCGGCCATCGATTTTGACCACCGGAATCACTTCCGCCGCCGTCCCGGTTAAAAAAACCTCCTCCGCGTTGAAAAGATCATGGCGCGTCAAAATACGCTCCTTAAAAGGGAGTTGCTGCTTGGCCGCGAGTTCTATTATAGCACTGCGCGTAATCCCTTTCAAAGCGCCGAGATAAGCCGGCGGGGTAGCCAACTCTTCTTTTTTCACCCGAAAAATATTATCCCCCGTACATTCGGCCACATACCCCTGGAAGTTAAGCATGATCGCTTCCTGATAGCCTGCATTGGTGGCCTCGATTTTTGCCATGATATTGTTAAGATAATTCAGCGTTTTAAGCTGAGGATTCAAGGCCTCGGGCAGATTCCGCACCGTGGGCACGGTGATAATTTCAAGGCCATTCCGGTAAAGTTCGTCCGGATAGAGAATAATTTTGTCCGTGATGATAATCACCGTGGCACGCTTGCATTTTCTCGGGTCCAGCCCGAGATCACCTGTCCCGCGCGTGACTACGAGCCGGATATAGGCATTGGTCAAACGGTTGACTTGAAGCGTCCGGATCAAGGCCTTGATCAAATCCGCTTTGGACAAGGGAATTTCCAGCATGATCGTGTGCGCCGTTTCGTAGAGCCGGTCCAGATGCTCGTTTAATTTGAAAATGAGGTTATTATAAGAGCGGATCCCTTCAAACACGCCGTCTCCATATAAAAGGCCGTGGTCAAAAACGGAAATTTTCGCTTCCGATTTAGGATACCATTTGCCATCCACATAAACCTGCAACTCCATAAATTCCTCCTTTAAATGAGCACGCAACTTTACCTGCGCCTATGCGCAGGTACCACTCGTGGAGTTCTTGAGGAACTCTTACGAGTAAGTTGCCCGCGAATTTACAGTGCGTTATACAGCCCTTGCGATTTTTGCAAGGGTCCCAGGCCCCGCAACCTCATGGTTGCGGCACTCCGCGGCGGCCTTGCTTCGGAGCCCGCGGCCTAGCGGGCGACGTGGGAATTCTTTAACGTCAGACGGCCCTCATGAAGATAATGAACATGCGCTCTCCCCTTCGGCTTCGCCTCCGGGGACTGCAACATTTGGTCAGCCGCGCGCCGGACCAGGCCCTCATCGTGCGTGACCACGCACAAGGTCTGTCCCTCTTCCCGGTTAAGATCCAGAAGAAGATTCCAGACCTGATCCGCGGTTTCTTCATCCAGATTCCCCGTCGGCTCATCGCAAAACACAATATCCGGTCCGTTGACCAGGGCCCGCGCAATGGCCGCCCGTTGTTGTTCCCCGCCTGAAAGCTGGCTTGGCAAATGGCCGGCGCGTTTTTCAAGCCCCATTTTCTCTAGAAGGCGCAGAGCGTTTTTCCGGATGTCCTTTTTTCTTGCCATCCGGGCCGGCAGCATCACATTTTCAAGCAAGTTCAGTTCCGGCAGTAAATAATAAAACTGAAAAATAAATCCCAGGTTTTGATTCCGGTACCTGGCAAGCTCACGCTCGCTTAATGTTCCCAAATCACGGCCGCGGAAAATAATACACCCCTCCGTGGGCCGGTCCAGACTGGCCAGGAGATGAAGGAGCGTGGACTTGCCCGATCCTGAACGGCCCAGAATAAAGCTGATCTCCCCGCGCCGGATCGCAAGATCCAAACCTTTCAAAACTTCCAGCCCTCCGCCCGGACCGGGAAATACTTTCCGGACCCCGCTTGCGGCCAGAAGAGGCTCCTCCATTTCATTCATACCTCAGGGCTTCAACCGGATCAAGTTTCGCGGCCTTTCCCGCGGGATAAAGCCCGGCAAAAATCGATGCCAGAAGCGCAAACCCGATAATCATGGCCACATCGGACGGGTTGATTTCCGTCGGAATCTTGGAAAAATAATAAATATCGCTCGGAAACACCGAAAGGCCCGTGGTCTTCTCGATAAAATCAGCGATCGGATTGATCCGCGCCGCGATCAGAACGCCGGAGATGCCGCCCAGGATAACGCCCAGGAATCCGACCGTGAAGCCTTCCAGCAGAAAAATTTTTTGAATATTCCATCCCGTAGCTCCAAGCGCTTTCAAAATGCCGATATCCCGCGTCTTTTCCATCACCACCATGATCAAGGTCGAGACAATGTTGAAGGCGGCCACCAGCACAATCAGAAAAAGGAGAATGGCCATCACCGCCTTTTCAATCTTGAGCGCGGAAAAGAAATTATAATTCAGGTCTATCCAGCTTCTGGCAAAAAATGGGACCCCGAGGCGGGACTGGATTTCACGTTTCACCTTGTCTGCCAGATCCACATCACTCAGCCGGACACTGATGCCGCTCACTTTGGATTCCAGATGATAAAGCCGTTTGGCATCCTCTAACTCGACCAGAGCCAGCTGGGTGTCAAAATCATTCATGCCCATGGCAAAGGTGCCGCGGACAACAAAAGGCATAGATTCCGCCTTGCGCGGAACAGTTCCGGGAGTGCCCGGCGTGGCTTTTTCAAGAAAAGGCGAGATCAGATAAACCATGTCACCGACTCCCACTTTTAAAATCTGCGCAAGTTCCTTGCCGATGATTATCGCGGGCAGGGGATCTATTTTGGGCAGCATGGTTTTGGAAAAATCAAAAGCGCCGTTCTGGATATATTTTTTGAGCTCATCCAGCTCATGATTTTCACGGTCCACGCCCTTGACCACAACACCGATGGCATTCACCTGGGAGCGGATCAGGGCCTGCCCCTGAACTACCCGGGCCACAGATTGAATTCCGGGAAAACTCATAGACCGAATGGCCTGCACGACCGCATCTGGCTCTTCAATACCGCCCGCGGATTCCACATAAATGTGCGGGTTCATGCCCACAATTTTTTCCTTCAGCTCGCGGTCAAATCCGCTCATCACGGCCAACACTACAATTAGCGCCATGACGCCCACGCCTACGCCCAGGATGGAAATGGCCGTGATAAGGGAAATGAATCCTGATCTCCTGCGGCGGGTGAGATGTTTCCAGGCAATGAAAGATTCGTATCCCATCAGATCCCTTTCTCCGGCCGGAGCTGCGGGAACAGCACTACGTCACGGATGGAATGCTGGTTGGTCAGGAGCATGACCAGACGGTCAATGCCGATGCCGAGCCCGCCTGCCGGAGGCATGCCGTATTCAAGCGCCATGAGAAAATCCTCATCAATGGCCTTGTGCTCGCCTATTATTTTTTTCTGCTCTTCAAAACGTTTTCTCTGTTCAATGGGATCATTGAGTTCGGAGAAGGCGTTGGCCAATTCCATATGAGCGATAAAAAGCTCAAAACGGTCAGCCACCGCCGGATCTTCTTTTTTTTGCTTGGCCAAAGGGGAAATCAGAAGGGGGTAATCGACAACAAACGTTGGATTCACAAGCTCCGGCTCGATCAAGGTGTCGAAAAGAGTATCCAGAATATCCGCTTCTTCGCAGGGATCCTCCAGCGGAAGCCGCAGTTTTTTAGCTTCAGCGCGTATATCCGCTCTTCGCCATTCCACACCTGTTTTTTCCCTGAGCGCATCATAAAACGAAAGCCGTTTCCACGGCCGTTTAAAGTTGAGCGTTTTTTCACCGTACGGAATTTCTTCCGTGCCGTGAATTTTTTTCACCAGCCCGGAAATAAGCTCTTCCGTGATTTCCATCATGTCCCGGAGATCCGCGTAGCTTTGATAAAGCTCCAGCATGGTGAATTCCGGATTGTGACGTACGGAAAGGCCTTCGTTGCGGAAATTCCGGTTGATCTCATAGACTTTCTCAAAGCCTCCGACCAAAAGCCGCTTGAGATAAAGCTCCGGCGCCACGCGCAGGTAAAGCTCGGCTTCCAGCGCCTCATGATAAGTTTTAAACGGTTTGGCGCGCGCTCCTCCGGGAATGGGCTGCATCATGGGTGTCTCCACTTCCATGAATCCGGTGCTGTCCAGAAAATTGCGAATATGCCGGATGATTTCGCTCCGCTGACGAAAACATTTCTTCACGTCTTCGTTCACAATCAAGTCCACATAGCGCCGCCGGTATCTTGTCTCCACATCCTTCAGGCCATGCCATTTTTCCGGAAGCACCTGGAGAATTTTCGAAAGCAGCACAAACCGTTCAATCCGGATGGTAAGCTCTCCCGTGCGGGACTTGAAAAGCCCGCCTTCCACCCCGATGATATCGCCCACATCAAGATTCAGAAACTGGTCAAATCCGGCCTGTCCCAGGTCATCCAGTTTGGTGTAGATTTGAATTTTTCCGGTCTCATCCCGAAGATCCGCAAAAGAACTTTTGCCGTGAATGCGCCTGGCCATGATGCGGCCTGTGATTTTAATCTTGCGGCCTTCCACGTAATTTTGAATCAGATCGGCAATATTCTCTTTGGGGAGAAACCGGGCGCCATAAGGTTCCACGCCCTGCCCCTGCCATCGTTCCAATTTTTTAAGGCGGTCTTTAAGAATATCCGGTTCGTTTTCGGTCATTTCAAAAAAACTCCTCTCCTTCTGAGGGCGAAGCCCGAAGAATCTAGCGTTAGATCCTTCGCGGAGTTTACCCTTGAGGCCGTCACTTCGCTCAGGATGACTTTTATTAGATTGAGGGAATTATAGTATGCTTGCTAACTTGTGTCAATTAAAGAAGATAGGAAAAGGGTGGGAGGAATCGCTAGGAAGAAAAATCGCTACTGCGGGACACTAACGGTTTGCTGATTACTGACGGCTGCCGGTGCAGTCAGGGTTTGACGCCTTTTGTCAATACGGGTTTCGTATTCGCCCATTTTATCCAGCATCTGCTGAAGTTTCTCGATAAGAAAGGAAACCACCACAGAATTGCTAGTGTTGGTCAGTTTTTTCATCTCTTCAAGATAAATGATCCTCTGGCTGCTGATAATTTTGCTGAAGCGTTCGAGTTCATCAAGTTTGCGCGATTCCAAACTGGAAATCAGCGGGTCAATTTCAGCCAGGCGGTCTTCCACTTTAATATAAAGCTGCTTGGCCAGCCGTTGTTCCTCAAGCTGTTGATTCCGTGTGCTCCTGATCGAGGAGACGATAAGCATTAATTCCTTGTCTCTGTTTTGAATCTCCTGAAGAAGACTGGAAAGCTGATCTTTCATAGCCGCAATGACCTGGGAATCACTCTGGCTCGGCAGTTTCTGCATTTCCTGGGTCGCGGATTCACCCATCTCGCGAAGATTTTTCACAAATTTTTCAATGTCATCCGGGTCTTTCATGTTGACCGTGCTGCGCAACTCCTGAATCCGGAAATACTCGCGGTTAAACTGTTCGAAAACTGCGCGCGCCCTTGTTTCTTCCTTTTCACGGGCAGCCTGCGACTGTTGGGCCTCCGTCTGCTTCTTAAAATCCTCCAGCGCTTCCAGGACCGACGAGGTTTTTCCATTAAGATTTTGCGCCAGCTCCTTTAATTTCTGCCGGATTTCTGTGACTTTGGCATCTTTAGAATCCATGAAGCTTTCAGCGTCTTTATCCCACTGCTGGGCAAGCTTGCTGCCCCCCTGCGCCTGGGCCAGCAGAACCGCTGGATTTACGGCCGCGGCGTCGGTTTTCATTTTCTGAAATCCCTTGTCAATTTCCGGTGCCAGAGATTCATAAATACGGTTGGCCTCCACGAACAGTTGTTCTGCCTTTTCCCGATCGGCTAGAATTTGCCGCTGATACGTCTCCAATTGATTAATAAGTTGTTCTTTTATTGTCTTCAGTGCCTCTACTTTATCGAGAAGTTCTTTATGCCTCATTTTAGGAATAGCAGGCGGGCTATTGCTGACCAATTCATTGGCTCTTTTAGTAAAATCATCACCCCCCCCAGAAAGGTCAGTCAATATCTTCTGCATCACCTCAGCTTGGTCAACCGAAGCTGATTTGAGGATTTCTTCCGCTGAAACGGAACGCTGATTTATTTCTGACAGTAATTGGGCAAGGGCCTTTTCCCAGTTCTCCAAAGAGGATTTATTTTTATGAGCTTCCAGAAATTTATTTTTTTCAGTCACTAAATCCGCAATCATTCCATCCAATCCGGTCATGGCCGAATCCGTATCACCAAGGGCTTGACGCCTTTCCGTGAACTCTGCCATCTTCCCGTTCACATCCTGAATCCACCGCGCAATGTCTTTCGTGGAAGTAGTAGCCAAAGACGCGGATCGGGACAGTATTTCGCTTTTGTATTTAAAAATTTCCTCTTCGAGTTGCTTACGCATATCCTGCTGTTTTTTCATCCCCTCCTGCTTCTTCACCTCAAGCTCCTTCTCCTCCTGCCCCTTGGCCTCTAACACCTTCTTCAATTCTTTCTCCACCACCTCTAACTCCTTTAATCCTTTCACCACCTCTCCTTTCACCGCTTCCAC
>Ga0209515_10000368_pt1 | contig 84423 bp, 80 predicted proteins | sample Subgroupgradi54m_FD_187454 | JGI IMG/M metagenome (GOLD analysis project Ga0209515, IMG submission 187454) | Subsurface groundwater microbial communities from S. Glens Falls, New York, USA - GMW60B uncontaminated upgradient, 5.4 m (SPAdes)... ...
CAGGTCTTTTTGCTTCACTCTTCTTCGCCCTATCTCCCCCTATCATTGTTAGAGGTACTATTGGCTGGTTCAAATCTGAACCACTAGGACTTTTTTATGGTCTTTTAGGTCTTTATTTATTTTTGAGTGGGCTAAAATCACAGAATCATAAAATCGCTTTTGGAAAATTAATTGGTGGTGGAATATTTTTAACTATAGGATTTGCTTCTTGGGGCGGTGTTGAATTTTTCCTTATACCGTTGGCGTTATTTATTATTGTACTCCCATTTATCAGAAAAGATCACAAATTCCTACTTTGGGCAGTGCCTCTCTTTGTGGTTGTTACTCTAGCAGTAGCAGGAGGATTTGCAAGACCAGGAATTAGTTTTGTATTAGGAATTCGCGGTTTTGCTCTCATTGGACCAACTATATTTTTAATTGCTTTGATACTTATTCAGAAATTTAGTAAGGAAGAAGTAAAATTACGTAATAGCTTAGCCATTTTAGGCGGAGCTATACTATCTGGCATTGCAATAATTTCATCAAACATACTTCATCTGCCGAGCTTTCGTTATCTTAATGCAATAAATCCATTCCTAACATCACAAGATGCATTAGTTGATTCTGTTGCAGAACACGCAACACCAAATCTTACTCAAAACTTTACTTATTTTTCAATTTTGATGTTATTAGCTGGTGTTGGAATATGGCTTATTTTTAGAAAAAAATGGCAGGATCAGAAATCTCTACCAGTAGGTATTAAAAATGAAATGACTGTATTTGCTCTTATAATTGGTATTGCTGGAGCTTATGCAGGAGGAACTTTTGCAAGATTAGAGCTCTTAACTGCTACTTCTGTTATAATACTTGCATCAGTTGGACTAGCTGTTATAACTTCTGAAATTTTAAAGAAAGGTTCACAAGTAAAAATATCTGAATCATCAAAGAAAGGAACGCAAGTAAAAATCTCTGATTCAAAAAAGAGAAACAACCAAGGTAAAAAATCGACAAGTGCTTTAGGAATAATTACTAAAATATCCTATGTCGCTGTTCTAGTTTTTCTTCTATTGATTCCTACCATGTTTCCAGTAAATGCTAACTGGATCTCAATAACTAAATCTCCACCAACTATTCTCAATGGAGGTTCTAATTATGCTATATCTACTAACGATTGGCCTGCAACTTTAGATTGGATAAAAAATAACACACCAAAAGATTCCGTTATAGCCTCTTGGTGGGATTATGGATATTGGATACAAACATTGGGTGGACGGACCACGCTTGCTGATAACGCAACATTATCTACTGGAGTAATTGCGCAAATAGCAAAGATATTCCTTAGTTCGCCTGATGAGGCATGGAAGATGCTACATGATTGGGGTGCTAACTATATTCTTGTATATGTTGTAGGGCAGGAATTTGTCTCAAATGGACAACCAATTTATGTATTGGGTGGTGGCGGAGACGAAAGTAAAAAACAGTGGTTTATGAGAATTGCAGGTGAAGATACATCAAAATTCCTTGAGGACGACGATTTTACCCCAAATCACAATTTTTGGCAAAATACTTTGTTAGGAAAAATGTTTCCCTTTACTCCAGTAACTTATTTTAACCCAAATACTCATGTACAATCAGACAAATATCAAACAGGATACATAGCAGTCTATTCTAAAACAATCAAGTATCCGGCTGATGGTAATGGGCCTCTAAAACTTGTTTATGCATCATCTAGTCTTAACAGCACTAGTTCTGGAATTGTTTCAGGAGTTTTGTTATATCAAGTTAATCCTAACTATGCATCACAAACAAGTAATACTAATCAGCAAACAACATCTGAAGTAAAACCAACCAGTGTTAACCCTACAAGCGATGTTGGTGTCATTTCTACAAAATATGGAAACATTGTTATTAAATTCCGAGATGATATTGCTCCAAAAACTGTAGCCAATTTTGAAAAGCTTGCAAAATCTGGATTCTATGATGGAATAATATTCCATAGAATAATACCAGGTTTTGTTATTCAAGGTGGTGATCCTAATACGAAAAGTGGCTCACGTGATACGTGGGGGACAGGTGATGCAGGATATACCATTCCGCCTGAATTTAGTACCCTGAAACACACAAAATACATGGTATCAATGGCCCGTGGATCTGATATTAACAGCGCAAGTTCTCAATTTTTCATAGTACTTGGTGATGCACCTTGGTTAGATGGCAAATATACAATATTTGGTCAAGTAATTTCTGGACAGGATGTAGTTGATAAAATTGCATCAATTAAAACAGATCCTACTACAAATCAACCATTAGATCCTAACGAAGCACGTATCAGTAAAGTGATTATTCAAACCCAAGAGGCACAATCTCCAACTAGTTCTAAAAACACATCACCGAATGTTATAGGCACAAAATAGGTTATTTGTAGCGATCAGAAATTCTATATCTTACGTATTTATCATCAGGAGAATATTTTCCGGGATGAACCGTTACAGTTTTGTTCCCACACTTTGGGCAATCATCTTTTAGAGTATATCGTTTACAGTTAGAGCATTTGCGCATCTGAAATCGCGTATTTATCCCTCACGTGTTTTCTTTGATTCTTCCCTAGTGAATTTGAAGGTACCGCCTTTCTTCTCTATAGTGGCTTGAATTTCTGAAAGAATTGGTTTGAGTTCTTTTTCCGCTGTCTTGAAATTTTGGGCAGAAACAGTTAGACGATATTTTGGTGCTCCAATGTAGATTATCTCTACACTTACGCCTTTATTTTCAACAGCATCAAGAAGTGCTTTTTTAATAATTTCAATTCCATTAGGTTTGGTACATGTAAGCTCTAATACACCGCCTATCTCAACATGAGGTACTTGGATCTTTGAACTGATTTCTTCTATTGTTTTTAATACTTTGGTAGACAGATTAAGACCGTCCAAAATACCGATTCCTTTTGATACTATTTCTGAAAAGGCATCATAAACAGAATTAAACTTGTTTATTAAGATATCTTCTATTTTTTCAACTTCTGTTTGTGAAAGTTCAGCTTTTGTCTTTAAACTATCAATTAAGACTTTCTCTTTTTCTTTTCTCTTTAACTCTAAAAGCTTTTTCTTTTTTTGATCACTTGAAATTTGTTTTAATGATAAATCGATTTCAGACCTTGCCGTATTTACTCGTTTTACTAAAAGTACTTTTTTTTCTCCAACTTTGAGAAACTTTTCTACATGTCTAATCCAACCAGTTGCAATTTCTGATATGTGTAAAAATCCCTGAATGTTATTGTATTCATCAAGAGTGACATACGCTCCCTGATCCATGATTTTTGTAACTGTGGCAACAACAATTTCGCCAACCTCTGGACGTTCTTGAACAGCAGTAGTCATAGTTTTTCAAATTTTTGTTACGTAATTTAATGTTGCTGTTAGAAATCAATACCTTTCTTGGCTCTAATTCCTGCTTTGAAGGGATGTTTTATTTCTCTCATTTCTGTAACAAGATCTGCAACTTCTATAATTTCATCTCTAGCATAATTTCCAGTAAGAACCAAATTCAATTTAGGTGGTTTAATTTTTATTAAATCTAAAACATCTTCTAATTTTACTAGATTTAGATTGATTGCATAGTTTATTTCATCAAGTATTATGATATCATATTTTCCTGATTGAATCTTTTCTTTTGCTATGCGAAGAGCTTCATCAGCAATTTCTTTATGTGCTTCAATTGGACTTTTATCATCAATAATTCCAACAAAACCCTTTCCTATAGCAGTTAATTCAAACTCTGGCTCTAGCCTCTTTGATGAAGTCATTTCACCATAGTGCCAAGAGCCTTTGATGAATTGTATCATACAAATTTTGTAATTGTATCCAACTGCTCGTAAAGCCATGCCAAGTGCAGCAGTCGTCTTGCCCTTTCCTTTACCTGTGTATACTATTACAAATCCGTCTTTTCCCATCAATTTTTGGTTCCAAGTGTGAACTAAAAAGATTCGGATCAAAATAACCTATTATTTTGCAACAGAAAATGCGTAGTTTATAATCATCAAAGAAAAATTGTTTCTTGTTTGACAAGAGAATATAATTTTGATATTGTTATAGTAGGGGGTGGACCAGCCGGCCTTTCTGCAGCATGGTCAGCTGCAAAAAAAGGCATACGTGTAGCTGTACTTGAACGAGAAGAAGCAATTGGGCATTCAGTTAGAACAAGCGGTGTTACTTGGATTAAGGAAGCAAAATCTTTTGGGATTCCTTCTGATTGTTATAACCCGATTCGCAATTACTCATTTTATTCACCAAATAATCATATCACAATAACAAGTTCTGAGCCTCAAGCTGCAGTCTTAGATGTAAGAAGAACTTATCAGTTTCTTGCATATCAAGCAGCGAGTGCTGGTGCAGACATTTTTGTCAGAACCAATGTGACCGGCATACTTGAGGAGAATGGAAAGTTAGCAGGAGTCAAGGCGACATCCATAAAAGATGATCTTGTTTTTCACTCAAAACTTGTAATAGACGCAAGCGGATTTTATTCTGTAATTGGAAAAAATACCGGTACTGTATCACAATGGAAAAGATTTGGTGTCGGTGCAGAGTTTGAAGCATATGTTGACACCATTGATCCAGAAACATGGTATCTTATGGTTGGGCAACAATATTCCCCAGCTGGTTATGCTTGGATCTTTCCGTTGGGAAAAAACAAGATAAGAATTGGTGTTGGTGTTGGAAAACCAGAATCACAAGTTGATCCCACTCAAAGATTGCTTGAGCTAATTGATAAAAAGCCAGGACCGATAGGAAACTTGGGCAGAATTGTTCCAATAGAATTTCATTATGGATTAATTCCAAATGAAGGACTGACTCATACCACCATAGCAGATAACCTCATACTTGTTGGCGATGCAGCTGGGCAGGCAAATCCGCTTGTCTTGGAAGGAATCAGATATGCAATAGAGTTTGGCAGAGTAGCAGGTCAGGTAGGTGCAGAAGCAGTTCTAAAAAATGACACAACAAAGGAATCCCTAAAACCATACGAAGAAAATTGGAAAAAGGCAATAGGATCTAAGATAAAAGCCGCAGTAAAAGTGCAAAGCAGATGGCTTAATCTGTCAGATGAAGAATGGGACAAGGAAATTGCAATAATCAAAGAGCTTTCAGCAGAAGAATTTTTGGATTTTGTAAAAGCTGATTTTAGTATGGGTAATTTGGTCAAGCTTGCAACACACCATCCAAAATTAGCTGTTAGGCAGCTATTTGATATGGTAAAAAGTATAAGGTCTGAACAGTAAACATCCATTTAAATAAAATTCAGTAATATTGTTGAGAATTGAAAATCCCAAGAATTGTGATTGCAGGTACAACAAGTGGTGTTGGCAAGACCTCAATTACATGTGCAATAATACATGGAATCAAAAAGAAGGGATATTCTGTACAATCCTTCAAGGTTGGACCTGATTTTATAGATCCTAGCTATCTTAGTTCTGTATCTGGCGGACCTGTACGAAACTTGGACCCATGGCTTATGGGCACAACTGGAATTGTTAAAAGCTTTGTAAAAAATTTTGATTCAGACTTTACTATAATTGAGGGTGTAATGGGATATTATGATGGATTTTCGGGTGACTCGAATTATTCCAGCACACATCATGTGGCATCTATTTTAAAAACTCCTGTAATTCTTGTCTTGGATGCAAGTAAGACTGCACGATCAATTGCCGCAACTGCACTTGGGTTTATGAAATTTCATAAAAATTCTAGGATTTCTGGTTTTATTTTAAACAAGATTGGTAGCAAAAAACATGAGGAGTTATGCAGACAGGCACTTTCTTCATTGAATGTTCCTATTGTTGGTGTGATTCCACGCAATCCTGATCTTACCATGGAATCAAGACATCTTGGATTGATTCCAGTATCTGAGCAAAGACAACTTCAATCAAAGATATCAAACATAGCAAAAATAATGTCTGATTTTATAGATGTCTACAAAATCATTCAGATTGGGAAAAAAGTTCCATCCTTTGATTCAATTCCTAAAGAAAAAAACCCAAAACAGAAAACCACAATAGCGGTTGCGCTTGACGAATCCTTCAATTTTTACTATCAGGACAATTTAGATGCCCTAAAAAAAGAGGGAGCCAAGATAGAGTTTTTCAGCCCTGTATCTGACTTAAAAGCACCTGACTGTGATGGAATCTACATTGGCGGTGGCTTTCCTGAAGTGATAGGTAGTGCACTTGAGAAAAATTCTAGGATACAAAAAAACATCAAGGCTCTTGCCGAGTCTGGAATGCCAATCTATGCAGAATGTGGTGGCTTGATGTATCTTACCAAATCCATTGATTATGGTTCAAAGAAATTCAAGATGGTAGGACTTTTTGATGCTACAATAAAGATGCAAAAAAGGCTTAAGCTAAACTATACCAAAGCCAGTATAGTAAAAAATTGTCTTATAGCAAAGGCCTCAAGCACAATCCAAGGACATGAGTTTCACTTTTCTGAGCTAGAATCAGTACCAAAGGATTTCGAGTTTGCCTATGATCTGTCCATTGGTGTTGGTATAAAAAACCAAAAAGACGGCTTGATGCAGTATAACACACTTGCTTCATACATGCACCTGCATTTTGCACGGCCAGGCATTGCAAGAAATTTTGTTCAAAACTGTATAAAAAATTCCAGAAGATAAGTTTCTTGAGAGAATTTACTAAAGATAAAAATTTAGTATTGTAAATGAATTCAATTAACCTTTTGATTTTTCTTTTAAAAGCTTAAACAATGCATTAACTATTGCAGACGCACAAGGACTTCCGCCCTTTCGGCCCTTGTTTGTAATGTATGGTATGTTAAGTGTTTGAAGTTCTTCTTTTGATTCTACTGCACACACAAAACCGACTGGAATTCCAATCACAAGAGCTGGCCGTGTTACATTTTCCCTTATCATTTGAATCACTTCTACAAGTGCAGTTGGAGCATTACCTATTGCGACTATTCCACCATTCATTTCTGATGCCGCTATTCGCATAGAGGTCTGGGCACGTGTTTTGTTGAGTTTCTTTGCTTCCTCTACAATGTTTGGATCAGATATGTTACAAATTGTCTTGTTTCCAAAATCCTTCAAGTTTTCCTTGTTTAATCCGCCTATGACGCCATTTACATCTACTATAATATTACAGCCATTTTTCAAGGCATCAATTCCACTTGATATGACATCTTTATGGAATACAATCATGTTTTGTCTGGCAAAATCAAAATCTGCGGTTGCATGAATGACTCTTCTAACAATTGGCCATTCGTCTTTTGAATATGGATGTGAACCTATCTCATTTTCAATTATTTCCATACTTTTGTCTTCTATTGATTGACCCTTTTGAGTAATCATCTCTCTACTTCCTTTGCTCTTTCTATAACTAAATCTATCAATTTATCATCAGCACCTAGATGATCTGTTATGAAAATATTCTTAATTCCTGATTTTTCCATTGCTGGATTTAGATCCTCGTAGATGTCACGTTTTACATGTGCGCCTCTATGCAAAAAGTATGGAACAATAATCAAAACATTTGGATTGTTTTTTGCACAAACATCTATTCCTTGTTTGATATTTGGCTCTTCAATTTCTAGCCAGCAGTGCGATACATTTCGATATGTCTCTTTTAATCCATCAACTACATATTGCAGCGAAGTTTTTGCATTGGGATCTTTGCTACCGTGGCCAATAAGTAAGACATCTGTCTCTTTTTTTGAAAGACGAATCTTATTTTTTAAGATGGTGTCATCTACTTTTGCATGTACAATGTCTAACAAAGATTTGTGCAAGGTTATTGGTTTTGCAATTTTGATCATCATCTTTGTTTTTTGTGCCATCCCAACGGCCTTGTTCACTGCTAGCTTGGCTTTTTTTCCTGGATACAAAAAATAAGGAACTATTGTTAAAGCATCAAGATCTTGCTTGAAGCACTTTTCCATCCCTTCTTCAATAAATGGAGGGACTATCTCCAAAAAGCAATAGGCTGAAAATTGATATCCTCCAAATTGTTTGGCTTTGGAGCAAATGTAGTTTAATTCGTCCTTTACCTCTTCCTCCCTACTACCTCTATCAATTAATAATAACCCTCTTTTCATTTTGAGATTCTCGCTATTGATACAGTTAAGTTTGGTGGGAATTTCTGTTTTTCAACCACTAGTTTGCCATTAGAGCTTCGTAGTGCAGAAGCTTCTGAGACACTAGGAGTACCCTCAAAGGCTTGCACAGTTTCTGATGGGTTTGGTATGGCAATTTGAGCAAGCTGTTCTTTTTCAAAATAATCCACTGGAATGTTCCATTCCTTTGCAAGTTCCTGTAATCCGACTACATTATCTTCTTTTTTTATTGATGCAAATCTTGCAATTGATTTTGGGCTGAGCTTGAATTTTTTCATACAAAATTCCACACCTTCTTTGATTGTTTCTTTGCTAGTGTCCCAGTGTAGGCCTACTCCTACAACCAAAGTCTTTGGTCTGTAGACTACTGCATTCTTTAACAATTCTTTGTCTTCTATTTCTTTATCAGAAATTATCAAGTATCCTCTTGAATTAGAATTTTTCAACTCTTCAAAACTATTGTAAATTGTAACATTTTTTGGAAATTCTTTTTTTGGAGTCCACCAGTCCTTTTCTCCAACGTCTTGATAGATTCCAATTTTTTCTTCATTTACCATAAATGCACTGACTCTGGTGACAGTAGAATCATCATCTATCTTCCAACCAAATTCTTTTCCAACCAAATCCACTGCAATTGTTTTATTGACATCTGCTGCAGTTGTAATGACAGGTGTTGCACCCAAAACCTTGGCAATATCTTCTGTAAGATGGTTTGCGCCTCCCAAGTGTCCTGAGAGAGTGCTTATTGCAAACTTGCCAGTATCATCAATGACAACTACCGCAGGATCTGTCTTTTTGTCTTTCATGTGCGGTGAAACCAATCTAATTACTGCACCAAGTGAGAATATGCATATGAGAGCCTCATGAGTCTTGAAGAGCTCTCCTGCTTTTGCTGTAGTCGAGTCTTCAAACCACTCTATTTGCGAATCACTATTTGAAAACTTGGATGGTACAAAAATTTTCCAGGAGGGGAATTGTTTTTTCAGTGATAAGGCTATTGAAATTCCATTTTTTGTAATTGCAAGTATGGCAACTTTTTCCACAGTCTGAATTTTTTGAGAACTAAAGATATCTGTTACTATTTAGGATATCGTCCTATTATCTTACCGTCAAAATCAAACATGATCACATCAAGCTCAAACTTGGCTTCAGAATGTTTTCTTAATTGATTATAGACTTCTGAGCAAATCATGTCAAAAAAACCTGCAATGTTTTCTTTTGTGGCTATTTCATAGACATGCCTTGCAGTATTTGCTTTTTTAATCTTTGTAATGGTTTCATTTTTCGCATTACATCTTTGTGCAAGTTCTGACAGAAACCGCATATCTACTTTTGAGCCCTTGACATGGGTTTGTTTTACTCCCATTGCCATCTTTGTTAGCTTACCGATAAAACCTGCAACATGTGCTTTTTTGATTGGTCGTTTTGCACATTGTTGAACTGTATATCCTGAAAAATCTCCCATCTGGACAAAACAATGATCAGGAAGTTTTATGATATTTCTTGAAAAATCCTCGCTTCTCCCACCTGTCGTTAGTACGACAGTATCATTTCCCATTGCAACTGTAACGTCAAGACTCTGTCTGATTGCAGCTGCAAAAGAAGCGGTAGAGTATGGTATCACAATTCCACTTGTTCCCAGAATTGAGATGCCTCCAATAATTCCAAGCCTTGGGTTATCTGTTTTTGTTGCCAGCTCCTTTCCTTTTGGAACTGAGACAATTACCCTTACACCATTTTTTTCAAGAATCTCTTTTCCTACCTCTTGAATGTTTTCAGTTATCATCTTTTTTGGAGTTGGATTTATTGCTGCAGAGCCTATTTCAAGACCAAGACCTGGTTTTGTTACTCGTCCTACACCTTCCCCCCCATCAATTTCTATTTGATTTGGTTTATCAGTTAGTGATATCTCTGTAATTATTTCGGCACCATGTGTAACATCTGGATCATCTCCGCCATCTTTTATAACAGAACATTTTGCACTTTGTTTATCAAATTGGCAACTTGCAATTTTAATTTGAATTTTAGACTTTTTAGGCAGAGTTACATCTACAGAACCAATTTTTTCTTGATTTAAAATGGCTAAGATTCCTGCTTTGGCACCAGCAGTAGCACAAGTTCCTGTTGTAAAACCAGTCCTAAGCTTGCCCTTTGGTTTTGACTCACTTTCCATAAGGGAAATTATTTTTTTGTGTATTAATCTTTACCAAATTACTTTAGAATCTCGGAAAGAATTATGTACAATGCTACTAGGCCAATACCCACATACAAAATGACGTGTGTAGAAATCTGTGAAGGTCCTTTTTCTTGGTTGTGACTATAAGTTTCTGGAACATTAGCACCAAATGGATTCCTAAATTCAGCAAAATTTGCCCTGTTAAATTGAAATTCCTCGTTTACTTTTTTGTCATATTGTTTCCAAAATTCAGCATAGGTGTAGGCTATGTCAACTTCAGATCTTTTACTTTTCTTTTTTTCTTCTAGTCTGAGGATTTGATAAGCTTCTATAATCTGTTTGAATTTTTCAGCGTCTTTTTCATCTTTATTTCTGTCAGGATGATATTTTAACGAAAGTCTTCTATAGGCACTTTTTATCTCTTTTTGGGATGCGTCTTTTTGAACCCCTAAAATTTGGTAGCAATCAGTAGTATTCAATCAATACTATCTTACCATACCTTTAAAATTAATTTGTCGGATACATTTTTCGAGATATGCAGCATAAAAATACACTAAAAGTAGCAATAACTGGTGCCAATGGTTTTGTAGGCAAAAATGTAGGAAAGGTATTAGCAAAAAAAGGAATTTCTGTAATTGGAGTTGTGCGTGAAGGTAAAGAATCTTCGATAAACTTTGGTACTGCTCTAACCTCAGAAGATCTTTCTGAAACCTATCTTGTAACAAGATTACGAGGATGTTCTGCACTTTTACATTTCATTGGAAAAGGGAAACAGACAGTTGATTCTGATTACCAAAAAGTAAATGTCGGTCTTACGAAAAATGCAATAAACCTATGCAAAAAAGCCAAAATAAAAAAAATAATTTACATCAGTGGTCTAGGTGTAAGTAAAGATGCGACGTTTGGATATTTTATTTCTAAGTTCCAAGCAGAACAAGAAATCATTAATTCAGGTTTAGACTACACAATTTTCCGTGCATCTTACATAATCGGTAAGGATGATTCATTATTCCGTATTCTTTTTAAACAAATAAAACAAGGTGCAATAACTGTTCCCGGCTCAGGTAGATATAGACTACAACCAATTTTCATAGGAGATGTGGCGGAAGTTATTTTCCAATCTCTAACACAACAAAAGTTTTCAAACAAAATTATTGATCTTGTGGGTCCAAAGATTATAACATTCAATGATTACGTTAGAAATTTTATTCAAGGAAAAAAAATTCCTATAACAAATATCGATCTAGAGGAAGCATATCGTACCGCATTACATAATCCAAAAACGAATTTTGGAATAGATGATTTGAATATTTTAGTAGGAGACTACATCGGGAATCATAAAAAATTGAAAAGTATGTCTGGGATTGAATTTAAAACCTACAAAGCAGTCTTAGAGGCCAGCAGCCTTTCTTAGTACCTCAGCCTTGTCAGTTTTTTCCCAACTGAATTCAGGCTCATTTCTACCAAAGTGACCATAGGCTGCTGTTTTCCTATAAATTGGACGTTTTAGCTGTAGGTGAGATATTATCGCCGCAGGTCTCATGTCAAAATGTTTTCTGACCAGATTTTCAATTTGTTCTTCTGGAATCTTACTTGTATCAAATGTACTTACCATTAGAGATACGGGTTCTGCAACACCAATTGCATATGCAACTTGAACTTCACATCTTTCAGCTAGACCAGCAGCTACTATGTTCTTTGCAATATATCTACACATGTAACATGCTGATCTATCTACTTTTGATGGATCTTTTCCAGAAAAGGCACCTCCACCATGTCGGCCCATGCCTCCATAGGTATCTACAATAATTTTTCTTCCTGTAAGACCAGCATCACCAGGAGGTCCGCCTATAACAAATCGACCAGTTGGATTAACATGAATCCTGATTTTATCATGCCAGTACTTTCCACAAACTGGTTTGACTACTTTCTCAATTATCTCTTTTTTTATCTGATCATTATTTACTTCTGGAGAGTGCTGTATTGATATTACTATGGCTTCAAGTCTCTTTGGTTTTCCATCTTCATATTCTACAGTAACTTGAGATTTTCCATCTGGTCTGACCCAAGGAAGTAATTTGTTTTTTCTAACCTCTGCAAGTTGCTTAGTAAGTTTATGAGCCAGCATGATTGGCATTGGCATCATTTCTTCAGTTTCGTTGGTTGCATATCCAAACATCAAACCTTGATCACCTGCACCTTGTTCCTTATTTTCTGATGATGAAACGCCTTGAGATATATCTGAACTTTGTGAATGCAATGAAACTAGGACACTACATGAATCTGCATCAAAACCATACTGAGGATCATCATAACCAATCTCACGTAATGTCTTTCTTACTACATCTTGCACATTAAACTTTGCTCTAGAGGTGACCTCGCCTGCAACTACTACTATTCCAGTCGTAGTCAAAGTTTCAACTGCAACTCTTGATTCTGGATCTTGTTTTAGAAATTCGTCTAAAATTGCATCAGAAATCTGATCACACACTTTGTCTGGATGTCCTTCCGTTACTGATTCTGATGTAAAGAGGTAAGTTCGCCCCATTTTTCAAAAACCTGTTTATTTAAAGCTCATTTTCTAGTCTGATAAAAAGAACATTATTTCCTCTTACTATGACTCTACCATAATTTGCAATCACTTTGCCATTGCTTATCTCTTCGGCATCTGTCATAATCAAATTCATGTATGAATCTACGTTATTCATTTTTCCCTTGTATTCTACTTCGCTTTTCAGCCTGACGGTAACCTTCTTGTTAATACCTTTCTGTAAAATTGTCAATGGTCTTTTTGGTTGCGATTGCGATTGCGACAAACATAAATCACTTGTGACCACTGCCTGAGATCGGGAATAAAAGCCTTCCCGATCTTGAATAGTATTTGACATTCTTTAATTTGTGGTATTCTGTAGAGATTTGATGATTACAACTGGTATTGGGAAGCTTGACGAACTCCTTGAGGGTGGCATAAGGGGTAGTATGATAACTGACATCTATGGTCCAAGTGGTTCCGGTAAAACACAGCTACTTCTACAGATTTGTGTAAATTCATTCATACATGGTGGAATGATTCTGTATCAAGATACAACTGGTAGTTTTAGACCAGAAAGATTGATCGAACTTCTTAAAGCAAAAGGAATGGAACCAAAACTTCTTGATAAAGTGATTGTTGGAAGGATAACAAATACTGCAGAACAGCTGAAGTATGTAGACAAAATATCAGAAATTGAGAATTTAAATCTCGTTGTAATTGATAACATCACTGATCTATTTTCTTTTGAATATTCTAAGGAATCAAATTCATTGGCAAAACATATTGCATTTATGGAATATATGCACAAGTTAGCACATGTTACTGTAAAAAGACAAATTCCTGTAGTTGTAACTAACATAACTAGAAAATCAGATGATGAAGAAAGAGAAAACCTGAGTAGATCGATAAGTATGTTCACACATCAAAAAATTAGCCTAGTTAAGAATGAACAAAAATATGTCGCACAAGTTTTTCCATCCTTTGGTAACAAGAAAGTGGCTAACTATATAATTACACATAACGGACTAGAAGATTTACCTTAAGATATTTATCACTGTGAATGGCTAAGGCGCTCATGGCAGGAATTTTTGACTCTATCCCAATCATCACAGTAATTCTATTTGGAATTGGATTAGTGGGTGTTATGGTATATGAGCGAGCTAGAACAAGACAGAGTCAAGAACCAGAACCAACTAGATGATCTTTCTCTTACAGACAAGTTTCGTTCTCATGGGTTTGAAAATTTAACTGATATCCAGAAAAAAGCAGTTCCCGTAGTATATCAAAAAATAGATTCGTTGATAGTTGCTCCTACTGGTTCTGGTAAGACAGAATCTTCGGTGATTCCGATTTTCGCCCGTCTTGCTAAATCAAAAAAAGTTGGAAAGACAAAGGCATTATACATTACGCCACTTCGTGCACTAAATCGTGATGTCTTTAGAAGGATAATAAAATACGCTGAAGGTGAAAATCTTACTATACAGATACGACATGGTGATACAACTCAAGCAATTCGAAAAAAAATAACTGAATCACCACCGGATGTTCTGATAACAACCCCTGAAACTATAATGATCCTTTTAACACAACAGAAAATATTAAACGCTCTTTCTGAGCTTGAGTGGATAGTAATTGATGAGATACATGAACTGTTAGGAAATGAAAGAGGATCTCAACTTTCTCTCAGTCTAGAACGACTCCAGATTAATTCAAAATTTCCAATAACCAGAGTAGGTCTTTCTGCAACAATAGGAAATACTAATGAATCTGCCAAGTTTGTTGTTGGTACAAAAAGAAAATGCAAAATAATTCAGGACACTTCAATAAGAAAATACGATGTAGAAGTAAAATACATTGATGGGACCATAACTGATGTTGTCGATTTTATTATTGAATATGTGGCAAAAAATCATCCCGACTCCCCAGTTTTGCTTTTTACAAATACACGTGGAGAATCAGAATATCTTGCTTCTATTCTCAGAGAACGATCTACTTCAAAAATAGAGTTGCACCACGGTTCACTCTCACAAGAAGTTCGAGAAGAAACAGAAGAAACGCTCAGACAAGGAAAACCTGGAATCGTAATTTGTACTTCATCACTTGAACTTGGACTTGATATTGGTTCTGTTGAATTAGTAATTCATTATGGATCCCCCAGACAAGTTTCGAAATTAATGCAAAGAATAGGAAGGAGCAAGCACAATAGAGATTCTTCTGCAAAGGGTCTGATCATAACCAACAACCCTGATGACGAGTTTGAGGCACATGCAATACTTGATAGAGTAAAGGAAAGATCAATCGAAGATCAGATTATACATGAAGGTGCACTTGATGTACTAGCTCATCATCTGGTTGGCATGACAATGCAATTTGGAAGTGTTCCTGTCGATATGGCAATAAAGATTATCAAGCAAGCATACCCTTTTAGGAATGTTACAATAGAAGAACTCTTTACAGTACTTGACATTTTACATTCTAACTCAATTTTATTTTTTGATAAAGAAGAAATGGTTTTTAAGAAAAAGGGAAGGGCGTTTAGATATTATTTTGAAAACCTTTCTACAATACCTGATATTTTAAAATTCAAGGTCTTTGATACTGCAAGTAAGAAAATTATTGGAAGTTTAGATCAGAGATTTGTAGGAGATTATGGTGATCCAGGCAACGTTTTTGTTCTTAGAGGAATGCAATGGAGAATACTAAATGTTGATGAAAGTTCGCTAAAAATTAATGTTGAACCTGTAAGCGCAGCTGGAATTAATGTACCTTATTGGGAAGGCGAAAACATACCAGTTGATTATGCCACCGCAAGAAAAGTTGGTATTTTTAGAACCAAAGTACAGGTAGCTTCACCTACAATATCCAATAGAGTGATTGAGAACCTTAAGCTAGGAACTATTCCAGATGAAAAAACCATAGTAGTTGAGTCACTTCGAGCTCGTAACACTATAGTCATGCATTCTTGTTTTGGTACAAAAATAAACTCGACCATCTCTACACTTCTCTCTGCAATGCTCTCAGCAAGGACAGGATATTTGGTAGATTCTAGGTCTGACGCTTACAGAATAATGATGTCATCCACAGGTAGAATATCACAAAAACCTTTGTTGGATATTCTTAAAGATGAATTTGATTTGGCTCTGATTGTAACGGCATCACTTACAGGCACACATAATGTGAATTGGCGTACATGGTGTGTAGCCAAGAAGTTTGGTATTGTAGGTCGAGGATCAATTTATGACAGAAAGTCTGCTAGATTTCTCTATGAAAAATATTCAAAGACACCGCTTGCAAAAGAAGCTTTGCGTGAGCTGTTTCATGATAAATATGATTTAGAAAGAACAGCGGAATTGTTAAAGAAAATAAAATCAGGAGAGATACAATTACATTGGATCGAAGTAGAAAGTTTCTCCAAACTTGCAGAACCTATACTCGATCATACAACAAAATACTATGCAGCTCCAGCAAACATTGATAAAGGAATTTTAGACCTTGTCAAAGCAAGGCTATTGAAAACTAAACATAGACTTGTTTGTGTACGGTGTGGAAAATGGGAAAGAGTAATGGAGACAAAGGAAGTAAAAGGTTCACTTGCATGTCCTTACTGTAAATCTAGACAAATAACTGCCACATTTTTTTCCGATTATGATCTATCAAAAATAATACAAAAGAAACATACTGACAAAAAAATCACATCTGATGAAAATCATAAATTTGTTCGTGCATGGAAAATGTCTTCTCTATTGGAAAACTTTGGAAGTACCGCACTTCTTGTTCTTTCAGGATATGGTGTGGGTGTTGATACAGCTGCCCGTATTCTAAGAAATATGGTAGGCGAAGAAGAGTTATACAAGCAAATCTATGAAGCAGAAAGACAATATGTCACAACTAGAGGTTTTTGGGACTCTTAATTCTTCTTTATAATGTTTGAAAACGGCGTCAAAAAGAGTTCGGTTCTGCCTTCCAAGCCAGCTTTTGCAGTTACGCCCGTTACTGTGATTATTTCGCCTTGTGAAAACTGGTCTAGTAGTCTAGCCTGATTTCTCCAACCTTTCAACCAGATTTGTCCAGTTTCATCTTCAATAAACATCTCTGATAGGGATACAAATTCGCCTGTCTTTGTTTGAATTTCACGCCTTTCTGGATTTTTTAGAATGATAGCCTCTATACAATATGTACTATCACTTGGCTTAAGATCATTGATTTTAGTTCTTAATTCTGAAATGGTTGGTACTTTATCAGCATCAATTTTTCTGACAAATGAATCTCCTTCAAGTGTTACTGAATTGCCATATACTTTGGTTGGCATGCATTCTATGACATCACCAACTTTCAAATCTTTTGTAACTTCAGCTGAATCTATAATGTTTAATATTTTCTTATTTTGCTGTGTTCCTAAAATCAGCGTATTTCCAGAATCGTTTTTTATCATAGATAAAACTCTAACAACTATTGGTTGAATTTCTTTTGTACCTTCGATTTCAATTACTGTCCCTTCATCACCATGAAGTTCCAATCCCTGTTGGCCCATCTTGGTTTTAACTCCAATAAGCCTAGCCTTTGCTTCAGGTGCAATCATTTTTGGGAGAGATTTTTCATCAGTGTTCCATAGAACAACACGTGCAGACGTGCTATCTTTTCCTTTGAGTCGCAAATGAAGTGCTTTTCCTGGTTGACCCTTAAAGTTTGTAAATTCAGAAACTCTAACATTATCATCTAAGATGCCAGAAACAACTAGATTTTGTTGGTTTTCTTTTATTGTACTAACATCTTCGGTAATTGAATCAAGAGAGGGAATATCGCTTTGCGTTTCACCAGTCTCTATATTTGAATTGGAACCTACATTGATTATTGGATTACCTGTCATGTCAGATTTTACATAAGCTTTGATTATCTTTACGAGATCTCCAGGCTTGAGGTTTTCTATACCTGGCAAGTTTGCTTTTTCATCCCATAACTTGACCTTTGCCCTTGAATCTGCATCATAGACTGTCATGGTTCTGAGAAGAAACTGCGAACCATCTTTTCTAGAAAACTGTTTAGCTGGATATACATTCATTACCCTTGTTTGGAGTGTAATTTCTTTAGCCCCAACATACAGATCTTTAAGGCCCATCTCCACCTTCAATTGTTCGTTTAATGATGTTCCAAGATCTGATGCTATGAGAAAGAGAGCTCCCTGATCTGTCAAATAACCTGCCCCGATCTTTTCTTTCTTTTTTTCAATCATGTCCTGTATATCTGATCTTGAAAGTTCAGGTTTTTGCTCTAGGAGTTTGTTTAAGAGTGACTCAAATTCTGACAAGTTACTATGACTTAGAAAGCGTGTATTAATAAAAATTTCATTAGCTAAATTAGTGGGAGAATAAGACATTCTTTAATGTCTTGTATTGTAGCAAATTCACTTTCCAAATCATACGGTTCAATTCTGGCAGTTGATGGAATCGATCTTTCTGTGAATTCTGGTAAAATTTTTGGTTTTTTGGGGCCAAACGGTGCTGGAAAAACTACTACAATCAAACTTCTTACAACCCTGATTGCACCAACAAGTGGAACAATTAACATTCTTGGAATTGATGCTACACGGTATCCTATAGACGTACGAAAGAAGATAGGTGTTGTTTTGCAACAACCAAGTTATGAACCCACACTCAGCGTAGAAAAATCACTGGAAAAGTACGGTATGATGTGGAATGTTGAGAAGAAGACAAGAAAGGATAGGGTAGAGGAACTTCTTTCTGCTTTTGATTTACAAGAAATAAGAAATAAGAAAAATGATGATCTTTCAATTGGTCAGAGAAGAAGAGTGCAAGTTGCACGTGAGTTCATACATGACATGGATCTTTTGTTTCTTGATGAACCTACAGTAGGTTTAGATCCATCTGCTAGACGTGGTTTGCTTGATTTTATTAAAAAGAAAGTAAAAGAAGGCCTTACAATATTTTTTACAACTCATATATTAAATGAAGCCGAGTATTTATGTGACGAAGTTGCTATTATAAACAAAGGTAAGATAATAGCTGTAGATACTCCTGATGAGCTGAAAAATAAATTTGGTAGAGAGAAAACAATCAAAATCCGTATACCAGAAACAAGAAAAGACGTATCAGGTCTTTTAGTCGGTATAAAAGATTATGAAATTGATCTCAATTCTGGAACAAACATAACAATTAGGTCAAATGATTCGGAAGAAGTTCTACTAAAAATTTTACAAATACTAACAGTAAACAGCATTCCGATAGAAGATTTGTCTGTAATGCCTACGACTCTTGAAGAAATATTTCTTACAGTGGTGAATAATTCTAATGCATCCAGTAATTAGATTAGTAAACAGAAACCTAACTATTTCTCTTAACAAGGGATTTTTAGTCTGGCAGATCATTTTTCCTTTGATCTATATCTTTGTAGCTGGATTTGCTTATACTGCCTTAATCCATTCAGTTCCATTTGGAAACAAATCACTAGACTATCCTGCATTCATAGCTTCTGGTATGATAGGATTTAACATAATGAATAGTACTCTCATATCGGGAATTATTATTTGGAATGACAGAAGGCATGGAATGTTTGAACAGATTCTTGTTGGACCGTTCACCAGATCTCATTATATTTTAAGCAACGTTTACACAATTGGTATTGTTGGTTTGATAAGCGCAGCTCTTATCACTGCTGTTGGGTATCCACTCTTCTTCAAATCTGTTGAATTTAACTTCTATACTATACCACTTGTAGTTTTTGCTTCAGTTACAGGTTCTATCCTTTTTGGATCTATTGCATCTATAATATCTACCAGACTACAATCTAGCGAAGGATTCAATGTTGCTATTAATACCGTATTTCTGTTTTTTGCATTCGTAAGCACAGCATTTTATCCTGCAGAAGGTGTGCCAGAACCACTTTCAACTGCATTTTATCTTAATCCTCTTACCTATCTTGTAGATGTTGTAAGAGCAGGAATATTTGGAAATTTTAGTGCTTTTGTTGGAATTGAAATGATTGTTTTGGTTTCTATGGCTTTGATTTTATTTGCAGTAGCTACAAAGCTTCTCTCAAGACTTGAGTTATAATTAAAGAACATAATGTGGTTTAAATCCCAATAATTCATAATTTCTTCATGGAAATAAGAAAGAGAAGCAGTCTTTGGTTTCTTTTACCAATTTTCTTTAACATTATAGGAGGAGTTATTGCTTATTTTATAATAAAAGACGATGATCCAAGTAAAGCAAAAAATTGTTTATGGCTTGGTATTATATTATCTGCGATCTCGATTGCTATTTTTCTGATTCCGTTTTTGATTGGAATATCACTATTGCCGCATTTCCGTCCCATTCAAACGGGATCTTACATCTAACAATTTTAAAAATAAAATAGCCCGGCCCAGATTCGAACTGGGGTCAAGGGCTCCAAAGGCCCCTATGCTTGACCGCTACACTCGGTGGATTTATCCTCTACCGGGCTTCCGGGCGCTGAATCTTCAATTTAGTTCCCTTATATGTTATTCAGTACATTGCTTGTGTTCAGAATCATTTTTTGAAGAATACTTGTACTTCAATCTTACCGGGTAGATCTAATCATGGTAAGAAGTTTAGAAACAGGATCTTCCATTGAATTTAATATTATTTTTGCTTTTTTTCTGAGGTTTTGATTGTCAGACTTTAAAATCTTCTTAACTAATTTTATAATTATTTTTGGATTTTTTTGTCTTCTTACTAGACCTATTCTCACAAGATATTTTTCTATATGGTTTGGAACTACATCATAGGAAATCGTTGGTATTCCCATTAATGCTGATTCAGCAGTCATGGTGCCACCAGATCCTATAAAAACATCAGTAAATCTAAGCAGTGCTTTGCCGTCTACTACTTTATCCATCACTATTATCTTGCTTCCAAATTCTTTTTTGAGCTGATTTATGTGCGACAAATATCTTCCTAAAACAACTATGTTGCAATTTGGGAATTCTTTTACAATTTCATTTATGATATTTGTACTTGGGTTCTTTCCGGTCTGAATATATGCCGCTTGTGATTCCTCTGCTCTTACAAGAATAGTCTTCTTATCCTTTAGACGAAAGTCACTTTTTGAATAATTTTTTGATTTTTGCTTTGCTATTAATGCGGCATCTATAGATCTATATTGTACTATGTCTTTTTCTGAAATCCCATATCTCACAAATTCCTTTTTTGGAATTATCCATGGAATTAGTAGCTTTTGCACAAATGGTACAGAAAGTCTCATAACTGCTTCTGCATGAGGTGAGTCAGAAAAGGCAATGTGCTTGATACCAATCCCAAAAGAAATCCTTGCAGCTTCTGGTGAACAAAAACTAATAGTTAGATCTGGAGCAAATTTTCCTACTATGTGAGATAAAGATAGCATGCGTTCAAGACTGGCTTTCAATTTTTCAGATTTATTCGATCCGCCATGCTTTCCAACAAGTACAAGTTTTACGTTTCTAACTTTGGCAAGTTCTACAACCTCACGATAGTTCCTAGAAGTACAGAAAACTTGATTGTTTTTGCGTAATTTTTCAATCATAGGCTCAAAAAACAAAAGTTGTTTTGGAGTAAGTATATCAAACCAGATTTTCAAACATTTTTGATAGAATTCCAGCATGGAAAAAGTTTTTCTTAGCCTTGTCTCCTAGCTGCAATGATTTGGGAGCTACTAAAGTTGTTGTTTATGGTCTTAGTACTGAGGGTTATTCTATTGCGTGTCAAATGGCAATCAAGGGCGCAGACGTCTTTATTGTAGATGAATCTTCACATCTGGCTATTTCTCTAAAATCGGAAATTGCAAAGACGTATCCTGATGTCACTTCCTTGAAGGAAGACGAACCACTACTTGGAGTAGAACCAATTGATGTCGCAATTTCACACTCTGAATACCTGTTTTTTGCCCCAAGAATCAGAAAAACCGGACAAGAGACAAAAATGGAGATTCACTCAAAGTTCAAGGACGCTACAAGCGCAATGAAGAAAGGCGGTTCTGTGATTTACAACCTTCCTACCGGAATCGGAGGAAATAATGAAACCATTTCTCTTTTAGAACATGTTACAGGCCTTGAGATGGGAAAAGGAATCTCCTATTTTTATTATCCTCTTGGAGCAAAAAATCAAACCCCTGAAATTATTGGTTCTTTTGATAGCAAAGCAGATGACAAACTTGCCAAATTACTTGCTACTGATAAAAAAGAAAAAAAGTTTGTAGGTATTACCTCTGCAGAACTTTTTCACGCAATAAAGATTCTTTCTCAATTTTCTGGTCTGTCCAGTATACTTGAAGTATGTAAATTTGCTCAAGAGCCCTCCACAAGAACCGACTTAATGTTTACTGAATTCAAAGACCTCTTTTTAGATGATATGACAAATGGACTTTATGATCTTAGATCGCTTGGAACTTCGATTGAAGGAGTAGGTACAATGATGTATCTCGTAAATGGAAGTATAAAGGGAATCGAAGGTTATGTTAAAAGGCTCATAGATGAAATTCGTTCCACACTCAAAAAAAATGAACTCAAAGCCAGCAGAACCAGAGTCGCTATACTCTGGACACTTGATTCCTATGAGATGCGTGGCGATAAAGTAGACATGTTAAATTCACTTGTTACCAAATTACGTGATTATATAGGTGACGTCGAAATCCATCAAGGTCCCACCTTTGATTTATTTCACAGTGATAAGACAACAATTGTTGTGGCATGTTCAAAATCAGACTATGAGAAAATTAGTAAGAGCGGAAAAGATTCTGATATTATAACAATAAAAACAAATCCATTGTGTGAGATACTGTAATAAGAGTAAAATTAGACGAATCTTAATGGATTTAGTTTGTCTGAAGAGCAAGATGAAAAAATGGAAGTAGAAATTGAGGATGTATCTAGTGATGATACATCACAAGAAAAAATTATTGATGATCTAAAAACACAACTCAAGCAAGAGCAAGAAAAGGTGGCATCTTATGAGAAAAAACTACAGTATCTTCTTGCTGATTTTGAAAACCTAAAAAAGAGAACCGAATTAGACGTTCAAAATAGAGTAAATTCTGCTTTAGATTCAATAATGTTAAAATTTCTATCAATATACGATGATTTTGTTAGGGCAAAAGACGCACTTGCTAAACAAAAAGTAAACACTGATGGATTAATAGCCATTCTAAAAAACATGGATTCGTTTTTGTCAGAAAATGGTATAACTTCTATTGAAGCATTGGGAGAAATTTTTGATCCTCGCTTACATGAGGCAATATCCGTAAAAGAAGATCCATCACTTGATGACAACACAATTACTGCAGAGATTCGTAAGGGATATATTTTACAAAATAGAGTTATTAGACCTAGTTTAGTAGAAATATCAAAGAAAACACGGAAGGGAGATTGATAATAATATGTCAAAAATTATTGGAATAGATTTAGGAACAAGTAATTCTGCTGCTTCAGTAATGATGGGTGGAAAACCCACACTTATTCCAGCAGCTGAAGGCACTACAATAGGTGGAAAAGCGTTTCCATCAGTAGTTGCCTTTACAAAAGATGGGCAACTTCTTGTAGGAGAACCAGCAAGAAGACAAGCTGTTACTAATCCTACAGGCACAATTGTAGCTGCAAAACGAAAGATGGGTTCTGATTATATTTTCAAAGTAAACGGCAAGGAATACAAACCACAACAAATTTCTGCATTTATTTTACAAAAAATAAAAAGAGATGCTGAGGCATTTATTGGTGAAAAAATCGATAAAGCAGTAATAACAGTACCTGCATATTTTGACGATAATCAAAGACAAGCAACAAAAGATGCTGGTCAAATAGCTGGACTAGAAGTTGTTAGAATTATCAATGAGCCAACTGCCGCATCACTTGCATTTGGTTTAGACAAGGAAAAACAAGACATGAAAATTTTGGTGTTTGACTTTGGTGGTGGAACACTTGATGTAACCATAATGGAAATGGGTGGTGGCGTTTTTGAAGTGATGAGCACCTCTGGCGATACGCAACTTGGAGGCACCGATATGGACAAGGTCATAACAGATTACATCATTGATACTTTTAGAAAAAATACTGGAATCGATCTCTCAAAGGATAGCGCAGCAATGGTTAGAGTAAGAGAAGGTGCAGAAAGAGCAAAGATTGAACTTTCTTCTATAATGGAGACTGACATCAATTTACCATTCATATCATATGACCAAGCCGCAGGTCCAAAGAACCTAGAAATGAAACTTACCCGTTCAAAGCTTGAAGATCTCATTAATCCAATTGTGGAAAGATGCAGACCATCAATGACAAAGGCTTTGGAAGATGCAAAACTTTCGCCTTCAGACATTACTAAAATTGTTCTTGTTGGAGGACCAACGCGAATTCCGTTAGTTAGAAAAGTTGTTGCCTCTGTTTTAAGCAAAGAACCAGAATCTGGAGTTGATCCTATGGAAGCAGTAGCACTAGGTGCTGGAATACAGGCAGGTATCATTGCAGGTGATGTTACAAGTGATATTGTACTCCTTGATGTTACTCCACTTACTCTTGGAGTAGAAGTACTGGGTGGATTGCGTGAACCACTAATTGAAAGAAACACAACTATTCCTACATCAAAAAGCAAAGTTTTTACTACTGCTGCAGACAACCAAACGGCCGTAACAGTACACATAGTGCAAGGTGAAAGACCAATGGCAGCTGACAACGTTTCCCTTGGTAGCTTTAACCTTTCTGGAATTCCTCCTGCACCAAGAGGCATTCCACAAATTGAGGTAAAGTTTGATCTTGATGCAAACGGAATACTCAATGTTACAGCAAAAGATCTTGGTACTCAAAAGGAAGCAAAGATAACAATTACTGCAAGTACCAAGCTTTCAAAAGAAGAAATTGAAAAACTCAAAAAAGACGCCCAAGTTTACGCAGACCAAGACAAAAAGAAAAAGGAAGAAATTGAAATCAAAAATGAAGCCGAGAATTATATTTACACTACTGAAAAATTAATCAACCAAGATCTCAAAGATAAAGTTACACAAGAACAAGGAATCAAAGTTACAAACGCCATAAGAGAACTAAAAGATGTACTTGACAAGGGCCCTGTAGAAATTAAACCAAAACTTGATGCACTAAAAACAATAGTTAACGAAATCAGTACAGAACTTTACAAAAAAGTTAGCCCGCCACCAGAATCAGGTCAATCTGGAACAGAACCTCAAGGAGGATCTGGAGATGAAAGCACAGGTCAAAACGTTGCTGGTGCTCAATAATTGATGATTTATACTTGAGATTAATCAAAATTCGTTTATGAGCGCCAAGCGAGATTATTACGAAGTTTTAGGCTTACAAAAGAATGCTTCTCAAGATGAAACAAAGGCACAGTATAGAAAATTAGCATTAAAATTTCATCCTGATAGAAACAAGTCTCCTGATGCCGGTGAACATTTTAAGGAAATTTCAGAGGCGTATGCAATTTTATCTGACGCTGAAAAACGAAAGGTCTACGATACCTATGGTCATGCTGGCGTTGACGGAAGATACAGTACTGAAGATATTTTCCGTGGGGCTCGTGTGAACTTTGAGGATATATTTGGTGGATTCGGAGGAGGTGGATTTGATTCTATTTTCGAATCCCTTTTTGGAAGAGGGGGATTTGGTGGATTTGGTAGAGAAAGAGGAGCGGATCTTGTATATGAAACCTCGATAACACTAGAAGATGTTCTTAAAGGGAAAAGAGAACAAATTGATATTCAAAAAGATGTTGACTGTGAAAACTGTAAGGGTTCCGGCTGTGCCCCTGGGACATCTATACGGACCTGTACTGTATGTAATGGTCATGGTCAAGTGAGAACATCAAGAAGTACAGGTTTTTCGACCTTTGTTACTGTACACCCCTGTAACACTTGCAGAGGTCAAGGTAAGATAATAGAAAGACCTTGTAGTAAATGCAAAGGAACAGGAAAACAAAAGGGAACAAAACATCTTTCCTTTGATATTCCGCTTGGAGTAGAGACTGGTGAATATACAATTAGAGGGGAAGGCGAATCAGTACCAAATGGTGTAAATGGAGACCTAATTGTTAGAATTAGAGTAAAACCACATGAGAAATTCAAAAGAGATGAAGCAGACATATTTTATGATCAAAACATTTCCATGATAGATGCAGCACTTGGCAAAACCATTACAGTGCCTGCCTTAGAAGGTGTTGAAAAAATATCTGTTGAACCAGGTAGCCAACCAAACATGATAATAAAACTAAAGGGTAAAGGGCTTCCACATCAAGGCAGTAGGGGAAGAGGAGACCAATATGTTAGACTTGTTGTCAATATACCAATCAAGCTTGATAAACGGCAAAAAAAGGTTCTCGAAGAGCTTCGGGATACTTTTGATTAAAAAACAGTGGTGAAAAAATGAGAATTGGTCTTGATGTTGATGGAGTTCTTGCTGATGTGATTCAGTCATGGCTTTCTTATAACAACAAAATAAGATCGACTATTTTAAAATCTGAAATATCCGAGTGGGATTTCTGGAAAAAATTTCAGATAGATAAATTTGATTTTTATAAAGAACTATCGCTGTGTTGGTCTTCTTGGGAGAATATTCCACCAACAGAAAATGATATCTCTTTGGCAACGACAGATCTTTCAAAACTTGGAACTGTGGATATAGTAACTGCAAGAGAAGAATCTACACATGTTCATGTAAAAAACTGGCTTAAATCGAAAGGGATTTCCTACAATAACTATGTTGGTGTTCTAGAAGGAATGGAAAAAACAAAACTTGATTATGATATATTCATTGATGATTCCCCAATAAATGCAAAAAGCATGCTTGATGGAGACAAATCAGTAATACTTTACACACAACCATGGAATCTAGACTTTGATGATCCACGTGCTAAAAGAATTTACAGATTGAAAGATGCAGTTTCGCTAATAAAGACACTTATTCAGGAATCTTAATTTTTTCGTTGCGGGGGTTGCCTAGCCTGGTCAACGGCGTAAGGCTCAGAACCTTATCTTTTAGGAGTTCGTGGGTTCAAATCCCACCTCCCGCATATTCATAATATCCATTTTTCAAAATGAATTGTATGAAAAATTTATAATTAGTTAACCAAATGTATGTGTATTGAAAAGAATTGAAGCGGTGGTAGCTCATGAGAAAATCTTTGCAGTTGTTGATGCTTTAAAAAAAATTGGTGTTGGTGGAATTACAATACTTGATGCAAAAGGATGGGGAAAAGGAATTCGATCACAGATGACCAGTGAAAGAGGTACTGGGATCTATACTGCACCATTCAACGTCAAAAATTATGTATTAACAGTAGTTGATGATTCTATGGTTGATAAAGTAGTAACCGCAATAATTGATTCTGCAGGAACAGGCTCACATGGAGATGGAAAAATCTTTATCGATACTGTTGAAAATGCCATAGACATAGGCAGCAAACAAAAGGGAATACACGCGATTTAGTTCAAGACAATTATTTACCTGTCGAATCTAGTTTACGCATTATTTTCTCCTCTAACAATTGGTTTATTTTTTGGCCATCAACCTTACCGCGCATAGTTTTCATTGCAATTCCCATTAATGGACCAATTGATCTTGGACCCTGTTCCTCAATCATCTTAAGGTTAGCTTCTACTAATTCATCCAATATTTTTTCAAGCTCTGAAGAATCAACTTTGTTTATGGATGTCTTTTCTATGGCTTCTAAAACTGTGTGTGTTTTTCCTGACATTATGCTCTCAAAAATTATCTCAAGTGATTCTTTTGCGATTTTACCATCTGCAAGTAAGTTAAAGGCTTTTTCAATTTCCTTGTTTTTTAATAGCTTACTATCTAGTCCTTGCCTTTCTAAGCTTGTAATAGTTCCACAGAGAACTGAAGCAACAAAATTTGGAGAAATTCTCTTATCTTGACAAATCGATTCAAACAAATCCAGATAATCTGAATCAAAGATCTGCATCGTAAGCTGCGGATTTAGTTGATATGTTTTTTGTAGAACTGATATGGTCTCTTCCCATGATTTGGGTATCTTTTTTTGTATTTCTTCCAATTCGTTTTTTTCTACAATGATTGGTGGAATGTCCGTTTCAGGATACATTCTTGAGGCTCCTGGTCTTGGCCTCAAAAATACTGTTTCACCAGTTGAGGTTGCTGCCCTCGTTTCTGCAGGAACTCCGTTCTTGGCATCCTCAATTCTTTTTATGATTGACTCAATTACAAGGTCAATTTTTTGTTCTTCTCCAGCTAGAATTAAAAATCCATCATTTGGTTCAAGTTCTAATATCTTTTTGACTTGTTGAATGTCTGATTCTTCTATTCCATAATTTGGAAGTTCATCAGAGTGAAATACTCCACCAAGTCCAAAAAATCTCACAAGTTCACCAAGCTGTTTTCCAAGTCTTATGCCCTCATATGGTTCAAAACCAAACATACCAGCGAAGTTTTTTATCCTAATTGCCTTTACTCTGGAACCTTCGTTGAGTGCTTTTTGTATGACTTTTGATTTACAACCTTTGAAAACCTCTGTGACCTCTTTTACGTCCCTTTCTTTTGCTACTCTCTCTGTTTCTATTTTACGTAATTTTTCTGCTATTATATTCAAGCCGTGTTGTCGCCTTGCTTCATATTCTATGACTTTTTCAAGTTGGTCAAGCTGTTGGACTCCCTTTACTTCAACCACATTGCCTCCTTGAATTGAGACATTGACATCTTGTCTTATAGATCCTAAACCTCTTTCAACTCTTTTTGTAGCACGTAAAAGTCGACCTAAACTAAGTGCGATTTTTCTAATCTCATCAGGTTTGCCAGAAACTGGATCTAAAGCAATCTCTACCAATGGAATGCCAAGTCTATCCAAACTATATTCTCTTACGTCCGTAGTGTCACCAAGAAGTTTTGCGGCATCTTCTTCTAAACAGATGCTTTGAACACCAATTTTTTTTTCGTCTACATCTAGATGACCACTTTGTGAAATGAGCATCGTTCTTTGAAAACCTGATGTGTTAGAACCATCAATTACCAGTTTTCTCATAACATGAATTTCATTAAAAATATTTGATTTTAGCGAGGCTGCAATAATAAGTGCAATTTCTTTTGCTTCAACATTGACATCATGAGGCGGTTCCTCATCCTGTTCTACAAGACAACTGCTTGCAGGATTTGCAAGATATACTATAGTTTTATCTTTACTACGTTCAAAAACGGCTGTAGGATCAAACTCCCCAAGCTCACTCCTTGCAAGTCTTAGTTTACGGAAAAATTTCATCGGGTATTCTTCTGATTCTATTGGAGGACAACTACAGAACAATTTCTTACCCGTTGCAAGCTGTTGATGTATCTCTAGACCTACCTTGAGTCCAATTTTATCTATTTGAAATTCAGACACTTCTGATTTATCTATTCATCTTGCTTTTAAGCTTAGTCTGAAAATTCCATGGCAATGTTTTCTTTCATCACTTTTTCCATTTCCTCAATGGTTTTTGAATTGCCGAGGGCCCACATTGCTTTTACAAGGGCAGTTTCTGGAATCATATTTCCAAGAGGAGTCATTCCTAAATTAAGCAAATCTCTGCCGCTCTCATAAACAGTCATTCGTACCATGCCATCTATACATTGAGACGTCATTCCAAGAAAGAGACCTTTCTTTTTTGCCTTTTCTACATATTCGTACATAACTTTTCCAATATGTCCAAGACCCGTCCCCTCAAAGATTATTGCCTTGTAACCTGAACTGATAATATGGTCTATTATTTTTGGATCAAGACCTGGATAATATTTCACTAAAGCAACACGAGTATCAAAATTAATTTTTGGAACAAAGTCTTTTTTAATAAGATTAAACTGCGAATTTTTCTCAATTTTGTCTTTTTTTACGATATAAGCTGGAGCGCCACCAATTGTTTGAAATGCATTGCGTTTACTTGTATGATTTTTACGTACTCTTGTTCCCCAATGACAAGCAACTTCATCGTCACTTGTGCTATTGTGCATTACAACATAAATGCCGTTAGTGTTGCATTCTACAAGAAATCTTGCTGCAGAAATTAGATTAAGCGCAGCATCAGAAGATGGCCTATCAGAAGATCTTTGTGAACCTACTAGAGCTACCGGAATTGGAATTCCTGATAAAGAAAATGATAATGCAGATGCTGTATATTGCATAGTGTCTGTACCGTGAGCTATGATTATTCCTTTGTATTCTGATTTCACAAGAGTGTTAATTTTTTCTGCGATTTTTTTCCAGTGTTCTGGAAGCAAATTTTCAGAATATTCTGAAAAAAGTACTTCGGTGTCTACGTTTGCTATTTTTGAAAGTTCTGGTACTGTGGCATTAAGCTCTGCTGCTGTTAACGCAGGAGTAACTCCTCCAGTTCTGTAGTCTATTTTACTTGCAATTGTACCACCAGTAGAAACAAGTAGAATTTTTGGTAGTTTTGGATCAACATGAGGTTGTGGAATGTTTTCTTTTTTGACAGTTTCAGAAGATTCAAGCTCAATTTTTTTAATTTTATCTATCTCTACTCCTATGTTGTATCCACTTTTAAGCTTCAAAACTATGTGTCTATCATCACTATACTCATAACGTGGCATCAAAATCCCTGAATAGATAGAGTCTGTTTCAACCCTGACGATATTGCCAACCTCAAGATTGTGTTTCTCTAAAAATGCAAGGGATTTTCCCATATATCCACTATGGCTAGACATTTGATTGGATTAGATGTGTTATTTTATTAAAATTACCTGTAGTAGGGAACTGCGACCTTTTCACCAATCTTGAGTTCTTTTTGTGTTCTGACTTTTCTAACAGCTTCTTCAAAGTGCCTCATAGTTACCTTGGCTTCTGAGGCCTTCTTTTCAGCTTCTTTCTGATCTGGATATTTATCAAGAAATTCATGTATTACAAGAGAAACTGCTGTATTTGCAATGGATGCGACATCTGCACCGCTAAGTCCATCTGTAGAGTCTGAAAGTTTCTCCAAGTCTACATATCCTGGATTCCTGCCTGATTCCGATTTTGGCTCTCTATCTATTGGAATTTCTTTTGTACTTATCTCTAGTATCTTCTTCCTGCCTTCCTTATCTGGCATTGGCACGAGAACCATCTTGTCAAATCTTCCTGGTCTTAATAGTGCTGTATCAATCATGTCTGCCCTGTTTGTTGCAGCAAGGACTACTACTCCGTGCAAGCTTTCAATACCATCAAGTTCTGTCAAAAGCTGGCTAACAACTCTCTCAGTAACCGCTGTTTCACCGCCTACTCCTCTGACAGGAGCAATAGAATCAATCTCATCAAAGAAAATTACACAAGGAGAAGCTTGTCTTGCCCTTCTAAATATTTCTCGTATTCCGCGTTCTGATTCGCCAACCCATTTTGATAGTAGTTCAGGACCTCTTACTGAAATGAAATTAGCTTCGCTTTCTGTAGCTACAGCTTTAGCTAAAAGTGTTTTTCCAGTCCCACTTGGTCCATATAGTAATATCCCACGTGGCATTCTGTGACCTAATTTAGAGTAAAGCGTTGGATATTTCATTGGCCATTCGACTGCTTCTTGTAATTCGCGTTTTACATTTTCTAATCCTCCTACCTCGTCCCAACTTACATCTGGATTTTCAATGAAAACTTCACGCATTCCAGACGGTGTAACTTCTCTTAACGCATGCTGATAATCTTCTCCATTTACTATTAGTTTCTCAAGAGTTTCAGGTGGAAGTTTTTCATCTTCAAGGTTTAGCTCAGGTAAAAGTCTCCTTAGACATTTCATTGCTGCTTCTTTGCAAAGATATTCTAAATCTGCACCTACATAACCGTGGCTAACTCCTGCAATTTTGTCCAAGTTTACATCATCACTTAGTGGCATGTTTCTTGTGTGTATCATGAGAATGTCTTTTCGTCCCTTCTTGTCAGGTACTTTGATTTCTATTTCTCTGTCAAATCTTCCAGGTCTTCTAAGAGCTGGGTCTAATGCGTTTGGTCTGTTTGTTGCTGCAATGACAATTACTTTACCTCTTGCCTCTAGACCGTCCATGAGGGAAAGTAATTGTGATACAACTCTTCTCTCAACTTCACCTGTTACCTCTTCCCTTTTTGGAGCAATAGAATCAATTTCATCAATGAAAATAATTGAAGGAGATTTTTCTTTCCCTTCTTTGAAAATTTCTCTTAGTCTTGCCTCGCTTTCTCCGTAAAACTTGCTCATGATTTCAGGACCGGATATGCTGATAAAATGAGCATTACTTTCATTTGCAACTGCCTTTGCTAATAATGTCTTACCAGTACCAGGAAGTCCATAAAGCAAAACACCTTTTGGTGCTTCAATTCCAAGCTTTTCAAAAATTTCTGGATGTCTTAAAGGAAGCTCGATCATTTCGCGAACTTTTTTAATTTCATCTGTTAAACCGCCAATGTCTTCATAGGTTACTTGTGGAACACCACGTAAGGTTTCTCCTTTTTCAGCAATGTGAAATGCTGTTTTTTGAGTCACAAGTACTGCATCTGCAGCTGGGGTTACACCAATTACCTGAAAAGTAAGCCTACCTCCAAAATATGGTACCATAACATTGTCACCTTTAATCAAAGGAACACTTTCTAAAGCATCTGCAAGATATCTTTCGTCTATTGGAGGAATTGCTTCTAGTGGAGCAACTACAATCTTTTCTGCAGCTACTGCTTTTATCTTTCGGACTGCAACAGTATCACCAATTGCTATTCCGGCATTATTTCGCACAAGTCCATCTACTCTGATAATTCCTTTTCCTTCGTCTGAAGGATAAAGTGGAAGACATTTAGCTACAGTTCTTCTCTTTCCTTTAATCTCTATGACATCACCAGTTGATGCACTAAGTGAATCCATAGAATCATAATCAATACGTGCCACACCTCTCCCAACATCACGAGTATATGCCTCAAGTATTTTAAGGGAGAGTGTATTTTGGCTCATAGATTAAACAGGCTAAAACTAATTTTTATACCTTTGTTGTCTTTTATTCATTACAAGATCAATAACAAGCTTAAAATTTACAAGATAAAGCAGGCTTGTTACTTTGGGTAAGAGGCCTCTAGTTAGAAGACGTGGGCGAGGAGGAATGCAATTTCGTGCTGCATCTACTGGTAAGTTACTTCCAGCAAAATATCCGAGATTTGCACTCTCAGAACAACGAGAAGGTCAAGTCATAGATCTTGTTCATGAGACAGGTCGAGATGCACCTCTCGCAAAGGTTAGATTTGATGATGGTTCTGTCTCTTATTTTCCATCAATTCTTGGTACTAAGATTGGCTCAAGAGTACAATTTGGATTGAATTCACAAATTTCTTCAGGAAATGTAATTAGTATTCAAAACATTCCAGATGGAACCATTGTGAGCAATGTTGAAAAATACTTTGGTGATGGTGGCACTCTTGTAAAATCAGCTGGAACTTATGCTACTGTGTTTTCTCACAGTTCAGAGGGAGTTACACTAAAACTTCCCTCTGGAAAATTTACCACTCTTCATCCTCAAAATAGGGCCATGGTTGGAATTCTTGCTGGTGGTGGTGCTGGTGACAGACCATTTATGAGAGCAGGTCCAGCATGGCGACGAAAACGATCCAAGGGTCACAAATATCCAATCGTAAGAGGAGTTGCAATGGCTGCTTATGTACATCCTCACGGAGGAGGAAGGCACCAACACGTAGGTAAAAGTTCTACAGTATCAAGGAATGCACCACCAGGACGCAAAGTTGGTAGTATAGCAGCTAGAAAGACTGGTAGATCGCGAGTCAAGGAAAGACAATAATTTTTAAAAAATTTCCCAAAACTAATTAAGACTTTAACAAAAATATTTATTGTGTCACAGAAGCGTGTTCATATATTTGTTAAAGGAAAGGTACAAGGAGTTTTTTTTCGTCAGGGAATGAAAGATATTGCAGAAAAGAAAAATGTAACAGGTTGGGTAAGAAATCTTCAAGATAAAAGAGTGGAGGCAGTTCTTGAAGGAAAAGATACAGATGTAAATTCAGTAATGGAATGGAGTCACATGGGACCACCAAATGCCATAGTTGATAATGTGGATATTATAAATGAAAACTACAAGGACGAATTTTCAAAATTTGAAATCTTGATCTAGTGTATCGTATTATATGCGTCAAGAAGAAGATTTTTTATTTCATCAAGACTTTGATCAATTTTTATTTCAAGTTCTTTTTGTGGTTCCTTTCTATCCCTTCTTATTTTTATTAAGATAGAATCACGTTGAGGTTCCATATCTGCAAAGAATCTAAAAGTCATAGATTTACAAAAAACGATTCTATGCATGCGTACATCTTCAACTACATTTTTTCCAAGAGAAAAACAATATTCTCTCAATGAGTCAACGACAGGTTTCACAGAAGGAGGAATCTGCTTTTTAAAATCCTCATAACTTCTAGTATGACCTGCAGAAATTAGATCCATGTTTAACCAATTGACTGAGGAATATTTAGTAGTAGCTCTGCCAGTTCCAGTCTAGGCAGACAGTCTCATCTCATGTCAAGCAAGATCCGCCACGTAGACGACGCAGCGTGGATACTCCGCCTTAGGATTGCTCCCTCCCGGACCTCATCCCTTTCAGCAGTTAGGTCTTGGAGACTATCCCTTCGGACAGCTCCAGTCCTGCATCCACCCGCTTCGGCGTGATTTCATTTCCGCAAGTCAAGCGAGTACTATCCATCTAGAGATTTACCCAGCAGTTATCAGATCTCTGCGTATAGCCGGTTTCAGATTTGGGGCACGGCTAGCGCCCCGATCTTCCCTACTACCGCTTATTCTTACAATCAAATCTTATATTTGCATTAGGATCAGTCGCGCTTTAGATTTACAAGCATACTACAAACTGAACAGATATTTCCAGTACATTCACTACCACACTTGGAACAAATTTTTCTTTGTTTGTAGTTTGAGTCTTTAACTAAAGAAGAAATTCTCATTATAGATTGGTACATGTTATTTTTGATTCCACTATGTTTATTTTCCAAAGAATTCAGGAATTGGCGTATTTCCGTTCTTATTCCTTCATTCATGTGAGGACATTGTTCTGATTGGAAAGGAATTTCATTTGCAAATGCATAAAACACAATTTCATTTTCGTATATCTCACAAAACGGCTTTATTTTTCTAGTTTTATTGGATGATGTGTCAGGGTCCATCCAACCTATTTTGTTTGTATCTCCTGATAATACATTAATGACAAAAGTCTGAAGAACGTCATCTAAATTGTGTCCTGTTGCAATTATATCCACGCCTAGATCCTTTGCACCAAAATCAATTGCTCGTCTTCTTAGAGTGCCACATATAGAACATGATGAAGTTTTTTCATTTTCTCTAAGTTCTATAGACTCCTGTAAAGTTATATCAAAAAGCTCTTTGTAGGAAAATACTTTGTATTCCACTCCAATATTATTGCAAAAATTTTTTACAATTTCTAATGCTTCATCTCTATATCCTGGGATCCCTTCATCTATTGTTATCGCTTTAAGCTTAAAGTTGTGGGATCCCGACATTTTTTTAAGCACGTGCAAAAGAGAAAGTGAATCTTTTCCTCCTGATACTGCTACACCTAAAACATCACCATTTTCTATCATGTTATGCTTTGATATTGTTCTTGCCGTTTTTTGTAATATGGAATTTGAAAAACAATTAGCACAAAGATTTTCTCCAGAATACTTTCTGGAATATGCTGCCATATTGTCACATCTGTCACATTTCATACAAGATTTTTTTTATTCCCAAATTTAACCATATGTGATTTTTAGAAAATTTGGAACTATTTTATATTGTAATAAAACCAGATTTGACTATTGATAATGCTATGTTAAGTGCAAGCAAAGCAAAAGTTAATGAATAAACTGACCACATGACCACCTTTAATGCTCTGTCTGAGATCTTTTTCTCAATTATACTGTGTATGAATTTCCCCCCGTCAAGTATAGGAAGTGGGAGCATGTTGAATATGCCAATAAAAAATGAGAGCATCCAAAGCCAAAGAAGAAACATGAATACTTCTTGGCTCCAATGGATGTAATATGGTACAACGGGTTGATATGATGGGAAAGCTGCTCTTAAAATTCCGAGCATTCCTTTTTGTGGATTGTCTTTTGAAGGTGTAGGTACGACAGGGATCTGCATTGTTTGTCCTTCTCTGAGTATTGATACCGATGCAGTTTCTCCAGGTTTCAAATTTACTTTTTGAAAATCTTGTGGATTGACAATAGGAACTCCATTAATTGAAGTGATGATGTCATCTTTGAGTAGTCCTGCCTTTGCCGCCCCAGATCCTTCAGTCACTGAAATTATAGGTACGCCTAAGGGTTCATGGTAAAATGTACTGCGAATTGGATCTGGCATTAATAATGCAAAGGAGGGATTGAAAATTAGTAAACCCGCAATGATAAATGAAAAGAGAACATTTGATGTTGCTCCGGCCCCTATTACTCTAAGTCTTGAAATCTTTCGTGCCTTGGCAAACTCTTCTTCATCTGGTTCTACAAATCCTGCAAATAAGGCAATAAATACTGCAAAGCCACCAGTTTTGATTTTTATTTTTTCTAAAGTGGCTACAATACCATGTGCACCTTCATGAATGATAAGAACGATTGGAACAGCTAGCAAAAAATATGCTATATTTGGCCCTGACTGAATTGTAACACCTGGTATTAGGACTGTCATCGCAGAAAACGACTCTGGTTTTACAAAGAAATTGAAAAGATTGGATATAAGATACCAAAAGGCAAACCCCATCATTATGAAACCGGCAATTACACTTGTATTAGAAAATAGTTTTGTTAATTTTTGAGTTCTGCCTAAAATCTTGGTTAGGACAATCTGTACTTTTTGATTTTTGTAAACGAGGCTGTAGGGTTTTATCTCAAAACCATGCTTATCAAGCTTGGAAGCTTTTGCAATCGTGAAGACAATTACCCATGCAATAAGAACGTAGAAGATGGAGTTCTGTGCCAAAAAATTAAATGCCAAATTAATTGATACTCTTTTTAGCCAAGGCAAATTTATCAGTTACTATGGAAGCAATAGTAATAATTTCAACATACCCAGACAAGAAATCTGTCATAAAAATTGCAAATGTGGTAGTAAAAAAACAACTTGCTGCATGTGTAAACTTTACCAAAATAAATTCAGTTTATACATGGCAAGGCAAAATGGAAAAAACAGAAGAATTTTTGGCATTTTTTAAAACAACATCTAAAGCAAACACATCATTAAAAACGGAGATAAAAAAATTACATCCGTATAAAGTTCCAGAAATTGCAGAGATAAAAATAAATTCCATAAACAAGTCTTACTTTGACTGGCTTGTACAATCAACTAGGTGGAGCAAACCTCAAAAGCGAAACAATTCCGCCTAATGATGAAACCCTTAATCCAATATCGGTTGTAGAATCTACTGCAAATACATTTGCCCCTCGGCTTTCTACTTGATTAAGAAATTCTATTACTCTATCTTCATCCTGCTTTTCAAAAACTTTATCTGAAAAAACAAGTGATTCTACGGCTCCTGCATCACTTGCCTTTACAGTTTCATCAAAACCCATTGTAAATTTACTGCTCTTCTTGTGGACTCTTAACATTATTTCATCAATGATTGCGGAAACTTTGGCAATCTTACTTTGTGCCATTACTTGCTTCATAGTTTCTGATTTTATGAAAGTGTAGATTCCATCTTCGCCACCTGAATCTATGCCTTCAACAGCTTGGATTTTGTGTTTTTTTTCAATGGGTGATTCTGCAAGAAAATTTCCAAATCGCTTTTTTGTCTCTCCCGGGCCAAATATTATTATGAGATCACCTTCTCGTATGAAAGTCGATATTGCACTTTGAACATCTTCAAAAAAAGTTTTAATGTTAAATTTTGCTTTGTATTGCTTTCCACTTGCGCCAGAATACATGTTTGGCATTAACCTAAGATGGGTACCACTCAGTCTTCCTATTCCACAGTCACCGGTATCTATAGCTACCAGCAAGAAACTATGATTTGCTTTTTTTCCATAGATTAATTTTTTTTCAATACCAGTCCAATTCTTTTTTGTTAAGGTAAATGGTTCCCCGATCTTGAGTATCAAGGAATGATGTGATCCCTTTCGCACCAATTCATTATCTGATTCTATTATTGTTCCATGAGCTTTTAGTCTGTCTACTACGTCATCAATAGAAATTTTTTCAACATCTAATGCGACTCTTATTTTAATCCGTTCACCTCTGTCAGGTCTTGAAAAATCCTTTTCTTGTTTTATTGCTCGTGTTGTTTCTCCTGTAAGTCTGTCTTCTTTTTTTATTATTCTTCGTAATGTGAATAAATCATCTGATTCTTCAGGAATCAGCGCTACTGAATTTTCATCAATTGGTTTTGCGATCATTTTATAACTTTACCATTATAAAACAAAAATAAAAAGAAAATGAGGCTTAGTTTGTCAATTCGCTTGTTTTGGCTTGCTGTTTTTCTCCAGCTTTTTTCCTTAGATAATTTTGAACCCATTCTTGAGTAATAACGCCTGCTTCTGTCAAGTTTACGAGTGTATTGGTAGAGGCTTCACCCATTACTTTTCCAGTATTTCGTCTAATCTGACGCCACTTTAAGTTGGTGTTTCCACTTTTCGATGAATATATGATGCCTAAAACATCCTTTGCATTGACAAAAGTCATGTCGCGAATTTTTTTGAGAGTTACTTTATCTGCAGCTTCGACATAAATAAGACCTGGACTTTCTTCGCGCTCTGGAAATACCTCATAATCCTCAAAGTAGCTTTCAGGAATGAAAGAATCACAGGTGCTAAGGATCACAAATTTCCTGAAACTTTCAAGGGAGCACGCAGCATCAATTGCAACCATTTAAGTTAATTTTTGACCTTTGCCTTTTATCAAGCTTCTTGAAAGACTCAATTAGGAACAACAAAAATTAGATGCTGCAGGCGTTGATGACCAAATCCCTTTGATTTGATGAGAAGGATCTTGAGTTCTGAGCCTGCACTAAATATTTATCAATAAATACGCATCTTGACTGTAATGAATTCAGTCACAGAATATCTAACATTCAATATACCTTCACGAAGAGGATTTGTAAACATAACCTCACAGGTTGAAAAGATTGTTCAAAAAAGCGGAATTAAGGAAGGTCTTTGTCTGGTAAATGCAATGCACATAACATCTAGTGTGTTTATCAATGATAATGAAACTGGGCTACACCATGATTATGAAAGATGGCTTGAACAGCTAGCTCCACATGAGCCAATAGATCAATATGAACACAATAGAACAGGTGAGGACAATGCTGATGCCCATTTAAAACGACAGATTATGGGAAGAGAAATTGTTGTAGCAATAACAAAAGGGAAGCTTGACTTTGGACCTTGGGAACAAATTTTCTATGGAGAGTTTGACGGAAGAAGACCAAAAAGAGTACTTGTAAAATTGATTGGGGAATGACACTAGGACAAAGAACCGCGTTTCTGACTGTCTTCTAGATTCGATTTCAGCTTAAAGCTTTCTTCATGGTTTTGAGGGCCGTGGTTGCACTTTACACATCCGATCTTAAAACCATTAGCATCTCTGACATAAGTTTCACAGCCACAGAAACAGGTCATGATATTACGAACTTGGTACTGTGATATAACTTTTCAAAATTAATTTTTACAACACTTGCCACGTGGAATATCGTGTTCATGTGGGCATTGTCTTGGATGTTTTAACATAGTACAAAGTGCATCTGTGAATTGCTCATTCATATGGTGTTCAATTCCACAAACCATCTCCTCATCAATGTCAACTTTAAGAGCGCTCTCCATCAAAACTTCAAGTAACCTACTATTTCGCATCATGTTAGAACCTACTTGCTCACCGCTTTTGGTAAGAGACACACCAGTTTTGTTATAATTGACAAGTTTTGATTCATTTAACTTTTTTAACATTTGTACAACACTTGGTTGTCTAACATTTAGCATCTTGGAAATGGTACTTATCTTTACAGGATCTCCACTTTCTTTGATATGCCATATAGCTTTAAGGTACATCTCAACGTGTTCTGCTTCTGCAGTGCCAACAAATAGTACTTCATCTTTTTTCATATTATATTCTTTCAATGATACTTTACATCTTTTGATTCTTTTAATAAATATTCAAAATATTCACGTGCAAAACCAGCCAGTCCTGAATGATCTGCCCATATTGCCACTGCCTCTGTAGAACTCGATGTCCCAAGATCTTCTCCAAGCAAGATTACCACGTATCTCTTGTCTGATATTATTCCTCCTCCAAAAAGTCCCTTTTTCACCTTTACCTTGGCTACTCTTGACAAAGATTTGAGAGTCGCAGAATCAACATCTTCGGAAACCAGTATTGTTATCTCGACCCCTCGGTCATGCAATAATCTGAGTTTTGGTAATGCTTCTTTTGCTAGGTTTTCTGCAACCTTTGGTATGGCAATCAGTACTTCGTTTCTACACGAGTCTACCATCTCTAAAATTTTGGAAGCAATATTTACTACTCCAGAAAGAACCCAAATATCAGGCCTTTCACTCGTGCCGCTTTGTTCGTAAAGCGGCGTTAGTTCTTTTAAAATGATAGATTCGTTGTTTTTGAAATCAGATTCAAAATTTTGTCGTGAGGTCTCTATAGCAGTTGCAGGTGGCTTTGCAAAATATTGTGTTGGTCTAGAATCATCAGAACCGATCCATCCTTTTTCTTCTAATGTGCCCAATACTTCATATATCTTTGAATATGGAACTCCTGATTTCTGACTTAGATCGGAGGCATTTATCTGGCCTGTTTTTAGCAAACCTGAGTATACCTTTATCTCATAACTTGTAAGACCGACCTTTTCGAGTGCTTTACGTGTCTTGTCTGAAAGACTCATCTAGGATCATTCGAGTCATATTTACTAATATATGTCAATTATGGCTGTTTGTGCCCCCATCTCGCAAGAAACATACCATGTCTACCAATTCATCTGGTGTCTAGTAGGAAATTGATTAAATACTCATTTTAGAAAATATGCGTAGTTAAGCATGGAATTAATCCAGATTTCCGGTCTAAAGACTCCTACATTAGGGAAGAAGGCTACAATAAGATTTACTCAAAGTATCTGTCCTGACTGCAACATGATATTAGATGCAGAGGTCTTTGAGAGAGATGGCAAGGTATTCATGACAAAAACCTGCCCCACGCATGGAGAATGTGAAGAACTCTATTTCGGTTCATATGAAATGTACAAGAAATTTAGTACATATTGGATGGACGGAAAAGGTGCTCATGCTCCAAACGTAATGATCGATAAATGTTCATGTCCAAATAACTGTGGATTGTGTTCCAATCACTTGTCACACAGTGGACTGGCAAACATGATCGTAACAAACAGATGTGATCTGACATGTTGGTATTGCTTCTTCTATGTAAAGAAGGGTCTTGAAGGTGCATACATGTATGAACCTACACAAGATCAAGTAAGAGCAATGATGAAGACTCTGAAAGCAGAAAGGCCAATTCCAGGAAACTCTATGCAGATTACTGGCGGAGAACCAATGTTACGAGAAGACATTGTAGATGTTATAAAAATAATGAAAGAAGAAGGTGTTGACCACATTCAAATGAATACAAACGGAATTAGATTTGCTCTAGACCCAGAAGCAATGCGAGAAGTAAGACTTGCCGGTGTGAATAATCTTTATCTAAGTTTTGATGGTGTAACTCCAAGAACAAATCCAAAGAATCATTGGGAAGCTCCATATGCATTAGAGAGTGCAAGAAAGGCAGGAACTACAGTTGTCTTTGTCCCAACAGTTATCAAATCAATTAATGATCATGAACTAGGTGGCATTATTAGATATGCACAAAAGAATCTTGATGTTGTACACGCAGTAAACTTTCAGCCAGTTTCACTGACAGGAAGAATGGGCAAAAAAGAGCGTGAGAAATACAGAATCACAATTCCAGATTGTATCCAAAGAATCGAAGAACAAACAGGGGCAGAGGTAACTGTAGATGACTGGTTCCCAGTTCCAAGCTGTATGCCGCTGACAAACGTTATTGAAGCATTTTCAAGTAAACCAAAATACGAGTTATCAATTCACTTTGCATGCGGTGCTGGTACTTACATCTTTGAAGACCAGGAAACCAAAAAGTTTGTTCCACTAACAAAATTCGCAGATATTCAGGGGATGTTAGAACTCTTTGAAGACAAGGCACACGAGATTCGCTCTGGCAAGAACAAATACTTTACAATGCTAGAGGTTGTAAGAAAACTATCAAGCTTTGTTGATAAGAAGAAACAACCAGCAGGCCTTGATCTAGCAAAGATGTTTGGTAATATTTTGATGAAGAGATCGTTTAGTGCAGTAGGCTCGTGGCATGTCAAAGGACTCTTCTTGGGTATGATGCACTTCCAGGATAAATATAATGAAGATCTTGAAAGACTTCAAAGATGTGATATTCACTACGTAACACCAGACCTTAGAATAATTCCATTCTGTGCATTCAACGTAATTCCAGAGTGGTACAGAGATAGAATCCAAAAGAAATATTCTACATCAGTAGAGGAATGGGAACAAAGAGTTGGTGCTAAACTCGAAGATGGTCTATACCGAGGAATCATGCGAAGAGGAGCAGGTGACGAACTTGCTGCAGGCTGTGCAAAAAGCCAGATGTTTCACGAAGCTTCACAAGCTTTAACGTAAATCCTTTAACATTTGGAAAATATCAAAAAAGTATAATCAATTCTAATTTTAAATCACCAAAATACTATAAACTGCTTTGTAGGGTATATTTCATTGGCAAGTAGAAAAATCGGTGTTGCATAAATGAAAATGTTGTTTATTGCTCCCCGATATACAGGTGGTATTGGAGGACATGCAGCTAGAATTGCTAGAAAACTCAAAGAACAAGGATTTGATGTGAAATTAATGCACGCTCCACACATACCAATCAAAAATCTAAAGAATCCAAGCTTTGCGTTATTGAGCACACTAAAAGCAAAGATGGATAAAGAAAACTATGATATTGTTCACGCATTTAATGTGCCATCAACATTTGCCATGCGTGCTACAAAAGCAAAAAAGAAAGTCTTGTCTGTCCATGGAGTTTATGCTGAACAAGTAGGAAAAATTCATTCAACTACAACAAAAAAGATGGTAGACATTGCAGAACCAAACATGCTAAAGTGGCCGGACAAAATTACTACTGATTCAAAAGCAGTACAAAAAGCATACAAAGAAAAATTAGGACTAGATTTTGAATATTTACCAGCACCTCTTGATACTTTGTTATTCAAAGATATTCCAGATGTTCCAAAAATTGAAAATCAGATAGCATATGTTGGCAGAAACAGTCTTGAAAAAGGAATAGACATACTTCGAAGCATTGAAACACAGATCAAAGGAAAAGTAGTTTACTGTACAAATGTTTCATGGAAAGAAGCAATGATGACTCTAAGGGCATCTAATCTTCTTGTAGTTCCATCCAGAATGGAAAGCATTCCCCAAGTCATCAAGGAAGCATATTACTTTAGAGTTCCAATTGTTGCAACAAATGTTGGCGGCATTCCAGAAATTGTTACACATAATGTTACTGGTGTTCTTGTGCCACCAAATGAACCAAAAAAATTAGCTGATGCAATTAATGAAATATTAGAAAACAAAGAACTTGCAAAAAAATTAGCTGATGCAGGTTATGAGTATTTAATGAAAAATTTTACATGCGATGTATTAATGCCAAAATACATTAATTTCTATGAAAATCTTCTCAAAAATTAATTTTTCGTAATTTGCTGTACTGTCTCATTTAACCAGTCTTCGAGTTTAGTTTCTGCATGCCAACCAAACAATTTTTTTGCTAAACTAATATCTGCTTGACTAGCTCTGACATCACCTTCAAGAGGTAGACCATGAATTGGTTTTATGGCAAGACCAGATGCTTTTATGATCATATCTGCAAGATCATTAATTGATAGTGCGATACCTGTACCAATGTTAACAAAAGCAAAATTCACTTTGCTTTCCATTGCCAGCAGATTTGCTTTTGCCACATCGTCAACATAGACAAAATCTCTTACTTGTAAACCGTCCCCATTAATCACTGGAGCCTTACGGTTTGCAATGTTTTCTAAAAATTTTGTAATTACACCTGCATAGGCAACATTTTGTCTTTGACCATACACATTAAAGTATCTTAATCCAATTATGTGAACACCTAATTTTGAATATTTTTCTGCAAGGTATTCATCTTCTATCTTTGTATTTCCATAAGGATTGAGTGGCTTTCTTTCAAAATTCTCTTTGATTGGAATTTTTTTTGTATTGCCATATACGCTGGAACTGCTTGCATAGACAACCTTAAAACCAAATTCTTTGGCAAGCTTGAAGATGTTTTCTGTACCTACTACATTAACATCATGATATTCTTTTTGTTTTGTAAAAGATTCCTGTACCAAAGTAAGTGCCGCCTCATGAAATATACCGTCAGCATTTTTAACGGCATTCCTCAATTCACCATAATCTAAAATATCAATCTTGAGAACTTTTATTTTGTCTTGAATGCTTGCTAGGTTTTCTAGCTTGCCAGTATGAAAATTATCAATCACTGTTACAGAGTGATTATTTTTTACTAAATATGCTGCTATTTGACTACCAATAAACCCTGCCCCGCCAGTTACTATGAAATTCATAATGAATGCATTTGTATTCTTATCTTTAAGTTTTGAGAGGAAAAATTAGACACAAATTTATATAAACTCAGAAAAGTCAATCATGTTCTGTTAATGATAAAAAAAGGATTGAGTTGAAAAATTGAGTCAAGGAATTTCTAAAAACATTATTTCATTGACTGTTGATGAAATTAGAAATTATCTGAAATCGGGACAAGTAAAAGTTGCTGTAATAGGCATAGGTCGAATAGGTCTACCAACAGCCATATCGTTTGCACACTCTGGTTTGCCTACAATTGGAGTTGACATTAATGCCAAATTGGTTCAAATGATAAATTCAGGTAACTATCCATTAAAAGATGAACCTGGATTTGATAAAATATTTGAAGATGTAATTAAAAATAAAAAATTCTTTGCAACAACAGATATTGGCGAAGCAATTCCAAAATCTAATCTTGTAATTCTTTCATTGCCCACTTCAATGGATAAAAACAATGTACCTGATTACTCTGCATTAATATCAGTTGTAAAAAGCCTGAGCAAATTACTAAAACCAGGTTCATTGATAGTGGTAGAAAGTACAATTGAACCAGGATTTGTTGAAAATGAATTAATCTCAATTATTGAAAACAACGATCAAAGATTAAAAGCTGGTAAAGATTTTAGCATCGCTACATGCCCAGAAACTGCTAATCCAGGCGAAATATTAAGTGATTTTAACAAATTACCACGACTAGTAGGTGGGATAGATGACAAAACGACTGATCTTGTCTCAGAAATATATGCGCATGTTTTTAATATTGAAATGATAAAAATGCCTGACTGCAAAACGGCAAATGCTGCAAAGCTAACAGCAAATGTCTTTCGCGATATCAATATTGCATTTGTTAATGAGCTTGCTATTTTATTTGAAAATCTTGGCATAGATATAATGAAAGTGCTTGAAGCTTGTGATAAAAAATACAACTTTGAAACCCACTATCCAGGAGCAGGAGTGGGTGGTCCATGCCTGCCTGTTAATTCGTACCAAATTCTAAACTCTGCACGAGGAATGGAAAATAATGGTATGCTAAGAATAATTCGAGCAGCTAGAGAAACTAACGAATCTATGCCATATCATGTTGTTGAATTGTTAGCTGATGCATTAAATGAAGCAGGTAAATCAGTAAGAAATAGTACTATTGCATTACTTGGAATTTCTTACAAACCCAATATAAAAGACATTCAATTAACTCCAGCTGAAACAATAATCAAAAGATTAGATCAACTTCATGCAAAAATAAAAATTTATGATCCATACTTCAAATCAACCGAAGTATTTTCACATAAAACTGAAAGTGATTTTATTAATGCAATAACCGATGCCGATGCAGCAATAATTGTTACCGCGCACAATGAATTTCGCCAAATTGAGCCGTCATTATTTGCATCAAAGTTGAAAACTCGCGTCCTAGTAGATGCCAGAGGGATAATTGATATTCGCGCTGCAAAAAAAGCTGGATTAATTTTTAGAGGCATTGGACGTGGAGGAGTATAAGTTATCATTAACTTCAATAAAAAACATTCTCACGTTTAGATACGATTCCACAAAAGAAACACTACTGCCAAAATTAACTTGGAAAGATTTTGTAGAACATGATGTTACTAATCCAGCTGACTTTGTAGAAAAGTCAATAATTAGTTCAATAAAAAAAAGTGTTGGAAATTCAAAAAAAATATCTCTCGCACTAAGCGCAGGAGTCGATTCTACTCTTATGCTTGCGCTTCTGCGAAAAACTTTTCCCGATGTTACCATCAATGCAATATCGTTTAAATTTGCTGAAAGTGTAGATGAATCAACTCAAGCTGAAAAAATTGCACAACTATTTGATGCCTCTCACAAAGTTGTATTTGTAGAAAACTATCTGAAAGAATTGCCAAGAGCAATTAGTATTATCAAGGCTCCCTTTTGGGATCTACACTGGTATCATGTTGTAAAAGAGGCAAAATCAGCATCAAATTTTCTTGTATCTGGAGATGGTGGCGACGAACTATTTGGTGGGTATACTTTTAGATATGAAAAATTCCTCTCATTGGTAAATTCAAAATCTTCAATTTTAGAAAAAATTAAGGCATATCTTCAATGTCATGAAAGAGATTGGGTTCCTGATCAAGAGAAGGTATTTGGCGAAAAAACCTCATTTTCATGGGATGAAATCTATTCTATACTAAAACCCTATTTTGACAACCCATTACCTGCACTAGCCCAAGTTTTTTTGGCAGATTTTAATGGGAAATTGCTCTATAACTGGCTTCCACTTAACACTGCATTTCACCAATATTTTGGTATAGTTCCAGTTACTCCTATCTTGTCATCAGAAATGATCTCATATGCTACTCATTTGCCATATGATCTGAAATACAATAAACAAGATAACGTTGGAAAAATTTTGCTTAGAAAAATTCTTTCTAAGTATCTTTCAGAAAATCTGATTCCTCCAACAAAACAAGGATTCTCTGTAGACACCATCAATCTGTGGAAATCGCATGGAAGCAAATTATGTGATTATTATCTGTCTAATTCAAGAATAGTCAAAGAAGGCTGGATTAGCCAAGATTGGATAACCTCACACTACACAAAACTAGAATCTGAGCCAGACATAAGATATGTCAATAAATTCTTGGGTTTGTTAGCATTAGAAATTTGGTATAGGTTGTTTGTTACAAAGGAAATGAAATCTGCTGATACTTTGGATTAAATTTCTGTAATGAACTATGACTTTCCAAAATTTGAATTTAATATGTCAAGAAATTTCTTTGCTATCTTATCCCAACTAAAATTATCTTTTACATAATTTCGACCCGCCATTCCCATTTGTCTTGCTTTTTTGGTATCATTTATTAAAATAGAAAGCTTTTCAATCCAAGCATTATAGTCTCCTTTTTCAACCAGAAACCCTGTATTATTATTGTCCATTAATTCTGGTATGCCTCCTGCATTGGTAGCAACCACTGGTTTTTCCATTAAAGCAGCTTCTTGAAGTGTAAGAGGAGACATGTCAATTCCACTTGCTAGCGCATAAACATCTATTGCAGCAAGGTATTCTCTTACCTTGTCGGGATATTCTAAAGGACCAAGCCACTTGAAATTATCATGTTTTTTGAGTGTTTCAAGGACGTTATCTCTGTAAGGCCCATCTCCTGCCCAGTAAAACGTCACATTTGGCATTACTTCTAATACTTTTGTCAAGGTTAGCATTTCTTTGGTTTTTCCCCAAATCCATGCCCCTTGTAACAATCCAACACAGGGGTGTTTTAACTTCATTCCACTAACAGGATACCAACGAGAAACATCTATGCCACCATGTAATACATGAGTGGGTTTGTTTGGATAATGGTCCTTTACAATAGTTTCAAGATATTTGCAAATGGGGATGATTTCTGTAGCTCCTCTGAAGCATTTTTCTGCTATTTTTTGCCATTGCCATAGGGCAAAACGTCGATGTGGTGATTTGTATAATGTCTCCTTGGCCCATTTTATTTCTGTCCAGTATTCGCCTCTAAGAAGCATGAACAAAGGAATTTTTTTTTTAATTACAGCTAAACTGAAATGCCTTTGTCTATCAACAAAGACAGCATCAGGTTTGAAATCCACTACCAGTTTGTTAAATTTTGTAGAAGATTGTACCCAATGTGAAATATTTCTGCTTGGAAATCCATCATAAACATCTACATCATGTACTAGCTTGTACTCAATACCTATCTTTGTTAAAGCATCACCAAATTCTTTTAGATGAAAAAATTTTGTTTTAGCTCCTGCTATTAGTAATCTCAATTTTAGTTATATCACAACAACATTTACTAATATTAAGATGTGCCGTCTAAAATCATTAGACAAAAATATATTTCATTAATATTATTTTCATAATTTTCAATTTATTACATTACTTTTTATTTACCTAGATAGAGACTCAGGCTAGCCTTGAAAGCTGACGTGATAAACTATATCATATGTCCAAAATGTGCCAAGGACTTTACACTCAAATCTGAAAAATATGACAAAGATGAGATTGTTAGCGGTTTTTTGGTATGTAATAACAATCACAAATTTAAGATAATTCAAGGAATTCCAAGACTAGTTATTGATGAAACAACAGGCTTTGTTAAAACTGAAGAGGCATTTTCTTCTAAATGGAAAAAATACAACAAATTTTATCACCAAAAAAACTGGTATCTTCATCAACAAAATTGGTTTTTAGATAGATTTGGCTGGAAAAACCTAAGCAATTTTAATAAATTTCTAAAAACTAGAAGCAAAATCTTGGATGCCGGTACAGGAATAGGAAACAGCGCAAAACTATTTTCATCAAACCCGCAATCTCAAGTTTTTGCAATAGATGCAAGTGAGAGTATAGACTTTGCATACAAAAAATATGGTAAAACTCCAAACATTCACTTTCTACAAGCAGACCTAAGAAGACTTCCTTTTAGAAAACGGTTCTTTGATTTCATTTGTTCTGATCAAGTTTTACATCATACAAAAGATACAGAGACATCATTTAAGAATCTCACAAAATATCTAGAAAAAGATGGGCTGATATCGATATATGTGTATAATAAAAAAGCCCCAATGCGGGAATTTGCTGATGATTTTATCAGAGAACATACCACAAAAATGACAGAAAAAGAATGTGTTGAATTTTCAAAAGATATGACACACTTGGGTAAGAGCCTATCTCAGTTAAAAAAGAAAATAAAAATTCCTAGAGACATTCCAATTTTAAAAATAAAAGCCGGTACGTATGATGTTCAACGATTCATTTATTGGTATTTTCTAAAATGCTTCTGGGCAGAAGATGGAAATTTTGAACGAAGCGTAGGCGTAAACTTTGATTGGTATTTCCCAAAATTTGCTTTTAGACATGCTCCTGGTGAAGTTCGAAAATGGTATGCAGATACAAAAACAAAGGTAGTTCATTTTAAGGAAATAGAAAGTGGAATTAGTGTAACTGGAAAAAAATTGTAATTTTTCACTACCGTTCTTTTGAAAGTATAATTCTGATTAATTGGCCGTCATTTTTATCTGTAATAAGTCTAGGATAATAGGGATAAAGATTGATTGGTATAAAACTACATTTTTTCATTATTCTCCAAATGCCTGCTTCCACCAGTGTTGGAACACGTAATGAATCGCATCGTATTACTTTGTATCCGCAATTTCTAACAACGTTTGTTAAGGTTTTTTTTGTAAAGTGGAATGTTGATGGATTTTCATAGATTGATTCTTTTAAAATTTTGGGGTTTTCGCACTCTGGAACCTCAATAAAGATTATCCCATTTTCACGCAAATTATTTTTACATTTAGCCAAGAACAAATCTGGTCTTATTAGATGCTCAAAAACATGGTTTATCCAAATTATGTCAAATTTTCCATCAATAGTAGAATCCTCTGCAAAACCAGTTATACACTGTCCATGCTTTAACTTGCTATTGATTAGAGAAACATTTCTTGAATCTGGCTCAATTCCAGTTACTGTATATCCCATATTTTCAAAATAAAATAGTGACTGTCCAGCACCTGAACCAATCTCTAACAGATCTTTTTTATTGTCCAAATATGGTTTACAATATTCAACCTGAGACTTCCAATGTTTCCATTTGTATTGTGATGTTTTATCCATGAAATTAGATTCTAAAGATTGAATTGCTTTTCGTTCTTCCCAATATGTAGTGGTATAGATCTTCTTTGATTTATTTCTAATTTCACTTTCAGTGGAACCAGTAACTAGTAAATTACACTTTATACATTTGTAAACAGGCAATTCCATATTCGAGTTTTCCGAATAGAGTGCAAAGGATGAACTACCACAAGAAATACAATTCATTTGATCAAACCATGTGAAACAGAATTATCATAAAAATTTATACATCCTCTTAATGGTAGGGTTAGAAATTTGAAAACATGAATTTTTCTGTTGATCATTTATTCTGGCCAAAATTCTGGTATTCGATCTTGTATATTTTCAAGTGATATTTGTAACCATGGTCCCAAGAATCAAATACTTTTACTAAATATGGATACTTTTCTTCATGGTAAAACACATCGGTAAGAAAATTTGGGCGATTTTTTGCCACGTCCACAACTAAATGTGTTAAACCTTTGCTTTTTGAGGATTCAATATATTTTTCTAAGGAATCAAAACCTTGGGTAGGGATTATTATTGTATTAATTGGAATAGTTGAACTTAGAATTGGCCATTTTTGCGGTATTTCTGCTGGTCTGATATAGCTATCCTCTGGATAATAACCATTGACTCCTTTTGCAATGCTAGTGATGCTTTGTGCAATACTAAATGATTCCCTCTGATGTTCATAATCGTATTTTTTAATATCTAGAAATATGCTTGATGAGAGAATAATGCCACCAAAAATTAAAACCAAAAATATATTTTGATTTTTAAACTTGGTTCCTAATCTCTTTATGGTAAAAATTGATAAAATACAAAATATCGGAAATAATGGATATATGTAACGTGTATCTTGTAGGTAAGAAAACTCGTAGATTACAGGTAGACTCAATGAAATAATGATTACTATTATTACTATATTTTCTGACGACTTTTTCCTTAGCATTAGAAAAATACCTGTTGGTACCAAAAATATTAAAATTGGAATTAATGACCATCCAGTAAATTCTACAATGTGAACTATTGGTGCTATAAAATGAGTAAATGAATCTCTTCCAACCGGTGAATTTGTCAAGACTCCATTCACACCATCAGATATACGACTCGTCAACGAATCTTGTCCATAACTTTTGATTCTAAAAATTGTCATTGGTAGTATTGATGCAATAAAAATCAAAATTGCAAATACAGATTTAGCTATTGCTAATCTTTCTTTTCTATAATTTACATAAAACATAATTGCTAATGGGAAAAATAAGAACAAACCTTCAGATCTAACAAGAGATGCGAGTCCTGTGATACCAAATGAAGCATATATCATTTTTTTGTTTGAACTAAAGAACAAAACTAATGCTGATGTTATCAGAATGATATAGAGTGGTTCTGTAAGCCCTAATAGGGAATTTTGAATTATATGAGGTTCAAGAGCAAAAATGGCCGCTCCAATAATCGCATATGGTTTATCAAAAAACCTTTTACATAATAGATAAACTGGAATGATCGTCAAAACAGAAATTGATACTGTTAAGATGCGTTGTAAGGTCATATAGTCTAAGGGATTTTCAAATCGAAAAATTGTAAAGAAAATTGATAAAAAAGCAGGCCATCCATTATTAGCAACTAGGTAATTAGGAAAATGACCCAAAATACTGGTATCAGTTGCATAGAAAAAATAGCCATTTAGCGCATCAAGAATTAATGGAACGTTATATGGAAAGTAATACAATCGGAAAAATAGGCCGATAGAACATATTATAAAAATAGAAATAACAGGATTTCTTGCTAAAAATTCAAATTTTTTCTCGATAAAATCTATGATTGAAATTTTATTACTATTAGAACCTTGATCTTCATGGCTCATAATTTCTTTTTGAAATACAACCGATCTGTGATTATTAAATATATTGCTTCTGCTGTTGTTGCTAGAACATATGATAATGCAACCCCGTTGACTCCGAAAATTTTTCCAAGTAGTAAAATGGTTGAAATCTGAATGGCAAGGAATGTTCCTGATCCTATGAGGACAATTCTAATCTTTTCATTTCCTAGAAATTTTGGTATGTACATATTGCTTATGGTAATTGGTATTATTGACAAACTTACGATTTGAATTACTTGAATAGCTTCTGTGAATTTTGGAAATATAATAGGTACGACAAATGGGGATAAAACAATTGAAGGAATTGCAAGACCGACAGAAATAACAATTGCAATCTTTTTTAATTTCTCGTTAGGATTTCCGCTTGCATCATGTGGTATTAGGTAATAATACAAAATACTAGGAAAAATGGTTAAAACTGAAAGAAATTGTATTCCTAATTGATAATTTCCCAAAAGAGCAAAACCTAACATTGGTGCAATGATAATTTTGTCAATAGTACTTCCAAATGTTCTTGAAATATCCAGTATGTAGCTAATAAATAAAAAACCGAAACGAGGTTTTATTAGAGAAAAATCAATTTTTGAGCCTCTAAATACTTTGTATAATTGTATTAAAGCTGGAAAATAGGATAAACCAATGCCTATGATTATACCATTATAACCAATAAAATGATAAAGAGAAATTGCCAAAGCCACCATCAGAATTCTTTGAATGATAAAATACTGTGCATATTTTTTGTATAATTTTAAACCAAGTAATTCAAGAGTAGCTAGTCCAAAAATCCCATTACCAATAACTAGTAAACAAAGTCCAATATTGTAAAAAATAAAGTATAAGACAGTAGACGCAATTGCGATTGCGACAATAGAAATGAAGTAGATTGGAGGTTGGATTTTTACTCCTTTAGCTGTAAAAACTAAAAGGGCGTTACCCGATCCAAAAAGTGAAAACGTAAGTGCAATCCCAGAAATTGCAATGATGTAGCTGATCTCACCATAATGTGTAGTTCCTAATAGTCTAGCAATGTATAACCAAAAAAGACCAGAAATTGCACTAGCTACTATATTTGTAATTCCTATGGTGGTTAAACCTTTGAATTTTGTAACAATATTTTTTATTTTATCAAACTTATCTGTCATATTGAACGAATTTCTCTAAAATGCATCTATTTGCATTTAATCACTATGTCGTTCTCTTACTACATTAACCAACGAGTACAGCATTATGGATGTCATTGTTAACATTGTTCCAATTATTATGGATCCTATCCCAATGAGTGAAATATTTGTTATAATCTGGCGTGTTGCCGTAAATTCTTGAATAGTCCATACAATAAAGAATAGACCAATTGCCAAGAAAATTAATCCTGGAATCCCATAAAATTTTAGAGGATGTTCGATGGATACAAATTTCATTGTACTAAGTATTACTGATAATCCATGTGATACAGGATGATGAGTTGACGTATCTCCATCATACAACACGATTATTGGAACTTCTTTTATCCTGTATCCTTTTTTACTAGCTTTTATCAGAATCTCCGTTGAAACACCCATTCCATATTCAGAAGGGATGATATCTCTAAGGACTTTTTTGTTATATGCTCTAAAACCACTTTGTGAATCAGTTAAGTCCATATCGATAGAGGTGTTTGTGAGATTAGTTATTGTCTTTATTCCAACTTTTCTGTAGGTGGGAACGTTTTTGTTATCTCCATCAAGAAATCTAGAGCCAATTACAATGTCTGCCTCATTATTACTAATGGGTTTTAATACTGTTGATATGTCTTCCACTCTATGTTGTCCATCCGCATCAAATGTTACTAGTATGTCTGCATCTAATTCAACAGCTTTTTGAAATATACTTCGAATAGCTGCACCATAGCCTAAATTTTTTGGATGATTTAGAACAACCGCTCCCATTTTTTCTGCGATGATACCTGTTAAATCTTCAGAACCATCATTACATACTATTATTTTATCAACAACTTTTTGTAATTTTACAATTATTTTTGCTATGTTTTTTTCTTCATTATATGCTGGTATCCCAATTACTATCAAAATTACTGAGCTGTCTATTCTAGTGAGATATAAGTATACCATTTAAAGTGGCGAAATAATATGATTACGAAGCGAGAAATTGCAAATTGATGAATTCTATCTAATTCCTATGGTGAGAAGAGAGATCTTTTTGAAATTATCTTATCTTAACTTATTTTTCTGTTCAGCCTCATACCATTGTATCGTTCTTCTTAAACCTTCTTCCATACTGATGGATAAAGTAAAACCAATCTCTTTTTTTGCTTTGTCGATGTTTAGACAACGACGTGGTTGCCCGTTAGGTTTTTGTGTGTTACATCTTATCTTAAGGTCAGCATTCATTAATTTTATTATTAATTCAGCTAATTCTCTTATTGTGATCTCTTTGCCGCTGCCTATGTTGATTGGTTCACTTTTTTCATATCTTTCAGCTGCCAAAATAGCAGCCCTTGAAGCGTCATCAACATATAAGAAATCTCTTGAAGGACTTCCATCTCCCCAAAGTTCAATCTCAGGTTGATTAAAGATTTTTGCATCATGAATTTTTTTAATCAAAGATGGTATTACATGTGAGGTATTAGGATCAAAATTATCCCCAGGTCCATAAAGATTCGTTTGTACTAAAACTATTGATTTAAAATTATATTGTTGACGATAAGCCTCTGATTGGACAATTAACATCTTTTTGGAAAGACCATATGATGCATTTGTTTCCTCAGGATATCCATTCCATATTTGTTCTTCTAAAAAAGGGACATCAACAAATTTTGGATAACTACACACCGTACCTATTGCAATAAATTTTTCTACATTGTTTTTCCTACTTTCTTCCATCATCAAAGTGTCCATCATTATGTTATCATAAAATACAGAACCCGGATGATCTTTGTTATAACCTATGCCACCTACATTTCCAGCAGCATGAAAAACTATATCCGCACCTTTAGTAATCATTGCACAATTCTCCGCAATCCTCAAATCACAAGTAGATGAACGTGGTATTATGATATCTTTAATTCCTTTTTCTTGAAGCATTTTTACAATCCTAGAACCAAGAAATCCAGATCCGCCTGTTACTAGTATTTTTTTATTTGTTAAATCCATTTTATTTTATTTAATGAATTGCATTAATAACAGTTTTTAGAATGAATTTTAAAAAGATTCTATCGTTTCCATAATCTTCTTTCTATGAATTTCGCTATAACATCAACCACATACTCTCTTTGAGGTTTTCCTATTTTCTGATGATTTCCAAAGAAAAATGAATTTCGCATGGCTAATTTTGAATTAGGTAATGATCCATGTTTAAGATGCGGTATGAATTGAATAGTGGGTTGTTCTAATAGATTACCTGACATAATAGGACGGGTATCAATTTTCTTTTTTTCTAAATGTTTTACCAATAATTCTCTATTAAATGGAGCGTCTTGTCTAATTGTTAACGGATAACAAAAATAAACTGATCGTGTTTTTGGATTTTCCTTAGGAAGAATAAAATAATCTTGATATTGTGAAAGTTTTTTGGTCCAATATCTTGCATTCTCCCTCCTTATTTCTATGAATTTTTCCAATTTGGTGATTTGATGAATGCCAAAAGCACCTTGAATTTCAGTAGGCCTTAAATTATATCCGAGATTTACAAATAAATACCTAGGATCAATGTGAGCATATTTTTTTCTAAATTTATTTTTAAGTTTAAGATCCCGGATCCAACCAAATGCCCTTATTGCCTTTGATAGTTCGTGTAACGATTCGTTATTAGTTACTATCATTCCCCCCTCAATGGTAGTAATATGATGAGAAAGAAAGAAACTATATGTTCCTATATCGCCTAGGGTTCCAACTTTTTTATTTTTGAATTCAGCGCCATGGGCTTCGCAGCAGTCTTCCATTACAAGAAGATCTCTTTTCGACGCTATCTCTGTTATTCTTTGCATATCGCAAACATTACCAAGAAGATGTACAGGCAAAAGTAAAGAAGTATTAGGTGATACTGCCTTCTCTAAATCATCCGTTTCAATACAAAACGTCTCTAGATTAATATCTACAAATTTTGGTTTTAAATTTAAATTCGTTAAAGGATAAACTGTTGTTACCCATGTAACTGCAGGCGTTATCACTTCACTGTTTTTCTTGATCCTTTTCTGAAACCAAGGATTAGTAAGAGCCGTTAATGCTGCTAAATTAGCCGACGAACCAGAATTTACCATGGAAGCATAACGAATCCTGAGATATCTAGAAAATAATTTTTCAAACCTCCTAACTTTTTCTCCCATTGTAACCTTAGTTGTTAGTAAAGAATCAAGAGCTTCGATGATTTCATCCACTCCAAAAGTCGGTTCTATTAATGGAATTCTACTTTTACCCGGTATGAAATCTGTGTGAGTTTTGATTTTTTCTTCAATTGCTTTTATTACTGATTTTGGTACAGTATTCAATTGATCACTTATGGCGATTCAAGTTCATTCTGTAAGTTTTTGCCCATCCTTCAAATGGAGTCGCAAAATCAGGTGGATTCTGTCTCATCCAATTGACTGTTCTAGTTAATCCCTCTTCAATTGAAATTTCTGGTTCCCAGGACAATAATTTCTTTGCCTTACGATTATCACAAATTAATTTTTGAACATCAAATGGTCTGAAACGTTTTTTGTCAATCATAATATGGATCTTCTTTCCTATTATCCTTGCTATAATTCCTACTAAATCTTTTATCTTGTAACTTTTATTACTTCCAATGTTGATGGTTTCTCCAACCACACTTTCATTCAACAAAGCGGAAATCATGCCTCTAGCTGTATCTGCGACATAAGTAAAATCTCTATACGACTCTACATTTCCAAGTTTTACTGTGTCTTTTCTATGTAATATCTGATTAATAATCTCAGGAATGATATATGGCTGAGTTATTCTTGGGCCATAGCTGTTGAATGGTCGTATTATTACTGCTGGAATATTATGTTCTTTATGTAATGTAAATACCGCTCTTTCTCCTGCCAGTTTACTTGCAGCATATGTTGATTGCGGCAAAGTAGGATGATCTTCAGACATTGGCACAGTTTTTGCGGAACCATAAACCTCACTTGTTGATATATGTACAAACATTTTCAAGTTCTTTGACTTTATACTCGAAGCTACAAGATTGATTGTGCCTTCAGTGTTTACCTTAAAAAATTCATTAGGATAATAATAAGAATCAGGAATAAAAGGCAGAGCTGCCAAGTTTATCACATAATCGACTTTTTTAATAATTTCGTCGACTTGACTACGATTTGTAATACTGCCTCGTATTTGGGTGACATTCATAATTCCATCTAGATACTTTTTTCTACCAGAGGAATAATTGTCAAGCACAACTATTTTTGAACCTAGATGAGACAACTGCCTTACAACTTCAGAACCAATAAAACCAGCACCACCAGAAACTAAAACTTTCTTATTCTTCAATTTTTGAGATCTTAACAACGTTGAAAAATTATTACCACCAATATTAGAACCATTTGATTTACCTTTAATTAAAAATGAATTTGTTTATTCATTATTCATGTTAGACCATCTCTTAATACTAGATCATTGGGTGAGAATTACTATAGAATTAATTAATATAAATCGGCTCCCTTTTATGAAGTTACATCATCAAAAATTTCTTTTAACAAAGCATTTCTATGTTTGGTTGAAAATTCGCCACTCTCTATAGTAAGCGCAGCTTCTCTTCCTAGTTTTTCTCTAAGAGAGGTATCCTCAATTAATAATTTCATACACTCTTTGATCTTATCTACCATAACTGGTCTTAATTTTCTCATTGCATGTACTGGAGGATTTGAGTATTCATTTGGTGTTTTATTTTTTGTATAAAATAAGTCTGGTTTAGGTAAATCAATTAACATACCATTTTTCATATGCATTATTGCCTCTGGAATGTTGTACAGTGATGTAGCTATTACCGGAAGACCATAACTCATAGCTTCTAGAATGGATAGATTAAGTGCCTCATAACCAGAGTGTGGAAATATATCTGACGAGGCATATAACTGACTTAATTCAAGATCTGTAAGAGGAGCATCTAAGATCTTTATGTTTGGATATTTTTTGGTTTTTTCTTTAATTTCAGGCGTGACTGTAGATCTAATTATCAATTCCAATCCATCATATTTTTTTTGTAATTCAATAAATGCCTCTACGTTTTCATAAAGTCCTTTATACTCTTCACGCATTGCACCGCATTTATTGATACTACCAAGGAAAAGCATGCGGATCAACGATTTATCTTTCTTAATTCCGTTGTTATGTCTAAGAGGTACAGTATATCTTACAACGTGAATTTTATTCTTGAATTCTTTACAATCTATTGAATTAAGTAACGTGTTTGCTCCCCATTCGCTCCATGGTAATATGGCTTTACATTCTCTGGATTTCAATTTTTTTGAGATAATGTTTTTAGATAAATCCAGATTACAGTATGCAGCTAAAGCATTGGCAAATTCTAAATCTACCACCCATGGTTGTTCTGTTTTTATGAGATGTTGTGCAGCAAAAATTAGATCACAATTTTGATATTTAATATTAGAACCGCTTAGTTGTACTAAAAAATACGGCAATGAACCAAAGTGATATAAAATTCGCTTGTAAAGGTTATTGTCATATTGAAAGGTTATTTTTATTAAGGGACTTTTTTCTGAAGTTTCTGTTTTGATAAATTTATAATTTTCAGGTGGGCTTTTTATCAGCTCATTATACAATCCATGTAGTTGTGCTCCTCTAAACCTTGTTTTTAAAACTATATTCTTCATGGTCTGTCTATTCATAACATATTGTTCTATATTACCCTTCGAGAATTTTTGATGAGGTTTAGTAACTTTTGGGAAACTGTCATGTTTATTGTATTTAATTAGATAGTATTAAATTCAAAAAAAATAATGTCTTGGTATGTTTACATACTCATTAAAAAATTCGTCATTGGTGAAAATATGAAAATTATGATAACGGGAGGAACTGGATTTGTAGGAAGCCATCTATGTGATGAACTAATTAGGGACAAACATGAAGTTATTTTACTTGCTAGAAATGATAACAAAAAAGAAAACATACTCCATAATTTGAACAAAATAAAATTAGAATTTGTAGATGTTACTAAATTTTCTGACTTGGAAAAAAGCATAGAAGTAAATAAACCAGATATTATATTCCATTTAGCCGGAGAAACTTCTCATAAAAAATCATTTGAAAATCCATTATATGATGTAGACGTAAACTCAAAATCTACTTTATGTATTCTTGAAAAAATAAAAAATCTCAATCACAAATGTAAATTTATACTTGGTAGTACTTTTATTGTAATAGGAAAACCACAAAATTTACCTATAAATGAAGAAAGTCCTTGTAATCCTACTACAATATATGGAACTGATAGACTAGCTAGCGAAATTTATTGTAAAATTTATTACAACGTTTACAATTTGGATACATGCATTTTTAGAATCACCAATTCTTTTGGACCTCGAGAACAATACAAAACCCCAATAAAAAATGGGTTCAATCATCTTATCTATAAGGCATTCATGGGTGAAGATGTAACAATCTATCATCAAGGTAAATTCTTCAGAGATGTCATTTACATCTCTGACGTAATTTCGGGCCTTATGACAATAATGTTAAGGGGTGCTCCCGGTAATCTATACTGGATATCATCTGGTAGAAAAACATGGTTCTATGAAATAGCAAAATGGTTAGAGGAGTTGGTAAATGCAAAAATAAAGTATGTCGATCCACCTGCATATACAGAAAAAGTAGATGTGGGTAACTTTCTTGTTGACAATACAAAGTTGAAATCATTAGGATGGGATGTGAAAACTTCGGTAAAAGAAGGAATTGAAAAGACTTTGGAGTTTTTTAAATCTCAAAAATAAACTCTAGTTTTTTATTATAATCATGTGTACAATAATCTTAATTCAAGCTATTCCAGAAATTAAGAAATTGCTTTTTGAGAAATGAATCGACTAAAAGATGTGAATTTAAATTTCTTAATTATTTTATCTATACGTGAAAGTGTTTTTCCAAGATTGTGATATGTTATAAAATTGTCCACAAAAGAAAGTGGAATTCTTGGCATAAATTCTGGAGTGAGTTCCCAAGAATGAATGTAAAAACTTGCTGGTATGCCTTTGTTATTATTAGAGTTTATTGCATGTTCAATAATTTTTAAAGGCAACGTTCTGAGGTAAAATCCTCCACATGCAGGAATTGTTTTACCAAAAATCTTCGTAGTGAGCAAAGGAAATTCTAATAGCTTGCCGTCCGGATCATTTCTTTCAAGAGCGGCACTAGTTATCTTATATGGTTTAGTTTCTGCATTAGGAATTCCATACAACCTAGTTTTTGCTGGAACTATACTACTATCATATTGGTAGTTGTTTTCCGCTAATACATCTATTGCCCACGAACTAGTGTGATTTAAAGAAAAGGAAGGAGCTCTAAATCCCTTTGATTTCTTTGATGTCATAGTGTCAAATTTTTTAATTTCTTCATTGAATTTTTCTCTAAAATTTAGGGAGTCAAGTCTAGTGTGATACATTGTATGAAAGGCAATCTCATGCCCCTCATCAACTATTTTATCTAATAATTCTGGTTTAAATTCTAATAATTCTCCAACCATAAAAAAAGTTGCAAATGTTTCGCTCTTCCTTAACCAGTCTAATATTTTATCAATTCCATTGACAACAGTTGGTTTGTTTTTTTTGGTTGTTATATGACGTTGAATCAGTTCAGGATGAAACCAATCTTCAAAATCAATACCTAAAAGATTCAATTTGATCTATTCTCTGAAACATGATCAAGTTTATATCCTTAATTGAGGACCTGCAAAAATATTGATATTTTCTAACTCTGTCAATCAACAAATATGATAATCTCCGAATGGTCTGACTCAGAAGAAGAGAAAACTGGGATTATAAATTTATCAAGAAAAGTGTTTGGAAATGTGGAAATTACAAACCCCCAGTTCTTCGATTGGCAATACAGACAAAATCCATGTGGTAAAGCTCTTATTGTATTAGCAAAAGATGAAGAAAATAACAATTCGATAATAGGTGTAGAGTCAATAATACCGATGAGGTTGATTATTGATCAAAAAATTATCAACGCTTCATTATCATGTAACTCCGCAGTTGACCCAAGCTATCAAAAAAAGGGTATTTTTTCTCAATTAATTTCTACGATAAAAGATAAATCAATTAAAAAAGGAATCTCTTGCATTTATGGGGTTGCAAATGACAAATCCTTTAATTCTTTTATAAAAAAAGGCTCAATAGAAATCATTAACCTGCCTCTGCTTGTTAGACCACTAAAATTATCGAAATATTTCAATCCTCCACTCAGAACATTATTTGAACCATTTGATGGTATTTGGAAAATAAAACGAAAGATTAGTTCTAGTGTTGTACTATTTACAAGCCAATTTAATGCGGAATTTGATGATCTAACGGAAAAAGCAAGCAAAAGAGTATCTGTAATTCAGAAAAGGGATAAGGAATTTTTATACTGGAGATATGGAAATCACCCCACCAGGAAGTATCGAATTTTCGTATTAAAAGAGGATTCAATTTTAAGGGGATATGTAATCACAAGTTATGCTATAATCAATGGTAAACTTATTGGTATCATAGTAGACTTTTTGGTTGACGCAGAAGTTGAAAATAAAGAACCTTTCAAAGATCTTTTGTACGCTGCTTTAGAAGATTTACGGAAAAGTGAAGTTTCATTAGCTATAGCAACATGTAGATCTGTGCTCTTAGAAAATGAAATACTGAAAGAAACAGGATTCTTTACAATACCCCAATTTTTTAAGCCTCAACCACTTCATTTCATATTAATCCAATTTGATTCTAGCAATAGTGATTTGAATAAATTAAAAGCAAATGAAAATTGGTATTTTTCCTTTGGGGATTATGATGTTTTTTAAGGCACACAAGTAGAAAATTGAAGGTATTCCAACAATTTTAAATAAAAATTTTTGTAATCTTACTCAAATTTGCTAAGATAAAATTAAAGACTTTATTAGAGAAATTAGTAGAAATTGCTTCTGGTAACAAAATTTCATCAGGAAAATTCTTTATTAAATCAGAATCAAGAACTGCCTTTTTATTCTCTAATTCATGAAATTTTTGTGATATGATCTTTCTATTTTTGATTATATCTATATAGGCATTGATTTTCATTTTAATAAAACCTTTTGAGATATAAAACAGAATTACCATTATCTCAACTATTATTAGCGATGGTAACATCTTGTAAAATGTTTTTTTTGAATAATGCGTTAACAAACAATAATGTCTATTTCTTTCTAACCAAAAAAATTTCTTAGCACTCCATTTTAAATTGTAACTGGCAAGATGATAGATTGTAGCAGATGGTATGTAGTATGATTTTATGCCCAGCTGGGCAGCTCTCCAACCTAGATCAAGATCATCATGATACAAAAATAAAAACGGATCAAAAAGACCTATTTTTTTTAATATGTTTGAAGATGTGAATAAACATGCTCCAGACGCATAACCAATTGGTGTTGGTAGGTCAAATTGACCTGTATCTTTGGTTCCCCTTCCTTTGGGATACCCAAATCCAAACAAATGTAACATGTTCCCAGCACTTTCAAAGACTTGATTTTCAAAAGCAAGTATCTTTGGTTGGTACAAACCATCTCCATATTTGTTATATCCTTTGAATAATTCTTCTAACCAATTCGGGTCTACTTTTGTATCTGGATTTAATATTACGATGAAATCTCCCTTGGCTTCTCTTATACCAACATTGTTTCCCTCACAATATCCTAAATTTTCTCTGTTTTCGATCAAATGAATCTTACTAAATTTTTTCTTAGTTTTTTTATGGCTATCATCTTTAGATGCATTATCTACCAAAATTACTTCGTAATTATCATATTTTGTTTTAAAAATAGATTCAATACAATCTAACAGCAAGTCACCTGCATTATAATTTAGGATTACTATGCTTACCAATGGTTTGGAATGATCTTTTGTCAAATCGTTCTTACTGTCTAGCTCTACGTAAGGTTATTTAACATTCTCAAATTCAGCTCAAGAATTATTTCTACCTTAAAGTGAAATTTTAGTACCTTCTCCTAATAAGAATATTTTATTTTTGTTAGTATCATCTTTTGAAATAATTTCAGAATTAAACGCAATTATGCTGTCTCTTATTTTAATATCACAATCAATCTTACAACCTGACATTATTATAGAATTTTCAATATTGCATTTAGCTATATGAGATTCATCTCCTATGCTGGTATTAGGGCCTATTTGTGTTCCAGAATATATCGTACAATTTTTTCCTATAATTACAGGCCCAATAATTTTTGAACCAGTCTTAAGTACTGTGTTTTCACCAACCATTACATTGCCATTGATAGAAACATCTGACTCTTTTTTTCCAAGAAAATAGGGTTTCATATCTTCTAAAATAACTTTGTTTGCATGTATTATATCCTGAGGAGTTCCAGTATCTTTCCAGTAATCTGTTACCATATGATATGTAATCTTGTTCCCTTCTTCCAAGAGCATTTGTAAAGCATCAGTGATTTCTAGCTCATTTCTCCCAGAAGGTTTGAGTCTGTCTATTATTTCAAATATTGAAGGTGTTAGAAAATAGATTCCGGTTACTGCAAGATTTGTAGGAGGATTCTTTGGTTTTTCCATTATTTTTTTAATGATCCCATCTTTCACATCTGCTATACCAAATTGTGTGGGATTACTTACCTCACAAAGTAAGATTGACGCTTCAGCATCAGAATGTTGAAAATTTATTGCGAAATCAGATATACTTTTCTTAAGTATATTATCACCAAGAAATGCTACGAACTTTTGGTTATTGACAAATTCTTTGCATAAACGTATTGCATGAGCAATTCCACGCGGCAAATCTTGTTCAATATATGTTAATTTTACACCTAATCTTTCTCCAGAACCATAATATTCTTGAACTTTGTTTGAACCCAGTCCACCTACTATGATTGCAATATCCGTAATTCCTGCATCTCTAAGTGACTCTATACAATATTGGGACATTGGTTTGTTTGCAATTGGAAGAAGTTGTTTTGGACCAGTATGCGTTAAGGGCCTTAATCTTGTACCATGTCCTCCATGCAAAATTACGCCTTTCAATGAATTCATAATCGGTTATTTTATTTAGTTTATCTAGTTTTCCAAGGGATGAAACTTAATTCTTTTGAGGAAGTATTTTTCCACCACTTTTTATTTTTTAGATACCAGTTTATTGTATATTCCAATCCTCTTTCAAAATTATATGATGGTTTCCATCTTAATTCCTTGTAAATTTTTGAAGAATTCAAACTATATCTAAAGTCATGACCAGGTCGGTCAGTTGTAAAATGAATAAGATCTTTCCGTTTTCTCATGATTTCTAGTATCTTCTTTACTATCGTCAGATTATCCATTTCATTAGAACATGATATATTGTAAGATTCTCCTTTTTTTCCTTTGAAGAAAACCCTTAGTAAAGCATTACAATGATCCAACACAAATATCCAATCGCGAATATTTTTTCCAGTTCCATAAATTGGAATTTTTTTATTATTTTCTGCTAAAAAAATAACTTTGGGAATAAGCTTCTCTGGAGATTGACGTGGGCCGTAGTTATTTGTACACCTTGTTATTATTGCGTTACAATCGTAAGTTGTTATATATGATTGAACAAGTACCTCGGCAGATGCTTTTGAAGCAGCATATGGGCTAGAAGGATTAAATGGATATCTTTCTGGAGCGCTACCAGATTTTAAACTGCCAAAAATTTCATCAGTTGAAATCTGTATGAATTTCTTTTTATATTTTCGTACTGCTTCTAGGATTGTGTAGACCCCAAGTATGTTAGAGTTGACAAATGGTCTTGGATCAGAAATGCTCCTATCAACATGAGATTCTGCTGCAAAATTAACAACAGCGTCTGTGTTTGAAACCAGTTTGTTAATTAATTTTTTATTAGTTATGTTCCCTTTTACATACTTGTAATTTTTATTATTCTTTAAACCGTTTAGATTTTGTTTGTTAGAACCAGGAAGCTCTGCATCAATATTTATAATTTTGAAATTTGTATACTTGTTTAGTACATGTAAAATAAAATTGCTACCGATAAACCCTAACCCACCAGTAATTAATAATTTCATAGCAATTTCTATAATCCATGTTTTGTTTTCTTTATTTAACATTATACATTATTGGTTCTAGAGACAATGGGAAAAACATAAAATTAGTCATAATGAAATAGTATAGTAAATAAATAAACATCTTGTCATATACGGTGATTGAATTTTACTGCAAAAATTATTCATGAAATTGATCCTCTTAAAAGCAAATTGGAAAACCTATGGAATTTAAACTCTGTTTTTGAAGAAGTTTTTTCATTTAATTCTCAAACATTTTGGTATTCTATAAAAGACTCATTCATAAAAATCTGTAATGCAAGATTCACTGAATCTATTCAAAGAATTTTATTATTGAATGAATTGTTTGTTGCATTTAACATTTCTGTAATCTTTGAGTGGGCTGAAACTGGACAAGAAGAAAAAGAAATAATCTTTCTATCTAAAAAAAGAGGAATAAAGTCCATCCTCCTGCAACATGCGATGGATCCGTCTTCTCCAAAATGGGATAGATTTAATCGATTTGCATTAGGTGGCTATTCTTGGTTTATTAGTGATAACCAAGCTTTATGGGGAGAGCTGGTAAAAAAACGAGCTCTAACATATGAGCATAAAGAAGAAAACTTGCTTGTAACTGGAAGTCCAAGACATGACAATTTCTTTAAAGCCGCTGGCAAAGGACAAAGTAAAGGAATAATATTATTTGCAACCACTGCAGTCACTGGTAGAATTTCTTATGAACAAACTCCATTTGATGCTTATGTAAAATTTGATAGCTTTGTTAAAGAAGCATGTAAAATTGCAAAAAAATTTCCTGATAAACAATTAATAGTAAAACCTCATCCACAGCCAGATTTTTTAAGTAATATAACCCAATTAATTAAAGAGATAGATCCACAAATTCCCATTCTTTATAATGCAGACTTGATTGAATTAATAAGTTCGTGTGATGTGCTGATTACCTTTAACAATTCCACTGTTGCACTAGAATCTATGATACTTGGTAAACCTGTTATTTCATTGCAAATTGAAAAGTGGGCTGAAGAAGATGAATTTGTTAAAACTGGTGCTATATTATCTATTTCAAATATTGATGATTTGGAAAGTGGGATAAATAATCTACTTTATAATGATGAATTTAAAAATAACATTCGCGAAAATTCAAAAAAATTTGTAGAGAACTATTTTGCTAATAGAGGAACTGCATCAAAAGCTTTAGCAAAAATACTAGATAGCTTTTAAATAATAATCAAAAGTAACAAAATTTTGAATTATTGCTTAAAAAACTTAATATTCAATGAAAAGAGTACATTTTACAGATGAAGGCAAATTTCAATATTAAAAAAAACGTGGATGCCAATACAAATGTTACAAAAGATAAAACTGATGAAGAATTAGAGAAAAAACTAACAAAAGAAGAATTTGAAGCATTTATTATAAAATCGGGTGCAAAAGGCTCGTTTATGGTTTATAGATCTGATAAGAAAGACGAAGAGCTTGGATTAGAAGAACTATAATTACAATAACAATTTAAAATCAAAGAAAATTAGATACTATAGAAATGTCGGATGACTTTGAATTCTCAATTAGAGAAAGTACCTTTGCAAAAATGCTCTTACTAAAGAAAGAAGCAGGTTTTGAAAATAAAGGATGGGATGAATGGTTTGATCATATTTTTGCTAGTTCTATTACAAAATCAACACAAGATGAAATAGAAAAAACTATGGAAAAACTTCATTATGAGTCATTTGACGACTGGGTACAAAATTTTGCAATGAATCTGAATAACATCTGGAATGAATCATCTGCAAGAGAACTAGATCCTACCAAAGACCCAAATTACAAAAAAGAAGAGCACTCTGCAATTGTCATAGGTCGTGGCCCTTCATTAAAAAAACACAAACACTTGGAATTAATAGCAAATAGTGATTATAAGGGATCTATAGTGTGCTGTGACGGAGCATTGATAAATGCTTTAAATGCTGGTGTCACACCTGAAAAATTTCCAAAATTTTATGTTGTTACAATTGATCCATATGATTCGGTTAAAAAATTCTATGATCATCAGATTGTAGATAAATACGGCTCCAAAATAAAAGGCGTTTTTTCAACTGTTGTTCAACTAACTACAGTTGAACGTGCAAGACAAGCAGGAATCAAGATTCATTGGCTTCATCCACTGATTGACAATAAAGAAGGTAGAAAGTCATTTAATCAAATATCTGCATTAATGGTAAGGGCAAATAATCATCCTCATGGCTTACCTGCAATACAAACTGGGGGAAACGTAGGAACTTCATCTTGGTTTGTAAGCTGGCAAATTTTAAAATGTTCTACAGTGGCGCTCATTGGAATAAACCATGGATGGAATGAAGATGATCCATGGGAACTAATCATATCACATGGTAGATCTAAATTAACTATAGATGTAGATAAAGAAAGTCCTGCTTTTCAAAAGCTTTTCCCAAAAATTTACAACCCTGAATTTGATTGTACATGTATCTTAGATCCACTTTTTCAATTTTATAGCAGTGCATTAAAAGAATTCATATCACGTTCGCCATCTTGGGTTACTACCATAAACGCTACTGAAGGAGGATCAATCTTTGGTAGAGAATAACATGCATGACACTTGGGAATTTCCTCAGAGATTATCACGCTTGAGCTATTTGTATTCCCAACTTATAACATTAATTTAAATAATCATTTCATGATATTTAGTTGAATTGAAAGTTCTATTTGTTGTCCCGGAAATAAGAATAGACAGCGGCCCCAATCACTTTCCTTTTTGGGCTGGAATATTGGCTGCTATTATTGAAAAAAAAGGCGCGCAAGTTGCAATTTTAGATTTAAATGCCTTTAGAGACAATTTCGAGGGTAAAGTTGTTCCAAACAACGTAATTGCAGAAGAAATTTCTCTTGAACAATGGGATATAGTTGGTATTGGTGGTCTTACATCTACATATTCGCGTATTAAACAATTAGCTACATTAATTCGAAAATATTCTCCGAACTCAATTTTTATCGGTGGGGGGGGATGGAGTACTTATAATCCAGACGAAATTCTTCAACTCGTTCCAGAACTTGATATGATATGTATAGGTGAAGGAGAAGAAACGTTTTCAGAACTCTATGACGAAATAAATCGTGGTAATAGAGATTTTGAAAAAATTAATGGGTTGTGTCTGAGGGATAAAAATTCTTTCAAGTTCACCGGTCCTCGTGCATTAATATCTGATCTTAACACTATTCCTTACCCTGCTTATGATCTTATGGAGACTGATATTTATTTCAGGTATTCGTCTCTATCTATGTCAGTAGAATCATTTAATTCAAAACGAAGAGCCTCTGTTGTGTGGGAACGTGGTTGCCCAAGAGGATGTACATTTTGTTCACATAATGGAATGTCACGTATAGATTTACAGAATATTTATGGTAGTGGAAATAGAAAAGAAGGAGAGAAACTTGTCAGAATTTCTGACAAGGAAAATGATACATTTCAACTACCTGCAAGGTGGCCTTCTCCGCAATATGCTGTTGAAAATGTAAAATTATTGAAAGAAAAATTTGATGTCGACTTTATCTCTATTCTTGATGAGAACATGACAAGTAATTTGAAATGGACAAAAGAATTTTGTAAACTTTATGTCGAAGAGGAACTAGACAAAGTTGTCAAATGGGGTACATTGGGTGATGCTCCAAGTGTTGCTGTACAGCCCAGTATTGTGAAAACCATGAGAGATGCGGGATGTGCTTATATTTCATTTGGATTTGAATCAGCTTCAGATAAAGTTCTAAATCAAGACATAGGAAAGGGACAATTGCGATCTCATTTACAAAAAACTATTGACACTGTAAAAGAAGCAAATCTCACACCAATTTCAACATTCATGATCGGTAATCCTCATGAAAATATTAATGACTTAATGGAAACTGTAGACTTTTGGATTCAAAATGGAGCAGAGGTCGATCCTTTCATATGTACTCCCTATGTTGGAAGTCCATTATATTATGATTATAAGGATTTTATATTACAACAATACGATGAGCGATTAAAATTAATAGAAAATAATCGAATAGATAAAGAAACAATCACAAAATGGAAATTACAAGCACTAGACAAATTTATGCAAGATTGTGGTGATGCTACACAATATACCGCCACGGTAAGTCAATATTTCACAATCCCAGAATTGTTTGTTTTAAAACAATTCATGTATAAGCACGATACAAGGAGAATGTTACAGATGGCTCACCAAAGATATGAACAAACTGGATTGGAACAATGGAACCATAGTGAAAAATGGACAAAATATTGCCATGTGTGTAAAGCAAAAGAAGAATTAAATCAAAAAATTAAAATCGCTACAAACAATTGATTTTTCTAATGATTTCTAACAGATTAAAAACCCCCGTTACATTAGAATCAATAAACGGTTTTGCATTTTCTATACTTCTATCTACATGGGATTCAGCAGCAAAATTTATCACAGTATCGGATTCGGAGATTAGCTTGTTCATCAGATTGTAATCATTGATGTTGCCTTTTACAAATTGATAGTTTTTGGAATTTTGAAGTAAAGTTAGATTTGCATGATTTGAACCATGGAATTCTGCATCAACATTAGTTATCTTAAATTCTTCATAATTCTGTACGGTATTTAAAATAAAATTACTACCAATAAACCCAAGTCCCCCTGTTATTAATAATTTCATGATTTCATTGTATCTTGAGAGTATTTTTCTAATAATGCTTATTATGAAATGATCAAGACTTTTATTTGTATGAAAATTGATGATGTAATTATGGATGATGATAAAATTGGTTCAGTGAAGTTAGAAAAGCACGCTACTAAAGATATTCGTGATCAACACATAAACGGAACTCTAATTGTAGTGTGGCGAGATTGGGATAATATAATAAAAAATACACCTAGGATGGTATACGTAAGTTCTGTCAATCCAGGGGAGTTAAAAGGACCTCATTTACACATCAAAAGAAATAGTTACTTTCTTTGTATTCATGGTAAAGTTGTTTTCATAGCAAAAGATGAACATGGTAAATATATAGAAATTGAATCTAGTGAAGATGATCCTATTTTGGTATGTATTCCAAAAAACTGCGCTTCTGCACATGTAAATTTATCTGATCAAATATCTAGAGTACTAGTTCTTGCTGATGTCTCATGGAGACCAAATGATGATGAAATGAAAAATGTACTCTTTGATGATTATAACTGGGACAAGTGGAAATTAAAAAAATAAGATATTGACAATTATGAAAAATAAAAAGTAACTAATGTAATTATAATGCTTGCAGAAAAATTAATTATGTAACTTGTTTTACTAATATGCACAAATTATTTACCTACTAGAATAAGCTGTTAAATTGATATACAAATATAGAAAAGATGATCCAAAGAAATCGGAATCTTAAATTAACCTCTTAATGAAATGAACATATTTGGTTTATACTGTAATATTCGTGGAAAATTCATCAAATATTCAAAAGTTATTATCTAGTATGACTGATATTACAAAAACCCGTGTGATTTCTTGTGATATTTTCTCACATAATATTTTATCCCAATTGAAAATTGATCATGAAAAAATAGAAAATTATATTCATGAAAATGATCAAAACTTGATTGACAAACTAATTATAGAAAAATCTCATGAATGGTATAAACAAAAAGGAATTTCAGAATTACTTAAATTTGAAAACCTGAATCTAGGTTCACTATTGGAATTAGAAATTGCCCCTTATTTTCTACAAATTATGAAAAATTTTATTGGTGTAAAAAGAGTAATTGATGAAGAAAACCCCTCAATTGTAATATCTTCAACCTCACTTACTCAAATGGTAAAAACAGTCACATCTAACAAGAATATTAAAATTGAATCATATGATTTACCTAATGCACCTACATTAAGTTATGATCGAATTGCATTATCAATCAATGTGGGCAAAAAATTGTTTACTATTTGGGTATCTCGTGATTTTGCCCTGAAAATTAAAAATACTTTGGAATCTATTACTAGTTTAATTTTTAAATTTAAATATAATTTTTCAAATCCAACTAGACGTAAATCTATACTACTTCTTGACTTCAATCCTATGTTATATGGAGATCTTTTAGAAGAACTTTCGAAATTGGATGAAAATATCCTCCTCTTAAATCAGCGCAGACCAGCTGTTTGGAATTTGCAAAGTCTTAACAATGTTAAAAAATCCAATTCAAAAGTAATAAAATTAGAGAATCTTCTCAATTCTGAATTATCTTCCATGATAACACAGAAACAAAAGGAATTACAAGAAAATCTTCAAAAAATATCTTTGAATGATGACATTCTTGGTGAATTTTTTTCTGTGGAAGGCTATTCTTTTTGGCCTTCTATTAAGAATAGTTTTATCGAAATGTGTTCAAGGCGATTTAAAGAAGCTATAACAAGATTTTTTTTGGCAAGAGAATTATTTAAGAAACTAAATATTACATGTATGCTGATTTTGTATGATACAGCTCCTGAAGAAAAAATACTCATACATGTTGCAAAAGAATTTGGAATACAAGGTATTATCTTACAACATGGTGGCATATTCACTAAACGTGATACGGAAATGTTGGTATCAATATTGCCATTTGTTCCGCCGATTGGAATAAAACATGGTCTGTGGGGTAAGGAGTCTGCAAATATTTTTTCTCAGTTGGGAGTAAAACATGAAGATATGATACTTATGGGTAATCCAAGATATGATGAACTTTTTCGAATGAAAAATAAGTCTGCAAACAAAGGTATTATCTTGATTGGTTCTAGTATTTTACCAGAACTTGCTTATTCTAGAATAGATACTAATGAGATGATCAAATTTGAAAATATCTTTAGAGATATTTGTAGAATATCTGTTAGTGTTCCGAACAAAAAATTGATTGTTAAACTTCATCCTGGTCAACATTCATCTTATGATGTTAAACCAATACTGAATGAAATAGATCCGTCGATTCCTATCTACAAAACTAGTAATATTGCTGATCTGATGAAAGATTGCGATGTCTTTGTTTACATAGGTTTTTCTACCGTGTTGTTGGAAGCAATGATTCTTGGTAAACCCACAATAACTTTTAAGATTGGCCCTGACTGGGAATATGAAAATAAAATTTTTCAAAGCGGAGCTACTCTCGTGGTAAGATCAGTGAATGAATTTGAAAAGGCCCTTAATAATGTATTATTCAATGATGCATTTAGAAATGATCTAATCCAAAAAGGTGAAAAATACATTAATGATTATTTTATGAATCCGGGAAACTCTTCCAAATCTCTCTCAAATATTTTAAAAAAATATTGAATGATAAAATCTATTTCTGCCACGTTGTTTTATTTTTTATTGAGTAATTTGGTATTGAAAACTAAATTTTAAGACTGTACTATCTTTTTTACCTAATCTACATATGGTATGAGTTTTTCTTTTTTCAGAATAGTTTTCAATTCATCCTTTGTTAATAATTTTACTGTATCTGAAGAATATCTATCTTTTAAATTAGATTTTTTAATACCTGGTATTTTTCTATGATCCTGACTCTGTATCTGTTCCTCAAAAATTACATAGTCTTCTTTTGTTTCGTAAGTGTTCCTGATCTCATCCTTGCTTATCAATGATTCGTGATATTTTTCTCCTGGTCTAACAGGTATTCTTTCAATTTCATTTTTATCATGTAGTAATTCTACGATAGCATTTTTCATATCGCCAACTTGGTATGCTTTAAGTTTCGGGATAAAAATAGCCCCGCCCATTTTATATTTTAAGGTACGTAAGATAAGATCTAGTGCCTGATCCATAGTTATATTGAATCTAGTCATTGTTGGATCAGTGATCGTAATCTTTTTACCTCTTGTTATTTGATCTATGAAAAGAGGCACTATTGAACCTCTACTTCCTAAAACATTGCCATATCGTACGCAAGTGAATTGTATGTCATGATTGCCTTTGTAAAAGTTTGCAGAAATGAATAATCGTTCCATTAAAAATTTTGTTGCACCATATGTATTGAAAGGGGAAACTGCCTTATCGGTTCCTATTGCAACTACTGTTTCAACATTCTCATCTAAACATGCTTCAATCAAGTTGGCGGCACCGTGAACATTTGTTTTAACTGCCTCAAAAGGATTGTATTCTGCTACAGGTACTTGTTTTAGGGCTGCAGCGTGAATTACTATGTCTACATCTTCCAATGCTCTTGATAATCTCTCTTTGTCCCTAATATCTCCAATAAAAAATCTTAATCTTGTATCATTAAATGTTGATTGCATCTGGGTTTGCTTCCATTCATCTCGGCTAAAAATTCTGATAGTTTCTACATTTGTAGCTAATAATCTCTTGGTCACTGCTGTTCCTAATGAACCTGTTCCGCCTGTGATTAGAACCTTTTTTCCCTCAAACAAGATGATTTTATTCTTTTTGTTGTGATAAAAAACCTTGCTGTCATTATGTGATTTAAAATAACCTTACAAACGTTTTTTATAGAAATGGTATATTTTCATTTCAGAGATGAAAAACATTACTCCTGATAATACACAACAAAGGGAATTTTGGTTGGGAGAATTTGGGGATTCATACATGCAGAGAAATAAAAGTATTGAAGATGTAAACCAAGAATATGCAAAAGAAACAGGAATAACAGTAGAACAGATATTTCAAAAATTCTTTGATAGTCTGGATAGGAAAAGTAAGATTTTGGAATTAGGCTGTAACGTTGGTCTTAATCTTCGTATGTTACAAAAAATGGGATTTACTAATCTTTATGGTGTTGAGCTGAATAAAAAAGCTCTAGACATAGCTCAAAAAAATAGTAAGAATATAACTTTCATTAATTCAAGTATCGAGGATTTTGAACCAAGTGAGACATATGATTTGGTTTATACTGCAGGTGTCCTCATCCACATAAACCCATCTGTGCTGGATTCGGTACTAAAAAAAATTATTAATCTTACAAATAGGTATGTTTTTGGATTTGAATATTATTCGGATAATTTAGTTGAAATAAAATACAGAGATTACGCAAATGTATGTTGGAAACAGAATTTTCCACTCTTGTTCACAAAACTTTCTCCATCATTAAAAGTAATTAAAGAGGAAAAGTTTTTCTATAAAAACAAGAATTTGGTTGACATCGCGTATCTTTTACAAAAAGATGCAAAAAGCTCTTGATATGGTGTGACCGTGTCTGAAATGAAGATTTAATGTGATTCTAGTGCCTAGCAGACTCCACGTAACTGTTGTTCAAGTGAATTCCAGTATGTGTTGTGCCAATTGTTACTCTTATCTTTTATCCACATTGGTCCTCTAAACTGTTCAGTAACATGCCAAAATTCATCTAGAGTTATTTCAATGTAATCACAGAATTTTTTAATATAATGTTCAGCACATTTTCCATCATATTTTCTTACCAATTCGATTGCCTCATTTCGTGTTATTCTGCCTTCCCTTAAATCATAACAAGCTGCATCCATACATTGTCCAAATCCAAATTTGATATACTTGAGCATTTGATTAACTTGAGTTAGATCCGTATCAAGTTGGAAAAATGGTGCATAGGTACCTATAGAATTGGGATCAAAATCTGGTGAACGCCATTTAATGCCGTGTTTTTTTGAAAATTCTGCATTACCTTGTTGTGACCATTCTTTCAGAAAATATTGTAACCATATGCCACGAATGCCTTTTTCCTCTAATTTCTTTCGATCATAATGAAACAAGAAAAGATCTTTTTCTTCTATACCTTCAACTTCAAGATACTCTTCCCATCCAGAAGATAAAGTATTTAGTTCATTAGCTTTCAGAGCATTAGAATCTTTACCAACTCCAGTTAAGCTAACTCCTAAAGTTAAACCAGGATTTTCTCCTTGTATAATAAGAGGAATATCAAATCGATCTGCAATAATGTATGTAGATGAATAGAGGCAATATTCTGTTATTTTAACAGGATTGAGATACTTGTAGAAATCTCGTTTTATGAGCTTTTTCATGACTTTTGGATTAGGACGAAGAGAGATTACATCAAACCCTAAATTTTTGAGATTTTCTATATTGTGTTTACCAATTTCAGTAATTCCTTCAGGTTCACAATTTACAAGTAAACAATGTAATCCTAGGCGATCACGAGCAGTGAGTGCTTGTTTTGTACTATCTTTTCCTCCACTAACTCCTATTGCACAATCATAATTACTTTTTGTAGTTTTCTTTGCCCAATTTGCAATATCTTGTAATTCTTTCTCTCTTGTATTCCAATCAATTCCCTTTTTTTCCTCTGCCCAAATACACGCTCCACATACACCTTCTTCATTGAAGTAAATGCCGACTCTTGTATCTGGCTGAATACATTTTTTACAAATCTTCATAATCTTTCTATTTTCCTTATGCACTTTATAACTTACGATTATTTGATTGTATTTCCATGTCTTACACTTTTTCTAAATTAGACGAGATATTGAAAGTTAAGAAGGAATTATTGATTATGAATGAATTTTTATCTCTATGAAAATTGATTAATTTTTTTTATTATTTTTGAAATATCTGGTTCAGTCAAATTTGGATGAATCGGCATAGAAACAATATGTTCAGAGCTCTTTTCAGTATTTGGAAGATAAGATTTTACATTATAGAATTTCATTTTATGAATTGGGTGGTAATGAATCCCAGTTTCTATGTTTTCTTCGCTCATTTTCTTCATAAAATGATCTCTATTTTTAACTTGAATCCAATAGAAATGATAAGAACACTCTTCATTAAAAGGCATTTTTTGTTCAAGTTCAATTTCTTTATGATATCTTTTTGCAGTTTTCCTTCGTATGTTATTTAGACGATCTAATTTTTTTAATTGTTCTAATCCAATTGCAGCAGAAAATTCATTCATGTAATAATTCCACCCAAGCCGTAAGACATCATATTTTACTCCTTTTCTGTTAGAGATTCCACACCATCTTTCAGATCTAAGAACGGCATCAAATTGGGTACTATTATTGCCATTTAATGTTATGGCACCCCCTGTAGGCATTGCTAAATTTTTTACTGGATGAAAACTAAAACATACAGCGGTTCCATGACTTCCTATTTTTTTATTTTTATATGATGTCCCTGCTGCGTGAGCTGCATCTTCAACTAATATGATGTCGTTTTCTTTACATATCGAACTTATTTCATCTAAGTTGCATGACATGCCGGCAAAATGAACAGGTAAAATTACTTTGGTTTTCTTAGTAATCGATTTTCTTATCATTTGAGGATCTATGCATAAAGTTTTAGGTTCTACATCAACAAAAACTGGTTTACCTCCATTATAGATAACGGCATGAGCAGTAGAAACAAAAGAAAGAGATGGTAGAATAACTTCTTTATTTTTAATATCAAAAAGTGACAATGCTAAATGCAGCGCAGCCGTACCACTGTTTAACGTAACACATTTGTCTGTTCTGACATATTTTCTAAACGCATCCTCAAATTTTAATACAGCACCTGTGCCTGCACCTGATGCCCAAAAATGACTTTTCAAGATTTTTTTAATAGCTAATTCTTCTTCATTTCCTATTACAGGATCAAAAAGTTTGATTATGTTTTTCATATCAACTAGATACTAGCATTTAGTTAATTCATAAGTGTACTGTATTAGTCTGAAACCATTTTTTTTAAAAAACTTTATAGATTTAATATTTTTTGGATTGACATTTGCTAAATATCTTTTCCTTGGATTCTTTTTCATTAGTAACTGCATAGATATTTTTCCAATTCCTTTTCCTTGCATGCCTTTTTTGATGAAAATGCCTATTTCATTTTGTTTTGAAAGATAAATTGAGCCCATACTTTGATTTTTAGATTTTATAATATACCATTTTGAATAAGGTTTTGACATTACAAATTTTAAATGATTCTTATATGTTGGCATTTTTTTATGTGATATATTGACTAGGGGATCTCTTTCAATAAGAAGACTATAAAGAAAGTGAGAATCTGCTTTAGTTATATTTTTTAATGTTATGGATGGCCTTTGATGTTTCATAATAGGCAATTTTCAAATGCTGTATTTCAAGGTGCCTTTTATAAAGTCAGAGTCACCTTACCACCTAATCAAACTATCAATATTCGTTTTTATAAAACAAAAATCAAACCGACGTTTTAAAATATTAATCTGTCTCTTTTCAAACTTAGAGTATGAAAAGTAGATACAATAATTCTATCAAGGATTGCCTGAGACTATTCGTACTCTGTTATGCCTTCTCCACTTTCAATATCGCTCGCAGCTTTTTTCCCATTTACCTCATTAAGAAACCTTGGATCCATCCCTCTTGTTCTATTCCCCGGTCTCAATACTTCAAAGTTAAAACCTTCGCGTAGCACTTCACCTTTAGAAATTTTTCTTATTGCTTGAATAGATCGTGTAGCATAACGTCGTAATTCAGATTCTTCCTTAAGAATTTCTTTTTTGCCACTTCCCTTTGCAATTTCTGCTTTTCTAATAGATTGTATCATTAATACTAATTCGCTTGGAATTAACGCAAAAGGGTGATCTGGACCAGGAAGATTTCTATCCAAAGTGAAATGTTTTTCTATTATGGTTGAACCTAATCCGACAGCCAAAAGTGGAGCTATAATTGGTTCCATGCTGTGATCTGAGAATCCTATAGGAAGATTATATCTGGATTTCATTTGAGGTATTACATCAAGATTCAACGCTTCAATTGAAGCTGGATATTTAGAAGTACATTGCATTAATCCAATAGATCTGTTACCGTTTTCTTTTACCAAATTTACCGCAAAATCAATTTCTGTATATGTACTTGCTCCGGTTGAAATTAAAATTGGTTTTTTTGTTTTAGCTAGAAATTCCAAAAGTCTTACATGATTTATCTCAAAAGATGCTACTTTGTGTATCTCGACATATGGGTCGATTTCTTTTGCATCTCTTACTGAAAATGGAGTAGACATGAACATGATGTTTTCTTGTTTACAAAATTGCGATAATTCTGGAATCATTTCATATGGCATTGATAAATATTCAAAAACGTCGTTGATATTTTTATCAATACCTTGTTCAGAAAGATATTTACTTGTGCCAGCATTTGGAACATACGTCGTTTCAGGTTTATAGGTTTGAAATTTTATTGCATCAGCACCAGCTTTTGCAGCTGTTTTAATTAATTCTTTAGCTCTTTTCAAATCCTCTTCATAACTACCACATTTCCAATTAGAACCCGCTTCGGCTATGATGAAAATATGTGACGGATTATCAAATTTTAAACTTGAAAAATTTGTTTTCATGAATGATACCATGAATCTATTTATGGAATATATCTCTATAAAATTAATAGCTCAATTATTACTTATAATTGCACACATTATTAATTAGTAATAACTTTAACAAATATACCAAATGACTATTGGCTGCATTATTCAAGCAAGAATGAGTTCTACAAGGTTGCCAGGAAAAGTAATGATGACTCTTGATAAAAAGAATCCTGTTTTATATTACGTTATTTCACAACTTCGACACAGCAAACTTTTGAACAAAATTGTAATTGCCACAACTAATCTCTACGAAGATGATAAAATTGTTGAATTTGCTCAGAATGCAGGCATTGATTATTTTAGAGGCAGTGACAACGATGTTCTTGACAGATATTATCAATGTGCAAAAAAATTTTCATTTTCAACTATTGTCCGAATAACTTCTGATAACCCACTAATAGATCCGGAAATCGTGGATAAAACAATTGAAAAATTTCATTCTAACTCATATGATTATGTTACAAATACCTTACCACGTACATTTCCTTATGGTACCGAGACCGAGGTGTTCACATTTGAAGCTCTCCAAATTGCATGGAATAGAGCAAAAAAACCATCTGAAAGAGAACATGTTACACCATACTTCTACAACAATCCAGATAAATTCAAAATAGCAAATCTGAGCTATTCAAAGAATGTTTCCTTTTTGAGGTGGACCGTCGACAAACAGACAGATTTGGAATTAGTACGAACTATAATCTCTAAAATAAAAAAAACTCCTATCTTAATGGTTGATATAATTAATTTATTAACGAAAGAACCACAACTGATTGATATAAACAGAGACCATGTGTTGGATGAAGGCCATCTGAAATCGTTAAAAACTAATGAATAATCTTTCAATTTAAAAAATTTAAGAACAAAAATTGAAAATTTTGAAATAAATTAAGATCATCATACAAGCGTCATCTTGCATCAATTATTAACAAAACCATGCATATTTTTTAATTCTTTTTTGCAACAATCCATAAATGTGAAGAAAGTGCATTGTCTGCAAGAAACTGTTGAAAAGCTTCTCCTACTCTTTCCCACTGGTCGATAAGTATGTATTTTAAAAAGGGATGATTCGATATATCAAATTCTCTACTGATCACCTTTTTCCTTACAAGTTCTGCATCCAGCTTACCTGGAGTGAGTGTTTCGATAACCTGAAAACCACAGCTTTCTAAAAGTTTGCCAAGAGATTTGGGATGAAAATAATTTAGATGATCTGGTACTATGGTATTTGAAAATCTTCCTAAGGTAAGTAAATCAAATCCTTTGATATTGGGGGTTGTGATTATGAATAAGCCCCCTTTGGATAGGATTTTGGCACATGCAAGAACAAAATCTTTTGGGCAAAAAAGATGTTCAATTACTTCAAAACATGTAATCACACTTACATCATTCAAATTGATCTCTTCTATTGGCTTTTCTATTACGTTGAGATTCTTTTCACGACATGCATCTGCCAAATCATGTGTAGGTTCAACTGCAATAACATTGCTAAACGTATTATATTTTTTCATTTCATTACAAAAAGTACCAGCCCCTGCTCCAACATCAAGTATAATTTCAGTTGGGGAATTGTGTTTTTTACATAAATCAATCACCCGCTTAACTCTCGGAATAAAAATTTGGTCTCGCCTTGAAATTTCAGTAGCAGAAAAGATTGTTTTCCAATGTTTATATGAATTTGAAGTTTTGTAAAACTCCATTAATCTAACAAAATTTGGCCGTGGATTAATGAAATAGGTTTCACACTCTTTACAAATTACAAAATTAAACCCATTTTTCTCAAACATATCTTGATAATTATTAGATTCGCATGCGGGGCATGACACATTAATAAATTCATTTTTATGCATTATCAACCTCTGTATATCCTTTGCATACAATTCTGCATTTTTTTGTAAGAGGTTATTTGGTCTAATTTCTTCTTCCTTCAATTCATCTACAAGAAAGACACTACTAACTTAAAGTTTTTCATATTATGATAATTGTTAATAGTTTACATAATTACAAATTTGTGAAAACCATTAATTAATTTAGGAGTAGGAACAAACTCTGATGGCTTGTTAAAAAAGATGTCGTAGCAGGATTGGGCGAGATAGGAAGTCCCATCTTAAAGCTTATCTCAAAAGTGACGCCGGCAATAGGATATGATATAGATCCAAAACTAGTTGATAAAAAGAAATCTCAGAAATATCAAAAGCTACAAACATCATTTCTTCACATCTGTATTCCATTTACTGATAGGTTTACTGAAAATGTGATTGCACTTTCAAAAATGTTCAAGCCGAAGGGAGTAATAATACACAGCACAATAAGTCCAGGAACTACCAGTAAACTTCAATCACAGTTACCAATTCCGGTAATATATAGCGCTACAAGAGGTGTTCACAAAAGAATGCTCTATGACTTGAAAAGATACGTAAAATTTTTTGCAGATGAGATTCATAAATATCTTGGAAACAGGCCAAAAATGTTTCTTTCGAGGACTATGATTGATCCAAATGGAATAGAATTATCGACTAATAAGAATAATATATGTATAAAAAATCATATATATTTACAAAACCATATGACTGTTGCTTGATTTTATGTCTACATTTCATATTCTAGTTCCTACGCATGTTATGCCGGATGTAAAATCTGTTACAACAATGTTCTTTGATAATTTGCTAGAGGCATTAAAAAAGAATACAAAAGTCCATGTTACATGGCTTGTTTATACTTCAGCAAAATTTAGTTCATCAACAAGGGAAAATTCGGATACTAGTATTTTAGATATCCATGATTTTAAAAATGCTGTTGAAGTAATGCAAAAAGTAAAACCAGACATAATTTATGCTAGCCCAACATGGAGTTTTATTGATTATGCTTTATCTTCTACCGCTAAATCATTTGGTATTCCAGCATTTTGTATGATTTATAGTGAGATTTCTAGTAAGACGACAACATCAAAAAAACTCAAATCTCATCTTACTAGGTTTTTTCAGAATTCTGTTCTCACTGATGCTGAACAAAATAAAAAACGATTTATGAAAAGAGGGAGATTTTTTATTTACAAATATCTCTTTTTGTTGAGAACTAAGATGGCCTTAAAGAGTGATAGACTTCATACCATTTTTATGATTTGGAAATTCATTCTCTCAGATACTCTTGATCCAAAAATTGGTTCAGATGTTATACAATTTTTCGAAGATGAACGTTCATTAAAACAAAAACTTGACATAGGTTTTAAAAGATCTAATCTCATCATAACAGGCAATCCGATATATGATACCGCTTTTCACAAAATATCAAATCAAAAAAATACAGAGAAAAAAGATGGTGTTATTCGTGCATTATTTGCACCTTCAACATTATATGAACATGGATTTTGGACTAGCAAACAAAGAGAGTATGCTGTTAAAGAAACTGTGGGACAAATCATAAAAAATGGAAAGGGGATGTCAATAACAGTTAAAATTCATCCCTCATCTTCTGTTCTATCAGATTATAAATCGTTAATCCATTCAATAGACTCGTCAATACCTGTCTATCAGAAGAGCGATATTCAGGACTTCTTGAAAGATTCTGACTTAGAGATAACTTTTGCATCCAGTACTGCAGAGGTATATGCACTGTTAGCAAAGAAACCAATCATAATCTGTAACTTTTTCAATATTCAAGGAGATGTATTTTTAGAACGAGGTTTAGCCATTGATTGTAAAGATCCCTCTTCTATAATCACATCAATTGATACTGCATTGTCCTCAAATCCTGCCTCAGAACAAAAGCGTGAGGATTTCATCAGGGAATTTATGTACAAATGGGATGGACGTGCTGCAGAACGAATCTGTGATAAAATCATGGAATTAGTTGAGAAAAGGAAGGTAAATCAATAAACAAAGAGAGCATATATGTGATGAGAAAAATAACAATCACTGGTTCTGAAGGTTTCCTAGGATCTGAAATTTGTAAGTTTTTTCAAAAAGACAATAAAATTTACAAATTAGATATCAAATTAGGACATGATCTAACAGATGAAAAATTCGTAAAGAAATGGTTCAAGAATAACCCCACAAATTATCTGATAAATTGTTTTGCATTAAATGATCATGTAAATGCTGAAAGGAAAAAAAGGACTGTATTTGATGTTTCATTAAAATCATTTTCTAATTATATGAAAGTTAACTTAACAGCACTATTTTCAGTTTGCAGAGAATTTGCAAGAAATAATAAAACAGGAGCAATTGTTAATTTTTCATCATATTTAGGAATAGTTTCCTCAAGACCTGATATGTATGAAGGCTCACACAAGGATGTGGGGTATTGTGTATCTAAAGCAGGCGTAATACATCTCACAAAATATCTAGCTGTTCATTTTGCACCAAACATACGAGTAAATTGTCTTGTTCCTGGTGGAACGCTCCTAAATCAAAGCAATAAATTTGTTAAAAAATACTCGAATTTGACTCCCATGTCACGTATGATGAGAAAGAACGAATTGAATGATTTGACTGATTATCTGTGTAGTGAAAAATCTAGTTATGTTACAGGTGCGGCATTTGTTGTAGACGGTGGTTATTCTATATGGTAAAATTGGCATACTTTATTTTATTAAACATTACATACATGACTTTCAAATAAAACAATTATAAAAAAAGGAAAATACCTGCATAATCTATGATAGAATGGCAAACAAACAAAAACAAGTCTTTCTGTAGTGATTAAGAATTGGAATACAGTTACAAAAACAAAATTAGAATTGGAGATAAACTAGTGGGTATTGGAGAACCATGTTATATAATTGCAGAAATTGGAATAAATCATAATGGTCAGGTACCTCTAGCAAAAAAACTGATTGATGTTGCAGTAGAGGTGGGTGCTAATGCAGTAAAATTCCAAAAAAGATCTTTAGAAAGCCTTTATAAAAATGATGTTTTAAAAAACCCCAATTTAGATAGTCAAGGACTTGAGATATTAATCAATGTGTTAAAAGAAGTCGAATTTAATGAATCAGAATATGAAGAGATAATTGAATATTGCAAGAAGAAAGAAATCCCTTTTTTGTGCACGCCTTGGGATACTCCCAGTGTGGATTTTCTTGAAAGATTTAATGTTCCAGCTTACAAGATTGCCTCAGCTGATATGACGAATCTACCATTAATTCATTACGTTGCAAAAACAAAAAAACCACTAATTATTTCTACTGGGATGTCAACACTTGAGGAAATTGAAAAAACAGTTAATTTTGTAAAAAAGGCGAACATACCTTTTATTTTGTTACATTGTAATAGTACTTATCCTTCGCCAGTTGAATTACTTAATCTCAATTTAATCCCCTATTTAAGAACAAAATTTGATGTACCAATTGGCTATAGCGGACATGAACCAGGAATAATTCCATCTCTAACTGCAGCAAACATGGAATCTGTATTGATTGAACGCCATATCACCATGGATAAAACCATGGAAGGAATAGACCAAGCCGCATCACTGGAACCAGACGAATTTAAAAATCTTGTAAAATATATTCGAGAATCCGAAAAGGCAAAGGGTGAATCAATAAAAAAAATGACTAGAGGAGAAATTTTGCAACGTGAGGTACTTGGGAAAAGCATCATTTGCTCATCCGATATCCGTGAAGGAGATGTTTTTTCAGAACAAAATATAGAAATCAAAGGGCCGGCAAAAGGATTATCGCCACAATATTATTATGATATACTTGGAAAAAAATCAACCAGAAATATAAAAAAGGGGCAATATCTGTTACCAGTAGATCTAAAATGATTCTAGGTATGAAAGTAAGAAAACATGATCTAGATGATATGTTAAAATTTAATCCTAAGATACTTGAATTTCATTTTTCTGATAGTGATTTAAACTTGAATGTAGATAGAAATTTTGATCAGCAATTAATAGTAC
>Ga0209515_10000369_pt1 | contig 84236 bp, 99 predicted proteins | sample Subgroupgradi54m_FD_187454 | JGI IMG/M metagenome (GOLD analysis project Ga0209515, IMG submission 187454) | Subsurface groundwater microbial communities from S. Glens Falls, New York, USA - GMW60B uncontaminated upgradient, 5.4 m (SPAdes)... ...
CGTCGAACACGGACAACAAAAACACTGGAAAGCAGTAGACTACGCGTACTATCAAGATAAACAACAAGCACTGTTGTCACAATTCAATTCGCGTGACGCTCAGGCCCTTTAGGGCTGAGTAGTTCACACCACGTATTTTATAAACTCTTCAACCATTAACGTTCTATGAAAGGATTCATCATTTATCCTGATTACAAAGTCGATGGGGATCGCGCTTCTGTCTTATTATATGGACGTTTAGAGAATGGAGAAAGTTTTTTAAGTATTCATCCGTATAAACCCTATTTTTACATTAAACAAGAAGATTTGGCGAGTGCACAGGAAATCAATAAGGCATTTACGCATGAAAAAGTTGCGTTAAAAAATAAAGAAGGCGACGCCGTTGTCAAAATTATTCTCAACGTTCCCGCAGACGTGCCTAAACTCCGCAAAGAATTTTCCGCAACAGAGATTGAAAGCTATGAATCAGACATCCGTTTTCCCTACCGTTTCATGATGGATCATAATCTCTCAGGAACGATTGATCTTGACGGTGATTATATTTCCAGCGACCGGATTGACCGCATTTATAAAGATCCGGACATTAAACCTGCGATTGATTACTATCCAAAGAATATACGTGTCTTGTCGTTTGACATTGAGAGCGGCAAAGACGATGAAGACGATACGCTCTACTGTATCGGTTTCGTCTGCGGGACAACAAAAAAAGTCTTCGTCAATACCAAAAATCATGTGGAAGGAGCAGTCTCATGCGTAGACGAAGAAACGCTTATTGAAAACTTCATCAAAGAAGTGCATTCTCTTGATCCGGACGTTATTACTGGGTGGAATATTATTGACTTTGATCTTGATTACCTCAATAAGAAATGCAAAAAATACAAAATTCCGTTTGATTTAGGACGGACACCAGGAAAAATAAAATTAACCCTTGAAGAAAACTTCTTTCGCGAAAGCAAAGCAGACGTTGCTGGACGATTAGTTTTAGATGGTTTACACCTTCTTCGTGTTTCCTTCATTAAACTTCCCGACTATAAACTGGATACAGCAGCGCACCACATTCTTGGAGATCGAAAACTTATCTCAACAACAGGTACTGAAAAATATAAAGAAATAGACACGTTATGGCATTCAAACAAAAAGAAACTCATCGCCTACAATCTGAAAGACGCAGAACTTGTGATGGGCATTCTTGAAAAAAGCAATGTCTTACAATTAACTATTAAACGCAGCTTACTTACAGGCATGCCAATGGATCGTGTCGATGCGTCTATCGCTTCTTTTGATTCATTATACATTCGCGAAGCACACGCGCGCGGCTATGTTGTGCAATCTGCTAAATTCGATGTTAAAGAAGAACGCATTAAAGGCGGCTTTGTCAGAGAAAGCGAGCCAGGCATTTACGATTACATTCTTGTCTTAGATTTCAAAAGCCTGTATCCAAGTATTATTAAAACATTCAATATCGATCCCTTAAGTTATGTTCCTTCTGGGAAAGGGAAAAATCTGATTGACGCACCGAACGGGGCGCATTTCAAAAATGAAGATGGTGTTCTTCCCCTCATTATTCATCGGCTCTGGAGTGAACGAGAAAAAGCACGTACAAGAGGAGACGAACTTGAACGTCATGCGATTAAAATTCTTATGAATTCATTTTTCGGAGTTCTCGCATCCCCCGCCTGCCGCTTCTTTAATCTTGAAATTGCGAACGCGATTACCCATTTCGGGCAATATATCTTGAAACTGACGCATGAAAAAATAGAACAATTAGGATATAAAATTATTTACGGCGACACTGATTCGAATTTTGTTGTCTCCCACGCCAAAAATTCAGAAGAAGCAGAGAAAATCGGGAAAAAAATAGAAAAAGAAATCAATGATTACTATAAAACATTCATTAAAAAAGAATACAAACGCGACAGTTCCCTAGAATTAGCGTTTGATAAAATATTTATTAAATTTCTTATGCCTAGATTACGGAAAGAAGAAGCTGGCGCAAAAAAACGATACGCGGGACTTGTCTTAAAAAACGGCAAAGAAGAAATACAATTTACCGGATTAGAAGCTGTCAGAGGAGATTGGACCGACTTAGCGAAAAACTACCAGAAAGAAATCTACGACCGGGTCTTTCACGACAAAGATATCGCAGATTATACAAAAAAATTCCTTCTTGATCTGAAAAAAGGAAAATACGACGATCAACTGGTCTATCGTAAAAGTATCAGAAAAGATTTAACTGAATACACAAAAAGTACGCCCCCTCACGTGAAAGCGGCCAGACAATTGGATAAACTTGAAGGCAGCCTGATAGAATATGTTATGACAGAAAAAGGGCCCGAACCTATTCAGAAAAAAAAGCACCCATTAGACTATGAACATTACATTGAAAAACAAATCAAACCGATCGCAGAATCTGTATTAATCTTTTTTGGAAAGAACTTTGATGAACTTCTTAAAGGAAGCAGACAAACAGGGCTTGGCAGTTATTAAATTATATACCTTGATACAATTAACTTTACCCCGCGCATATGCCTCTTGACCCCATGCCAGCTCCGCAACTTCCCCAATCGTGAAAGCACATATTTTGGACGGAAATAAAATTTACGATACGCATACCGCCGCATCTGAATTACTTCTTCTGCATTTTTATATCCAAAAGGCACAAACACTACTTCATGATTTGTCAACTTTGCGTAATCCTCTTCCACCATCTTCCCCCATAACCCCGCCTTTATCTGCTCGTAAATCGGGTTCCCAGGATAAGGAGTCATCACGTTAAACTTCACATAATCTGGATTTAGCTCGCAAATACGTTTAATCATCTTTTTTGCAATCTCCGGCGTCTCGTTCGGACTACCTAAAATAAAATTCGCCCGAATCTCAATACCTGCTTCCTTACACGCCACAATCGCCTTCTCAATCTGCTCTACTGTCAGTTTCTTATTAATCGCCTTTAAAATATTATTATCCAGACTCTCCATACCGAAGAAAATACACCAGTTCCCCGCCTTGCGCATTTTTTGCACCAAATCCTTATGCAACGTATCAATACGCGTCAAACAGGACCAGGTAATATCCAATCTTTCTGTAATAATCGTATCCAAAAATTTTTCCAGCCATATTTTATTTGCGCCAAACAGATCATCGTAAAACTGCACTTCCTTAATCCCATACTTTGCTTTCAATTCCTTAATCTCCGCAATAACATTTTCGACACTCCGTTGTCGATATGTATCCTTAAACAGAACCGGCACGTGACAGAACGTGCATTTAAATGGACAGCCTCGCGTCGTGATCATTGTAATTGACGGTGTACGCAGGATATGCTGCGGTGACGGCCGATATTTCTTTACATCAACGAGATGAAACGCTGGAAACGCAAGATCATCCAAATTCTTCACAAACGGTCTGTCATCCGTCTTTATAATCTTTCCATTATACTGGAACATAATTCCAGGCACACGATGCAACCCTATCCCCTTATTTTGCAATATTTGTAATACTTCCGGTGTTGTCTGTTCTGCTTCACCTAAAAAAACAATATCTACGGGATCCTGCATCGCTGTTTCTTCCCCATAATATGTGCCATGCGGGCCGCCAAAAAAGATTGCGCAGTGCACTGCTTTTTTTAAATGATCAGCTAATGCAACCATCTGTTTAAAATTCGCAGTCGTACAATAAATACCCACCAAATCTGGTTGAAACTCTTTCACTAATTGAATCGTCTGATCATTACTCAACTGCTCTGCTTCCGCATCAATCACTCGTACATTGTATCCTGCTTTTTCCACCTGCGCAGCAACATATAACATTCCTAACGGCGGCAACACCGCACTGAGATATGATTCTTTGACCCCATCGGCAGCGGCCTCATGAAACGCAGGATAGATTAACTGTACTTTCCGAAACGTTTGTTTTTCCAGCTTTGCCATTAATGGAACTGCATCAAATTGCGCGAAAGCCGCATCCTTTGAAGTTATAACAACAGGATTGTAATCGGCAGTTGGATAACCCGCTTGCTGTACAGTTTCTGTTTCTTGATTCATTTGATGGTTTAGAGGTTATTTCTTATAAACCTTTCGTTACAAATGTTTTTGCGTGAGAGCGACTGAGTAACATTTCTTACGTCTTCACTCGTATACGCTCATTATAGAGTCTTGCATTAGAGTTACCAATCGTTAACTGGACAATCTAGATCGCCCCAAATCTTTATTAATCCGTCATTTCTCTCGCCTGTATGATTGAACGTACCTTAGTTCTTTTAAAGCCGGATGCGGTTCAGCGTGGTTTTATCGGTGAACTTATCACCCGTTTTGAACGCGCTGGTCTGAAAATCATTGGCATGAAAATGGTGTGGGTTGACGAAACGTTCGCAAAAAAACACTATCGTGAAGAACTTGCCAAACGCCGCGGCGAACATATCCGGCAGATGAATGTTGATTTCCTTACCGAAGGACCTGTCGTTGCCATTGCGCTTGAAGGTGTTGAATCCATCGTGATCGTCCGTAAACTTATCGGGTCTACAGAACCGAAAGCCGCGCTTCCTGGCACGATTCGTGGTGATTACGCCCACGCCAGTTACGGGTATGCTGACCTCAAAAAATCAGTTGTCCGCAATCTCGTGCACGCGAGCGCGGACGCACATGACGCTGCACTAGAAGTTCCACTCTGGTTCACTCAAAAAGAGCTGCATAGCTACAAAACAGTTCATGACGCGCATCTTTTTTAAGTCTTCAGTCGTCCATCACATCAAACGTGCCGTCGTATCCTGCCTGCACCGCAATCGCGGCCCAATCCTCTTCCTCTAATTCGTCCCCATCCAAAAATTCCGCAGGATGCTCAAATAAGTCTTCATATTCCCTTCTTCTTTTCCGTAGTTCCCCCATGTCTCTCAGTCCCCCTTCGGCTTTCGCCTGCATTGTGGTTCATTTTTCCTTATATATAATTACTCTATATTTGTGATATAACCTATATATTCACTCTTATCAGAAATTCATGCTGATGTTTCGTTTCAGTTGTTACGATTACAAGAAAAACTTTTAATCAGCCTTCAACAAACCTTTAAAAACTATTCCTCCTGCCTTCTCTACGAGGAATATGCCTATGTTACGCCAAGTTATCGTCACGATCATGGGAAATGTCGATGCCGGAAAGAGCCAGACTATTGACTGCATCAAAAAAACATCCATTGTCGAGTCAGAACCAGGCCGTATTACACAATCCATCCACGCCTATTCTGTTACCATTCCGGCTATTCAAGACATCTGTAAAAATCTTATCGACTTTTCCAAAATCAAAGTCCCTGGCTTATTATTTCTTGACACGCCCGGACATCAGGCATTTTCTAATCTCCGTAAACGCGGCGGCGCATTAGCGGATATTGCTATTCTGGTCGTTGATATTATAGAAGGTATAAAACCACAAACCATTGAAAGCATTGAAATCTTACGCCAAGAAAAAACACCGTTCGTCATTGCCCTGAATAAAATAGACGCGTTAACCGGATGGCATATGCAGAAAGACAAAAAACTATTAGAAAATATTCACACCCAGCACGAAACCATTCAACGCTCCTTTGATACCAAACTCTATGAACTTGTCGCTAAATTATATGAACTTGGGTTCCAGGCAGAACGCTTTGACCGCGTCGAAGACTATACCAAACAATTAGCGATCATTCCGACGTCTGCGAAAACAGGCGAAGGCATTCCCGAACTCCTTATGACCGTCACAGGATTAGCACAACGCTTTTTGGAACAGGCGTTAACCTACAAAAAAGAAGGACCTGCCCACGGAACGATCTTAGAAGTCAGCGACGAACGCGGCTTAGGAACAACCTTTGATATGATCCTCTATGACGGAACGCTTTCTGTCGGCGATCAGATCGCTATTGGGACATTACACGAACCGATCATCACGAAAGTGAAAACATTAATTCTCATTGAAAAAGGCAAACCCCAACATGTTGACGATGTCAGCGCAGCGATTGGTGTCCGTGTTGTACCGCAACAAGGCGGCGATATTATTCCCGGCATGCCTGTCCTGGAAATAGGAAAAGATTTAGAAAAAACCATTAAAGACGTGAAAGAAGAAGTACAGTCCTTAACCTTGGAATTTGATAACGAAGGCGTTATTCTTAAAGCAGACTCCTTAGGATCATTAGAAGCCTTACTAACATTATTACGAGAAAAAAAAGTCCCTGTGAAACGCGCCTCTATTGGAAAAATAACGAAAAAAGACATCGCCGAGGCAGTCGCAGAAACAAACCCTCTTTATCAAATTATTCTTTGCTTTAATATTCCCCCAGTCGCGGGAAGTTCAGTCAAAGTTTTGTCTCATAATATCATCTATACGCTTATTGACCAATTTGAAGCATGGCGTACTGAAAAAACAAAAGAAATCGAAGCAAGCAAAATGAAAGATCTTCCGAACATCTGTAAATTACAGATCTTACCCGGATATGTTTTCCGCCAATCTAACCCGCTTGTCGTTGGCGTGGACATTCTTTTAGGGACACTGAAACCTGGAACCGCTGTTATGTGTAATGGACGATCACTTACCTCTGTTAAGGAAATACAAAAAGACGGAAAAAACGTGAATGAAGTTGTTAAAAGCGACTCTGTCGCGATTTCCTTACCTCACTTGACATTAGGACGACAAGTCAAGGAAGGTGATATTTTGTATACGGACATTACCGAACACGAATTTTTAGCCTATAAAAAAATGAAAGCATATCTGAAACCTGACGCTATTCAAGCATTAAAAGAAATCGCTGAAATTCACAGAAAAGAACAATCAGGCTGGGGCATGTAAACATTTAAATACCACGTTTCTTTTCTTTTTTCTATGGATCCTGATTATCTCAAAGCAATTGAATATGTGGGCTTGACCATTGGCGGTACTGTCGGCACGTCGTCTTTTTTTAAGTACCTGATTCGACCTCTATTTTGTGGCACAAATGACGCTATTAATACTGTCGCTTCTGTTATCAATCATCATTTAACCGTTTATTCAAAAACAATAGAATCCCGCGGAAGCGTTGCTGCAGAACTGGTGAAAACAGGGAAAAATCTCGCTGAAATTACTGATTTTCTTGATCAAACATTGCCCTTACCACAAAAACCAGAACTTACTAATCTTCCTTCCCAGGTTAATCTTGAAGAAGAAGTTGAAACTGCCCTTTAATTTCTTTTTCTTGAAAACTTTTCGGAAAAAAAGCCCTCATAACTGACACCATCGGCTACATGACCGCCAAAAAAGCAGGCATCAAATTCTTAACCAAAAACAAACAATTCCAATTTCTCCCTGATGACGCGTTTATGAAATGATCCTTTATCTTTTTGATCTATACCGTTCTGGATCACCTAAGTCTGCCCAATCAATTATCTGTAAAAAATCCCTTCCATTAATCGGTTCAATTTTTGTATCTGGATTATATCTTCTTTGTATCTCTGCAACCGCTTCCCAAAATCTAATCAAACGTTCATGCGCCCCTTCAATATATTCCTCTATTCCTGTTACTGGCGGTATAAACGCTCTTGGCGGAAATTCCGAATCATAACGCATATGCAATACTTTTCGTCTTTCCCCCTCCCTTATATGATAATCCCTTAATGATTCCCAGACACGTACGCCAATATCTTTTCCAACAGCAACGAGATCCTTTCCCCATTCCGCTGCTTTTTCTTTCAATCCTTCTTCTTCTGCAAAATCAACCCCTAAACATATTCCATGCGGATACCAGTATAACCCCCTTCTTATCGGATCATAACTCGCAAGACTTCTCTCATAATCATTGGTTATAATATGGCCGCAACACGCCTCATTTGTATCTACGACAAACGGAAGTTCCCAGATACTATTGACAATCTCTCGAATTGGATGCTCAATATTTGGCAAGATTTTTTTTCTGTAGAGTTCTAATAGTTTTACCTCCATTGTAGACAGCTGAAGAGCCACAATAAGATTTATAAACCATCCTCTGATCCCATCAGTCATGGCAGAATTACGTATTGTCTTTAATGACACGAAAACAGGCAAAAGCTATCAGAAAACCGTTACTGACAATCCTTTTTTAAACAATAAAATTGGCGATACAATTACAGGCAATGTTGTCTCCTTAGAAGGTTATGAATTTGAATTAACCGGCGGAAGCGACAGTTCCGGGTTTCCTATGCGTAAAGATGTTCAAGGCATTGCGCGAAGACGCTTACTTCTCTCTGAAGGACCAGGCTTACGGACGATTGGTATTGAACGCGGCTACAGAACAAAAAAATCTGTCGCGCCGAACACGGTCAGCGCACAAACTGCGCAAATCAATTTAAAGGTTACTAAATTCGGTGAAAAACCATTAATGGAAGCATTAGGCATTCAACCAAAAGAAGAAAAGAAATAAATTCCCTTCGTTATTTATCATCAATTCATATTTTTTCCAGTCTTTTCCTGCGGAACTTCTCTTTTATATTCAGCCAGGCGCAAGAACACTCTACTCCTTCAGGTCTGAGAGCATTGCGTATGCGATATATTTTTCTAGATGAACAATCCAAAAAAGGAGCGTAGCGTCAACAGTGCACTTCTCGTGACGCTCAAGCCCTTCAGAGTTGAGTAGTTCACACATATTCCTATGTATTGCCCCTATTAAATAACTACTATCACAATAAATGAAAAAACAACAAAAATCACCGGACGATCTTTCTTTTCCTATTCCTCCCCAATTAAGAACTACCCTTTCACAAAAAGATTATATTTCTCATTCCCCTCTAATTCTAAAATGATACGTTTTACTATCGTCTTTTCCGGATCAGGCATGAGCTTTACCCGTTCCTTCAAATCCGCGAAATTGGTGAATATCCTTTCTTCCCGTTCTCTCAAAATCTCCAGCATATGCTTCTTTCCCACGCCAGGCAATAATTCCAGCTGATGACGGCGCATATTAATCGGGCCAGCTGTATTAAAAAACTGCATAAACCGCTGCTCATTCTTCAATACTAAATCAGTAATGACAAAACTCAACTCTGTCTTCGCTGTTTCAGTTAATTTAGAAGGATGAATCTTTCCTAAAATATGATGGATCTTATCTCTTTTCCCTTCGCCAATATAGACTTCCTCATACGGCTGTAAAAAACAGTCTTTCTTCGGCGCTAATTCCAAGAGAACTAAATTTTCCTTCCCAAACGCCTGCGCTATCGGCATACGCTTATGCAACGGACGTTTATCGAACGGATACCCATTTGGCAAGAAATCCAAAATAATCGCATGCTCTTCTTTCGCCATGGTTCATCACATTCGGTATCATTCTTTCAGCACTTCAACAATCTTCACTAAATCATCCTGTTTGACCGTGATATTTTCGCCCACGAGTAACGCTTTCAATTCTTCCGGATCTTCAGGACGAATATCAAGGATCTTAACCATATGTTTTTCTTTTAAACGAGGAACATTCAATTCTGCGATCTTCTTTTTTTTTCCCTGCATCTCTGCAAGACCCATGACCTGCATATCATTCATAAATTCAAACACTTTATTCGCACGAAAATTCAGTTCTTTCGCATGCTTTTTTATTTCTGTCAGTTTCTCTTTCATTTCCGTCAATGTTATTGGCGTTGATGCCTGAATGTCGAGTTCCATTGTTTTATCCTTTTTTTATATGTACGGGGTGTACAACCACCATCTTTTCCAAACCTGTGTCGTTAATTAAAACTTCATAGCAAACCCCTCGTTTTCCCACCACAAGACCTGATTTTCCGTGAAAACGCGGATGATACATCGCTTTCTGCACGCTGGGTTCCGCAGTTAAAATAACGGTTTCCCCTTCTTTATAGGACCGCATATACTTCGCAATACTCATCTTGCCGCGTTGCCGTACGGATTTCGCGAGTTTATGACGCGTTTTTCTCCGCGCGCCGCCAATTCTCTGTGCCATTGTATTCGGTACTAGTACCGTGATCTATATAAACATTATGGTCAAGACTTATTTTTCTTCGCTTTCTGTAGGTAGAAATATTTATAAAGAATTCCACTACCCCTTCCACGATGGAAGCACAGATTATTCATTATCGCAGAGGCAAACGTACACAATATACCCATCAAATGATTGTTCGCGTTCCTGACGTTTCTACAAACGAACAGGCACAGAAACTGGTGAATAAAAAAGTGATCTGGAGAAGTCCTGCGGGAAAAGAAATTAAGGGAACAGTCATGCAGGTGCACGGCAATAAAGGCGGCTTACGCGTTCATTTTGAAACAGGCATGCCTGGACAGGCAATCGCAAGTAAAGTAACGATTCAGTAAGTGAACCTTTATAAATCTCATTTCTTTTAACTTTTTATGTCTACTCTTTGCGGTGTCGATGATTCTGGACGAGGGCCAGTTCTTGGTCCGATGGTTCTTGCTGGCGTTGTTATTGACGAGAAAGATCTCTACAAACTTAAAGAAATAGGAGTAAAAGATTCGAAACTTCTTACTCCGAACCAACGCGAAAATCTTTTTGAACAAATCAAAACCATTGTCCAAGATTATTATATTGTTATTGTTTCACCGAAAGAGATTGATGATGCAGTTCTTTCACCTATGACTAATCTGAATCATTTAGAAAGCGAGAAATTTGCTGAAATCATTAATCATCTGAAAGCAGACGTTAGTGTCATTGATTGTCCGAGTACAAACATTCCTGCGTATACAAAAGAATTACGCGCATTGCTTACTGTGAAAACGAATCTTCTGTGTGAACACCGCGCAGACTTGCACCACATTTATGTGGGAGCCGGTTCGGTGCTTGCAAAAGTGACCCGCGACCGTGAAATAGAAAAGATACAAAAACGTTTCAAAGAAAATATAGGCAGCGGGTATCCCGCAGATCCGTATACAAAAGTATTCTTAAAAAATAACTGGAATAAACATCCGGAAATATTTCGCCATTCATGGGCAACGTACCAGGCATATTCCGGAGAGAAAAAACCGGTAAAAACACCAGAAAAAAATGGATCGAAGAAACAAAAAAGCATTGGGGACTATTAAAATATTGCTACTTTCTTTTTCCTTGATTGAAAACCCGCTATGATCCTTACGCGTTTCTTCCAGAACCTTGATACTACCTTAACTACCGCACTATTTGCCGCCCCATTTTCCGTACGCGCCTTTACATGCACGTTCCAGACATTATCTATGAACTCTACTTTTTCTGTACGGCTATGCGGTTTTACTACAATCCATACTTTTTCTTCCATCGTCATACTCTTTAAACAAACATATTCCCTATCTTCTTTCTCTTGGTATTTTAATACTTATTCCTAACACAGAGAACACACTTCCATAACCCTTTTAAACCCTCTTATACCAAATTTCCTATGCACGAACAGATCCTTCAGATGCTGCTGAAAAAAGAGGAGATCACCTGGCAGTCCATCATTCTTGACTTAGTTAAGTCAGGTGAATTAGATCCATGGGATGTTGACATTTCTCTCCTTACGCAACGCTATTTAGAAACCATCCGAAAAATGCAGGAATCCAATCTTTTTATTTCCGGCAAAGTCCTCCTCGCGTCCGGTATTTTGTTGAAATTAAAATCAGAAAAATTCCTGAGCGACGGTTTTACCGCGCTGAATAATCTCTTATTTCCGCCCCAGGACATGGAAGAACTGGATGATTTTGCTGACGGGAATAAACAAGCACACCTCTTTGATAATCCTAAACTTACCATTAAAACACCGCAAGCACGCAAAAAACCTGTCTCTGTCGATGACCTGATCAGCGCGCTGGAACGCGCGTTAGAAGTCAACGAACGCCGCCTTTTACGGTTAGCAGAACGCGGCCGCATTCCCGCCGATCTTCTTGTCCCTGATAAGCCGATTGATATCAGCGCGCTGATTAATGAAATCTATGGACGCATTAAGGACTATTTTATTAAAAACCAAACCCTCACTTTTTTTGAACTTATTCCCAGCCAGTCCAAAGAAGACAAACTGTATACCTTTCTTCCACTCTTATACCTTGCGAGCCAGAATAAAATATCCCTTGAACAATCAATTCCGTTTGGCGATATTGGCATTAAACTTGCAGAACAATAATTACTTCTTCGCGTAACAGACATTAAAGACAAATAACCAACTATATGTTGCTCTAAGCATATTGGCCAGCATACCGACGATCTGCCTGCATACCTCCAGTATCGCCAGAATAATACTGCTTTTCAATAGTATAAAGGGCAGTGTAATCATTGTTTCGATAGAAAACAGAACAAGACTTACCGTCATTGCGATAGCGATCAGAAGACAGAATGTCACCACAAAAACAAGTCCATTCTTTTTTGCAAATTGCCATGACGTCTGCAAAAGCTCGCTTACTGATGGCACTTTTTTCATCTCCGTAAGCAGGGGATGCATAAAAAACAATACATAAATCCAGGTCAACGCAGCAAAGAGGATATACCCTATGATTATGATTACTAAAGCTATCGCAATCCCGTTCCAGCCTGCTTTCTGGACGATATTTTTTACCACCCCGATTACGACGACGAGCGGAATCACGATCGTTGCCCCTTTTATAACCTCAACTTTCCATAACACATTCCAAAATTTCTTCCCATATACGCGTATCTGATGGAATCCTATCTTTTTTCCTTTGACACTATCATGAAACCAATTAATGATGATGCTGCGGGCAAACGCATTTATTCCCAGTATTATCACAACATTTATGACTATGCATACGAGAATAAAAAGCATTCCTGATGTCTGCAGTACTGTTCTCCAGAAGGTCAGAAGCTGCGGTAAGGTCACATCCGCCAGCGATCCTGTATATCCAAGGATATTATATCCTAACAGCACCAGCATGATAATTTCAATACTACAAAGAATGCCAAAGATCAATACCGACAGAATATTCCCCAGAATCTGAATGAGCAGAACCTTTCCCCATACCTGCTTCCATTCAGTACAACTTTTCTGCAACAGCTGACCATACGCGATACCCTTCTGCATCTTTTTTCCTTCTTTACCTTCTTTAAAAATCTTCGTATTCTTTCAGGTAAATCCATAGAAGAACAGCGACAGCACCCTTCGGAACATTTAAATAACCCTCTTCTTCTTATTCTAGAAACGTTTACGCTACGAAAAAGGAGGGAAAAAAAGAATGGCTAAAGTTGATAAAACATTTGCATTTCTTGCCGTGTTCTTAGGAATTATCGGATTCTTAATCGCACTCTTAGCGAAAAAAGATGATAAATATGTGATGTATTACGCGAAACAGTCACTTGTGCTGTTTATCGCATATGTTATCGCCGGATTTATCTTCGCAATACCCATTATCGGGCGGTTTATCCTGGGACCGATCTTGATGTTAGTATTATTCGTCCTCTGGATCATCGGCATTGTGAATGCATTCTCTGGTGAGATGAAACCTCTTCCCATAATCGGCAAGTACGGAGAAAACTTCAATTTTTAATTTCTTTTTTTATTTTTTATGTGTTACTTCGAATAATTCAGTCAAATTCAGTTCTAATGCCGCAATGGGCATCTCTATATTCCAGTTTGCTAATACTTCGGGATGGATTTCCCCCACATACGCGACGTCTGTATCCAGAACTTTTCCACGCCCGACACGGCCATGAATAAAACTGGGATGCTGTGTTGTATGTAATTCTCCCGTGATCGCCAATGCTTGACATAATCCGTTCCATATTTGTTTTATAGCTGTAAAATTACTGTCGCGCCCCGCGATCGCAACAACGAGACGTGTTTGTTCCCGTACGCCTGTTTCCGTTTTCGTATCTTTCCTGAAAATTGTGCCTGTGGTAAACAGTCCCTGTGGATATTCATAATGCGTATTCTCCGCGAAGACTTGCATCACACTCGGCAAAACCCATGGGCGTAAAATATTATAATCCGATGTTAACGCGTTTGATAATTCAACACAATCCAAACTGACCCGCATTTTTTTATTCACATTCTCCTTATTTGTCAAATTATACGTATGAATCTCCTGTAATTTATAACCGATAAGAATAGCGCATACTTTCTTCCTGAATACCTCAAACAGATCTTCCTGCGCAATCGTCGCTCCTTCTGGAATTTCCTCCTTAAAATGCTCGTATCCATACGCGATCGCAATATCTTCCACCAGATCAATCGCATGCAACAGATCTGCGCGGTACGCGGGAACGAGTACTGCGTTTTTTGTATACGCGTAACCCATGCGTTCAAGACAGTTCTTTATTTCTTTTACAGATAAGGATAATCCCAAACGTTTATTGACATAGTCCTGTGAGACTTGCATCTTTTTCGGTGTTAAGTCCGGTGTCTGGAACTTCTTTTTCCCATAATCCATTTCTATACTATAGATCGCACCCCCCATATCTGCGAGCATGGTTACTAAAATATTTAACGCGACGGTGACGTTCTGCAGATCAATCCCGGAACATTCGACAAATACATCTTTTGTCGTGATTTCCACTTTCCCTGTTTCATGCGCGTTTGTATACGGCAACATGGATAGTACTTTATCTTCTGCATCAATAAAGAACGGATATTTTTTCCAGCCTGCAGTAATAGACCTGTATTCTTTTCCTTTTGGATGAAGTTCTTCTATCTTTGCAGCGGAAATAACATGATCAAGCCCTAATGGCTGAAATTCCACTGTTTTCGGATCTTTCGCAATATATGCGATAGGAAAGTGGATTGTGTTTAAAGGATAAATGCCGTACGCGGATTTCTTTCGGTTTCTCCCATGCGTTGTCGCCAGTTTTTCCTGAATATTCATCAATTCTTTGATACGTTCGTCTGTTAATACTAAATTTTTCACGATCGCGCACGCCGTATACGGGCGCATTGTTACCGACGGGTCTATTCGTACTTTGCACCCGCTTTTTTTTACCTTATATTCATGCAGCCCTTTCTTTAAACTAATAAACGATGATAACGCGCGCACCATGCCCTGTTCTGATAAGAGATCCGGACGGTTCGGGAATACTTCGACAATAATTTCATTCTCATTCACTGCGTCGACACTTGTACCCAGCATACTGATCCGGTCTTTCAACTCTTCATCACTGAGCTTCTTTCCCAAACTTTTCAGAAATGCTTTTTTATCTAAGATAATGGTTGGCATCTTATCGCATAAACTCCCTGACTGTTCTTAACTGTTTGAGATCATTTTTGTATATCTCCCTTAAATCACTCATATGATAATATCCGGTAATAATCCGTTCCATCCCAAATCCCCAAGCTAAAACCGGACATTCAAATCCTAAAAGCGGTTTCGTGACTTCCGGACGGAATATTCCTGCGCCCCCAATTTCTACCCATTCCTTTTTTACCGGATGATACACATAAATTTCCGCAGAAGGCTCTGTATAGCCAAAATAGGAAGGTTTTATTTGTACATCCGTGTATCCCATCTTCTTAAAAAATTCTTTCAAATAGCCAAGTAAATGCTTGAAATTCGCATTGGGATCAACGACGATGCCTTCGACCTGGTAAAATTCGAATAAATGCTTCCAATCCAGGGTTTCATTTCTGAATACTTTCCCGACGGTGAAATATTTAACGGGGAGTTGGTCTTTTTTTAACTGCGCGATTGTCTGCGCGCTTAAGACGGTTGTGTGCGTACGCAATAACACCTCTCTGGCGTTTTCTTCTGCCCATGATCCGCCCCAGCCTTTACTTCCTGTATCGCCGCCATGTTCATGCGCAGCCTTCACTTTCTTTCCCAATACGGACGGAATATTCCCTAACTTTACTTTTTTTCCATCACCTACAAAAAACGTGTCCTGCATTTCCCGCGCGGGATGATCCTGCGGAACGAACAAGGAATCCAAATCCCAGAACGCGGTCTGCACCATATTCCCCTGCATCTCCTTAAACCCCAAATCCAGCCAGATGCGTTTAATATATTCAATCGCCTGATCGACAAAATGGCGTTTCCCCCGCTGTAATGCTGGAACGTCGTCTGTCACATCGAAGGTGCGAAATTCTTTTCCTTTCCACTCCTGTTTTTTTAATATTTCCGGCGTGAGCTGATCAATCATCTCCTCATTCATTTCTTCTTTTGTTACCTCTTCGCCCAGCCTTGTTAATTGAATAATCCGTTCTTTCTCCTGTTTTTCTTCCAATAATCCGCGTTTGATCAGACTTTGATACGCTTCTTTCTCTTCCAGTACACTGATCTTTTCTTTTACCAGCCTATTCTCGCATAACTGTTCGAATAATTTTTCTTCAGCTGATTGGTTTTTGTTTTTTAAAATCAATACCAAATCATTTTTTTCTTTGGCGATATCAATCTTTAATGATCTCCTTAAAATACCAATCGCCGCATTCAATTCTTCCTCGTCTAAACGCGTGACTTTTTTTATTTCCTCACGACCCGCCTGCTGCTTCTTTTCCAAAATATTCAGAATGCTTCTTTCCGGCAATTGCCGTTCTTGTTTATACTTTTCCCCTTTCTTTGTCATAGTCGCATGAATAATGATCCGTCCATCCACCAAACTTTCCTTTTCAATAACACCCTTATTCCCTAACCATTGCAACGCACGCATGACTTCCACTTCCTGCATGCCTGAACGCTGCACTAATTCTGCGAATATTTGTGTTTGTTTCAGTAACGGAACAATCTTTCTTTCGAGACTACTGAGAGAACGACTCAACTCCTTCGCGTGCATTTATTGCTTATTACAGGAGACGTTTAAAAATGTTGTTATTAGTGAAGAATACTATAAAACACACACCCTAAATATAATTTTACGCAATTGGTCTATTAGGAAGGCGCGATGCATAATTTTGTTTATTCTCAACCCTGAGATCGGCATCTGGAACAAGTCGGGCAAAATAAACCGCAACAGGTTTATAAAATTGACCTTCGTCGCCAGGTGGAACAATGATACCAACAACATTTGCTCCTTCAGGAACGGGTACACCTATTAATGCTTCAAGAGAGTTCTTATCCTGAACATGATAAAAACCAATTAATGAACGATTGACAGGCCTCATTGGCACTGGTAAAGGGATTACCTCTTCCGGATTACATGAATAATAACCGTTCACCAAATGAGTTTCACTCAGAGCGAGATCAGAAACAAATAAACTTATTCTCGGCGATCCACTAAAGCTCATATGATTCATCGTGTACATATCTTTCATTTTTTTATTCTTCCTATTTCCGTGGATATTCAGCCTCTATTTTTCCATATCTTTCACACGCGCACATTCCATCAGTAAATATAAGGCCTGGTGTCTCTGACGGTGATTCAGGAGAAAAAGGGCGTTTTGGATTAATAACCAAATAACTGTTGCCGTACATGTGCCCTTCGAGACTATGCTCCCAATCATTATTTGAGAGGTCTTTTCCGATGATCTCTGAAAGTCCGCGTTCTCCAACAAAATATCCCCTGAGAATAAATGTTTCATCAATATTTCCATTGCCTTTCAGATCAAATGCCCACATATTTTCGAATTGACCCTTATTGACACGGCATATCCCTGCTTTCCGGTATGTTCCTTTTTCTAAAACATTACGCGCTTTATCAGTACAGGAAAAAAGTGCAACAAGACCAAGAATAGCATTTGTTATTTTATTCATTTCTTCCCCTGTTGTTCTTTCGAATCATAACTCTTTTTTCTGTCTGCTTCAATTTGATCACGTGCTGTTTTCATAATCACACCTAAAAGCCCATTATAAAAAAATTTTGGATCCTTTAAAACGACATAAATGCCTATATTCCCCGCTGTAATATTATACTGCGTATTCCGGTCCTGCTCTTCTTGCGGATTTTCCGATGTGGTTCCCTTTGGATTATGCCCTGCTACGGGCAAACCTAAAACAACTTTTTCTAGATTCCATCTCTCTTTATTATCCGCTATAAAATCAGCAATGTTTTCTGCGAGCAGACCGTCAGTTTTCCATCGCATTTTTCTGTATGCTTCTATCCCCGGCTGATTTCCTAAATGATAGAATCTTTGTTGATCTTTATCAAAGTATCTAGAATGAAGGCTTTCCCTCGTTTCAGGTTTACCCCAAATAGGATCATCGTTTGGTATAACTTCATATTTTGTTCTACTTGGATCCATTTCACTTCTTCCAGTGCTGTTCAAACAAGCCTTTTAAGGTTGCGGTAAAGAAGGGGGATTTGACCCAGATAGCGGTGTCCACACTTTCATGAATATCTTTATCATGCGCAAGCATAAAAATAAGATCTTTCTCATCAACAAGAACGAAACGTGAATTCACATTCGCATCACGGACTTTCGCATAATCACTCATTTCTTTCGCGACTTCCTTCGCTTTATCAGATTTCAATGGCGCAAGAACACGCACCTCAACACCCTGTGACTGCAGTTTCTTCAAAGTACTTTTTAATGATGCATGTTTACGCACTAAACCTTCTGTTGTGGTCGCAATAAGAATTTCCTTTTTCGCTGTACTTACAACGCTGCCGATATGCTCCTGAATGTTCTTTCGACCGCGGAAGCATCCCGTAATGTTCGCAGGATCAATATGCTCAATCCCCTGCTTGAATATTAATTCCAATTCTTTGTATGTGTCTGTTGTCTGGACATTGTTCAGCATCACGACGTTTTCTTCTGCGTGTTCCTGAATATTCTTCTTAACCCGCCTCATCACTTCTTCAGGCTGCACCGCGAGATACTTAATCGGACGGCCTAATTTGAGAATAATAAACCCCTTCTTTTCCAGACTTTCCAATACATCATAACTCCGTGAACGGGGAACGTTGCTCATGTCGCTTAATTCACCCGCAGTCGCGACGCCTCTGCTTAACAAGGAAAGCCAGACTTTGACTTCATAAATATTTAAATTAAACGCGCTTCGCAATTTCTTTATGAGTTCTTCATTTGCCATTTCTGTTGTTACCTGATAGTAACTTAATCTATATAAAGCTTTCTTTTCGTAACTTTAATCTAGTGGTAACATTATAGTTTTTATACCTGCTTTAAACTGGCTTAAAACACACTTTACGCGGGTTTCCACAGAAAACGATCAATATTCTTCTTCGCCTTTTCCCTCTTTTTCTGATGCTCTTTCAGGAAATTATTGACTTTTTCGATTAAAATCTGCTTCAGTTCGCCACTTAATAAAACACCCGTTTTATAATCATCATGAATCTTCAGCAATTTTTTATCATCATGCTCAAATATCATCTTCAGCCACTGGTAAGAAATATCAATATCAGGATTCCCCCCTTTTTCACGATGTTCCTTCAGTGTATCCCGGCCGCCTGAGAAAGCATGCTTTTTAATTTTTTCCTCTACCTCCTTTAAAGAATCAGTTAAAGCGATATATGATGTTGGATCACTGCTGGACATCTTTCCCCCTTTTAACCCTGGAAGAAGCACATTGAACGTTGCTGCGGGAGAAATAAAACCAAACTCTTCCCTTGTCCTCTCTGCAATATCCCTTGTAAAATTAATATGTGGAAGCTGATCAGCCCCTACCGGAACAACTGTCGGCCGCGGGCCGCCAAACTCCTCCAACTGCGGAAATAAAATATCTGCTACTTGTGTAAGGGCTGACGTTAGTTTTGCAGGACTTGTATCCCCATAGATATTCCTTATTTCGTTAAACGTTGTTTTTTTTGCGATAACCTTGCTCAGAACCATATACGATTTTGGTCCGCTACTCTGAAAATAAAAATGCACATTTTTCGGCTCTAAACCCATCGCAATGTAATTTACTAAATATTCATCTATCGCAATTTCCCGGGCTTTTTCCAGAGAAATCCCTCTTGTTAGATATGCTTCAATGTCCGCCACCGCGATAAAACACTCAGCCCCCATTTTTTGATAGTAAAGAACCTGATCCAGCACAAGCTTATGCCCGAAATGAAACATCCCCGAAGGCATAAGCCCAGTCATAACCACAAACTTTTTCGCTCCAAGAATTTTACCCATATCCTTATGGCCAAAAATAACTCCCCTCCTCATCGCCAAGGACGGATTCTTGATTTGGGGGAGAATCTTAGAAAATTCTTCTATTCCAAACTCCTTACATAAACGCACATAATCCTTTACATTACTTGTCCCCCATGGATCCAAATTCTCCATTATCTTATCCTCCAAGATTCTTTACTATAAACTTGTTTGCTATCTGATCTAAATGATGCCCCTCTGTTTATTTTGTAACATATAATATGACCCATATTTATCCTTTTACCGTTAATCGTCTTTTTATTGTCCTTTGTTATTTTCTCATAATCCACTTCCCCTTTCACATCCCAAGGAGTTACACGACAGTCCATTCTTGCTTTTTCGTTCAGAACTTTTTAAACATTCCGCTTCTTTATTTATGCAGTACCCCAATAAGAAATCTTATTCCGGACTAAAATCTTCCAATCTGCCTGTAAATTCCGCATCACTCTTAATGATGCCCTTTGCTTTCAAAAATTCTTTCGTTAACACCCAGAATACCAAACCTAGACTTTTTTTCCCCTTATTATTGCAGGGAATCACCACATCCACATTTGACACCTCATTATTCGTATCACACAAGCCAATCACGGGAATGCCCATCTTTGCCGCGTCCTCCACAATATTCTTATCCGGAAACGGATCACAGACAAAAATCACTTTCACCTCAATAAATGTTTCCAATCTTGGATTCGTGAGAATACCCGGCGGATACCGGCCTGTATACGCGCGTACACCGGTGAATTTAGCGAATAAACGCACTGCTTCCCACCCGTTTTCACGGCGGCAGATCACGAGAATATCCTGCGGATCATAATGGGATAAGACTTTACTGGCGAGACTGATACGCTCATCAATTTTTTCCACATCCAGAACCGCCAGCCCGTCCTGACGAACCTTAAAAATAAACGGACGCATTGCTGCAGTGCGGAATTTTGTTCCAATATGCAACCCTGCTTTCAGATATTCATCCTGCGGAATGAGTTGTTGTTTATCAGTCATTGTTTTTATTTCCAAGCATGTTAGAACATTTCGTGCGTTTTTGTAACCTCAGCACGTTTGTCCGGAACTGCCCGAAACAGTTGGTTATCTTCTTGTGACTTTTATCTTCTTTATAAAGATTGCGGACTTAAAAAATGAAAAAAACAGGACACGGTAAACTTAAAAGCGAACTCTTAAAAATATCATTATGCATATAGTTGTTATTGCCGACGTAGCCTAACCTGGCAAGGCACTGGATAAGACTATAAACGTCTTAGGTGATTCTCGAAAACCAGATCCGAAAGGATTTCCAGGTTCAAATCCTGGCGTCGGCGCTATCATTTTTGTCCAACGCTGAGATATAAGAAAAATTATTTATTTTTTCCCTAAATTCCACAACAACTTAGCATAATTTCTAAAAGAATCTGCTACATCTTGATTTTCAATAACGATAGAAAATGATTTTTTGAAATTGATCCCAATTGTTACAGTGTCTGCATAGATCTCCATCCACGCATGAGTAATCATTTCTTCGGGCATATATCTGACTTCACTTAATGGAAAGGCTTCTGAAGCTTTACCGAAAGGATCACGAGCGTATTCATTATACAAATATTTGCATTTAATTCCTTTCGCGATTCTTCTTTTATGATAATCATTAAAGTACGCAATTAATTTATCATAGGGGGTTCTTGCAATCCCAATAATCCACATCTCATCTCCTTTTTTCATGATATTTAAGGTTCTTTCACGCGCAGTTTGAATTCCCCTTAATCCATCAAAGACTTGTGCAGTTTCTTCTGTAACGACAGAATTCTGTTTTAATTCTAATTCAGGAATAATCCTCTTTAATTCTTTTTCTTGTTCCTTTAACTTCTCTTCTTTTTCATGAAGATAGGTTACTAGTCTGTTTGGATCTGCCGCTTTGAAATATTTTGTATTCTGTTTTACAATATGACTCACCAATCCTTTCTTAGACAATCTTTCTAAAATGGAATAAACTTTAGAAACGGAAACTTTAGATTCTTCTACGATTGGGCCAGAAGTGGTTTCTCCTAAACCAATGAGAGCCATGTAGACTTTTATCTCTCCTGGTGTTAATCCTATCTCTTCTAAGATCTTGATATCCATAGAGTTTTAGAAGTGTTTTCCTTTATATATCTATCCCCCTTGGGGAATAGTAGCTTATTCCCCCCTTAGGGAAAAGAATGTTTAAGTATTTCGGATTCTCACAAATATTGAGGTAAAAATGAAAAACGCATTCAATCAAAAAATACCAGAAATCAAAGAACTATTTACAGACGTAAAAGTAGAAACTCATATTAGAGATACCTTAAGATCAGTATTAAGTTACTTAGAGATAAGTGATTCTGAAGAGGTAATAGGGTATACACTCAATAAAGCGAAGAGTTACAAATCTTTAGCAGAATATGAAAAAAGTGTCCATCAGTTATTTGATAAGAAAAGAATAACGCAAGGCATTCCTGTAAAATTAGGAAACCGTGCAAAATTAATGTTCAACCAAATTAAAGATTATGTCAAAGGCCATCAAGTTTTAGATTTAGGATGCGGCGATGGAAAAGTTGGCGAATTAATTTCTAAACAAGGAAGACAGGTTGTTTTAGCAGATGTTTATAGAAATGGAAATATCTCAAATTTATCCTTGCCCTTTATTCAGATCAAGCAGAAAGGGAAGATTCCATTTGATGATAATATGTTTGATACAAGTTTATTGCTTACAGTATTACATCACAGCGATGATCCTTCACAAGTATTATCTGAAACAAAAAGAGTAACAAAAGAAGACGGTAGTATAATTGTGATAGAATCAGTATATGGTGTAAAGAAATATAGTGGAAACTTAACTGAAGAACAACAAAGATTAGTCAATATATTCTTTGATCACTTCTATAATAGAGTCATCCATTATAGTGAATTTAAAGAAAATAAGGTAAATGTGCCATTTAATTTTCAAACACCAGAAGCTTGGAAGAAATTCTTTGCTAAACATGGTCTAGTACAGAAAAAATTAGTACATCTTGGTTTTGATCAGAAGACTGTACCTGAATATCATACGTTACATGTTCTTCAGGTAAAAAAATGAAAAAGATTAATGTTGCAATTGTTGGCGTTGGAAGTTTCACAAAGGCTTTAGTAGAAGGTGTTTCTTTTTACACCAAAAACCCTAATGAAAAAATTGGTTTAATGAATCAATTTATTGGCAATTACAAGGTAAGTAATATTAATTTTGTAGCTGCTTTTGATGTTGATGAAAGAAAAGTGGGTAAGAAATTACATGAAGCTATCTCTATGGGCGCCAATGTTACAAGAAAGATTACTGATGCGATTGAATATAACGCCTTAGTTTATAGGGGCCCGACTTTTGATGGAGTCATTGATGAAATGAAAGGATCATTTGTAATTGAAAGTAAAGAACCTGTTTCCGATGTTGTTAAAATCCTCAAACAAACAAAAACAGATGTTGTTGTGAATCTTGTTCCTGCTGGGAGTAATGAAGCAACTTATTTCTATGCAGAAGCAGCACTTCAGGCAGGATGTAGTTTTATTAATTGTATTCCTACGCCTCTTGCAACTATTCCTTTATGGAGAAAGAAATTTGAAAGTAAGGGGTTAGTTCTTTTAGGCGATGATACAAAAAGTCAGTTAGGTGCTACGATGTTAAATCGTTTTTTATTGGAATTAGTTAAAATGCGCGGAATAAAAGTTTTAAAATCTGAACAAGAAAATCGTGGCGGCAATGCAGATCATTATAATTTGTTATACAGAGCTAAAACAAAAGAGAAATCAAAAAGTGAAGCTCTTACTGCTTTTTTAGATAAAGAAGATGCAAAACCTAAAGTAACTTTTTCTTATACTGGAGAACCTTCAGGACATAAAATCGTTACGCTCAAAATAGAAGGAGAAATGTTCGGACGTACCCCAATTGTAATCACTTCCTTAATTGAAGATGAGATCAGTATCAATGGTGCTGGAACTGTTGTCGATGCTATAAGGGTTGCTCAACTATTAGTTGATAAGAAAGAACAGAAAGAAGCGAAAAATATTTGTGCATTTCTAATGAAGGCCCCACCAAAACAAATGAATGATCAAAAAGCATTTGAAATTTTTAACAAAGTTCTTGCTACTTTTCAGCAACCACATTGAGCTTAAATATCAACTCAACTTTAAACAATAAAACAGATGTGCTCAGTGCTGGAACTTAGAACAATATTCCGGCGTCGGCGCTTACTTTATAAAAAATGAACATATGTTCTTATTAAAACAAGCTTTAAAGCTTTTTTGCTTATCACTCTTTGATGGAATATCCTTTTGATCCTGATCATACCCATCTTGATCGGCCTATGTTTGACGCACTTGCGCCACATTTTTCTATTAATCCCCAATGGAATCCAGACGAGTTCGGTCTCCTTTTCTTTTAGTACGATCCTGAGAAACTTACCTGTCTTGACACTCCTGCTTTTGTTCGTCTTTCCCCCTATCTCTTTGCTGTCTCCCCCTATGTTTTTGCGAATAATCAAACGTTCTCGCACAAAGATCTTCTCCGTATGTTGAAAGACCGCGGCGTTACTACGCAGGGATATATTGACGCACTTCTTGATTTTGACATGCCTGCTATCGGTGATGAGGTTGGCGCTATTATTGGCAGTGTAGCCTTTGATTTAGAAAAAAAGCCAGAACGTGATTTTATGGAATCTACATATACTGATTCTTATTATTCTATCGGAAGAGATCGTTATAAAGCCCAATCTGCGCTCTGTGCAAAACTCAACGCAGGAAGACCAAATCCTTTAACGCTTGAAGCAGTCCTCAACTTTACCCACGAACCTGCGGCAGCACGCTATGATGAACACGGCGATCTTTATGTCATTGATACGCAAGGCAATCTGCATCTGTTTCGCGGGAAAGAAGAAATTAATCAATGGCAACTCGCACTCAAGGGCAATGAATTTTTACCCAACTATATCGGCGATCTTGTGATCCTTCCTAGTATCGCTGTTCATAAGGATCTTGCGTTTTTAACAAGTAGCGGCGGCGGTCTTGAGAAATTTAGCCTTCACGACGAACCAATTCCGCGAGAAGGCATTATTCCTTATTCTGCTGATGCGCTTGGCCATCGTCGGCCAGATATGCGTATTACCTATCACGATGTTTTGATCAAAGGAGGCAATGTCTTTGTCAGTACGACTAATGAACATGGCGGACGACGCATCTCCCAGGTTCTTCCCGAAGGCACACAAAAAGTGTATAGCGGACAGTATCCTGTGAGGTGGATGAAAAATTCTTTTGAAGATCACACGTTACGTTTAGGATTGCACCAAGAAAATCTTTACTTCCCCGAAGATACGGGGCTTTCTGTTTTAACACCTCAGGGACCGAAAGAGATGCTCGGCGAATATGTACGACGATTGGAAGAAGCAGATACGATGAACCCCTGCACTAAATTTACGTTTGGGAGTGATTTTCTTGCTGCCTCTGTTCAGTTTCGTGAAGGAAAACAACTTCCCATGCTAACCATTTTTACTCCTGTATATCATACGCCGGAAGGCGCACTCGCCGATCCACGACAACCTGTTTATCCTGATCGTTTTTCTTTACGACATGTCCAATATTTACCTAAAATAACCGGAAAAAGCATTGTCGCAAGTTCCTTCGCCGCACATGGGAACCATCTTGCAATTACCCATCCCGGTTTACATAAAACATTTCTTTACCGCGTTGATGTTTAAGTATATGTTTTACGCAACTTCCTGAAACGTTTCTTTTTTCTTCCGGTCAAAGAACAGGATAAAAACAAACCACCCTGCCAGTGTTGCAATGCTCCCCACCAGGATCGGCATATTCATGTGCAGCGTGACAATGAATCCGGAAATAACCGGTGGAATGGTTTGCGCCAAAGACTGCATGGACTGATTAATCCCCATAATCTCCCCCTGCGCGCTTGGATCTGCAAGATTGGAGACAAGGGTGTTATAGTTTGGTAGAATAAGTCCCTGAAAAATCGCGATGAGGGGGGAGATGAAATATAGGATATACGCCCCCCTGGGCAGCAGCAGCAGCGCGAGCGCAATACTTAGTCCAATCATTGCAACGCGCAGGACTTTGTGGGGCTGTACTTTTTTCGATATCTGGCGCGTGACCAGTCCCTGTGATATGGCAATCCAGATGCCAATATACGCAAAATATTCACCGATCATGGACTGCGTGAAATGAAATTTTTCAATCAGAAACACAGAAAAGAATTGGGTGAAAAAATTAAATCCGATCGTCAGCAAAAAAATGACGCCAAACATGACGCGCACGTTCTTCATCTGCCACGCTTTTTTCATATTGTGAAAACCAGTGAACAGGCCGATAGGTTTATGCACTTTTTTCTTTATGGTCTCTTTAAAACGGTACAGAACAAGGATAATATTCAGGCAGGTCACGAGCGCACAGAACCAGAAGGGGGTCGCGTAACTGAACCACGATACAAGTGAAGGATCTGCGAGTTTTCCGCCCAAAAACGGACCAAGAATAAATCCGAGACCGAACGCCATGCCAACCAGGCCAAAATTTTTTGTCTTTTCTTTTTCATTACTGACATCGGCAATTGTCGACATGACAATGGAAATATTTCCCCCTGTAAACCCGTCCAATAAGCGGCTGATGAAAAGAATAATAATGCTTTTTTCCATAATCCCGACCGCGAAAAGAACGTATCCCGCAAACGTCCCTAACAGCGAGAGAAGTAAAATCTTTTTGCGTCCATACCGGTCAGATAAACCTCCAAGCAAGGGTGCGCCGAAAAACTGCGCGAACGGATACGCCGCCATCAAGAATCCGAGAAGGATTGTCTTGATATGCAGCAGATAATGACTGGGAAAAATGCCCCCGTTCGGGTCAAGGAATAATGGCCCAATAATCGGAATAATAATCCCAATTCCAACCAGATCTAAAAAAATAATAAGAAAAATCGTCACTAATGAAATCCGCTCTTTTTTTCCCATCTTTCGTTAATACAAGAATGCGGAGGACAGGATTCGAACCTGCGTAGACACTAAGCCACTAGGTCCTTAGCTTGGCCAAGATTACAATAGAGTGCAACCTTTCTAGCCCGTTTGGCCACTCCGGCACCTCCGCAATAATAATATAGAAAAGGATTTATTTCCCCTTTAAGTATTTTTCTTCTATCTTCCTATGTTATTTTCAGGAGAATAAAAGCCTGCTTTTTCCAAGGATTATGCTCTATTTTATTGAAAAAAAGAATTCTATCGTAAAACTCTTTTTCTGCTTGTACACTCCCACACAACCGGGATCTTCTCTTATTTGTTCCCTTTCTTACGGTTATATCTGCTCTTTTCAATTTTTGAACTTTTATTCTCAGATTTACAGGGGGAAAAGTAGGGTATTCTTTGGTCAAACGTTCAATTCTTTTTGAGATTTGCTATAATCTGTTATCCCCAAATACCAACGCTACAATCTTGACAGGTATCTCATTTTTTTCGAAGCACGTATGTATTATTTTTGCCTCTACAATATTATTCATTTTTTCTGAAAAACGTTCATTTGACGTCTCAGAACTTTATTTTTCCACAGCAAGGCTTATAACGTCTATCTTTTCGTCCAGCATATCTAAGGCAATCGTGAGTATTTCCTTGCAGGATAATTTTCCATAACTTTCCAGATAAAAAAGAAAATCAGTTGTGCTTGCCTCTACTGTGATTCCTCCTTTAGGATCATTCTCATCCACACACGCATTGCATAGGATGCAGCGTTCTGTATCAGCGACTTTTAACTGTTTTCCTTCAGCATTGAACACGTTTGTTGGACACAGTTTCGCAATAAAATCCGGATCTTTTACTTTGTCAATGGTAATTTTTGGATTTCCTTTGTAATAAACGTGACCCGGAGCAAACTTGACATGTTCTTTGCCCGTGCCTAATGACGCAACTGCCTCAAATTCCAGCTCTTGGCCTTTCAGTAACATGACAATAGGCATTTTGCCGAATACTGCTTTGACTTTAGGATCAACGCATTTCAGATCTTCCGCATACACGGTGATAGGACCTTCAGCTTTTAATGTGAAGCTAATCTGGCATTTTGCGCATCCCGCGCCTTTACAGGTGCATTTCTCTGGACGCGTGAACATTTCCAAATCAGTAACTAATGGAAGCATGCCTAAACGGTGCGCAACTATTTCATCAAACAATGCAGACGAATTCTTCACTAACGTGACCTGTTTAATCGCTAACGTTGGAACTTCCGTTAAAATAATTCTCCGCAACGTATTCGCATAACTTTCGTCAATGCCTTTCAGAAGAATAACAAGTTTCTGCTCTTCTTTCTTTACAACCTTGAGATCCATGGTGTGATTTAAAAAGGCAGCATGGACATCTTTTTAAAGGTTGCGCTTACTTTTCTTCTTGTTTTTTCTCGCATCGTAGTCTTCTTACGTAAAGAAAAACGCCCCGCTTGTGATTTTTTACTTATCTACTGGAGTTTAATAATGGGCGGAACATTATACTAAAAAATAAGATAAAAATTATATGTTTTTTGATTCCTGATAAAGTCCTGTCCACATTGGATCCATTGCTTTCATTGTATCACGAAAACCTTCCTCAAATTTTTTTCTCGTTTCAGGTGTTGTGATATAGGTTTCAGATGTTTTTCTTAATCCTTCTTCATGTCCTGGTTCCCAGACTCTTAAATGTGCACCAAAGAATTTTCCTAAGTATCCATCACGAGCCATAAGAGATCCTGTAACTTCATTAATCACTTTTTCTAAAGCTTCTCTAACAATAACTAATTCTGGCACAGCAGAAATTTCTAAGGCATATGTTCCCCCGATCGCATAGGCAGGATCCTTATTTCCAACAATTTCGGGCATTCTATTAATAAATTTGTACATTGCAGGTGAAGCTTCTAATGAACGTAATTTATTTTCAAGATCCATACCTGGTGCATAACCAAAATCTGGCTCAAGTTCATCTGAAATTCCTTTTACAAGTATATCATAATGTGGCACTCCTTCAGTTTGACTTCCTTGTTCTTCTCCAATGTTTCTTTCAAGTTCTTCGTAAACAAGTTGCCATTTATTAGTTCCTGCAACCCCTTGTGCTTTCCTTAAAAAAGAAACAATGTTCTTTGGAAAGAGAGTATACTGTCCTAAAATATGCATAAGTTGATCTTGTGTTGTTCCTGCTAAATGAACAGAAACGGGATTTGCTTTCCTATTTAATGAGAAATATCCATAACGCATGATCTCACGCAATTCTGAAAGATATTGTTTGTGTGTTTCCATTGTTTTTTCAATTACCTACTGTAATATAGTAAATAGAGAACATATAATAATATTTGTCGTACCATAATAGAACGAAAATATTAAATATACGAACACCTCTTAGAAATTATGAATACAGACGCATTAAGGAATATTGGTCTCACTGAGAATGAGATCAAGATCTACTTAGATTTACTAAGATCGGGAACAACAACCGCTTATGATATCGGGAAAAGGACTGGAATTTACCGTGTTCACGTTTATGATAAACTCGAACAATTGATTGAAAAAGGCCTAGTTACTCATATCTATCGTGGCACGAAGAAATATTTTCAAGCTACCCCTCCTACTAAAATAAAACAGTATCTTGAAGATAAAAAAGCAGAATTGGAATTACAGGAAACAGAGATTAGTGCTATTATTCCAGAATTAGAATCAATATCGAATCTCCCAAAAGAAGATACGCATGTTGAAGTTTTTAAGGGGAATGAAGGATTAAAATATTTCTTAAAAGATATCATTAAAACTGGAAAAGAAGTTTTGATAACAGGTATTGACGATCAAAAATACCAGGAAGCTTTGCCTTTATTTATGAAACAATACTTTCGAGATTTAAAAAATAATCATATAAAAGAAAGAGTAATAACTGTCAAAAGAGAAAAGATATTCTTGTTCGATAAAGAATCTGCATCATCTACAACCTATCGCTTTTTAGAAGCAACACAATTTAATCCAACAAATACTTTTGTTTATGGTGCTAAAGTTGTCATTGTGACTTGGGGTTCTCCTGTAACTGCAGTCATGATTAAAAATAATGAAATAGCAGAAACCTATAGAAATTACTTTGAATATTTATGGAGAATTGCCGTACAAAAAGGATAAGGAAATTCTTTTAAACCCCCTTCATGTGTACGCTTTATGCTCTCTATCATCATTCCCGCCCACAATGAGGAAAAGTATATTCTCCCGACCATTCAAGCCATTAAAAATCAACCTTATACTGATTATGAAATCATCCTGGTCTGTGACGGATGTACGGATAAAACCCTAGCTGTTGCGCAAAAACAGGTTGAAAAGATTGTGGTCCTACAGGAACGCAAAGGACCATCAGTAGCGAAAAACGAAGGCGCCCGCATCGCTAAAGGAGATATCCTCGTTTTCTTAGACGCAGATACTATTGTTTCCCCTACTTTATTACAAACAATCGCACAAACAACCAACAATAAGATAATTGGAACAGCAAAAATAAAACCATCCAATCCGAAACTTAAACATAAAATTATGATGGGACTAAAAAATACGCTGCTTTGTCCATTAGGTGTCTCGAATGGCATTATCTTCTGCACGCAACAAACATTCAAAGAACACACGTTCAACAATGAATTACAAAAAATGGAAGACGGCACATTTGTGCGTGAACAAAAAAAGAATAAACAGTTTGTTATCTTAAACGATTATGTCATTAACTCCACACGAAGAATGGATCAAGTAGGCTATCTTAAGATCTTCACTTACTGGATGAAAGAGTATTTTAAGCCCAGCAACGACAAATACTCCGTGATCAGATGAACAACGTCCTTTACGGCAATTACACAACGCACCCTGAACTTAAAGATTATATGATCTTTGATATGCATAATCATTCCCGCTACTCCGACGGTTTTCATGACATCCCCACTATTATCAAACACGCAAAAAAATTAGGGATTGGGCTCGCCGTTACTGATCATAACCAATGCAAAGGATCCCTTCTCGCATCCGAATCAATGCCAATAATCCCCGGCATGGAACTCACCAGCAAAGAATGCATGGACCTTCTTGTCTATTTTGAAAAACCACGTGAAATGAAACATTTTTATGCACAATACATTCAAGGAAAAGAAATACAAAAAAAAGGAGCGTATATCACGCTGTATCAACTCAAATGGTCCATGGCGGAAATCCTTGAATTCGCGCGAGAATACAATGCATTCATCGCATTACCCCATCCTGACACGTTTCCGCCAAAAAAGAGCATCGCCTATTTTCAACAGCATAAACATCTTCTTAAATATATTGACGCAGTGGAAGGAATCAACGCTGTGATGAATTCCCACGCCAATACTACCGCTATCACCCAATCAGCCCTCTGGAAAAAACCACTCATTGGATCAAGCGACGCGCATCTTGTCCAATACCTTGGCTCCTCGGTCACGGCCTGTCCCGCGCACGATCCTGTTTCCTTCTTTGCCGCCATTAAAAAAAATAAAAGCATTGTTATTGGCAATAATCTGAATATCTTTCAACGCATCCAAACCGGCTGTGTTGCCTTCAGCAGAGGATTCCGATGGAACTTTTAGGCGGACAAGCAGTCATTGAAGGCGTCCTGATTCATCATAAAGGATACACTACTGTCGCTGTACGCAAACCCAATGGAAAGATCATCGTTACAAAAGAAAAGATACCATGGAAGAACTCAAAAATACCGTTCATCCGCGGCATTACCAATTTATTTATCATGCTTGCGGTCGGCATTCAAACATTGAACTATTCATCCGCGGTTGCGATGGGAGAAGAAAAAGAACTGCAAAAGGAAAAACACCCAACCCTTACGCTCACATTTACCCTTTTATTTTCGTTCCTCTTCGCAATTGCGATTTTCAAACTTGTTCCTTTAGGTTTAACCACATTACTTAATCACTATGTTACGCTTAACAATATTCTTTTTAACCTCATTGACGGCCTTATCCGTGTTGGATTATTTGTCGGCTATGTCTATGCGATTTCTTTCTTTCCTGATGTGAAACGCCTCTTTCAATACCACGGAGCAGAACACCAGGCAGTCGCCTGTTACGAAGCGCAACAAAAATTAACTATTGATAATGTCGCACACTATTCGCCTTTACACAAACGATGCGGCACCGCGTTTATTTTTCTTGTTTTTCTTGTCAGCATCTTTATTTTTACGCTTGTCCCGAGTACACTTTCGTTCTGGATGAAATTTTCCGTACGCCTGCTTCTTCTCCCGGTCATTGCAGCAATCAGTTATGAACTCTTACGCTTAGGGGCGCACACAAAAATTTTCAGCATCTTTGTCATACCCGGTTTATGGATCCAGAAAATTACGACGCAGAAACCAGATGCGCAACAAATTGAAGTCGCTCTACGCGCAGTCAAACGGTCATTGCAAATTCATTAAAGAAGTATCGATCGCGCTCGTTGCAAGAATACCATCACCTTCTTTCAACTAAACTATTACCCTGTATTATATGACTTTTACTATTCTAAAATTTTTTCAACGGTCGCATCCGCAAATATTCTCATAGTGTCAAATATCCTTAACGCGGGATGTTTTGGCGTTAATAACTGCAGGTCTGTGCAGGCAAGCACAACACAATCAACATTCTCCTGTTCAAAACCATCTATGATCTTAATAAGTTCTTCCCTGTCCTTATTTTTTTGTTTACCGGTAACAAGGTTGAGAATAATCCTTCCCAATTTCCCCTGTTGAAAACTGTCAGGCGTTACATACGTTATACCCTCTTTTTCAAAAGCATTTTCATACAATTTATTCTGAATTGTAATATCTGTCGATACGACCCCTACTTTAGAGAACTTATTCTTCTTGAGAAATTTCACTGTTTCTTCAATAATACTCAAAACCGGAATTTTTACCGCTTTTCTGATTTCTTTGATAAAAACATGAAGTGAATTACAAGGCATCACAATAAAATCCACCCCTGCCTTTTCCAATCTTATTGCTTCACTAACGAGAAAAGGGATATATCTTTCCGAACCCTTGTTCTTTATTATTACATCCTCCTCAATCTGATAAGGTAAAGGAACGCTTGCTATAACAATACCCGGTCTGTTATTTTTTGTTTTCTTATAACATGAAAAGATAATATCTAAATAAAATTCCGACGTTGTTTCCGGACCAAGACCGCCGATTATCCCCGCTGTTTTCATAATCGTTAATAACCCAACAATTATTTATAAATCTTGTTTCTCCATCAAATGCGCCGCGCGCCAGATATTTAATTAAGGGGCATTCAGATTAAATTAGCGCCTGTTCCAAACGTCTTAATGTTGCGTCCACTAAATGATAGGTCTCTCTTCCCTGCCGATAATATTCTGGAAAACGCCGCTCTACACGATTGACGGCGCCCCGCGCATTTGCAATGCTTGTCTCTATTGTTTCTTTTCTTCCCCGCTGTTCTAACGAAGGCAACCACTGCAATACCCGTAAAGGAACCGTACTCAAATACGCCCGTATATGCTCATCCTTTGTTCCAATATCCTTTTTCCCTAAATGACGCATCTTTTCGATGTATGAACCAATGACCTGTTCTTTCTCCTCTTCTGTAAAACGTTTCTCTTCCTTTACTGCCGCAGTATATCCCAATAAGTTTGCATATTCCAACGCTACACTTCCCGGACGTAAACGCTCCCAATCCAATACACATAAACCTTCATTCTTCCGAAAGTTTTCCGGATGCGCATCCTTTAATGGAACTGATGAAAGACGAGGAATATATTTTTGTAATAAACGCAGCTTTTCTACGATTATACTTACTGGAATGATATCCGCGTATTTCTGCAACCGTTTCCCCAGATAGTCTATTTCATCCCGTTCCGGTTCCTGTACTTTTTTTAACGGCAGTTTTGTATGCAATACCGCCAATGCAGCAAGCGCGTTTTCCAAATCTGCCCTTGTTGCTTTACCTTCACGCATTAACTGATACAAATCAATTCCTTCTTCCAACTCCGCAACATAATATATTTTTTCTCCTTCATAAATAACACCGATCGGGCGCGGCACAGTCACGTCAGCAACACCAGAAAACAATTCCTCAGCATACGATGTCCACGCATACTCCCCTTCCAACATTCCTTTTTCCTCAGTCCCCTTTACTATGACTTCTGTCTGCAGTATTTTATTTTTTAATACACCAACGACATTCCGTGACGCGCGATCAAATGGAAGCAATCCTTCATTTTCCAACGCGTCTCGCACTAAACGCAAAACGAACGCACGACTCTCTTTTTTTCCGACTGCGATTTCCAATCCTTTGGCGTACAATAATACGTATTCTCTTTTTTCCGGATATTTTTTTCGTAATGTATCCCAATAACGCAATGCATTTGGATTCCGATGCACTAACCCCTGAAATCCCGCGCCTATTAATTCATTTTCCGTGTCTGGCTCGCGCAATGGTTCTTGCAGTAATACGCGATAGAATGAACCAATATCCAAAAATTCAGCGAGTATATCGCGGCTCGTGATCGCGTTCCCTTTTTTTCCAAATAAACGGGCGGCCTTTCGATAATATACTAACGCCTGATCTTCGTTTCCTTCCTGCTGAAATAAATCCCCCAGATGTATTGTCTGCTGAATACGATCCTCTAAACGGATTTCTTTTTTTATTATTTTCTCCTGGCATTCCACTTCCTTCTTAAAAAATAATCCCCCTGCTTCTTTTGTTTTCGCGTATCTTTTTCTTAGATGAAAATACGGACGCAATATTCTTTTTTGCCTGTAATATTCCCTATTTGTCGAATGCATTAACGCACTTGCGGCCGCTACTCCAGTCGCTGTAACACCCATTGTTGCCCCCGTAATTACGGGTATATTCATTTGTGCACTCATAAAGGGGAGACGCGCAAGACCCGCAGCCACCCCTACTGCAAACGGATGTTCAAGCGCTTGATCTATTATCCTTACGATCCCTTTTTTTTCTTCAGTATGATCGTACGTTATTTTTGTTATAGACCTTCCAAGACGCGTCCCTATATCAGCAACAAACCCCGCGAGGCCCATCATCGCACCCAGGAGAATAATATTTTCCCATTTTGGATTCCACCGATACTGTTCATCAAAAATTGGCGTTAGCTGATATGCCCCTACAAGAGCGGCAGCAACCAACGCATTGCGACGTGGATGATCAACTATACTATGTTGTTTTTCTTTCTCTTCCTGCGTACTCAATCCAAAATATATTCCAGAAGAAGCAAGTATTCCTAAGTACGTCCACGGCTGTTCAGAAAACAGTAATGAACCCATCATCCCTAGAGCCATTGACCCTAACGGATTCTTCTTAAAAACCTCCCTCCCTAAAGACCTATACTGTTCCCTCATCCCCTGATGCACGTCATTCCCTTCTAACGTCATTGCCTTTTATTCCCTATTTTCTTTATAAAAAACTACCTTTTCGGTTATATACGGAACCTTTAAATATCCAGGCTGGGACACCAGAATCAATATGGCACTGAAGCTATATCAATACTCTTATTGCCAATTTTGCAAAAGCGTCCGTAACAAACTGGACGAGCTTAACATTAAATATAACAAAGTTGAAGTTGACCGCGATAAAAAGCCAGACATTGTTGCAACAAACAAAGGAACGATCCCCCTTATCATTGATGACAAACGCATTATCGGCGGATCAACGAATATCATTAAATACTTAACACGCAAATACGGCAGAAGCAGAAAACTTTAATCTTTATCTTAAATACTGGCTGCTGGGCATATTTCTTTTATTCAATAATTACATACCATGCATTTAAAATCAACGTGGTTGGTGAGAATGATATTAATCAGATAAAAAATAATTAGTTAATACTTTCATCTCCCCATTAGGCAGATTCTTAATGTACGAAGATACAAGAGAAAAAGAAGGCAAAATAAGAGGGAAGTGGAAATTAACCAAGGTGAAATATATGACAAACACAAACATTACCCCAATTAGAATGGACTTGTACTTGGATTATGCGGATATAGCAATTGATGCAATTGCACCATTTGTTATTTCTATAAAAAGTAAAGAAGTACATAATTCTTTCAAAGAATATTTTGAACGATTATGGAAACAAGCTAAAAATTAATTTCGTCACGTTGAACAAAAAAACGAAATTAGCCCATGAAGTCAAGACCGCCCTAGCAATCCCTCCCCAACAGGAAGACGCCGGTTTGAACCCACATCATCCTAAAAGGTGGACGCCGCGACCCGAACTTTTTTATAGTCCTCTTACTCTCTATCCCCTCAATTTCAGCTTCTCACCGAACGGCTGCGCAAGAACTTAGCAAGCTATATTCTTGGAAGAAATCCCGGCATTACCCTTGTCGGACCAGCAACGATCGTGAAGGAAATTAAAAAAGACTAAACAAAATTGGATTACTGACGCTCGAACGGAAAAAGAAATAAAGATATTGCATAAAAGTATAGCGCTGAATAAGTATAGAACTGCTGAAAGAAAAAAGAAATCAGTTATAATAACTAACGCCTGTTTTAAACCGATGCTGACGAAAGTTTTCTACATCTTCGACAACATAGTTCATTAACCTCTGCATGACACTCGGCGGATTATACCGTGTATCAGCCAGCGCCGCGCCCAATCGCTTGTATTCCACAGACACCTTATTATGCGGTTTATACAAGGTAATCGGCTTGATCTTTGACAGCGCCTCGAGCACCTTCTGATCCTCACGGACAACCGCCACAACAGGGACATGCGCCGTATTTTCAATATCTTTCACTGACAGTTCATAATGTTTTCCACGGACTTTGTTTAAGATTAACCCTAAAATCGGCGTCCCTTTCTCTTTCGCCAGTTTCACCGCGCGCAACGTCGTACTTAAGGTCGTAAAATCCGGACTGGTCACCACAAACAATTTATCGGCAGTGAGCATAGTCGCCAATAGCTCCTCATTCAATGTCGGGGAAGAATCGAGAATAATAAAATCATAATACTTCCGTAAAACACTCACTTTATTTTTTAATTTCAGCGGACTTGTCTTCTCATACACCAACGAGGCAGGAATCACGTCAAACCCAAACTGATGCTTGTAAATCGCGTCATGCACCAGAATCTTATCATTTAACACATGATGAATCGTCGCGCCTGTATTCACCAGCCCCAGATGCAGCCCCACATTCGGAGAGGAAAAGTTCGCATCAATCACCAAAACTTTTTTCTGCGCGTCATTCGCCAATGTTGTCGCTAAATTAATAACGGTCGTTGTTTTACCAACGCCGCCTTTAATCGAAATAATCCCGAGAATCGTTCCATCTTTTTTCACGCCTGATACACCTCTTTCATTTGTTTGATTATTATTTTCTGATCGCGCACACCCATAAGGGTAACCAGTTTCTTCTTAGCTGGTGTGTCATATTTAAGCGTTGTGCTTTTTTGCAGTCCTTCCAGCAGATTTTCCTCTTTTTTCGGCAGATGAATCTTCGACAAGCGGTACAGGTCCATCCCCAAGAAATTCGGAACAAACCCTGTCTTCTGCGGATGCCCTGGCTCCTGATTCGGTCCTTTTGGCACGTCTTTCTCAATCCTCATCTTCGGAGGAGTAACAGTCGCATGCGCTTCCTGCTTCTGTATCTTTTCTTCGCTCATCCACCACTGCAATGTTTCCAATGTCGCCTGCCGGGAAGTACATGCCCCCAACGCCGCAGCTAAATCATGCCGTCCATACATATCCTTCACCCAGGCACTAAAATCATTTTTCGCGGGCGTGACATGATGCTGAAAAACACGTTCCTCCGCGACCTGAAGATGCGCATGCAATTCATGAACATTCTGCGCGTTTTTTCCATTCGCCAGGACAAACGCATGCTGCACTGCAACATTTTCATGCAATTTCATAATCCCTCTTTATTTACCCATATTTTTTCCATAAAACATCTGCCGCAACGCCCGTTCTAATTTTTTATTGACATGCCGCTGCAACGCCAATTCCAGCGCCGCAGGGGACTGCGCTTTTTTCAGTTCTGCGGCAAGTTCCGGTTCTTTGAAAACATCGTTCACCCAGGCACTAAAATCATGTTTCGCTGCATTCACATGATGCTGTAAAACCGCATGATCCATCTTTGGCAATACCTGCACTAATTCTTTCAGATCCCCTATCTTCCTGCCATCCACCACATGAAAATGATATTCTTCCGGCACATGCCCGTACACGTTCTTTTTTAAGACCAGATCCCATTCTGCATGAATCTGCTTCAGCTCTTTCCGTTTTACCGGCTGCGCCTGCACCACTCTTTTTTTTGCCATAATACCTTCACCTCTTCTGTAATGCCACGACATGCGCGCCTATCTGCTGCTCCATATCCTGAAGGGCATTCATGAATGCCATATACGCCTCATACGGACTATCGTACGGGTTGAAGTACGCGTGCACATCACCATCCGCAAACCACTTTGTACACATATAATACAAGTGATCGCTTGTCTGCAATCTGCGCCATGCTTCTTTCAATGATTTCTCGTTGAGTCGCTTTATAACCGTTTCTATTGCGTACACCCGCTTCAAACATTCCTGCTGCATTCCATTCCCTGTCCATGCCGTCATGTCCCGCGTCATATCAGCCCACGACATCGGGTATGGCACATCCAACACACCCCGCGCCTGATATGTTCCCGCGAGTTCGCCCGGTGTCTGAAAGACGGTGTCCGGATGTTTTAATAATTCTGCCGGTAACGCGCGCAAAAAATCGAAGATCCCTGTATCGGCCCATTGATGTTCCCCAAATGTTTCATAATCCATAAATAAATTGATACACTGCGCGTTGCCGTGAAACTGATGAACCCACTGACTGAACTTATTCACTGTTAACGGCCACTCTTCCCACTGCTTATTTGAGAAACGGAATGCAATATCATCACTCAGTTTATAATTCTTCAATAACAATTTCATTTCCGGCATATCTTTCGCGTGATACACAAAATTTGGCGAACGTCCCTGCAGATAATAATCCCACCCTTCCGCAAGCATGGTCTTAAATCCCAGCGCATACACCTGTTTCGCAATCTCATTACTATAAATTAATTCTGTATTCCGAAAGACCATTGGTGTCTGCTGAAAAAGGGACTGGATTTTTTCCGTGTGCAACGCGACCTGTTCCCTGAACTCCTCCGGGGAATATAAGGACGCAAGCGAGTGATAATACGTTTCTGCCAGGACTTCCACCTGCCCTGTGTCTGTCAATTCCTGAAACGATTGAAGCACTTCAGGCGCGTACTGTTCACACTGTTCCAAAAAAACCCCTGAAAACGAAAACGCCATCTTCACATCCGAACGTTCCTGCAGGATGTCCTTCATGACCTTGTTCGCGGGCAGATAACATTTCGCCGCAACCTTCTGCAGAATCATTTTATTATTTAATTTCTGATGCACGGGTTCGTCAAAATAATCCTGCGCTTTCCCTATATCAAAAATCGTCATCTTCTTTATCCGGAAGGGCTGGTGCACCTGAAAATACGGACACACACTAAACATCATGGATCACCCGCTCGTAAATATCCATCACCTGCTGCGCAGGTTTATCCAAGGTGAATTGTTCCACTTCTTTTGTCCCGTTTTCTTTTAATTCCTGGCGCAGGACCGGATGACGAACGACGTTCACAATTTTATTCGCCAGCTCATCTGTATCCCAAAAATCCACTTTCAAACAATGTTCGACTATTTCCGCAACACCTGACTGTTTTGACACGATAACCGGCGTGCCATTTTTCAACGCTTCCAGCGCGACCAGGCCAAATGGTTCTGATACCGACGGCATGACAAACACATCAGCCCATTTCAGCGCATTAAACACAGCCTGCTTCTCAAACCATCCATTAAACGATACTTTATCACTTATGCCCAAATCAATCGACTGCTGAATAATCTGCGGCAATAAATCCCCATCGCCGACAACAATAAATTTTGTTTTTGGCTCATACGCAAGCACCTTTTTCGCCGCTTCCATAAAATAATCCGGCCCTTTCTGCACGGTTATTCTGCCGACAAATAAGACAAGATGATCGTCTGTTTTTTTTACCGGCGCTCTTGCTGCATACGCAGGATCGTCCTGATCAATGCCCCAATGCACCACTCTTATTTTTTCTTTCGGAACATAATATTTCTGGATGAGATGTTCTTTCACGAGATTACTAATCGCAACAATAACATCTGCCTGTTCAAATCCCACTTTTTCAATCGCGTATTCATAGCCGCTGGGATTCAACCCTGAACGGTCAAACACGGTATTATGAATATGCATCACCAATGGTTTTCCGCTTTCCTGTTTCGCGATAATCCCCGCAGGATACGTCATCCAGTCATGACAGTGAATCACATCATGCGCTTCTTTTTTCGCGAGTAATCCTGCCGCACGCGAGAACCGCGCGACTTCTTCATAGAGATTTTCCCCATAGAGCTTTACACCTGTTCCTTTACCCCGCTGGTACTGTCCGCTGTTCATATACGGGCGCAATAACGACCGGATCGAACGCAGACTGACATGCTGGTATTCTCCCTGTGCTGAACGCAGATGCACCCATGCATTATCGTCTTCATTATCCACCGCAAACGGCACAACAAACGTCACGTCCGCGCCATTCCTTGCGAGCCCTTTCGTGAGCGCGTAACAGGCAGTCCCTAAACCTCCCGACGTCTGCGGGGGAAACTCCCAACCAAACATGAGCACTTTCATTTGACGAATTTACAGAACTCCCGCGCTTTCAGTTCTTCTGCATACGCCAACCCCTGCTGGGTCAATTCAAAAATGCGTACATATTCAGAACTGAAAATTTCCGCAACACATCGTTTTCCAATGAGGAATGTCAAATGTTTTTCCACCGTGCGCCAGTTAATATCCGCGTTTGTCGCTAATTGATTAATCGTCATACGCCCTGTACTTAAGGTCAGAATAACTTTTTCCCTGATTTCAACGAATGTTCTTTTCTGTTCGCGCAGGAACGGCTGTAAATTATAGGGAACAAACGTCGCTTTCTTGATAAGTTCCATTTCCTGAAAAATAAGCGAATACCCGATAATTACATTATCCTCAATGACAGGACGCGCATGCACGAGAAGATCCAACGGATTTCCTAATTTATGCCGTTTCTGTGTCTTAAATGAAAACTGATTACCATTCCGCGCTTTTTCCAGCGCAAACTCCCATTCATTCAGGGCATCCTTGATTAAAAACGGCAAGAGTTTCCCATACACTTCTTCACGTGTATATCCAAACAGGAGTTCCGCCCCTTTATTCCAGAAGAGCACATGACCCTGAATATTCAAAAAAACAATCGCATCCCGCGTATTTTCTAAAAAATATGTACTGACCTGTTCATGCACGCACTATCCCCCCTTTACGCTCAAATATGATCCAGAATATCGTCATCATCCCCCTCTTTTTCCCTCCTTCGATTTTATATCCCGGGCTATATAAACATTTCTTTTTAAACCGAAGTTCTGCCTAAAATAAGGGGAATATACGGGCTAAAACCGGCATACGTTATTATGTAGTAACTATATAGTTAATACAAAAAGATAGCTTTATAAAGGTATGACCTTTTCCTACTGCGTATTCCCATGAAGAAAAAGATCAGTATCAGCATCGAATCAGACCTCCTTTGTCAGTCCCATAAGCATATTGAAAATGGGACCTTCCGCAATACCAGCCATCTTATCGAATATGCCCTGATGACCTTACTGAAAACGAGGAAAAAATGATGACACAATCTACTCAAATCATCGAACACCTGCAGCATCCGACCGGACTCTTTTCCGCAGCAGCAAAAACCGTTACCACAGGGTATAACAAGGCATGGATCCGCGACAATATTTATACAGCCATGGGCTTAGAAACAAACGCGCCAGACAAAGCACGTAAAACATATCACGCGCTTCTCGATATTTTTAAAAAACATGCGTACAAAATTGACTATGCTATCAAAATAAAACCCCAACACAATTACCAGTACATTCACGCGCGCTATCATCCAGAAACATTCGACGAATACGGGGAACCCTGGGGCAACAAACAGCATGACGCCATCGGATTATTTCTTTTCAAAGTTGGCGATCTTATAGAAAGAGGATGGACTCTTCTCCGTGATGAAACTGATCAAGAAATTATAAAAAAACTTATTGCGTACCTTGGATCTATCGAATACTGGCATGACCCAGATAACGGCATGTGGGAAGAAACAGAAGAACTTCACGCAAGCTCGGTCGGCGCGTGCGTCGCAGGATTGAAAAAAATACAGTCTTACTTTCCCGTTCCAGAAGAACTTATTCAGAAAGGAGAAGAAACTCTACAACAGTTATTACCCCGGGAATCTGCAACAAAAGACGTTGATCTTGCACTGCTTTCGTTAATCTGGCCATTACATATCATTAACGAAGAACAGACAGAACAGATTCTTTCTAACATAGAAGAAAAACTTGTACGCGAAAAAGGGGTCATACGTTATATTCGTGACCAGTACTATATGCACGAAGGAAACGAAGCAGAATGGTGTTTTGGTTTTCCCTGGCTGGCAATTATTTATAAACAACGCAATAACATCCAAAAATATAAAGAATATATGCAAAAAACAATTTCTATCATGAATGACAAAGGAGAAGTACCTGAACTCTATTACGCAGATACAGATACTCATAATGAGAACAGTCCGCTTGGATGGGCGCAATCCCTTTACATCCAGGCACTGGGGTAACGATGATTGATTTCAGAAAATTGTTTGAGAGAAAACCAAAATTTGAAGCGACACTTGAAGGGCGCATTGAATCAGGTATTACTCTCGATTATACTGAAGAAAAGTGGGGGATTCATCGTATTGTGCTTGATGGTATTCAAAATCATCGTCCTGCTGATGCTGAAGGTACACGTGTTGATGTTGAATTTATGGTTGATGATCGGTGGATTTCTTATTATAAACGCGAAAAAGGAGATCATATACAAGCAATTCGTTTTACTGATGATGGGAAAAATGGATATTCATCAAAACTGTTAGGTGTTCTGTATAGTAAAAAAAGGAATAATCCTGCTGCCGCTGGACACTTCGGCGAAGGCATTAAAATGATTTCTGCAGCTGCGATTCGTGAGGGCATTGATCTTGAGTTACGGTCACGTGACTGGAGTGCACGTCCGACAACAGTTGATATCGATATTGATAATACACCAATCAAAAAACTCGCATTTGATGTGAGCGCCAGTCCCCTAATAAAAGGATCACAAACAATATTTTGGAATCCACCGGAAAAACTCCTTGAATCTGTTCTTGATCTTGAGAGGACATTCATTCCTATGCGTAAGAATCATAAACCGATTTATCAATGCGAAAGAAGTGCGATTCATGATGAAGCAGGGGATATTTTTGTCAAGGATTTATTTGTGACAAACACCTTTAAAGATCGTTTGCTTTTTACGTATGAGCTTGATCTTATTCCAAACCGTGATCGCGATAATTTGCACGAAAATCAGCTAGTAGGTGAATTACAAAAAATCTGGGGATCAGTACGGGTAACTAAACCAATCAAGCGCCTGCTCGCGAGAGAACAAGATGATGTAAACGGTTTTGCTGCAAGCCATGAACTTTATGCATTACTAAACACAGATAATCTTGATCAAACAACATGGCAGACAGCATTCCAGGAAAGATATGGGCCGAAAGCAGTGATGCAGACGCAGAAAAATCTTGGGCTCCTCGCGGAGCGTTTAGGATACAAACCTGTTGTTATTCAGAATGGAAGATTTATGAAACTGCTGGAAAAGCTTGGCATTCAAAAAGATATTTCCATTCTTGATAAAGGAGATGATCTTTTATATTGTGACGAAACATTTGACCCTTCAGAGATAAGAAAAGATGTTAAAATCGGACCATCAGTTTTAGACTACCGCACAGAACGATGGGGACCGCTGCGTATTGTTCTTGATAGTATCGCGAATCACATGCCTGAAGATTCTGGGGGAACTGAAGTGGCGATCGACTACCTTGTCGAAGAAACAAATGAGAAAAATCAAAAATCAAGGGTATGGGGAAAAAAATTATTTTATGGCGCTACACCGAAAGCAGTACGAATTAGTGATAATGGCCGCGGCTATTCTCTTGAGCATCTCTTATTTATGGGTTCTACGAAAGACGAAAGAGCAGTAGGCCAGTTTGGTGAAGGAATAAAACTTCTTGCCGCAGCGTGCGTGCGCGAGAAAGTTCCTATTAAATTCAGATCCCGTGATTGGTTTGCGATGCCGATTGCACAGCCCGTCTCTCTTGATGATAAAGTTACCGAACGTTTAGGATATAAGACTATTGAAGGTGCTGCACCAATGCAAGGATCAAGTACGACACTCTATGACCCAACATCAACCATGAGAGATATTTTTGATAATATAGGATATTATGTTCTCGATTTTAATAAAAATTTGAGGGTATTACACGAAACTTCTCAAGGAAGATTAATTGCGCCAGAAAAAAATCCTACACTCTATGTAAAACGATTCTTTGTAGCGACAAATGATAAGATGATCTTTAGTTATGATCTTCCTACCCGGGATATCGCTCCCGATCGTCATGCGGTTGATCAAGAATCTTTGCAAAAAAGGATCAAAACTATTCTTGAGACATGTCCGAATATTGATGTTCCAATTGCAATTCTGAAAAAAGCACGTGATGAGAAGAAAGAATACGCAGAATTTATAGAACTTGATTTTCATGATCGAGAAGTAAAAGAGGCATGGGCGAATGCATTTAAAATTGTTTTTGGAGAAAACGCGGTTCTTGATGGTCAGAATCCCGCGTGCAATTATGATGCAGAACATCGGGGAAAAAGGATTGTTTATCTTCCCCCTGCTTTGCGAAGAAACCTACAGAAAGCACGCGTAATAGATACACAGTGGCTTGCTTTTTTCGGGTTTCAAGTAATAGAAGAGGAAGAGATTGTTTTAACAGCAAGAGAACAGCGAACGATGGACTTATTCGCAAAAGTGGATGGAGTTCTTGGAATAAGAGAACCGTCTGCGATTAAAATTTATGGAAAGGTGCGGGATTATGAGGGAAAAGAAGAAGAGATCAAAGGATTTTACACACAGCATAATAAGACAATTCATCTGAAACGTTCAGTGTTATCAGACCCTCCTGATGCAGTCAGAGTGTATACACATGAACGCGGCCATAATATCACTGGCGCACCTGATCCTGCTGATCAGTTTCGTCATTTTTTTGAAGGACATCTTCTTCCGTTTGTTTTAGCTACGCTTGACACTCCGAATACACAATCTCCCTATGATCCATTACCATTCGATTACGAACGTGGGATCAAAGAACAGGAAAGACTTGCTGCATTGTACAGAGAAAAAACTGCTGCGGCAGAAACAATAGCAGAAACAATAGAAAAAGATTTTGATGCGAGATATGGGAAAAAAATAAATGATTTACGTGATGAAAATGTGAGACTAAAGAATGAGCTTTCCACTGCACAAAGAAAGCCATGGTATGCTCGTCTTTTTGGTCGTAAATAAAAACACCGCCAATGAAAAACTACACACTCTCTCCAGAAAAAATACTTGTCCTAGAAGGGATTGATATAAACTTACCGGAATGCAATTATAAACCAATGAAAAACTACACACTCTCTCCAAAAGGGATTGATATAAATAATGATACTGCTCTTGCTATTTATTACAGCTTGTACGCGCGCGGTTTCGCAGACGCAGTTCCGCCCGTGATTGTTATTAAAAATAATAATGAACTACGCGCTGCCAGAACAAGAACATGTGCAAGCAGGATAGAGGATATGAAAAATCCTAACCGTGCTTATTATCTTCCTCGTGATGGAATTCTGTATCCTGGAGAAAACGGAGTATTAGGAATTCGTGAAGGATATGCACAATTTGAGCAGCGTGTGAAGGAAAGCCCGTACTATCTTCTTGACGGGAACCACAGAACGACTGCCGCAACACTCTGTCATGCTCCTATCCCTGTACTGGAGCTGGAAAGGGACAATGACGTCAGCAGGGTTCAATCAATGATTGCACAGGGAGAGATAAACGATTTTGGCGTACCTCTCCCTTCAGTACGGGCATTAGCAGAAAAATTTGAAAACCACATTCTTGGCACACATGATGAATTTTGTACACATATTGAGAGATTAATGACTGTTGAAGAAAGAGTTAGATCTTTAGTAGATAATGAAGAAATTCCTGGATACATGTGTCAACGGTATAGGCGAGGAAAATAAATAACGATGACAACAACATTGCATGATGTCGTACGCGGACGCGAACATATGCTCTTTCCAGAATTCCGCGAAACCCTTGCTCTTGGTGAAGGGAGAGGAATACAATATGCGCCCAGCTATCATGTCCAGACTGAATTACTAAACGAAGAACTCATTCACGCATTACGCAATGAAGGGAAGACACTCCTCAGCGTCGGCGCAGGATTAGGATACTTAGAACGCTTTCTTGCAACTACATTTCGTATTGATAAAGGGCGTATTATGGTTACGGATAAAGTGCCGTTTCTTCCCAGAGGATTCCCCCAATATTATTTTGACATGACAAAACCATGGCCTCCATTTAGAAAGCAGTTTGATTACATTCTTTTTCCAGAATCACTCTATCTTGAAGATAGTGAGAGTCCTACTCCAGACCATGACGATGTACAAAAGAACCTGATCACACTTCTCGAACGTGCGCTTCCGTTTGCAGCAGAAGAAGGACAAATACGCATGACCGGTACATATCTCTTTTATCTTCAGGATACTGAAAAAGTTACAGAACACCTGAAACCAAAATACCCGCATATAAGTCTTTCTTCATTAGGAAGACTGCTTACTGTTGATAAATATAAGAAAAAATAAATGGAACTATTCTTTTCGTTAATGCAGATCTTGGGAAATATTTTGTGAACTACGCAGCCCTAAAGAGCCTGAGCGTCACGCGAATTGCACTGTTGACATTATTTTTTATTTTTCATCAAGAATACTATAACGAATGACACAATTTTTAGACGTAAACGAGTGACGCGTTCTTGGCCTAACCGCATATAAACTGCACAAACGAAAATTATATATACTGTCTTTCCTGGAAAAAGACTATGAAAAAAGAGTGGATGCACGGCTTTGTTCTTGGTATCGCACTTGCGCTCCTTATTTTTGTCTTTGGATTTTATCTCGGGAACGCACTGACCGGCAATGCGTTTACTGATTATCTCAAAAGCAAGAGACCGCTCAGCGCGCTGCACCAGCCCAACCAGCAGGTAAGCATGGACTGTTATACCCCTGAAACCCCCCCTCCTTCCCAGCAAAAAAAATGCGTAAGCGCTGCAGACTGCACTCCAGAAGAATCCTGCGTGAATAATCAGTGCACTGCAAAACTCGGAAATCCCCTCAAATGTTACATCAAATCAGACAAGCAAACGAGAGGCAGTTCTGTTATGGTCAATATCAAACAACAAGCTTCTGTTGGCGACCCTGTCCCTAATTAATTATTCCCTTTACTCCGCGCATCTTCCCGCAGTTCCCTGACTTTATTTTCAAAATCTCTTAATTGCAGTCCTTTTTCTTCAACAAAAGCGAGCGCCTGTGTATATGCATCGATTGCCCGGTCATATTTTTTTTGTCTCTCCCAAACTTCCCCTTTCGTCGCAATGCTATACGCGAGGATATGCCATACGGAAAACTGGCGTGCATACTGAATTGCCTGATCAAGTGTCTGCATTGCAGCGTCGAATAATCCCATATACAAATACGATTCTGCTTTGGATTTATATAAGCCGGGAATAATAGACCCCATCTCCTGTTCATTTCCTTTTTCTTCTTCCTTGATTATTGTTTCTGCTTCGAGCAAAAGATCAAGCCCTTCCTGCGGCCGATGCAGTTGATTCGTAAGAATATACGCATGATTAAGAACGTCAGTACCATACTCAAGAACATCCCCTTTCGCGCGCGCTTCCTGTTCTGCAGCACAAAGCAATGCGAGACCTTCCTCATAACGCCCTAACGAACATAATGCACGCCCCTGTGTTTTTATCGCTTTATAACTGTCCTGTTCCCCCTTATAAAGCGCGACTGCTTTACCGCTCAGCTCATATATTTTTTCATACTCATCATGATTTGTTGCGTTGGCGTGAAGAAAATGAATCTGTTTCAGTAAAAGTTTTCTGTACAACCCCCTTTCCTGATCGTCAGTACAGTGTGCTGCCGCTTCCACTGCTTTTTCCAGCATACCCGTGTCAATCCTTACGGTTTCCGTTCCTGTAATATACGCACATGCGTTCGCAACAAACCGCTTCCGCACCGCGTCATCGTTCCCATCAAGCGCATGCGCCCAGTAATACGCACGAAGATAAGGAGCATCAATCCTTCTCTCCGCGACATCCGCGATCTGCCTGTACCTCAGCACTTTTTCTGTTTCCGGCATCAGATGCGCCACCGCACTCCGCACCAGCGCGTTCGCGACATCTTGATTTCCATCCAAAAACCCCTTTTCCTGCAAGCCCCTTATTTTATCTTCCGTATGCCCCTCCAATCCAATAAACGCGCTGTACGCGGGAATGAACGGTTCTGTCCTGTGCAATAACGCAAGTGTTTTCAGCGCCTCCTTTGCCTCATGATCAAGACCATTTACATTCACCAGAATTGCCTCCTCCACTTTTTCCGGAATTCTTGCTTCAAGCATCAGACGACCATCCCTGTCTCTTTTTGCCGTTTTCACCATCTCCGCAATAAAGAGCGGATTACCCTCAGCCTGCGCCACCAACCGTTCGAGACTACGCTGATGAAACACTGCTGTCCCGTGCGTTTTTTCCGCTGTTACCCGCGCATAGGCACACGCATCCTCCTCTGAAAGAGGCGGAACTTCATACAGCGCCGCTCCTTCCATACGCCCTGTTCTGTCCTGCACTGTTGACGCGACAAGAAACGTTCCCTGCTCCACAAATTTTTTTCTGAGCCGCCCAAGATGCCGGACACTCTGCTCATCCGCGTGTTCGAGTTTTGTAATAATATACAGAGCCGGTCCTTCTGTAAGAACCGCTTCCATTATCGGCAGGAGTGCTTCAAATGTTTTTACCTGACACCGCTGATACAGTTCCTCGTCTGTTTTCACACGCATTTTTTGCTTTGCGAGCTCAATCAGAAGATGATAAGGATGATGGGAAAAAATAGGAGAACAGGCGACAGTAACGGTCTGTTCTTCATGCAGTTTTATCCTGCTTATCAGCGTATCTTTCCCGCTGCCTATTTTCCCATACATTTCAATCACTGCGCCGGCGCCTTTTTTCCCGTAGTTGCGCGCAATCTCCGCACGCATTCTCTGCAGAAGCGCATGATGAAGAACATACGCGCTGTTTTCTGTACGATGATGGCTTTCTTCCAGCGCAAAAACAGATATTGCCTCTCTTTTCCCACGCACCCTTTCGCTGATTTTCTTTCCTGCAACACTATCCCGCAACCGTTCTTCGATTGTTCCTGAAAAATACACACGGCCGTCACTCATCCCCCTCAGACGTGCGGCCACATTCACCGCGTCGCCCATCAGCGTGTAACGCCCGCAGACCAGCCCCGCGAACACATCACCGCTATGCAATCCCTTCGCCGGAGACCTCCACGCAAGATGCTCTGCTTTCCATGCGCGCCGCATTGCCTCTTCTGCCGCAAGCATTGCTTCCAAGGATACCCGTTCACATTCTTCCACCGCGTACGGCGCGCCTATCGCGATGAGCGTATTCACTGCCTTGAACTTGTCAATAAATCCTGTTCTGGATACCTCAATCGACTGCCGCAGCGCGTCAAATGTACGGTGCAATGCAGCAGTAATCCGTTCTGATTCAACATCAGGAACAGGGATATCAAAAAAAAGTATTCCCGGACGCAGAATTTCGTTTGATATTGTTGTCCGCGCAAACACAGGAAGAAAAGAGAGACTGTACTTATCTGGCTGTATACGGTATTCTTCTGGAACTGTTTCCTCGACTGCCGCAAGATCAACCCAATAAAACCCTTCCCTTACCCGCGTTTTTCCCTCAACCGGAAAATTTGTCACCAGATTTGCTTTCGCTTTTTTTTCCACATGATACGCTTCCTGAATTCCCTGACCCGCGCTAAAATAGACCCGCCTTTCATCATCACCAAGGACCGCCTCGTACAAGAGCCCGTAACTTATCCCGACATCAAGACTCAGACTTAACTTATTCTCCGCCGTATTCACCAAGGCCAACGCGCGTTTTCCAAACGTAAGAGCGTCCTCCCTCTTTTCAAAACCCGCCAGAACCGCGTCCCCTTCAACAGCGATAATATTGCCCCGATAACGCACCGCTTCCTGACATACTGGTTTAACAACTGCATCAATAGCGTGGGCGATCCTGTCTGCTGCGCCTTCCCCCCCTTGTTTTAACGATTCTGTCAACGCAGTAAAACCACTCACGTCCGCAAAGGCAATATACGCTGGCGATCTTCTCCCCTTTTCCCGCAAAAGGTCTTTGTGCGCAAGGATATTCCGGGGAATACTCAGTACTGACTGTTCCATGCGTATAAGGGATGGAGAAAGATTTATAGCGTTATTTATCCGCTTACTTCCCCTATCATCTCATTTGTTTATTCCCTGCAGAAAACCAATCCTACTTTTTCAGCCGCGTTGTATAGCCTGGATTTGTTTTTGGCCTGTATTTATTCGGATATTCCATATCAGTCTTGACATTATATTCCACACGGGAAAAGAAGCGGGTGATCTGGTACGGGTCTGCAATATGCTCAAGCAGGTATGTGCTCGCGGCGCCCGTGTGAATTTCAAGTGTTCCTGACTCTTTCCCAAGAATTTTATCGAAAAACCCGACATCCACACTGACATTCCTGATCTGGTCATAGTCAACAAAATCAAAATCACGCCCGATAACGCCTTTCTGGATCAGCACGCGTTTGTTTGTGATCGCGTACGCAATATGTTTATATGAGAAATAACGGTAGAGCGGCACCCCAACAACAATACCCAGTCCAACCCACACATGGGGAAAAAGAAGCAGGAGATACTGCTTTGTTACAATCGCCATGATAAAAAACACAAGACCCGCGAGGAAAAAAACACCCCCGAAAATCATGAGCCCGATGCTGCCAACAAAATAGGGCTGAAAGACTGGTCTTCCTTCCCAGAGAATCTTTTCTCCTTTATTCAGAATCTTATCAAACTCATACATGAATTATATTCTGCAGATCACAGTTAATAAGGTTTTCGACAAAAAAGACAATCTGCTGTTTTTAAAAAATAATAACGCTGCCCTGCAGTCTAATGACGGGTCTGTTCTTTTATAGGGGCATACGAAATATCATCCCTGCTTGTAGCCAGTATCATTTCGATATTCCGCACCGTTCTCTCAAGAACCTGTTCTCTTGTTTTCTGTTTATACATATCCCCTGTCTTCCATCCTGCAGCAAGCGTAAGTCCAAATCCGATACATGCCTGTTCATAATCCTGTAGGGCCCATTCATATACCGCAGTAACACCTGCCAGTCCGGTGAGCGCAAAAGCGATTTTGAAACGATGCCGCTCATAGAATGAAGCCATAGCAGCTATAAACCCCTTCTTCCATACCCCTATGCATATCAGGATGTATTTAACTGTTTCGAGAGGAGCTCAGTGCAAATATCCTTCATGATCTTTATCTTCTCTTAGCGCATCAAACTGCTGTTCATAACCCGCATACAATATACGACCATGGAACGCAGCATACGCTTCAGCGTCCATAATTCTCGCCTCAGCACCAGCAGAATAGCGTTCTTGCGGGAGGGAATGCTGTACGTTTTGTATATTCTCTTTTTCTCTCTGTTGCGGATCACTCCCTCTTTTCTGCAGAACCGCTGCGTGCGCATGCAGCGCATATTTTCCCAGAAGAAGACCCAATGAGAAAAAAAAGAAACTGTCGAAAGTGATGTCTTCCTGATAGCATGCCGTATACGTTCCCAGCAGCGTATAAAAGATGCTGAGACCTCCAAACGCGTTTCTTTTCTTCCGGAAATGCTGCAGTTTCGAGATATTATTCACATAGTCACTGAGTTCTTTTTTAACCATTCTGTTATCATGAAGACAAAATTATATAAATATTCTGGTTACTCTCCATTATAAAAACCACTTCAACCCAATAATCTATTTAAACTCTTTCACGCTTTTCCCTGTATGACCGACACGATCCTTTTTTATCTTGAAAGCCTGGAAAAAGACGTACATACATGGGACAGACGCTTTAAAGAAAATAAGAACGACCATATCTTCACGCATTATGTCGCCATGAGCCAGCAGATCAGGGAAAAAGTGCGTTTGTTTCTTAATCCCTCCATCAGCGAATTAACAAAACTCAAAGAACAGTACGAAGAAAAATACAAACATAAAGACTTACCCTATCATATCGACGCAGCGCTCAATATCTGCGGATTTTTAAAAACATTATGCAAAGAACTCGTTGACCTTTATGAAAACCAGGCGGCGCAGGAACAGGTTATCATCCGCTGGGACTACAATCTTGTCGCCCTCAAAAAAAGAATACCCCAACTCAAATCCCGTTTACACATCATTCACAAAATCCTTGAAAAAGAACTAGTGACAGAGAACGATAAACTTTAAAAATTTCAAAAAACACGAAGAATCACCATGATTGACGTTGTCCTCTATACTATCAGTGATTTTGAACGCTGGCTCAAAAATGTGCAGGCACAGCTGGACAGCAAACAGAGCAGCAGGTTTTTTTCCAGCCACGTCTGGCTGCGCGCGCACGTCGACGAGGTTATTACGAAAAAACTTATCCCGGCGAAAAAACAATTAATGGAGCTTAAAGAACACACTAATGACAGCCCCTTAGAAGTCAATCTCAACGCAAGCATCAAATACTGCGATGTCTTACTGCACCTGATGGGGGATATTATGCAGGCGCACAAAGACAATTACAGCCCCCATGACATCCAGCTGAAATGGCAGCAGGCGCTTCCCCCATTATACCAAAACGTCAATCACTTACGGAACAGGTTAACGATCGCGAAAAACATGCAGAAGCATCTTGACACTGAAGAAGAAGACTGGCTCCGGCCTTAATTTTTTAGTACCACAATTCATTTAAACTATCTTTTCTTGTATTTTTTTTATGCGTGTTATTCACTATACCCGTACAGCATCAAGTCAATTTCATATTCATACAGGATCATACGCAACCTGTTTCTATGTTCCCGACGCAAAGGTTATTCTCTTCGTTGAACAGCATGGTTCCTCTGGATCAACCACACGTTCTTTGACAGACCGGCAAGAAATGCTCGAAGAAGCACAAATTATAGCAGAAGGTAAAAAACCAAATAATACTGGTGTTCGCTATAGCCCTGGAACAACCTTTGATTATGATAACGAAAAACTTCAAACACTCATTACGAACGCACGCTCCAATAAAGATCTTGAAACACATATTCAAACAGGGATTGATGAACTTCTCGGCATGATCAAACCACAAAAAGAAGCACTGCTGTCGGTTGATCCGCATGCATTAGATCAAACAACCCGAAAGCGACTACAACACCTTGTTCAGCAGTATGTTCGCAACGATCATCAACGACACACCGTAGACCAACTTCTTTATCCAGAAAATGCAGCGGCACATGCTAAAGCACAACAACTCACAGATCTCGAACAATATTATCATGATTTTCTGGAAAGACGCGTTAGGTTTGGACCTGGGATTCTCGGCTATTATCTTGCTCTTGCACAACAATGTGGCTCTGATGAATATACACAACGCTTTGCTGAAATCATCATTGCTACTGCTGACAGTACAATTGAAGAACGTATCGAAGCAGCAACAATCCTTCATGCGTCTCCAGAGATTATTACTCAATTAAGAGAAGTCAAATTAGTCCAGATTATGACAACGAACTGGTCTGATGATACAGACTACCTTACTCTTGTTGAACAGCATACTGCCAGTATTCCACCAGAACGTGTACGTAAAGTCGCTCGCACAGCTTACACCGCTATGCTTAAGGATGATGACACTGCAATGATTCGCGCAGCACAACTTGCAAAAACATACCTTGATCCTGATTTATTTCATGCAGCAGCACGTCAACTCATTGTAAAAAAACAAAACAAAGAACGGTATACTAATACATGGGAACAATTTGGGAAAAAAGTTGCAGACCTCCAACTCCCTCCCTACATTGATCGTCCCTTTATGCTTTCCATTCTGAGTATGACCTATCAATACCAACCCAGTCACGGCGATGCCATGATTAAACGTTATGCTTTCAATGATGATGAACTTGCAACCCCTGTTAATATTGCCTATCAAGAATCATTTACAAACGGCAATTTTGCATCAGCCTTCGCTCTACGTCATCGTTATTCACGACTTATTACTGATCAAAATATACCACTCGAAGATCTTCAACTTTTAGCAGGCATTCAAGAACACGCATGTACACACAGTTAAAAAAATATTATCGTGTCACATTAAAACTTATCACTTTTTCTTTCAATTCTTTCGCTTTCTTCGTAAAATTTGCGGAAAAAAATGCCTAATCTATTTAAAGCTTAAAATCATTTTTCCTTAATGCACTTCTCCCTTTCTATCAATACCAATAGACTAATAATTCCCCCCACGATTCCTTCTTCCATTCTTAACCGTTTTATCGAAATAGAACTGACTAAAGGATCATCGCAATCTTCCTTTGTTATCTTTCTCGCCAAAACAAGACGCTTTTTTGTCCCTATAGAAATCAGAAAAGCATTACATTTACAGCACAACGATCAAATAAAAGTTAACTTACAACCTCTTCAAAATACCTTACGTACACCCATACTTATTAAAGACAAAAAATTTGATTTTCTCAGCAGTGTCCCAATAACTACCCTTTCAGGATATTCTGTATTAGTACTTCCAAAAAGAAATAACCTCCTCTGCTGGTATTCTTCTCAAGGTCGCCCCAATGAACTTTTAATTAAGCGATTTGCGGATCCATTAAAAATTGCACGATTTATCGGATATTATCAAGCCGAAAGCGGAAAATCAAAACTTTTTCCTAGACGCGGTAGAGAACTCAATTTTACCAATACTAAGCTGACCCTCATTCAAGACTTTCTCTCCTTATCTCAAAAATTTTTGGACATCACCCTTTGGCATGTTACCATATCTTACAATAAAAATGTTCAACCAAAATTTATAAACGACCTTATTCACACTTTTGTAGATTACGGCTTACTACAAAAGAATATTCACACACGTATAGCAACCCGAATAAAAAATTATACTATAAAGACTTATATCTCAAATAGCGTCCTTGCTGAAACTATCGCTCTCACTTCTAATAAGCTGCAAAATTATCTAGCAACACAGCAAAATTTTCCTCTTTTTATAGAATTTATGAAAGCTTATATCGCTGGCGATGGAACTTTCTTTTCAAAAAGAGACAAATATGGTTCCCTTCACTCAAGACTTATCCTTCATGAACAGTATTATGGTTCTATCCTCCTCCTTGAGAAAATTATGAAAAACCATGGCTTTTCTGGAAGAATAAGGAAACATGCAACAAAAAATCTTTACCTCTTCATTACTATTATTAATTGGGATTTTCTATTTCTCCTCCTTCAATATGACTTGCTTGCCCTCACGCCCAATCATAAAGAAAAACTAATTAATGCATTACTCACCCACAAAAATTATCATTCACTCAAATATATTCTTGATCTTCCAAGCCGCTTTAGTTATACTGAATTAAAATTAAACTGCTCCCGAAAAGGTTGGCTAAACAAACGAATAAGAGAAGGACTTATTGCTCAGACCCAGGATCAAACTTATATCCTTACCCTGAAAGGCATACGTACTAAAGAACTTTTGAATAAATTACCTTGTTAAAGTAATAGACTCCATCTCTTCTTTCATTTTTCTTACTTTAGTCTGCTCAAAATGTTTCCTTGCCGGCTCTAAAATTTTTATTAAAGCTTCAGCTACTGCATTCTTTAAATCCATTGGGTGTAATCTCTTCTCAACAAAATCCTTCTCTAATTCTAAAGAAGTATAGTAATCTATATCCCCGCCAAACTTTTCAGGTCTTTTCACTTCAAGCTTCCCTTTCTCTCTCGTAAAAATCAGATGCTTCGCCCATTCAGTTAAAGGATTATAATCTACATTTCCAACCTCACAGAAAGCCCCTAAAATCTTCTTCTTAATCTCTTCAGGACTATCATGGATAAACACGGCCGAATTAGGGATAGACTTTGACATTTTCACTTCAGATAAAACTTCTTTTAGGTTTTCTTTTGTGACTACCCCTGCTGGTTTTTGCAAGCCTAAAATTAAAGGATGATGAATCGCAATCGGTGAATAAATATTATTCTTTTTATCTCTTAAAGGTCTTATCTTCAACTTCATAGCCACTTCTTTTGCAACGACATGAGCTTTTCTTTGATCCATGCCTGCATGAGCAATATTCACTCCCTGAATGAAAATATCGGCCACTTGCATCGCGGGATAAAGCAACTTCGCGAAATCTACTGACTCTCCCTCTTTCCTCCCCATAATTGTTATAGACCGCATTGCTCGTGCTAGAGAGATATTCTTAGCCACATCAACAACAGTCTGCCAATACGTATCATTATTATGATATAACTCCGTTCCTAAAACATACTTTATCTTTTCTGGATCTCCGCCTACACATTTCATTGAAGCCTTCATTCCTTCTTTGAAGTAGCCTACAGCAATTTTCTTAATAAGTTCTGGATCTCCTCCCAGTTTATCATTAATCCAAGTATGCCAATCTGCTAAAAAAACGGTACAATCCATACCTGATTCTAAAAAATCTTTTACTTTACCCATAGACATTAATCCAGTCCCAAGATGAATTTTTCCAGAAATTTCAAACCCAATATAATGTTTTAACTTCTCCCCATTCTCTAACAGTTTTTGTAACTCCCCTCTAACTAGGACTTCTTCAGTATTTCTAGTAATAAGTTCCAGTTTCTCTTCTGTATTCATCAATATCCCAGAATAAAGACGCTATATAAATTTTCGTATTTAAAAGAAAACTTATACTATCTCATCAGCAAGCAGTTCCACCATTTCTCTTGAATTCAACACAGTGACCACTTTTTGCTCTTTTAACAGACGATCATTTGACCATAACGGGATTTTTAACTGCAAGGCTAGTGCTAAAAAATCAGCATCATTCAGCAATCCCAGTGCCTGTTCTTCCGAGAGACTTTTGCCCAATTTTTTTACTTCATGAAAAAAAGAAACATACTCCTCAAGAGCTATAAAACGAACAAGCCCTTCCAATTCCCTTTTTATTATATTAAACTCCTGATTCGTTATCTTTGCTTTTTCACAGATTTCTTTTTTGTACTTTTCTATTTCATACAATGCATATGCTGGAGCAGTAAGTTTGACCTTTTCTCTTGCCAAGAATTCTTTTAATAATGCATTTTTCCAGAAATATGTAAATAAGACATTACTATCCACCACGCAGAGCATTTATATCAGCCCTTTTGTTTTTAGTACTGCCGCCCTATCCTTACGCGCTTTTTTCTGCAGATCAACTGCCCAGTCCTGTGTATGCGCCCCTTGTTTCAATTTTTCCAGCATTTGCTCTTTCCAGGTTAATTCCGCTGCTTTTTCTATTATTTTCTTACGAATAAACCCAGACCAGTTTATCTCAGCAAAGTGCGCCATTTTTTTCTTTATCTCATCCGGAACAGAGAGTGTAATGCTTACCATGTTATAAAACATAAATACGTTTTTATATTTAAAGCTTATGTTTTCCTTCTTTTTCCAGTGATGCGAATACGTTAACTGCATCCTTCACATAGTACTTTATACTTCATAAACAGATGGCATAAAAAACTGAAAAGTTTCCAAGAATATTAACAATTACACAATTCTTCTGACGTCTTCGTACGCATTCATCAGTTCTTCACGCGTAATCGGGATAATATTACAGATATGCGTCATGGTAATGTTCATCCCATGCCTGCGGCAGTACACATACAATGAAGCGCACGCAACGACCAATGGATTGTGCTTCTTATCGAGCTTCGCCTCGACAGCATGCTGATAATACAGCGTTCCCTGTTTGAACACTTCTGCGTTGAATCCGAGCTGCTGCTGCAAATGCGGAATGATCTGAGAAGGTTCCATTGTTTTTTAGTGGTGTGTTCCTTAATAAAAAGATTTCGGAACACTATTTTTGACGTTTATTCAGGTTTTCCCCATTCATACCACTCTTCGCCTTTTTTTCTATTCTCATACCTGGTCATTAACTCGATATCACACCGGAATTCCAGCTCACTGACAATATTCTCCAATACCTGCTGCATGCGCATAAACCCAACAATCATGCCCCTTGTCAATTCCATATTTTTCATCCCTCTCTTTTCTTTTTGTTCTTTATATTCTATTCTGTGCAATTTCCGAAAAATTTCCGCCTTTCACTTATGCGTAAACCAGGAAAGACGCGACCAGTCTGGGCTTTTAAAGTTGATAAATACGGTCATGATGATCCAAACTATACAGAATAATTTTATCTTCGGATTCTATATACCGAAAAGTTAACACGAATGGACCTAAAACATGGACTCTTTTTAAATGCTGCAATGGTTTTCTCAGGTTTTTATAGTGATTCACATCTGAACATACAAGAATCTCTTCTGTTTTTCTTTGAAATGCCTGATAAAGCACTTTATCTTTTTTAGAAATTTTTTCAAGAATTTTCTGTAATTTTTCTTCTATCGCAAGACTACGCATGCTCTATATCCTTCCAGAGCTGAGAAAGGGATTTATATTCTTTGAATCTTCCTTCTTTTTCTACTTTTTGAATCTTCTTGATAAATTCTGGCCGAAGTTCTGGTTCCATATGGTTTTCCTCGTATTCCTTAATAATAAATTGAACCGCTTCTACCTTATTCTTCAGCCCTTCTTTCGCTTTGACAATCTGAAGAATTTGATCCTGATGTTCATTAAGGGCAATGAGTGTCTGTTTCATGTTATATTTTGTAATATATTGTAATATTTAAGCTTTTTCATATCTTATCCCTGTTTATCTGCTCTGAATGAAAGGGGATTTAACCCTATTTCCGCCTTTCACTTATGCGTAAACCAGAATACATACGTTCCTTGCTTGATCGCATCCAAACGCATAAACCCCACCCGCTCTGCCTGAATCACATCACCCACTTTCAGTATTTCAACACCGGATTCTGCCAGACCTTTGACGACTGTCGCGTCCGGCATCATAATCTCCATGGAGATAAGATCTTTCGCTACGGGAAGATAATGCATAATCATCCCTTTCTTCTCCGCATCCCGGAACGCTTCATAATGCACCGAATCAAACACATATTCGTTTCCTTTTTTTGTAAAATTCAAACATTCCATCAAACGATGTACACGTTCGTCCTGCAATACATTCACATCGTTCTTCGCGAAATAGAATTTTTCATGCGTCATGAACGTTCTTTTCCCCCGTTCAGGAAAATCCGGATGCACTGGGACAACAACATCGCGTTCAGGCGCGTTCTTTATCGTTACTTCCACCGGATCAACGATTACAAAAAAGCGTCTGGACGCTGGATCCAAGACTTCCTTATTATAATGATCCAATAATTTAAAAAATTCCTCATTCGACAATGTTTTATCATTCTCCGCAACACCCATCCCCAACGCAATTTTAATAAACGCTTCCGGGACATAGCCGCGACGGCGGAAGGCGCGTAAGAACGGCAGACGGATATCATCCCAGCCAGAATACTTTCCTGCCTCAATCTTCTGCCTCGTTTCTGTCTTGCTTAATTCAAACCCATGAAAGTTGACCATCCCCACATACAAGTGCACCGGGACTTTCCACCCAAAATAATCATACAGATATTTCTGCTTCTTCTCATTATCTTTCTGATCCTTCCCCCTCACAGTGTGGGTAATCCCCAGCAGATGATCATCAACAGCGACAGAAAAATTCATCAACGGCCATACCCTGTATTTTAACCCGACGTGCGGATGCGGATGATCATTCATACGAAACGCAGACCAGTCACGCAACGCAGGATTCGGATTCTCTAAATCTGTCTTTACCCGCATTACTGCCTCACCGACCTGATACCCCGCAAACATTTTTTTCCAACGCGTTTGTTGTTCTGTAACAGAAAGATCACGGCATGGACACGCGCTTTTTTCTGTAATGAGTTTTCTAAATAGTTCAGTATCACACGTACAAATGTACGCTTTTCCCAAGGCAATCACTTTTTCCGCGTACGCATAATACTGTTCCAAACGCTCAGACTGAATGACCACCTCGTGAATATTATTCATCGTCAGCCAGCGCGCATCTTCCTCAATCTGCTGATACGCGCTTGGATCCAGATTTTCCGGATTCGTATCCTCCAAACGCAAAATAAGTTTTCCATTATACTTCCGGCAGAGTTCTGAGGTTAATGAAAGCACATACGCATGACCCGCGTGCAAGGGGCCTGACGGAGCTGGCGCGATACGCATCACCACTTTCCCGTACACCGCGTTCGGTAAATCAATTAATTTCTTCTCCTGCTCTTCATGTTTCTCATCCAATAATTCCGGCGCATGCTTTTCCAAGAACGCGCGCTGCCCATTTACGGATAATTTTTTTGCTTTTTCTACGGCCGCAGCGATCGCTTTTCCAACCTCTTTAATTCGCACCTTTAATTCTGGATGTTCCGCGAGGATTTTCCCTAATACCGCCCCCTGATTGGGCTTCCCGTTATATTTAACCGCGTTGGCGAGTGTATACAAATAAATCTTATCTTCCGGTATCATCTTTAACCAAAAACGAAGATAGTTTTTAAATGTTCCCTTCGCTCTTTCGTGATTCCGCAAATTTTTCGAAAAAAATAGCATAAGCTATATAAACAAGTAAGACTAGTTTTACCTTATGAATACACAAATTACTGTCAAAGACGTAAGCAGAGAAACGTTTAACGCACTTAAAACTGAAGCAGTCAAAAGAAGAATCAATGTTGGAACTGCCCTTTCCCTCGCTATCAAAAGCTGGTTATCTTCCATAAAACAAACCAGAAGAAAACTTTCCACGCTCAAACCAACAGACTGGGGACCTGGAACAGAAACGCTTAGCGAAGACTTTGATGAAACCCTCTATGGCGGTGTCTAATGCCCCTCTTACTCGACACTTCATTTCTCATTGCATTTCATAACGAACGCGATGTCCACCACCTTAAAGCACGAACACTCTGGAAAACAATAGAAGATCTTACTCATGGACAATATTTTATTTCCGATTATATTTTCGATGAACTTATGAGTGTTTCTTTACGCAAAAATGGCAAAGAAAAAACCCTTCAACTTGGCAATCACGTTATCCATAGTATCCCCCTAATCAATATTGATGCCACCCTCTTTAAAGAAACATGGAAATTTTTTACTACAACAAACCACAACTTCAGTTTTACTGACTGCACCAATCTAATTATTTTAAAGGAACTTGGCATTACTACTCTTGCAACATTTGATAAAGAATTTTCCAACATCAAAGACATTGAACTTCTCTAAAAACAAATATTTTTAAACTGAGCTATAAAAAAAGATGTATGCATCTTTCATTCTTTCAATCGATCCATAAGAAACATCTCGCGTCCTACAAAAATCTTAAACATCCCCATACAAAAACACTTATCTGTTTCGCAGGCGTTCCCGGATCAGGAAAAACAACGATTGCCAAACAACTGAGCAAAAAATATGACGCTGTACGCATTGACGTGGATGGGCTTGCACAGATTATACTGAAAAAAACAAAACATCTGCACGGTATATACGCACCTCAAGAACGTAAACTTTTATTGAAAATGTATTTACTCTGGTTCTTTGAAACGTATACGCACAAAAATAAAATGATTATCCTTGACTGCAGCGTCGATCGCAAATATCTTGAAGTCTGGGCGCTTGCGCACCAATTAGGATATCCGCTCTTTGTTATAGATATCGATGTGAGCAAAGAACAGCTCTTACGCCACTATTGGAAACGCAATAAACGCGCGATCTTCCGTTACTTATCCCGCTTACCGCAATGGAGAAACGATCATGACGTTTTTTTACACCGCTGGCATCCTGACTTTGTTATTACGAACGACTTCCCCTTGTATATGAAACCCATCTATCAATCCATTGATCACTTTCTTAAAGAACATTAAATTACTCTCTTTCGTTAAACCATTCTCTAAAAAGATGCACAAAAACATTAATCATCTGTTCAGAAACCCTTCTTTGTTTGATATCTTCTACTCTGCCCTTTGCTATTTTACTATCATTATTATAGGGATTTTTGTGCGGCCCTTTCAGAGTATAGATTGTTTCTCTTACCAGTTGCACAAATTCAGGCCTATTTACATATTCAAAATCCATATCCGGATGATACCCGCTAAATATTTCCTTGCCCGTTATAATATTTCCTTCTACGGCTGCATGAACGTTCTCTTCAATTGCATCAAAAACCGTCATCGCCCACGTTTGCGTAATTCCTTCTGTTATTTCATTTGTAAAAATCTTCGCAATCCCTGTTTGCATTTTTTTCAACAGCCTTTTTTCCCGCTCATCCATTCTATGGATAATATGTTCTCCCTTCATCAATGCCAAGAAAAACTTTTGAAAATTTGGAACTTTCTCTATTTTTTTTATTATTTCCTCTTCAAGCATATACTGCTCTTTGATAAGCACAATTATCTTCTCAGCATTACTCTGATCCTGCAACAGCATAGACACCAAATGCATTTCTGTCTGCAATATTTTTCCTAGCTGCTCTAACAGCCTGTATACATATTCATGCCGCGTTTCTGCATAATTTAAACAGGATTCCAAACGATGCACGCGCTTGATCTTTTTTTCATGCGTTATTTTCCCTATATTCTCAATAAGCTTTCTTTCTTCCTTCTCCTCTTCATGAATATCCACTAATTCTAAACCCAATATTTCTCGTAACGCTTTTGCATGCAACAAAAGATCATTATGCACTTCGAGCTTACCCATACGTATTTTCTTTTCCGAAAGCGTCCCCAGATAATTTTCCCAGATCCGCACAATCGATTCTTCTAACAAAAATGCAACCTGGTGCACCCCTTCTGTCGATGCAAAAAAACGATTTAATAAGCCCATTAAAAGAACTCCCTACGCCGCCCCAGGAATAAATTGTACACCGTACATCAACGCAATTCCCAATAAAAAAATAATAAAATTCCGCAACGCACTTCCTAATCGCTCCTCTTTACGAAGTTCCGGAATTAAATCAGATGCAGCGATATAAATAAAACCTCCTGCCGCAATAGGAACTAACACACTTACAAACGAACCAATTGTCGTTGCAAGAAAATACCCTATAATACCCCCCGCAATCGCCAGTAACGCGGAGATAAAATTCAAAAATAACGCACGCGCTTTCGATAAACCGCCATACACAAGAACCCCAAAATCACCAAGCTCCTGCGGAATTTCGTGAATAACAATCGCAACAGCGGCGACCATACCTAAATGTATGCTACTCACAAAACTTGCAGCGAGAATAACCCCATCAATAAAATTATGCACCCCATCCCCGATCAAATTCAGATAGACAACAGGCTTTACGTGTTTCTGCCGTTTTTCCTGATGGCTGTGCTGATGCCAATGCAATACCTTTCCTAACAGAAAAAACACACTAAAGCCGATTAAGACCAATAAAAACGGATTCAGCACTGCTTTATCGAGCGATTCCGGAATCAAATCTAAAAACGCACTGCCCATCAACGCGCCTGCAGAGAGCGCGACCAATATGAATACTATCTTATCCAAAAACTTTTCATTCAATACCAGCGTAAAGACCCCAATAAACGAAATCAGGCTCACCACAAAAGTACTTAATACAATCCACACCAGCGTATTCATGCACATCTTTTCACTTTACCGTTTATAATCATTACGCTTCCCTGTTCTGTTAACTTAGTGCTTGGAATTTGGTTGATCCTTAAATCATGCATTGTTAATCAAAATTTAATATTTACTCCAAAAAATTTAGCCTGAGTTATTCCCCCTAAGACTTTGATGAGGTCTTAAGAAGTTATAGAAAACGAACTTATGAAAAAAATAGCAACGCAACCTTAAGCTTTTTATATACCTATAGACAGATTTATTTATGACAGAAAAAGAACCTAAAGTATTATCCCGACCACGCACATGGATCTGGATTCTTATATTCCTTGGAATAACGCTTCTGACATTTTTTCTCACACCACTCCTTATTGCACTTGGTATTTTTCTTTTTCTTCTTTTTCCTCTTATCCTCTTCCTTCTAATGAAATGGTGGCTCCGCCGTTTTTTTCTCAGCGCATTCCTTGCGTTTCTTCTCTGGATCGTCCTTCTCGTTATCGGCGGCGGCATCTTTGGTTATCTCATCTGGCAAGATATCCGCTCTCTCCAAAACGAAATCCTGAACCAACCTAAATATCTTCTCTACGAAACAGACGGCCATATCCCCTACGGCATTGCACTCACTGGCCTGTCACTCACCCCGAACACCGCAACAACTCCCTTCCACGACCTCACCCCTGCAGAACTCACCAGCCTCGCACAACAACGACAAGGAAACCTTCAGAAGACCATTATTATCACAATCAAACAAGAACTCTTTACCCCCCTACCAGAAGAAGTAACATTCCCGCTCGGAGAACAACCATTATCCGTGAAGAAAACACAACTTCTTGCGATTCTTGCAGGCGGAAGTCCACAAACGCTCATGAAAGAACTCTTAAAAAATTCTCCCGAAACAGCAATACCAGCGCTCCCCACAGACATTCCACCACCTGCAATCAGCAATCTTCCTACAACCATTCCAACAGATCAACTTCCCTCTATCCCCGCAATTAATGACACGAGCATACGCTCGCTTATTCTTATCGGTTTACTCAAAAAAACTGCAGAAAACGGGGCTGGACCTTTATTTCAGGCCTATCAACAGGGCATTATCCAATACACCCCTGATCATCTCACCTTACGATTACTCCGCATGATCGACATTACACAAATACCCCTTCAGGATCTGATTCCACAAGAATATTAAATCAGTTTCTTCTTCTCTTTCAAATCTTCGATATGAATACAATTCACCGGACAAGACTGGGCAGCATCCATATCCTCTTTATTATCATCCACAAAAAGAACTTCCTCAATAATCTCGCCCGCTGCATTCTTCTTGATTTCACAACCTTTAATGTCTGCTTTTCCGTCCTCATTCATCACCCAATGATTAGGCGCAACCGCAACACACGCGCCGCAGCCAATACACGTAGGGCGATCGTGAATAATCTTAAAATTTGCCATAGTTCCTCTTTATTGAAGAGACCTGGTTAGAGTATATAAAATTTTGCATTGTCTTTATTCATATTCTAAACTCAGACACGCAGCAATCCCCGAAATCCTCTCACAGCATAGTACGATTCTGCACCGTTGTGATACACAAAGACATGGTCATAACGTCGATCACAAAAGAGCGCACCACCGCGTTTTCTAATCTCCACAGGAGTTTTCACCCAACTTGATGTTTTCGTATCGAACTCTCCACATTTCTGCAATTCGCGATATTGTTCTTCCGATAACAATTCAATCCCCATTACAGCAGCCATATCCATCGCGTTATTTGCCGGTTTATGCTCTTTCCTTGACTTCAGCGCTTCACGATCGTAACACAGGCTTCTCCGATCCTTCGGACTTTCCGCTGCACAATCATAAAAAATGTATTCGCCTGTCTTTTTATCATAACTAATAACGTCTGGTTCACCGCCCGTTCTTTCCATTTCCTGAAGCGACCATACTTTTTCAGGATTCGCTTCGAGCTTTTCTTGCACTTTTATCCAGTCAAGACCTTTATGACGATCCATATTTTTTTCAAAACGAGTTTTCAATACTTTAACGAGTTCTGCACGTTGTACTGACGATACTTCTTTCTTGGATGCGGAAATGGATTGCTTTTGCATCATTCTCTTATTTATTCTGATTTTATTTATTATAGCCATATATCTGTAATAAAAAGATCATATTTAAACAATTTGTTTTAGGGCTCTGGTGCAACCCCCTGCTTTTAGATCATCTTTGATCAAATCTTATATGCTAGACCTATGTTTTTCCAAGTGAATATACGTAAAGAACTAGGAATGCACCAAAGCCTGTATTAGAAATCCTTACCCGTTGTCATCATAGACTTCTTCTGTTCTAAGTCCATTAAACGATTAATCTAATATGTTTCGATTTTGAGATTTTTTATTTTTGAAAAATCTTTACTATTTCTCGTTAGAACTTTTTCATTTTTTACCAAACATATTCCGGCTATCATTGAATCCATGGGCTGAATTGTTTTTCCTTCTTTTATAAGCAAACCATCTATTTCACCTGCTTTTTCTGCATGCGTTGCTTCAAATTGAATTATTACTTGATTAACAAGCAAATTTTCAATTTTTTCTTTTTCTTCCTTTGGTTTTGAAGAACGAGAAAGACCTGAAAAAATTTCGAATATATTAATTGCGTTTATTACTATTGGCTCCCCTTTATTTGTTAATTCTTCTAATTTTCTCGTTGCGTCGGGATTATGCCTTAATAAATCCACTACAAAAGTTGTATCTGCAATCATCGTAATCTTGCTGCGGCATTATCCATTCCTTTTCGCATTCTCCCCCTCGTTTCATTTATTGATTCTTCTAATTCTTTTCCTTCTTTAGGAGTAAGTAATCCTACTAAATCAAAAAGTGATGATTTTTTTGTAATCTTATTTATTACATCACTAAAACTTTCGTTATTTGTTTTTAGCGCTGCTAACTTGCTGTACGCTTCTGTTGTAATTGTGATACATTTGGTTGCCACACTATCTAAATGTATGTACATATATTTAAATGTTTCTTCCTGCAGGTTTGTCATAAGTATTTAATCAGATTAAGGTTCATAAAAGTTTGGTGTCAAAACCTGAAAGATTTTCTGTTTTTAGGGAATTAATATGAAAATATCCTGTTATTATGATTATCCAACACAACTAATCTTTTAAAAACCCGATGATTTTTCCTTACCCGTTGTCATCATAGACTTCTTCATCTGCAGCTAATAAAATATTCTTTTGATCTTTTTTCTCTCTAAATGTACGCGCAACATAAACCTTTTCCTGTGTTAACGGGTTCTCTTCTGTATAATACATCGCTGTTGCGGCAGTCCCAGGCGTTGGTGTAAATATCTGGGTTAAATTCACGAATAAATCTTCTTTCTTACAAAATTCTTTCAGATCTTCCATATCTTTCTTTGTCGTTCCTGGATGCGCAGCGACAAAATAGGGCACTAAATTCTTTCGCGTGTTCTGTTCTTTGTTTGTTTTTCTGTATAATCTTAAGAATGCTTTAAATTTTTCCGGATCAGCTTTATTCATCTGCTTTAACACATTGGCGGACATATGTTCAGGCGCGATCTTTAAACGCGTGATAAACCGCATCATCTTCTTAAACATCGCTTTCTGATCCAGAATAATATCATGACGAATCGCACTCCGTAATTCTAGACTGGTGTTCGCATATTTCTGCTGAATTTTTTCTACGCCTTCTAAAACCGGAATAAGGTCATCACTTACTTTTCTAAATTGACAGCCAACACACTGCTGATTACAATATTTCTCTTTATTATACACGGTTATTTCTTTGTTCGTAATTGGCGATGTGATCTTTTCTTGAACGTCATACAATGAACAATACGATCCGTACATATTTAATGTGGGTAATGTTAAATCATTGATCTTTTGCACGCCTTTCGCATAATGCAGCTCTATCTCTTTGAGAATGCTTTCCTTACTTCTCTTCGCGACTTCCTTACCCTGGACTAACGGAATAATACAAAACGTACACGAACCCCAACATCCACGGCCAATACTAACGGAATGCCCTAAACCCGCGACCATCTCTTTTTGGAATTCAATATTCTTTGTATTTGGATGTAATTCTCTTGTAAATGGCAATTCGTATACGAGATCAATTTCTTCTTCCTGTAAGGTATGTGACGCACGATTATGCTGAATAAAACCGACACCACACTGTTCAATAAAAGGCGCGTCCGGCAATAAATAATGCATTCTGGTTAATAATGTAAACCGTGTTTTGTCTTGAACACATTCTTCAAAGGATGGAAGTTTTCTTATCGTTTCACTGACGTCTGTTTTTTTAATACGAAACGCAAGCCCATCCATTATTTTCAGATCTAACGCGTCTCGAACTTTTTCAAAATCTGTCCCTTTTTCTAGCTTCACTGCGTTTTTCATACGATCTAATACATTGAGAATTGTACGATCACCATTCCCAAAAATCAAGAGATCCGCTTTTGTATCATTGAGAATACCACGCCGTAATTCATTCGATTTATAATCAAAATGGGTGAATCTCCGCAAGGTCGCTTCAACCCCGCCTAAAACAGTCATAGAACCTTTAAACGCTTCTTTCACTTTTTGCGTATAGACCATTAACGCGCGTTCTGGTACTAAAACATTTTCTCGTTTACGCAACATCGGCGTATAATTTGCTAACATAGAATCCAACAATCCAGATGAAATACAGAAGAAATATTTTGGACGACCACAAACCTTGTAATCTTCGTCTGTCAACGGCTGGGGAATAATGCCCACCTTGTATCCTTTCGCATCTAATAATCGTGCAATAATAGAAACACCATTTAATGGATGATCAAAATACGGGTCGCCAGTTATAAAAACAACATCGAAGCCGTCAAACGTTTGATAGTAAGCCGTTCCTTCGTCCCAGGTGGTCGGGAGGAAACCCTCATTCATGCCATTATGATAAGGGAGAAATTTATAAAGGGATTGTTTTTTTTATCAGACTCTTTTGATATACGCTTTTCTTCCGTCAGCAATTATCCATACGTTTACTGTTTGATCCTGCTTTGTTTTATAACCCGCCTTTCCCAATAACTCCATCTCATTCTCTGATAATAGTCCTTCTTTATTCTCTATAATCAATGAAACTCCCGGTTTGAATAATTTTGATCTTAGATCATGTTCCCCCACAACCCCCTGGATGAACTTTTCTTTTTTTCCTACTACAATTTGTGCTTTTCTTTTCCGTATCAATAATTCTGTTAACATATGCCACCCCTGAAAATCAAAAGAAGCCTCATCTTGTTCTGGCCGTTTCAATCCTGTCCTGGGAAAAAAACCATAGAAGACCGTTGCTTTGCAAACTATTCCTTCTGGCGGTGTTACTCCGCGCACAAAAACAGCGGAACGCTCTCCTTTTTCCGGCGGTCTCTCTAAACTAAACTGCGCCTGCTCCGCATCCCTTCCCCGATGATACTGCAGAAAATAATTCTTTCCGTTGACGGTCTGTACTTCAATTATTGGACAATGTTTCGGATCAAAATTGCTTAAGGAACGCACTTCTTCATAAAATCCAATAAGCTCATCTAAATTGGCTCTTAATTCTTCTGGCAAATGCATCCCTGACTCAATCACATTTTCCTTCTCGACGATTGTATAATTAAAAAAACCAGGCTCCCATCCCAATGTTCCAATATGATATCTTCCCTGAATCGCGGAATCTTCCGTAATAAAGCGGTTATACCCTCCAAGCTCTTCCCATAACGAAAAAGAAACGCCTTGTTCTAATTCATCCCGGTCTAACCTGTGGTAAACACAATACTGATCATAGAGACAGTTCCCGACTTCTCCTCTTCCGATTAGTTTCGCCCTTATTTCTGCATCAGATGATCCCACTTTTATCTTCTCTAACCTAAAACTGTGCAATAATCCAGAAACACCAGCATAATCCTGCGGATGTTCACTCCGTACCAAAACAGGAAGCCCAGAACTTCTCGCTTCCTCCAACGAATCAAATCGTCGCGGTACTAAAATCCCATTCTGCGCCACATAATCCCCAATTGTTCTCTTCGGCTTTCCGAATAACTGTTCAGGATGTTCAATATAAAAATCAGTCATACATCAGCACAACAGAGAAAGTTTTATGTAGCTTCTGTTTCTGTTTTATGAATCGCTTTTCTCTATAACCCTTCACCCAAATAGAATGACATCCTATAGAAATCTTTATAAATAAGATAAGCTTACTTTAAGATAGTAAGGAAACAATACAATGGCTGTTGAAACTATCAGAATGTCATCAAAGGGACAAGTTGTTATACCCCAAGATATCCGAGAAGAATTAGGCGTTCATGAGGGAACTGTCTTTGCTGTCATCGGCAGTAAAGATACCATCATTCTTAAAAAAGTAGAAACTCCTTCAAAAGAAAATTTAATCAAAGAGTTTCAAAGAATTGCAATCGAAGGCAGAAAGAGAGCAGAAAAAGCAGGCATCAAAGAAAGTGATGTAGTAGACCTTATCCACACTATACGAAAAGAACGAAGAAAATGAATGTTTCTGTCGACACAAATTTTTTAACATCAGCGACCCAGTGGGACAACAGCGTCGCCCATAAACTTCTGCTTCGCATGATCGAAAAAGAAATACCTATTTTTGCAACAACAGAGATTTTAGAATAATTTTCTGCAGTTTTAGCACGAGACTTCAACTATACTCAAGACGAGATCAAGGATATTACTGAAAACGTCCTCACAATCCTTACACTTATTGAGACAACCACTACTGTTACCATTATAAAAGAAGACCCGGACGATAACAAAATTCCCGCATGCGCCATAGACGCCCACGCAAAATATCTTATCACCTACGATAAACACCTGCTGCACTTCAACCCATTTCAGGGCATCAATATCATCACCCCGAATGAACTTCTCAAAATTTTATGACTCACTTTTCTGATATTTTAACGCAATCATGGACGATGAGAAATCAACTGCTTTTACCATAATCGCAGAAAAAATCGACAAGACTTTCTTTTCTTCCTGATTTTGCGGAATGATCTTTTGTAGTTTTTCTTCTGTACGTTCTACTAAACTATGGATATCATTCAATTTTTGCATATCTGAATTGTAAAAAAAGTCATAAAACGATTTGACAATCATATTTACATCAACGTGCACATCCGTTATTGACGTAGACATATTCTTTTCATAGGGATACATTGCATTACACAAATATTTGTATTCATCCGCAATTTTTTCCAGATTCCAGGCGATCACATACATAAACGGCGTTCTTTCATCCATTCCGTATTTATTCATGACCCGTTCACAAAAATTTGTTAACTGGTTATTCATATTCTCTAACGCGACAAGCTCTTTCATATCATGATATTTTCCGCGTTTCATACAATCTAATGTTCCATCAGCTAAAGATAAGGTAACTAAGAATGCGCGGCGCAATGTTGCGTCAAATTCTTCCGGCATATCATGCGCGATACTCTTTAAGACACAACGTTTACTGGTCTGCTCTAAAATCGTAAAGCCAATAAATAAATTTTTTAATAAATCTTGCACAATCTGGATTGTTTGCGGATTCTCATACAAAATTTCCATTTCATCATAGCCTTTTTTATGCAACGCAGACAATAAATGACGGACAACCCGTTCATGTAAACCTGCTGTGTTGACGGTAATACGTTCGCCTTTCCCTTTCGCTTCTACCCGCACGACTAACGACCCTTCTTTTAAGGTAATGTCCACCTCATCGCCTTTCTTTACGCCATATTTTTTGACCCACGCGCTGGGTAAGGAAACGACTGCTGTCTTCCCTGCTAACTGAATGACTTTTCGTTTCATAATTCTCTTTCGTTCTTTACGTATATAAAAATAGCTGTTTGTTGTAATTGTTTAGCTGCATCAAACGGCTGCTGATTTGAGCTTATTTCCGATTAAAAGTTTAAAGAATCTGAAAAAAGAAGGCTGAAATAAACTTCTGTTCTAAAAAATTTCCGATCGAGCTAAACAATTACTGTTTGTTGGGCTGTAAAGTAAACGTCTAGCACTTTGAACAAAAAAATCCATGGACATTCCATAAGGCGTATTTAATTCTATAGTTCTACGCAATTCAACTGTTATTAAAACTTCTCTTGCTCTTGTTTCTAAATCTTGTGTTTGAGGGTTCATTTTTAGTTCAATTTAGATAGGGTTATAACAGCAAGTATTTAAACAATTACGTTTATTGGCTCAAAAAAGTAGTCAAATTAAAGATTTGAAGAAATAAGAAAAAAAGTTTGGGTCTTTACTTTTTACGAGAATTTTCGTATATTCTTTGTGCGGCATGAACCTCTTCTTGGTCAAACAACCCTTTCTCTAAACCGTACTGGAAATGCGGATTATGAACAGGACTTGTTAGTACAAACGCTGCTCCATGATCTTCAACTGTTTTTAAAACTTCTCTCGCTTTAGTTTTTCTAAACTTCGTGTCTGCAGCATCAACCTCTTCTTTGTTATAAAGACCGTTTTCTAAACCATACTGTAAATGCGAATTATCACCGCGACTGTTTCTTACAAACGCTACTCCATGATCTTCAACTATTTTTAAAACTTCTCTCGCTTTAGTTTTTCTAAACTTCGTGTCTGCAGCATCAACCTCTTCTTTGTTATAAAGACCGTTTTCTAAACCATACTGTAAATGCGAATTATCACCGCGACTGTTTCTTACAAACGCTGCTCCATGATATTCAACTGTTTTTAAAACTTCTCTCGCTTTAGTTTTTCTAAACTTCGTGTCTGCAGCATCAACCTCTTCTTTGTTATAAAGACCGTTTTCTAAACCATACTGTAAATGCGGATTATGAACAGGACTTGTTCTTACAAACGCTGCTCCATGATATTCAACTATTTTTAAAACTTCTCTTGCTCTTGTTTCTAAATCTTGTGTTTGAGGGTTCATTTTTAGTTCAATTTAGATAGGGTTATAACAGCAAGTATTTAAACCTTTCGTTTATTTACTACTTCTAAGATACTACGCTAACCTCATGGCATTCGCCCGCCAACTTGCTGCGCACCCCGTTGCACTCTCCCCTCCAGTCATTCGACCAAAATTTATTTTTAAATCCCTTTCTTTCCATCTGACAAGCCGCGCGTCAAACTGTTACTTTAACATTTTTACAGCCCCCTGTTTGTTATATAAGTTATATAACTCTTAAGCATCGATACTATATAGTCTCTGAAAAACATTCATTACGGTGACCCACAATGCATACCCTTGACACAAAAGAACTCGCCATTCTCGCAAACTTACGCGAAAACGGCAGAGAAACCCTAACGAATATGAGTAAAAAGACCTTAATACCCGTCTCAACCATCTTTGAGAAATTACGCCTGTATGAACATTACATCATCAAACGCCATACCTGCTTGTTAGATTTTACCCAGTTGGGATATAACACGCGCGCATCCATCCTTCTCCGTGTCGCGCGCGATGACCGCGATCCCATGAAAAAGTTCTTACAAACTCATAAATCAATCAATTCTTTTTCCAAAATCAACAATGGCTATGATTTTATGATCGAAGCGATTTTCCGTGAAGTCAAAGACGTGGAAGAATTTGTCGAACACCTAGAAACGGCCTATAAAATCGAAGCAAAAGAAATACATTACATCATTGATGACTTCAAGCGGGAAGATTTCCTGAGCCATCCTGACTACATTCAATTAACAGGAGCGATCAGCTGACTTATTTTCTTTTATTTTTTTACTTAAAAAAGGAGAAAGGAATTGCCTTAACTTTATTTTCTCCTTAAATGACAGATTTTTGAAACCATGCAGATTTTTATAACAGTTTTTTGCCCTACACTTGCACTCAAAAATATCTTCATCGTCCCAATCTACAGTCAGATAATTATATGCTATTTCTTCATCTGGTTTTATATTTCTCAATGCTTTTAATGATAAATCCTTAAAATTTATATACGCATTTGGTTCACACGAATGATTGACAAAATTTTCTTTCGCGCACGGATCTTTACTTATCTGGTGTATATTTTCTGCTATTCTGAGCGTGAAATTCGACGGTTTTGTTACAAAATTTTTTTCAAATTCAAGAATACGTTCATATTTTCCGATCTTCTTATTCGCAAAAATACCTTTTCCTTTATTTGTTTCTTTTATTTCAACCTTTTTTGAGACAAACATTTTACCTCCTTTTCTGTTTAATCAACCCGATCCCTGCGCCAATCATAAAGTAAATACCAAATAAAATTATCGTTAGCCCCCAGAACCCTATCCTTTCAGACATTTGATCACACGCAGACGTCGGTGTCATCACTTTTTCCCTGCAACATCCTTCAACCCCTTCCATCGTCCACGGCACACAATGCAGGTCTTTATCTGCAACCCAGTTCACACATTCTGGTTTTGTCAACTTACAAAAGAACCCATACGGAACAATAAAATGTGACAACAACGGGAATGCATGCCCTGTTACCAACGGAATAACCAAGACCCAACCAGACATTACGCCCCTGTAACCATTCTCAATAATAGGAAAATACAAGAACATATAAAAAACGAATAATACCAAACATACAAATAATCCTATTAATCCGCCGCGCAGCACGTATTTCTTTGACTTTGACCGTTTCTTTACCATCTTCCCCTGTTAACTTTTAATAACCGCGAAACGTCCTTTAATATACGGCGTCCCCAAACCCGCCTGCACTTTCATCTGCGGATTCAATTGCGTGTCCAAAAACGGATTTTCAACAGTCAATGACTGCTGCGCCTGTTTTCCCAACTCCTGAACAACCTGATTCAGCTCTTCTTCTGATAACCTCACTTCTGACTGTATCTCCCGCCCGTTTTTTATAATTACGATTCCTTCATTCGGGCCTACACATATAATCTCTCGAATTTCCGCATCATTCATCCATTGTTTTATTTTTTCCTGATTCGACAATGGTTTCTCCTGTTGACTGGCCGGTAATTCTTCGTGCGGTTGCTGTTCCTGCATGACCTGATTATTTTCCTGCGCCCGTTTAGACCTTTCTTCTGTTCCTGGTTCAATCTGCACTTCTGGTTTTAATTCAATAAACTGCTGAGGCGTGTCTCTTGCGGCTGGTTGTTTCTGCTCCTGTTTTTCCCGCATCTGCTCCTGCGCATTTTTCTCCTGCAACGCTTTCACCTGCGCTTCTTTCACTTTTTTTAACTCTTCCAATAATTCCCTCTTCTTCTGCAATAAAAGATCTTTCTGCGCCTGTTTTTCCCGTTCTTTCTGCTTCACCGCATCCGCGAACACGCCGCGCTTTCGTGTATACGCCTTGAATACTTCACCGGTAAACTGCCGTAAAAAAATTGCACGCTCCTTCCATTTCGGATCACGATGCTGCATCTCCAGCATGACATTATTCAACTGTTCCTTATCGTGCGCTAAAAAATCATTTACTAAAAAATACGGTTCCTGCTCGTCAAGCACCATACTCAGACACCGGCTTTGCTCCCGGAACGCCTTCTTCCAGACGCGAACGTCCGCGCACGTACTTTTCCAACAGAATCAACCCCTGCGCGATAGAACGGTTCTGTTCCAGTAATTCAGACAAACGCTGTGTTAACGCGTTTACTTTTGCTTCAGTAGATTCTACCTCTGTAACGTGCTTGCTTGCTTCCTCGAATAAGGTAAACATCTTATCAATACGCTCAATCAATTGCCTGGACGCTTCCACATTTTTTTCTGTTACTGCTGTTAATTTCTCCAGAACCTGATCAGAACCATTCTTTCCCTCTTTTATTTTTACCATTATCCCTCCTTTTTGCACGCTAGTTTAAAAAGCTTTTTGTTTCGCTGGGATTCTTGTTGTCTGTAGGATTTCTTAATGCTTTTTCCCTGCCCCTTTGTCCTGCGGCAATTTTCCCCCTAACTGAATAGTATCCTTTTCAAGTTTATCCCTACATATTCGATCGCTTCCAGTTTTGATAACCCCCTTCGCCCTTGATTTTAATCCTGCTCTGCTGCCAATCTTCTATCAATTTTCTTGCCGCACGCATAATATCGGGAAGACCGCCTTTTTTCAAGAAATGAAAATGCACTGCGATTTTTTCCAATATTACTTCCATATCTTCGTTTTCTTCCACTGTAATCCCATAAAATGACTCCAATGCGCCTGGTTTTTCTTTACGCAATAAATAAATCACCTCCATCGCAATGAGATCAGGATCACGCACCTGCGAAACAGAAATCACACTTGTCATCGCGTGTTTTATTTTATCATGATCGGACGGATCAAGAACGCCCGGCGTATCAATAACATACAGCCCTGGACCGATCTTTATTTTCTGCATTCCCCTTGTATAGCCCGCCATCGGACTGGTCGGCGCAGAGTGCCGCTGCTTCAACACATTAATCAATGACGATTTCCCGGTATTCGGATATCCCACAACACCAACTGTTAATTTTTCTTTCTTTTTCAGACTACGCAAGAAATTCCGCAATCTCGTTGTTCCTAAATTCTTAGTCGCGGCAACAAAAATAACCGGTTTCTCGTCAAACCCGACATCCTTAAACGGTTTATCCAATAAATCAGACTTGTTCAAAACAAACAGCAACCGCTTCTTTGTTCTCCGTACATAATTTTCCAGATCAACGTTTCTCGTTTCTCCAATAAAACGCGCGTCAATCACCTCGATGATTATATCAGACTCAGAAATTACCTGTTTGACGACGTCCCATGCTGATCTTTTCATAGAAGTCTTTAGGAGCGAATATTAATAAAGCCGACGGGTGTAAAAATAATAAAGAGGCCTCTCCACCCCTTTTTCCATTGCTGTGTTCTCATGAGGCTATATAAACATTTATGCGCTCAAAAAAGCATACACCAACTTATCTTTTCTTACGTGGCATATTCTGATAGTGCATTTTCAAATATTCACGCCACATCACAAACCCGAAACCAACAACAACCAACAGTGTCCCGCCCGGCATATTTCCTTGCGTTACTAAACTAATCCCTGACGCGACCGCGAGCATCGCCAGACTCATCAGACTTCCTTTCTGCACAATTTCATTATTCATTGTTATTCACCGCCTCTTTTTACAGTTTTCCTACTGCAATACGATACTCTGATGTCCAGTAATTCTTTCCCTCAATAAGAACGTGCGCACGGAAAAAGATGTAATCTGCCGGCTGTGTCGGGATTGTTTCATGAAACATACCCGGGATCACGCCTTGTTGTCTGCTTGTATGAAGTGCGTATCCTGCTTCTTCTGGTGTTGTCGTTGGATCAAGAACACCAGGACGGGATCGGGTATCATAATACAGCGCTGTAGCTGACGCTGTTTTATTTCCTTCCACATGCACATTCCATGTTATCGTTATATTTTCTGGAAACATGGGATGTGTGGGTACTGTGCTTGTGATGCTGATTGTTTTTACTTGCTGTTGTGAACATCCTGTAAGTAAGAATAAGATACTCAGGAAACAGAAAAGAAGTACGCTCTTTTTCATTGCTTTGTTCTTTTTGCCCTGTTTTTAAAACTTTCTCAGATCGCCGTTGCCGCATTCAATGTCGCGATGTACATAAATAACTCCAGGAGCAATGTTAAACCCCCTACGACAATCGCGGCGACCGCAAGTTTGTCACCTGGCTGTTTCCGCACTTCCACGCTAATCGCAATCATAATCCCTAATAATGCAAAAAGAATACTGATCAGAAAAAAAAACTGCACTCTAAACGAAAGACCAAACGACGCGATGCCAAGGAGACTACATATGAACGCAATTTTCGCACCCCCTGATGCTCCCTGCGATGGGGGCGGCGTTTGCACTTTAAGCTGTTCTGGAAGTATTGATTCTGTCACGTGCGCTTCTACATGCTGTGGTTCTAACACAATATCCGGCTGTTGTGCTACAGCAGGTTCAAGAACAATATCCGGCTGGTCAGGCATTCATCAGCCGTATTCTTATCCTATAAAAGAATTATGGTAGAGGACTACGTGAAAGCAAGTAAAGAACACGATGACGTTGTGTTGTCGTTTGATAGGGAAACATACGGAAAGAAAAACCAGCAAGCTGCGCAAAAGAACTTATTTCAGAAGACGTGGGAAGATACGTTTGTATAACCCCCCATCCAGTAGAAACTTCCTGATGCTGTCCGTCAGTTGAAGTTGCATTCGATACAGCCCCGACAGCAGGTGTATCAATCGCTACTTTATGTACAGCAGAAGCAAGCTGAAAAAGAACCTGCTGCTGTTCCCGAGGAGAAAATTCCATAATACCCGACCACATCCAGAGCCCGACATCAGCAGAGGGAAGATCTCCAGAAAGCAGATCAGTAACATAAAGAGGGACAGCAGGATAGTGTTCTTGTAAAAAGCGGAAAAATTGCAAATTGCGTTCAAGTGCAGAAATCTTTCCCGCGTGTCCACGTTCAAGCAGCGCATGAAGAACTCTTCCATATCCCGCACCCAGTTCTAAAACAGATTCTTCCTTATGGAGAAACCCTTCGCGATAAAGGCAGTCAACATCAATACCGGTTTCAAGCCCCGAAAGCCGTGCAAAAGTATCCAACGTTCCCAAAGGTAAAGCAGCGTAAAAACGCGCAGAACTTTCTTGGTATTTATTATAACTACTCATAAGTAAGTATAATATAATATATTAATATATTATTGGTGAAAAATATTTTTCACTAAAAGAAAGATTTAAATAAACAAATGCAAGAGAAAACAGATGGAAGAAGAACTTAAAATTTTAGGATTAACAGAACAGGAAAGAATCGTCTATACCCGCTGTCTCAAATTAGGCAGCGCGAAAGCAAGCGTCATCGCCGCCGAAACAGGAATTGAACGACAAGCATCCTATTATACCCTTAAACTTCTCGTCAAAAAAGGATTGATAACAACCACCATAAAATCCGGAGTCATGTATTACTCCTGTGTTGATCCCATATTACTGCAAGAAAAACTCCAAGAAGAAACACTACAAAAACAACAAGCCATTCGTACAATCTCTAAAGAATATGAAGAGATGGAAGGCATCGCGATCAGCCACCCTAAAGTCGAACAATATGAAGGCATTGAAGGTTTTAAAACACTCATTCGAGAATTAGTCAATGGGCCAGATACAGAAGTTTACTCCTATATTCCAGAAAAGATTATTACATTCAGAGAAGCATTCTTAAAACTTTATACAAAGAATAGAATCAAAAGAAAGATTAAAGTGAAAGTGTTAACAGAAAAAACACCGGTTCTTATGCAATACGCGCAACAAAATAAAGACGCACTGCGAGAAATGCGATTCATCGAAAAAACATTGCAAAATAAAGATTACTGCCTGGCGATAGGAAATAATAAAGTGATATTTATTCGCTTGACAGAAAAAGAACAAATCGGCATTAAAATTGAAGATGAAAAATTCGCAGAACTCCAAAAGAACTTGTTTTATACTGTCTGGGAAAACGCTGAAAAATGAAATAAACAATGCATTAAAACCAGGTCACTGGAATCTCTTCAACCCGCCATTTTGGATTAATATCCCCTTCTTTCACAATGTTATACCCTGCCTGATACTGTATAACCCCCAACCATGCGATCATTACTCCGTTATCGCCAGTGTATTTCATCGGACATTCGAAAAATGTTGCATCTCGTTCTTCACACATGATCCGTAACATCGCATTAAACCGTTTATTTGCCGCGACGCCCCCAATCAATAACGCTTCTTTCTTTCCCGTATGCGCTAACGCTCTTTCAGTCACTTCCGCCAGCATCGCGAAGCCTGTTTCCTGTAATGAAAAACAGACATCCTCTTTTGAAACACCCTTTTTTACTAAATCTAAAGCGTGCGTGACAATTCCGGAAAATTCCACATCCATTCCTTTCACACTATAAGGTAATTCCACATATTTCCCCTTCTTAGCCAATTCCTCAATCTTCGGACCAGCAGGAAACCCCAACCCAATACCACGACCGAATTTATCCAACGCGTTTCCTAAACCAACGGAGAGTGCTTCCCCGAAAATTCTGTACCGTTCCCCTTCATACGCAATAATCTGCGTATTCGCGCCAGAGACAAAGACAAACACAGGATCCTTTGCTTTTGTTAATAATTTTCCAATCTCTAAATGCGCGACTAAGTGATTCACCCCAACGATCGGTTTGTTTGTTTTCTGCGCAAGTTCTTTCACTGTTTCTTTACCGACTAACAACGATGGTGCCAACCCCGGCCCTTGCGAGAATGCAAAGATATCAATCTCTTCTAATTTTAGATTCGCTTCTCTTAACGCTTTTTTTATTAACTTATCTTTAATCTGACGATGATGCGCCGCGGCCGCGCTCGGAATAATACCCCCCTCTTCTGTCGTTACCATATCACGCTGATCCGCCCATATCTTCCCAGTACTATCGATAATTCCAATAGAGAATGTATGCGCGGTTGATTCAATACCTAAACAAAGCATCATATATATTCAACCTAGCACCATGTTTATAAATATGCGGATCAAAGGCTCTGGTGCGTTCCTAGTTCTTTACTTATATTCACTTGGAAAAATCTAAGTCTAGCCTATAAGATTTAGTCAAAAATGATCTAAAAGCAGAGGGTTGCACCAGAGTCCCTCGATAGTTCCTGAAAATATTACAGAAAAAATAGAAATATTCTTAAGTCTCTTCTTTATTACAACTGTATGGAACCACTTCAGCCACATGGGCCAGAAACCATTCTTTACTCTGGAAAAATCTTTGAAGTTATCAAACAACCGATGAAATCAGGCGATACAATCATTGAATTTGAGACAGCGAGACGTTCACCAGGCGTTCGACTAATTATTCGTAAAGAAAATAAAATCTTACTCACGAAAGAATTTCGCACGGAACTTAATGGCTATGATTATAGACTGCCCGGGGGTAAAGTGTTTGACCGTTTATCAGACTATCGAAAAGCGTTACAGAATAAAACGTCTCTTCTTGACCACGCGCAACGTGCTGCGATTAAAGAATGCCGCGAAGAAACTGGCTTAATCGCTGAAAATATTACGCATGTACATACAAGCCAAGCCGGAGCGACGGTTGTCTGGGATCTGTACTATTTTGTCATTGATCGTTTTCAAGAACATACAACAGGACAGGCATTAGAACATGGCGAAGTGATTTATCCGGAATGGAAAACTATTGACGAAGTTAAAGCGTTATGTGTAAATAATCAGATCAGTGAAGACCGCAGTGTCGGGGTTTTACTCAAACTCTTCTGCTAAGCCTTTGTATCGCTCCTCCCCTTCTTCTGCTTCTCTTTCTCGTAATTCTCTTTCCTCTTTCTCTATATCTCTGTAAAAGTCGCGCAGCTCTGCCTGTTTATCCCGAAAAATATCTATTCTTTCTACCTCAAAATCTTTCTTGAGCTGCTGTAATACTTCTTCAAAATACCCATTATTACTGATGAAATCAAATACGAGATCAATATGCGTCAAATCTGCAGGGATACGCCGATCAGGGAAACGCGCATATGTATCGCTTTGCAATCGTATTCTCTGCCGTACCTTTTCATATGTTACTCCTTCTGCGCTTTCCATATAAGATAAAGCCCAGCTTGTATGCACGGTAACTACATCTGGACGAAGCTCAATATTTGGCACGACCTCTCCTTTTCGATAGGGGTGTAACGCTGCCTCAAGATACCTTCCCCCATTGATATGAAAGTTTTCTCGATCACTAAGAAATCTGAGATTACGGTTCGCCATCACCTGTTTTGGTTTTTCTCTGCATAATTGTCGTATTTCTTCATGACCTTTATCCAACATATCCAATGAACAATCATAATCTGTTCTCACGATATATACTAATGGTTTCTCTGCTGCCATAGCATTATGACGAATGAGATAAACTTATAAAACATAACGTTCTTAAACCTCTTCCCCCAAAAAAGAGCCATGGAAACTGTTTTAGCAAAGATCAAGCCAGGCATTCAGGAACAAGCGGACGTCGAAAAAAAAGTTCAATCCTTTTCAGATCAATTACCTGTCCTTCCCTTTATTGGCGGATCCTACGCGAAAGGAACCTGGCTGAGCGGGAATCATGATATTGACTTATTTGTCCTCTATCCGCCGACTGCGAAGCATATCGCAACACAACTTGGAAAAACATTGAAAAAGAAATTTAAAAACGTCGTTACAATCCATGGTTCACGCGATTATTACCAAATTACGCACCAGGGACTCACCTTTGAGATTATTCCGGTGAAAGCAATCACGCGGGCGGCAGACGCAGAAAATATTACCGATGTCAGCCCTTTACACGTTCAATGGGTCAATACGCACACAAACGATTTTCTTAAGGATCAGATACGCTTAGCAAAACAATTCTGCAAGGCGCATCATATTTATGGCGCAGAAACCTATATCAAAGGATTCTCCGGCTATGTCTTGGAAATTCTGGTTATTACCTACGGGAACTTCGCGAAATTGTTAAGACACGCCCTGCACTGGCATGAAGGACACATCATTGATGTTGCAGGCCATTATCACGGCATGAACCCTGATAAACGATCCGCGCTCATTGTTGTTGATCCTGTCCAGCCTGACCGCAATGCAGCAGCGGCGCTTTCTGCTGCCTCCCTGCATACATTTCAAGATGCAGCGAAACAATTTTTACAAAGGCCAACAAACGACGCGTTTATTGAACATCATATGACTCTTAAAGAATTAAAAAAATACGCTCTCGCGTTCACAGCAACACCGCTGCCTGGAAAAAAAGACCTTGTAGGAACACAATTACTGAAAGTCCATGAATATATCCAGCGCAAACTCCGGGAGGAAGGATATACCCTTACTGACGCAGGATGGGAATGGAACGCTACTGCCTATTACTGGTACACAGTCCAAGAAACAGAACTCCCGAAAAAGAAACGCCATGACGGACCGCCCTTAACCAAACAAAAAAACGTGCAGGCATTTTTACAGAAACATCCAAACGCGATCATGGGGACAGAAAAAGGACGCGTCTTTGTTTTCCTCACACGAGACTATACCACCATAAAAGCGTATGGAAAATATCTGACACAAGACGAAGAAATCAGGAAACGTGTACACAAAATACGCCTTTTTTCTTCTTTTACAAAAAAAGAAAGATTTAAATAATCGTTACAATAAAAAAGTAATTAGAAAAAAATGAAGGTGATCTTTTATCAATAACAAACATTTTATTATCCGACTTTTATTTATCAGTCTTTTTCTCACTCTTCTTGCTTCCCTTGTCCACGCAGCTGTTTTTTTAGACAGCGGCGGGACGCGTAATCCCACTCCCATGCAAATTAATATCAGCACGACCGCTGGCGTAGGCAACAGCGGCACTATTTTTCTTGATACTGGATTAAAATTTATCAATGGCACTATTCTTTTATTAGCCCAGGTCGGCACAGGAACTGCTCTCCCTGGCGCAAACGTTTCCAACGTTACTGTCTGGTTCAACCGCACTGGTGTCGGGCACTTTAATTATTCAGCCTCCCCTGCAGGAGGATTTTCTATCCCCAATTATACCGGGCAAGTTTTATTCAATATTACCATCCCTGCATCACTCTTCACTGATGGGAACTATTCTTTTAACATTAGTGCAGAGGTCGCAAAAGGCGATGGAACCATTGACCAGTATTTTAACACCAGCTGGAATATCACCACACCGAATACGATTAATGGCATCTTCATTGTCGATAACACCGCCCCGGTCGGCGCTTATACCGGGTTTGCAGACGGTTCTTCTGTGAGCAGCCACAGTGTGAATATTTCTGTCAACTTTACTGATGTTTACCCTTCCACTATTACCTTTATTTTCGCGAACACGACCACTTCAAATACCACAACCATGCTTTTCCAGAGCAGCGAAACAGGAAACCTCTCCTATAATTTTTCCTTTTATGTTTATGACGGCAATTATACCTATAACGTTTCTGCGAATGATACCACTGCGCACAGAACTGTTCTCGCAACCCGCAGTATTCTTATTGACCGAACATCACCGACCAGCGCGTTCCTCGCGCCGACGGAAGCGAATAACACGTTTCGCACCTTCGCAGGTTTTCTTTATCTCAATATGAGTATTTACGATCAGAATATTACTTTTCCTTCTAATCTGGCGAATATCACGTTTGGTTTGCGTAACAGTACCTTTAGTAATTCCACTACCTTGTACCTTCGTGTGAATGGTGCAAATGCCACTACGAATACTACGTTGAATTTCAGCTATACGGGTTTAAGCGTGAACAGCCAGTACCTGTACAACGTGACCGTGTACGATCAAGCAGGGAATCTGAATGTCTCTGAGACACGCGTGATCACACTGGATAATACCAACCCGCAGACGGCGTATGATGCGACGATGGGTGTGAATAACACGTTTCGCACGTCCTCGTTCTTTATTGTGAACGCGACCGTGTTTGACGCGAATCTCGCG
>Ga0209515_10000373_pt1 | contig 83880 bp, 77 predicted proteins | sample Subgroupgradi54m_FD_187454 | JGI IMG/M metagenome (GOLD analysis project Ga0209515, IMG submission 187454) | Subsurface groundwater microbial communities from S. Glens Falls, New York, USA - GMW60B uncontaminated upgradient, 5.4 m (SPAdes)... ...
GGGGGGGGGGGGGGCATAGGCGCCAGGATAAGCCCCTCTCCCGCTGGCGGGCTACGGGATGCAGATATGCTGTAGATGCGAATGACAAAACAAACCGTCATCCTCGCGAAAGCGGGGATCCATGCGATGTTGACGTCTGGTCCAGCTATGCATGGGATGCCCTTTGCCTTCGCACCGCATCACGATTTATGCCGCTTTTTCTGACGGACAGGCCGCGTGGATTCCCGCTTTCGCGGGAATGACGACTTCTCAGGATGAGGCAGGTGCATGTGTGCATCCCGTAGCGCCAGCGGGAGAGGGAACGTTCTTGGCCTTATCCTGACGCCTATGGGGCTGGACCCTCATCCACACCCTGCCCCGAACAAACTTCCTCACTCGGCTCCCCCGCTCACTCCACCGGATTACCGTCAAGATCCCCTGCGCCACCGGACAGGACGTCGGACAGCAGGCCGGCATTCTGACGGATCGCTGATTCGATTTCGGCGGCCACCACGGGATTATCCCGCATGAACTGCTTGGCGTTCTCGCGGCCCTGACCCACCCGCGTGCTGTTGTAGGAGAACCACGAGCCCGATTTCTCGACGATGCCGGCCTTGACGCCAAGATCGACCAACTCGCCGGTCTTGGAAATGCCTTCACCATACATGATATCGAAGTCCACCACCTTGAACGGCGGCGCCAGCTTGTTCTTGACAACCTTGACGCGGGTCTGGTTGCCGACAATCTCGTCCCGGTCCTTGATCGAGCCGACGCGGCGGATGTCCAGACGAATCGAGGCGTAGAACTTCAGCGCATTGCCGCCGGTGGTGGTTTCCGGGCTGCCGAACATGACACCGATTTTCATGCGGATCTGGTTGATGAAGATCACCAGACAGCGCGAGCGTGACACCGAGCCGGTCAGCTTGCGCAACGCCTGACTCATCAGCCGAGCCTGAAGGCCGACATGGGAGTCGCCCATTTCGCCTTCCAGTTCAGCGCGCGGCACCAGGGCAGCGACCGAGTCGACCACCAGCACGTCAATGGCCCCGGACCGCACCAGGGTATCGCAGATCTCCAGCGCCTGCTCGCCGGCGTCGGGCTGGGAGATCAGCAGTTCATCGAGGTTGACGCCCAATTTGCGGGCATAGACGGGGTCAAGGGCATGTTCGGCGTCAATGAACGAACAGGTGCCGCCCTTCTTCTGGGCCTCGGCGATGATATGCAACGCCAGGGTGGTCTTGCCCGAGCTTTCCGGCCCATAGATTTCGATGATGCGCCCGCGCGGCACGCCGCCGATGCCCAAAGCGATGTCCAGGCTGAGAGACCCCGTGGAGACGACTTCGGTCTCGACCACAGAATCCTTCTGGCCGAGCCGCATGATCGAGCCCTTGCCGAACGCCTTCTCGATCTGGCTGACCGCGGCGTCCAATGCCTTCTGCTTATCCATCGTTTCCTTATCCACCAGTCGCAAGGCCGTCTGCATCATGGCCATCCCCACTTATTCCACAGGATCTGGAAGCCGCGCAATGGCCATACAGTACATGATTTGTTCTCGATAGCAAGCGCCTTCGTTCCCGGAGCGTTCCTGTTTCAGGCGCCCTACCTATTCAGATGGGGGCAAAAACGCCCCGTTAGGGGCGTTGTGACAAGGGCATGAATCAATTTAACGTTGGACAACAATAACGGTTATAGCCGAATTAGAATAACTCGAAACACTGCGAGAGGGAGAGTTCAACATGGCAGCGATCCTTGGTGTTCTGTTGTTGGGAGCAATCATCACCGGTATGGCCTACCTGATGACCTCCCGGGTCAGCCGCGCTCAGACGTCGGCATGGAAGCGTGATGAAGCCTATAAGGAACGGCCGGTCGATCAGTATGTTACTGTTTCGCTCAGCTGAAACGTGACTCGCGCGGCAGCATCGAGTTGCCGCGCCCCCTGCTTGCCGGAAACCGGACGCCCGCCCCGGGCGTGATGTCGCGCCAGAGATTCGTCGCGACGCCCCTCTGAAATGGCACCCCGCTGCCCGGAGCGTAATCCCGGCACCCCATAAATAGCCCTGGCCAGAAGACCTGCATTTTCAACGGATGCGGCCCACGATTCTGTCGATCGGCCGGCGGAAAAATGGATCCGATTTTATCAGAATAAAAATATCCTACCCTTTGGGGCGGATAACCCCATATACTTTATATAGTGTCGACTTGTGCCGCTACAGAGTTCCATTTTTGTGCGATGATACGAGGTTCGGTTGTTTGTGGCATCGGCCGGCATCACGGGAACAATTTCCAATGAGTGAACGGCCATGATCCGCAAGCCCAGAACTCGGCTCGTCGCCGTCACCCCAGGTGGCGATGCCCCTGATGGGCAATCCGACAAGCTATCGGCAGAGATGTGGCAACGCTTATGCGTCGCCGGAGAGCGCTATCGCGATGGAGATGTCTGGACCTGGGAGGTTCTGACTGCCGCCTCGGATTTCGTCAAGGCCAGCGGCGACACCGCCAGGGCCTTCGCCTTCCTGTCGACGCTACCTCGCCCCCCGAGCCGCTGACCCTCCAGCCGAAATCATAGCAGCCAGGCGGAGCCCTCCGCCGTCGCCTGGGCCAAGCGTCCTTCGGCCGCACCCCAGGTCAGGAAATGATCCAGCGGGTTCGTGCCAACGTCCGTGTTCTCTGCAAGATAGGCGCTGGTGTCGAAATACTGCGACGGATCACGGCCCTCGGCCCAGCCATAGGCTTGGTAATGCGCCCAGGCCGTGGTTGTCCCGGCGGCGACCGCGGCGGCGATGTCAGCGTTCTGCTCGAGATACCAGGCGGCATCGAACAGGGCGTCAGGGTCACGGCCCTCCGCCGCGCCATACAGAGAGAAGTGCAGCTCTCCACTGGCCACCAGCCCGCTGGCGACCGCCGCCGCGACATCCGAATTCTGCGCCAGATAGAGCGCTTCGTCGAAGCTGCCGCCAAGTCCGGTGTTGGTCAGGGTGATGCCGTCGGTAAAGGCGACCAGTTCGACATTCGTCAGCATGTCGGTGCCCTCGCCGCTGACCGTGCCGCCGGTGACAACCGCGCTGGAGCGGGAGGTCGCAATCACCGCGACATCGACTCCGCTGCCACCATCCAGGCTGTCGTTACCGGCGCCGCCGTGCAGCACGTCGTTATCGCTACCGCCTGAGACCGTGTCGTTGCCATCGTCACCATACAGCCGGTCGTCGCCCGTCAGCGAGCCGACCATGTCGTCGCCGCCGCCGCCATGGGTGACATCGTCATCGGGTCCGAGAATGATGGTCTGCGACGAGCCATCGCCGGCCGCATAGTTCTGCCCTGTCCCGCCGGAAAAGATGCCCTGTCCGACGATGATCACGAAGGCGACGCTGTCGATCTGAATACTGGTTCCCGGTGGCAGGTGCGACAGGTCGAGGATGACCGCTTCGGTGCTCGAGCCACCGGTGATGATGATCGGCTCGTCGGGCGCGGTCGTCCCGCTGAACGTTGGCGTCAGAGTGCGTACCGTCACCTGGCTATCCGTCGCCAGCGACTGGGTGAAATCGTCGATCTGCTGTTCCAGCGCTGCCCGCTGCTCGGCATTGCCGACCAGAGAGGTAACCGCGCTGGTCAGCGTCGCCCCGGCCAGGCCCGGACTCTGATCCGTGGTCGGCCCGGTTGCCGTCAGGCCGACACCGCCCGGCAACTGGGCGCTCAGTGTCGGCGTGCTCCCGCTGCCGGCCAGGATCACCGACCCGGTGGTGCTGCCGCCGACCGTGGTCACGCTGACACCGCTGTTCGACGAGCCGCCATCGCTCGAGTCCGCGGTGGTGTTGGTCACCGCCTGGGCGGTGATGGTGGCGGCATCGTTACCGCTGGCATCCTGAACTGCATTTGTGTCATCGGCGCCGCTCGGGTCGGTATAACCGACGGTCACCGTCTGGCCATAGGTCACCGCCGATGCCAGCGTCAGGGTGACCGTCCTGGCCGCGGCATTGACGGCGACGCTGTTGACGGTGATCGAGGCGCCGCCGGCACTGACGCTGAACGCCGAGCCGGCCGGAACATTGGTGGCGTCAAGGCTGGCCGCGTCGGTGTAGTTCAGCACCAGGGACGTGCCGTTGACCGCGGCGGAGGAAAAGACCGGTGTGGTGGTGTCGACGGTCAGGGTCTGGTTGGCCGCGGCGCTGTTGCCGGCGGCATCGCTGGCACTGACCGAAACGGCGTTGGTGCCGTTGGCGTCCAGGCTCAGGCTGCCGCTGCTGGCGGTGGCGCTGCCGGTGTCGATGCTCCAGGCGCCGTCGGTCGCCGTTGTGCCGTAGGTGGCGCCGCCGATGGTCAAGGTGATGGCGGCACCGGCCTCGGCGGTGCCGGAGATCACCGGGGTGTCGTCGTTGGTGGTGGTCGCCGAGGTAATGGCGACTGCTGGTGCCGTCGTATCGAGAGCCAAAGACAGGGTGGTGGCGCCGCCGCTGTAGCTGGCCGTCCAGGCGTATGCCGTCGACAGACTGGCCAGCGTCACGGTCTGCCCGCTCCCCACGGTCAGGGTCGTGCCGGCGCTGAGGCCATTGAAGCTCGACAGATTGGAGCCGGTGACGACGATGCTGTCGCCCACGGTCAAATCCCCGATGGTGTCGCCGGCAAAATTGGCAGCCGATCCCTTGAACACGTCGCTGCCGGTGCCGCCGACCAGGCTGTCGGCGCCTGATCCGCCGAGAAGGGTGTCCGCGCCCGCGCCGGCGGTAATGGTATCGCCACCCGCGCCACCGGTGATGCTGTATTTGCCGTTGGTCTCGGCACTGCCATCGAAGGTGAAGGTGTTGCCGGTGGTGGTGATGGCACTGGCGGAGACGCTCAGCGTGCCGCCGCTGGCCACGGCGGAGTCGGCCAGGGTCAGGCTGGCGGTGGCATCACTGCCCAGGCTGATGGTTTCGAGATTGCTGAGAACGGCACTGCTCAGATTGAAGGTGCCGCCGCCGGTCAGGCTGAGGGTATCGGTGCCGCCGCCGCCGTCGATGGACTCGGCCAGGCCGGAGATGTCCGACGAGGTGGCGATAAAGGTATCGTTGTCTACACCACCGAACAGTGAGTCGACTCCTGCGCCACCGGTGATGGTGTCGTTATCACCGTTGCCGGTGATGGTATCATTGCCGGCGCCGCCGTCGATGACATCATCACCATAGACGCCGATGATGGAATCGGCGCCATCGCCGCCGTAGATGGTGTCGCCGATGGAGCCGCCGCTGGCGTAGATCGTGTCGTTGCCGGAACCGCCGATGATACTGTAGCAGCCATCCGAGTCGTAGTCTGACTCGAAATCAAATGTATTTGTTGACGTGGTGATGGCGCTGGCATCAATGGTCAGCGTGGTGCCGCTGGCCACGGCGGAATCGGCCAGAGTCAGGCTGGCGGTGGCGTCGCTGGCCAGGCGGATGGTTTCGATGGTGGTGAGGCTGACGCAGTTGCTCAGATTGAAGGTACCGCCGCCGCTCAGACTGAGGACATCGCTGCCGCTGCCGCCGTCGATGGTCTCGGCCAGGCCGGTGATGTTCGACGAGGTGGCGATGATGGTGTCGTCACCGGCATCGCCGAAAATCGAGTCGGCGCCGGCGCCGCTGGTCAGGGTGTCGTTGTCGGCAGTGCCCGTGTAAACCGTCATCGCTTTGCTGTCCTAACGGCAATTCCAACCCTTGTATGGAAGCGTAGCATGGCCACCGGGAGTTCTATTTGCGCGCGGGCGACTGATTCTTGCGAGGGAGCGACGGAATTGCGGCTGGACAGGGCGCGGCGGTCGCTGAACGCGACAGCCGCACCCCGCACAAGTCGATTGACACGCACCATGAAGCGGCTATGTCTCTTCGGTGGAAAGGCCAGCCAGTTCTGACGGGGCAACGATATGAAGCAGCGCCCTGCCCGGGTGTCGACGAATCGCGCGACGTCCATCGACGACCTCGTTGCGCGTGGTGCCGAGCAATTGGCGGCCGGCCGGTTCAAGGAGGCCGTCGAGACCTATCGCCAATTGGTCAAGGCCGAGGCTCGGCCCGACTGGTGCCGGGCACTGGCCGAGGCTTATGTTGGCCGGGCCGCCGCGCTGGCCGGCAAAGCGATGTACAAGGAAGCGGCGCTGGTGTTCGACAACGCCGATGCCGCCGACAATGGCGTCCACGAGCCACTGATGCATCTGGCCTGCCTGATCCGGGCCGGCGATGCGGCCAACGCGATGCGGCGCTGCTGCGCCTATCTGTCACAAGGGGTGGGCACCGCTGCCGAGCGCGAGCGTATCGCCGATCTGGCCGCCGCTTTATGGTGTGCGGGTGAGGTGCCGCCGCTGCCGGATGCGGTGCCGGGTGGGGCGCGGGCTCATGCCGCTGCCGCCAAGGCGCTGGGAGCGTGGCTCGACGGCGGAAGCGTGGCCGAGCTTGCCCCGTTGATCAGCGCCATCTCGTTGCGCTCGGCGTTCAAGCCCCTGCGCTTCATCCTTGCGGCGGCGGTCGAGGCGGACGCCGAACGCCGCACGCGCCTGCTCGAGCTGGTGCCGGCGGACTCGGCCTTTGCCCCACTGGCACAGGCGGTGCGCCGGGCGACGGCGGAGGAGCCGCTGGCCACCGTCAGCACCTGGGGCAGCCTGACCAGTGCGGCACGGACTTTCGCCGTCGAGGTTGCCGGCCTCCCGGCCAATGCCGGCAAGCTGCTCACTGACCTGACCGATGCCGAGCGCCGCGGCCCCGGGGCGTTGCTCGACGTTCTGCTCAAGAGCAAGGATCGCTTTGCCCCCGCCGATCTGCGCTCCGCCTGCCTCAATCTGCTGCCGCGGTTGCCGGCGCGGCTGTCGCAGATCGAGCGCCAGTTCGGCCCACTCCCAGCGGCAGAGCGCCATCGTCTGCTCGCCCTGGCCGCCGAACTGGAACAGGATTGGGATGAGTTCGTGCATCAATGGCAGGCCGCCGCCGATGCGCTGGAACAGTCCTCCGAAGCTGATGCCGACTTGGCCCGGTCGATCATCTACCGCCGATTGGCCGATGTGGCGGTCAGCGTGCGGTCGCTGCGGCGCAAGGGGGACCACGACGCCGATGTCGCCATCTGGCTGGAAAAGAGCGTCACCGCCGATCCCACCGACCGCGACAGCCTGCGCCTGCTGATCGCCGAGTTGCGTCGCAGTGGCAACACCAAGGAATGGGCGCGCTGGGCCGATCTGGGGGCAGTGCGATTCCCCAACGACGCGGCGCTGCTGCTCGACGCGCTGGAGGCAACCGCCGAGCGTGGCGCCTTGCGCAAAGCCGCCGACCTTGCCAAACGAGTGCTGGCGCTCGACCCGATCAATGTGGTGGCGCGTCAGCGCCTGATTGATTTCGCCATCGGCCACGCCCGCAAGAAGATGGCCGAGGCTCGGCCTGATCTCGCCAACAAGGCCCTGGCCGAGGCTGTCCAGCGGTCCCCCAACGATGGCGCGCTGACTCTGGTGCGCGGCTTGGTCGGCTTGCGCGACGGAACCCCCGACGAGGCCAAGGCCCTGGTGGCGCAAGGCGTCGAGCGGCTTGGCGGCGGGGTCGCCGGGTGGCTGCGGGCGGTGCTGGAAGGCCAGGCCATGCGCCTGACCGCTCAGGAGACCAAGCCATTGCAACAGGGCCTGGCCGCGGCGCAGACTCCGCCGCCGCGCCGCGAGGATATCGTTGCCGCGGTGACGGTCCTCAACCGCCAGGATCTGCGCCAGACCGTCGCCCGCGGTGGTACGGTGCTGAAGCCGGTCTATCGCTGGCTCGAAAAGGGACGGTCCTGCCCCTTCTCCGCCGCGGAGTTCCAGACCCTGGCCGCCGCCTTCGAGCGCATGGCGCGCTACGATCTGCTTGGCCCCTATGCCCGAGCCGCGGCGGCACGGGAGCCGGGAGAGCCGCTGTATGAGTTCCACGTCATCGTCGCTGGTGTCGCCGGCAAGGCCATCCATCTGACCGCGGCCGATCTCGAGCGGCTGGCTCGACTGGTCGAGCGTGCCCAGGAGCGCCAGGACGAGGCGTTGGCCTTCCAGATCATCCGATTTGTGGACATGGCGAGGAGGGAATTCGAATACTTCGACGATTTCGACGAAGACGACGAAGTCGATGATCCCTTCACCGAGCCGGGGAAGCCCAGTGCGGCCGAACAGGCGTTCATGGAAGAGGTCGCCACCATCGCCCTCTCCCTGCTCGAGCAGTTCGAGCCCGCGCAGGTGGTCGACCAGCTGATGACCCGAATGGGTAACCACCCGTTCGCCAAGGGAATTCCCAAAGCAATGATCCGGGCCGCATTCACCATGATGGTCGAGACGATAGCCGATCACCCGATTGTCCGCGGCGGCACTGGAAAAAAACGGCGGGGCCGCCGATGAGCGAGGCACGACAGTCCATGATCCAGGATCCCTTTGCGGTGCTCGACGTGGCCGAGGATGCCGACGACGAGACCATCCAGCGTCGCTATCTGGCGCTGGTGCGCCAGTTTCCGCCGGAGCGCGCGCCAGAGCGCTTCCAGGAGATCCGCACTGCGTTCGAGGCGATCCGCGGCAAGCGCGAGCGGCTGCAACGGCGGTTGCTGACGATCCACGATGGTGCTTTGCTGCGGCTGAAGCGCGCCTGCCTGGAATCGCCGGATGCGGCGCCCGCCCGCCCTCGCCTCGCCACCATTCGCGCTCTGCTGCGCGAGGGCGCCGATCGAACCTGGACGGATTCGGCGCTGCCGCCGCCGAGTCCGTGATCCCCATGCGAAAGAATGGACTGTGGACCAAGCCCTGAAAGACGATCTGCTCGAGCGGTTCCGCGCTCATCTCGACACGCTCGACGACGGCGAACAGGGCGACGAGGGGGTGGACGAGACGGAGCCGGCGGCCGACCTGTATGCCCTGTATGTGGAACTGGCGGCTTTGCGCACCGAAGTGCGGACCGAGTCCCGGCTGGTCAAGGATGCGCTCGACCTGTTTCGCGGCGTCGTCGACCGCGGCGCCGCCGACCATGACGCGGCCTTGCGCGAGATCGAGCGGCTGCGCGGCGACGCCCAGGCTCGCGAACAGGCGCTGCTGCGGCCGTTGCTCGGTGATCTGCTCGATCTGCGCGACCGTCTGGCCGCAGGTCTGACCACCCCGCCGGCACCGCCGGTTCGCCGGTGGTGGGGTGGAACGGTGGCGGCGGCGGACGAATCCTGGCGCGAAGGCTTGCGCATCAGTCTGGCGCGTCTCGACCGCCTGTTGCGCGATCGCGACGTGACCGCGGTCGATGTCCTTGGCCAGCCGTTCGACCCGCGGCTGGCCCGCGCTGTGGCCACCACCAGCATCGCCGGTCAGGCGAACGGGGTGGTGGTGGACGAGATCCGCCCCGGCTTTCTGTGGAACGGCGTCGTGCTGCGACCGGCCGAGGTGGTGGTCAACAAGACGATTCAAGATTGAAGCGAGGACATCCGTGAGCGACATCATCGTCGGCATCGACCTGGGCACCACCAATTCCGAAATCGCCGTCTATCGCGATGGCCGTCCCGTGGTGCTGGCCGATGACGGCGGCCGGATGATCCTGCCGTCGGTGGTCGGTCTGGCCGACAACGGTGATCTGCTGGTGGGCGAGGACGCGCGGAACCAGTATGTCCTTCATCCCGATCGCACCATCCGCTCGATCAAGCGGCGCATGGGCCGCGACGAGACGGTTTCCCTGGGCGGGCGCGAGGTCTCGCCGCAGGAGATTTCGGCCATGATCCTGCGCCGGCTGAAAGAAATCGCCGAGGCGCGGCTGGGTCAGCCGGTGCGCAAGGCGGTAATCACCGTACCGGCCTATTTCTCCGACGCCCAGCGCCAAGCCACCCGTGAGGCCGGCGAGATCGCCGGGCTGGAGCCGGTGCGCATCCTCAACGAACCGACCGCCGCGGCCCTGACCTACGAGGCCGGGCACCGCGAGGGCCGCACCATTCTGGTCTACGACCTGGGCGGCGGCACCTTCGATGTCTCGGTGGTGCGCCTCCAGGAGGGCGTGGTCGAGGTGGTCTCCGGTCACGGCAACAACCATCTGGGCGGCGACGATTTCGACGCCAAGCTGGTGGCGCATATTCTTGAACATCTCAAGATCAAGCAGGGAATCGAACTGGGCGACGACGTGCGGGCGATGGCCCGCGTCACCCGTGCCGCCGAGACCGCCAAAAAGCGCCTGTCCGACGAACCCTATGTGCTGGTCGAAGAGGAGTACCTGACCGAGGTCGACGGCAAGCCGGTGCATCTGTCGCTGGAAATCGCCCGTGGCGTCTATGACGACATGATCATGCCGTTCATCGACGAAACCCTGGAGGCGGTTCATGTCGCCTTGAAGGGGGCCGGGCTGACGGTGTCGCAGGTCGACGAGATCCTGCTGGTGGGCGGAGCCACCCGCACGCCGCTGGTCCGCCGGCGGCTCGAGGAGACCTTCGGCATGGCACCGCGCGGCGAGGTCGATCCCGATCTGTGCGTGGCGCTGGGCGCCGCCATCCAGGGCGGGGCGATCGCCGGGCAGGACGTGTCGGCGGTGCTGGTCGACGCCACTCCCTACTCGTTCGGCATCAGCACCCTGGGCGAACTTGGCGGCGAGTTCTATCCCTATTGCTTCGTTCCGGTCATCACCAAGAACACGCCGATCCCGGTGCGGCGCAGCGAAGCCTTCTTCACCAGCGTCGATGATCAGGAAGTGGTCGAGATCAACGTCTACCAGGGCGAAAGCCGTGATGCGCTGGAGAACATCAAGATCGGCCAGTTCAAGGTCGTCGGCCTCAGCCGCGCGCCGGCCGGCAATCCGGTCGTCGTCGATCTGGCGCTTGACCGCGACGGCATTCTGCGGGTCACGGCAACGGAAAAGCTGACCGGCCTGGAACAGCGCATCGTCATCGACAAGGCGGTATCGCGGTTCGGCGAGGGGGGGCTCACCGAGGCCCGCCAGCGACTCGATACTTTGTTCGGGACGACGGAGGCGACGGAGTCGGGCGATGAAACCGAGGACACGGGCAGCCCGGCCGCCGATGCTCTGATCGCCCGCGCCGAGGCCAAGCTGGATGAGGCGGCCGAGGAAGACCGCGCCGAAATGATTGATCTGATCGAGGCCATCCACGACGCCCGTCAGGCCGGCGACGGTGCTGCGTTGGCCCAGGCCTGCGACGATCTGCGCGACATCCTGTTCTATCTGGAAACCTGAGCCGTGGAGCGCTGCCCGATCTGTCGTGCCACCCTGGGCGGTGCCACCACCTGCCGCCGCTGTCGCGCCGACCTGTCCGGCGCCGCGACAGCGGCGGCCACCGCCCGGGCGCTGGAGGTCCGGGCCATGGAACGGCTGGCGCGGGGCAATCCTGACGGCGCCCTGCGCCTGCTCCTCCGCGCCCGATTGCTTCACCGCACAGCGGCAAGCCGTGCGCTCCAGCGCATGGCCGACGAGACGCAAGAGCCTTGGGACGCGGCCGTGGATGAGGATGCCCCCGGTAAGCGGCCATTGAGCGGCCATTGAGGCCGCGGCCAAGCGCGGAGCGCGCCCGGCGAGGGCAGTTTCTTTCTAGAGGCCGAATATGACAGACATAACCGAGCGCACCGATTCCCGTTCTGTTGCGATCCTGGTCGGTACGGTTCTGGCGGCATTCGCGGTCTCTCGCGTGCCGCTGCTGAATGTGCCGTTCGAGTGGTTCGAGACCTATTTCCACGAGATCAGCCACGGGTTGGCCGCGCTGCTCACCGGCGGGGAGGTCCGGCGCCTGGAACTCCGCTTCGACGGCTCCGGCACGCTCTGGCACGCGGGTTCCTCGTTCCGGGCGCTGGTGGCGTTCGCCGGTTATGCGGGGGCCTTCTGCTTCGGCTGCATTCTCTACCTCGCCGCATCCGCCAGCGCCCCACAATCCGCCGGGCGCTGGGGTCTCGGTCTCGCCGGAGCGGTCGCCCTGTCCGCGGCGCTGTGGGTGCGCGATGTCCAGAGCCTTGTCGTGTCCGGCGTCCTGATTGCCGCCTTCCTGGGCCTGTGGAAATTGGGCGGCAACCGGTTCACCCAATGGCTGCTTCAGTTCGTCGGCGTCTACGTCGTGGTCTGCGCCTTTTATTCGCCGACATGGCTGCTGTGGTCCGACGGCGGTCACAGTGATGCGTCGACTCTGCGCCAAGCCACCGGGCTGCCGGAATTCGTCTGGGTTGCGGCGTGGCTGGCGGTCGGCGCCGTCGTGGTGCGCTGGGCAGCCCGTGCCGCCACCCAGGTCCGCGTCACCGAGCCGAGCCGGATCAGGGCTTAGCCCGGCTGAGGTGACGGGGCGTCGGTACTCTCGCCAACCACAGTCGACGGAGCGGCTGATTTCGGCATATGGTGGTAAGAGAGGTCCGAATTAGCCGAATCACTTTTCCGTTATGCCCGGGCTTGTCCCGGGCATCCACGCGGTGCCGCAAAGTGAACATTTGTGCGGTGGACAGGCGTGGATGCCCGGATCAAGTCCGGGCATGACGGATTCGGAAGATGGAGCTGTTGTTTGCGGCCATTGTCTGAATCTGGAAGCACAGCCACGCCCTTGACTGACATGATGTCCTATTCCGCGTTTCTTGATCGGCTGACCGCCGTCCATGGTCAGGATGCGGCGATGAGCCGGCACGAGATCTTCTTCCAACTGCGCAAGCCCTGGCCGCGCTGCCGCGCTCTGGCTGCGCTGGTGCGGGATATGGTGCTGCTGTGCCTGTGGCCTGGCCGCCGGATTCGCCCGCAGGAGGCCGAGGGCGTGCTGTTCGCCGCTACTCTGCCGGGCGCCAACGGCTGGCAGTGTCTGGAGCCGGCGATGACAGCGGCGCGGGCGGCGGGCCTTCCGGTGAGCACGGTGGTCCATCCTCGGCTCGATGGCCGCTGGCTGCCACGGCCCCCGGTGGCTGCCATCGTCGAAGCCGTTGCGACCCTGCTGCGCCAGTGCCGCCGCGGTGATGGCCTCTTGCCGGCCTTGCCGGTTGCCGCGGCCATGGCGCGCCGCGTGCTGTGGTGGGCCTCCTGGCGCGCCGCCCTGTCGCGCCGCAGTGGGGTGGTGGTGCTGCACAATGACTTCGACATGATGAGTGCCGCCGCGATCGGTCATGGATGGCCCAGTGTCTGCCTTCAGCACGGCGTGCCGACCGACGAGTTTTTCCCGACGCGCGCTGATCTTCAGGTGGTCTGGGGGGACAGCAGCGCCGCGGTCTATCGCGCCGCCGGTTGCGATGCGCTGGTCGTCGATGCCCTCGGCCGCGGCGGAGCGGCCGCGCCGGAGGAGCCGCCCGCTGCCATTGTCCTGGTGTCACAGAGCCACGCCGCCGTCTACGGCCCCGAATTCGCCGGACGCTTCCGGGCGCTGGCGGCGGAACTGCCGGCGGGAACCCGGGTGCTGCTGCATCCTGGGGAATCGCCGGATCGCCACTGCTATCATGGCCTGTCGCATCTCATCCTGGAGCAGCCCCCCCACGGCCTGCTGAGCACCGGCCAACCGCGCCATCTGGTGGTGGGGTTCTGCTCGACCGCTTTGCTCGATGCCGCCCGCGCCGGCCATGACGTCATCGGCCTCGACTGGCCGGTCCAGGGCAGCGCCGCTGCCCTGACCATCGCCGCGCCACCACGGCGGATGTCCGGCGCCGCCGCAGTGATCGCGCTGTTTCAGCAGCTATGCCGGGATGCCGAGCTGCGCGCCACCTTTGCCGCTGAACGGACGGCCTGGCTGGAGCGTACCTTCAGCCCGCAGGGCGGCGGGCTGGTGGCGGCCCTGCGGCAGGGTCTTGCGTCATGAGGGTGCTGCACGTCTACAAGGAGTTTCACCCCGACGCGAGCGGCGTTGCCCGCCATATTGATGGCTTCCTGCGCTCCGCCGCGCGGCTCGGGGTCAAGGCGACCATCCTGGCGCCCAGCATCGCACCACAGGCCGCGGATGCGCCCTATGCGGTGCGCCGTGGCGGCTTGCGGGCACTGGCGGCGGCGGTCGCCGCCGCGGACGTGGTGCATGTCCATGGCGCCCGCGTCCCGATCGCCGCGGCGGCGGCGGCCGTGGCGCGCGGTTTCGGCCGCCCGGTAGCCTACACGCCGCATTGCTACTACGACGACCGCCGCCGTGCGGCGAAATGGCTGTGGGATCAGGGGCCGGAGCGGGCTCTGCTGGCGGGAGCCGGCGCGGTTTTTCTGCTCGATACGGCGTGGCGCGATTACCTCGCCGGCCGGGGGTTGCCGACCGGACGCTGCCGCATCGTCCCCAACTGTATTCTGGCCGCCGCCGTGGCGATGCGCCGGCCGGATCTGGCTCCGGCGCGTCTCGCGGGATGTCCGTCACTGATTTCCATCGGTCGCCTCGACCCGGTCAAGCGCCTTGACGACGCCATTGCGGCATTGTCCTTGCCCGGGCTGGAAACCGCGGTGCTGCATCTGGTCGGGCGCGGCAACGACCAGCCGCGGCTGGAACAGCTGGCGATAGCCGCCGGTGTCGCCGGGCGCGTCGTTTTTCATGGCTGGCTCGACGACGATGAGGCGACGGCCTTGCTGCTCGGTGCCGATCTGGCATTGCTGCCGTCGGAGCGCGAGGGCATGCCCACGGCCATGCTCGAGGCGCTGCTGCTCGGCGTGCCCATTCTCGCCAGCGACATTCCCGGCAACCGCGCCGTGGCTGATCCCACCGGCTGGACGGCGCTGCACCCCTTGGCCGATGTCGCCGCTCTGGCCGAAGGCATCCGCAGCCACGCCGGGCGTGCGGTGCCGCCGGATGTGCGGGCCGCGGTGGCCGGGCGGTTCTCGTGGGAGGCACGCGCCCCCGACATCGTCGGCGTCTACGCCGAAATGATCGCCCAGGCCCGCCCCATCGCCAAGCTCGTCCGTCGGAACCTGCGCCCATGACCGCCAACACCCTGATTTTTCGCTGCCTGCTCGCTGTGCTGGTGCTGGCCCCGTTGCCGCTCGGCAGTCACCGTCCCTGGGCGTGGTCGTTGCTGGCGGTGCTGGTGGCGGTGCTGCTGATCGTCTGGAGCGGGCTGGTGTTCCGGGGACACGCGCGTGCGCCGGTTGCGCCGCGCCGGCTGTGGCCGATCGCCGCGCCGTTCATGCTGGCTCTGGCCTGGGCCGCGCTGCAAACCAGTCCATGGATGCCCGCCGACTGGCTTCATCCCCTGTGGGCGGAGACGGCCCGGGCATTGCCCGGCGAAGCGGTCACGGGGCGAATCACCGTCGATCCGGCACTGACCTGGACCGCGATTCTGCGATTGGCCAGCTATGCCGGCGTCTTCTGGCTGGCGGTCCAACTGGGCCGCGACCGGCAGCGCGCCCGGACCGGGCTGGTGGTCCTGAGTTGGACGGGAATCGCCTATGCGGCCTATGGTCTGGCGGCTCATTTCAGCGGCACCGAGCGCATTCTGTGGCTGGAGAAATGGGCCTATCTCGGCGATCTCTCCAGTACGTTCGTCAATCGCAACGCCTATGGCGCCTATGCCGGCCTGGGCCTGCTGGGGTGCCTGACTCTTCTGATTCACAGCCTGCGCGATCGTGGCCGGCTGAGGGATACCATCGAATCCGCGCTCACGGTCGGCGCGCCTCTGCTGGCGGGAGCATCGGTGATCGCCACCGCGTTGCTGCTCAGTCATTCCCGAGGCGCGTTGCTGGCCAGTGCCACGGCGGTGATGCTGCTTCTTGTCGCGCTCACCGCGGGACGGGTGGTCCGGCCGCGGCTGTCGATCATGATCGCGCTACTGGTCGGCCTGGGCGGCGGCGCCCTGTCGGTGACGACCGGCAACGCCACCCTCGACCGACTGGTGCAATCCACGGAAATCGAAGGCGACCGCGGCAATCTCTATCGCCTGACCCTGACGGCGATCGGCGACGCGCCGTGGACCGGTCATGGCCTTGGCGCCTATCTGCCGGCCTTCCGGGTCTATCGGGATACCAGCCTGAACCGGCCGGTGATCTACGATTTCGCCCACAATCAGTATCTCGAAACGGCGATGGATCTTGGCTGGCCCACGGCCCTGCTGTTCTACGCGGCGCTGGCGGGAGCGGCGGGACTGTGCCTGATCGGCCTGCGGCGACGGCGGCGTGACCAGATTCATCCGGCCATGGCCCTGGCCGGGACCGTCCTGTTGGGAACCCATGGGCTGGTGGATTTCAGCGCCTCAATGCCGGCGATCGGCGCCACCTATGCCTATCTTCTCGGGGTCGGCGTGGCGCAGTCATGGACTTCGGTCGAAGAAGCGGAAGAGTTATCACGATGAGCCTGAAGGCTCATCCACGCCCTCGCCGGTACTCAGCGAGAGTGCAGCCGGAGGTAGTGCTGAACTTCCTGCTGTGACAGCGCGTCGAGCGCCTGTCGCACCAGCATCGCCTCACCGGGCCGGGTGGCCAGCCGAGCGACGTAATCGGGCTGAAGAATCCAGGTCAGGCGGATCTGGCGCTCGATCAGAGCCAAGGTGTCGGGATCGAGATGGGGCCGCAATTGCAGGCCAAGTTCCAGGCGCCAGGTCATCACCGTCGGCACCACCGCCCCCGACAGCAGCGACAGTCGAAAGGCCGCCGCAGCGCCGCTGTGGTCACCGCGGGCCAGACGCAATCGGGCGAGACGAGCCCAGGCGCTGGGCTGCCCCGGCGACTGCGCCAGACCGGCAACCGCGCTGGCCTCGGCCGCGGCCTGCAAATGGTCGCGCTCGTCGCCCGTCGGCACGGTCTCGGCCTGTCGCAACAACAACAGGCTGCGGTCGATCCGCCCCTGGCCGTCGACCACCCAGTCGTCTGCCGCCGCCAGACCGGCGGCGGCCGCGGCCAGCCGCTGGGGTTGCGGCGGGGCCTGTGTTTCCTCGAGATCCCACGATACGGCGCGGGCGTCCAGCGACAGCCCGGCGGCGATCAGCCGCGGTCCGGCAAGACCCAGCAGCGCGGTGCCGAGCACAAGCGCCGCCGCCGCTGCCGAACGGTGGCCCCGGCGGCGGCGGCGCTGGACAGGGCGCCCATCACTCTCAGTCGGCATAATATTCGTGGTAGCTGCCATAATACTGGCCATAGTCACCATAGCCATAGCGAGCATGGCGCCGCTGATCGACCTGGACGACGGCAACACCCACCAGTGGCGCCTTGGCTTCGCGCAACAGACGGATGCTGTTGCGGATCGCGTCGCGTGGGGTGCTGTTCCAGCGGATCAGAAAGATCAACTGATCGACGATGGCCGCCAGGACTCGGGTGTCCGCCACCGCCAGGACCGGCGGCGTATCAATCACGACACGGTCGTATCGTGCCGCCAACTCCTTGAACAACTGCTCGATCGCCGGACCGCGCAATATTTCCTCGCGCCCCGTCGCCACCGTTCCAGCGGGCAGGAAATCGAATTCGCCGTCGGGCTCGCGCTGTAGCACGGCATCCAGTTCGGCCTCGCCGCTCAGCACCTGAGCCAGACCGATGTCGCCGGAACAGCTTAAAGCGGTGTGCAGACGCGGCCGGTGCACGTCGGCGTCGACCAGCAGCACCCGGGCTTGCGAGCGGGCGAATGTTCGCGCCAGACACAGAGTGACGAAGCTTTTGCCCTCTTTGGGAGCCGACGACGTCACCATGGTGACGCGGCCTCGCGGCAGGCCGTCTTCGCTGAGCAGCAGCGCCGTACGCAGGCTGCGCAGGGCATCGGCAAAGGCCGACCTCGGCTTGCGCAGCGCCGTCCGCTCGGGATCGGGGCCCTTGGCGATCTTGCGGGACAGAGCCGGAATCATCGCCAGTGTCGGAACGCCGGTAAGATCCTCCGCCTCGTCGCCGGACCGCACCAGATTGTTGAGGCGTTCCAGCAGAAACACCAGACTGCCACCCGCCATCAGGGCGAGCAGCGCCGCCAGCAACAGGGTCATCGGCTTCTGCGGGAACGAGGGCTGCACAGGGACATCGGCGGGGGACAGCACCCGGGCCTTGGCCCGCTGAATCTGGTCCTGCTCGGCTTCGCGCTTGAAGCGGGTGAGAAAGGCCTCGTAGATGGTGCGGCTGCTTTCCGCCTGACGCTCCAACTCATGCAACCGGACCTCGGCACCGCCGGAGGTATTGCTTTTCTGGCGCAGCTCGGCGATTTCGTTCGCCAAGGTGCGGACTCCGGCGCTGGCAACCTTCACCTCGTTGGCCACCGCGGCGGCGATCTTGTCGATCTCATGCTGAATCTTGCCGCGCAATTCGGCGAGATCGGCCCGCATCCCCACCAGTCGGGGATGACGCTCGCCATAGGTGACGGCAAGGTCCGACAGCTCCCGCGCCTTCGCCGTTTCCTGCTCCCGCAGATGCTGGATCAATGCCGACTGCAAGACATCATAGGAACTGGCAACGCCACCTTGGCCGCGGGCGAGTGTCCCGACCTGCTCCAACCGCGCCTGTTTCTGCGCCAGATCGGCGCGCGCCAGTACCAGACGGGAATTCAGCTCGGTCGACTGCTGCTCGAGCATGGTCGCCTTGCGATCGCCTTCACGCCGCAAGCCATTCGCGGCCCGGAACTCTTCGGCCGCCGCATCGGCGACGGCAACGTCGCTGCGCAGCGAGTCCAGCCGTTCGGCCAGCCATTTGCCCAGGCGCCGCGTATCCTCCAGGCTCTGTTCAAGATGGTCGAGCAGGTAGACTTCGGTCAAAGCGTTGGCGATGCGTGCGGCCTTCTCCCGACTCTCCGAGGTGAACTGAAGAGTGATCACGAAGGTCCGGCGTTGCGCCTTCACGCTCAAGCCGCGATGGACAGCCGAGACAATCCTGGCACGGTCCAGCCTGGCCCGCGTTTCGGACGACAGCGACGCCTGATCAGCGGTGCCGGCGCGCCAGTCCTCGGGTATCCAGGATATCGGGTTGAGCAGCGCGACAGCCTTTTCAAAAGCCGTTGGCGTGCGCAGCCGCACATTGAACTCGGGATCCTGATCCAGTCGCAACTTGTCGACGACCCGTTCGATCAACGGATTCGAGGACAGCACCTCGGCCTCGGTCATCACCACCGAATCGGTCAGCCGGGACCGGGCCGCATAGCTGCGTTCCAGCAGAGTGTCGCCGGCATCGGCCGTGTCCACCAAGACCTCGGCCGTGGCGGTATACAGGGGCCGCGCCTGTTGCAGATAGATCACCGTCGGGGCCATCACGAGGATCAGGCAACCCAGCAGGATCAGCTTGCCGCGCCACAGTACCCGCCATCCCCAACGCAACCACTCCATCGCGTCGAAGGTCATTCTGCCAGCAGACGAACTGTCTTGCCGATTGCGACCACCTGGCACCTCAGTATCGGAATCCCAACCGGAGACCGACAACGGCTTGGTCGTAACTGGAATCCGGGACATCCGAGTCCTTTTTCTTATAACCCACTTGGCCGCTCAGGTAGACCTCCGGGGTAAACGCGTAGGTTACGCGGAAATTTGTTTCGGCCGTGAGCGACGTATAAGGCGTCCCCTCGTATTCGTCATAATAGACTCCGGCAAAGCCTGCCAACAGAATATTACGGGCCAGTTCGTGTCGGACCAGGAGCGTGGCTGAACTGCGGACAATCGCCGATGCCGATGTCAGGGTGGTTTCCTCGACGCTGCGCTCCAGGGCCGGCACCACCAGGGTCATCCGGCTGGGCGTCCAGTTGAAGGCCGCCTTGAACGAGAGGCCGGACGGGTCGGCAAAGCTGGGGTCACTGTAGTCCTGGTGAAGATAGCCGACCAGGAAGTCGCCGCGGATGAGCTGGGTCAGGTCGACACCGAGACCGGCTTCAGCCCGGAAGCCGTAGCTGTCGCGGGCAAGGCCGCTGTCATCCCGCTGGCTGTCATACCAGCGGCTGTTGCCGGTCAGCTTGGCCACGGCGGCGTAACCGGGAAACATCTCGTAGGCGCCGCGCAGAGAGCCGAGCAACTCGGTCCGGTCGCGATCATCGTTGTTGATCATGGTGCCGGCCGACGTCGCGACATCGTCGAAGTCGCGGTAAGTCACGCCCGAGCTGGCCTCGAAGATATACTTGCCCTGCTGGGTCTTGCCGCCAAGGGTGGCGGCGTAGCTCCGCGTCGGTGTCGGCTCATCGCCTTCGATGTCGTCGCTGGTTCCCCGCTCTTCGTGCCGGGAAATGAAATCCACCGAGGCATTCAGATTGGTGGTAGAATTGATGTCGTAACGGCCATCGGCAAAAATCTCGCCATCCAGCACGTCATCATTCGAATACGTCCAAAAATGCTTATAATCAAGATAGGCCAACGTATTGAACGCATGCTGCTTCGTTTGCGACCGTAATTTCATCTCCGGGCGCACCGTTGTGATAAAATCACCCTTGGCGCCCTGCTTCTGGGCATAGATATTGCTGTTATAGCTTTCCTCTATTTCGATCTGCGGCAGCAGAAGGAAATCCCCAAGCTCGATGCCCTTGGGCTGATAGGAGTCGCTGACGCGGTCGATGTCATTCTCACCCTTCGGGTCGCTCATCGGATTGGGATCGGTAACGATCTTGGCCGCATCCATGCGACGCGGATCGGGCTTGTCCGAATCCATCTGAGCATAGCCAGGCACCGCCGCCAGCGTGAGCGCAAGCATGCCGAGCACCGCTCGCGAAGATGTCAATCCGCCTACCATCGCGTTCCCCTTATTGCGCGCCCTGACCCCCTGCGGAGCGCCCGCAGTATAATCGAACCCGTTACGTAATCCAGTCCGAGTTTACACCGGACCGGTCGTAAGGATACGGCGTTGCGCCATGTCCAGCACCAGGCAACTCAACGGACCCCCGGCATAGGCGCCAGTATCGAGGCCAATCCGGTTGGCGAGCAGCTCGGGCTCGGCGGTCATGCTGTGCCCATGCACGACCACCTTGCCATGCCACGCCGATGACGACAGGAAGGGTTCGCGGATGGTCAGAAGATCTTCGAGCCGTTGGCGATGCAGCGCCCGGCCGGGCCGCACTCCGGCATGAACGAACAGATAGTCACCCAACTCGACACGGGGCTCCAAGGCCCGCAGGAACGCCCGATGAGCCGACGGCATGCGTTCGGCGAGAGCCGCGGAAAATCGGCGAGCCCGCTCCTGCGGGCCGTCGGCCCGGGGCAGGCGCACGCCGTAGCTGGCCAGCGTCTCCAGGCCGCCATAGTCGAGCCAGGCGAGATGACCGTCCGGCGCCTCCAGGAACCCCAGCAGCTCCGCTTCGTGGTTGCCGAGCACGAAGCGCCGTTGCCAACCGGCCGGCGCCGGAGCGGTCAGCCGTTCCAGTACACCGGCGCTGTCGGCACCGCGATCAACATAGTCGCCAAGATAGACAACGACGCAGGTCCGATCGTCGGCCGTCGCCATATCCTCGGCAATCCGGTCATGCAGGGCATCAAGCGCCGCCAGCGAACCGTGCACGTCGCCGACCGCGTAAACCCTCAGGCCGGGCGGCACCGTCGGCACAGGGTGCTGTCGGCCAGAACCGGAAAGCATCTGTTTCAGCCAGCCGGCGCTACTCACTCTTGACCACACCCGGCAGCCTCGCTCACTATGAAACAGATCACGCGTCCCATCTGGTACACGCATAATATTGGTGAGCCGCGGAGCGGCGCAAGCGATTATGGAGGACACATGAGTAGCTGGCTGGCGTCCGGACTACGACGACTGACCACGATGATTGCAGTGGTATCTCCGCTGCTGGTGGGGTCGTGCGGCGGCGGAGCGAGCCTGCCGGATGAGATGGCGCCGATGACCCCTGGAAACTCGATGGAGGGCTATCGCCTGGAGCCGGGCAACCGGGTACGGCTGGTGGTGTTCGGCGAGAACAACCTGTCTGGAGACCTCACCGTCGATTCGCTGGGCAATATCGCCATGCCTCTGGTCGGCAATATCCCGGCCGGCGGCCTGTCCGCCAAGGAATTGACGCAACGCATCGAAGACCGGCTCAAACGCGAATCCTATCTGCGCGAGCCGCGGGTGAGCGTCGAGGTTCTGACCTATCGGCCATTCTATGTTCTCGGCGAGGTGCGGGCGCCGGGCGAATTCCCCTACACCAACGGCATGACAGTCCTCTCGGCGGTCGCCCGGGCCGGCGGCTACGACTATCGCGCCAAGGAAGGCGCCGTGATCCTGGTGCGCGACGAGAGCGGCCAGCAGCGGGAATACCGGGCAACCGAACGGACACCGATCCAGCCCGGTGACATCATCCGCGTTCTTGAGCGGAAGTTCTAGCCGGTGTCCGCTCTGGTAACAGGTGCCGCCGGCTTCATCGGTTCGCGGGTGGTGGCGCGGCTGGCCGCGTCGGGACGGCTGGTCGCGGCCCTGGACGACGAGTCCGCCGGGCTGCCCTTGCCGGCGGCGACGGCGCATATCGTGCCGGTGCGTGGTGACATCCGCGACGCGGCGGTGGTCGAAAAGGCCATGGCCGCCGTCAAGCCCCGGCTGGTGGTGCATCTGGCCGCCATCCACCATATTCCCACCTGCACCGCCGAACCGCGCCGTGCCCTTGATGTCAACGTGGTCGGAACCCAGACGGTTCTTGACGCCGCGGCCCGGCATCAGTGCGGCATGGTGGTCATTGCCTCCTCCGGGGCGGTGTATCGCTGGGACGACATCGCCCTGCCGGAAACCGCGCCGCTGGAACCGCAGGATACCTACGCCCTCGGCAAGCTCGCCAACGAGCATCAATTGGCCGTGTGGGTGCGCCGCAACCATGGCCGCGGCCGGATCGCCCGTATTTTCAACGCCATCGGCGCCGGTGATCCCAATGCTCATCTTGTCCCTGACGTGCTGCGTCGACTCGCGGCGGCGCTGAGCGACGGTGCCGGCCGGCCGCTGCAACTGCCCATGGGCAACACGGAGAGCCGCCGGGACTTCATCCATGTCGACGACATCGCCGACGGCCTGCTGGCGATGGCTGGGGACGGGGATACGACACCGCTTGCCGCCTATAATCTGTGCAGCGGCAAGGAAGTCAGTGTTCGCCAACTGGTCGAGCGCATTGCCGCCAAGCTGGATTTGGCCATCGAACAGGTGGTTGATCCACGGCTGGTGCGAAGCGACGATCGGCTGTCGCAGCGCGGCAATCCCGAGCTGACCGCGGAACGCCTGGGATGGCGGGCTCGACGCAGCATCGACGATGCCCTGGCCGATATCATCGCCCTTCACTGGCAGCGGCGGTAATGCGCCTGAGCCGTCGTGCCTTGCCGCTGGTGCTGGGCGCCTCCGCCTTGATACCGACGGCGGTCCTGGCCGGCAGCGATCCCCGGGTGCCCAGCGCCGACGTCACCCGCCATGGTGCGCGCGGTGACGGGGTGCAGGACGACTCCGCGGCCATCCAGGCGGCCATCGACAGCGGGGCTCCGCTGGTGGTCTTTCCGGCTGGCCGCTATCTGTGCCGGCGCTCGCTGATTCCCAGGTCGCATCAGACCTGGCGAGGCGAGGGGGCGGCGGTGTCCGTGCTGGTCCAGCCCCAGGACACCCCGCCACCACCGTTCAATCTGATCGAGCGGCTGGGCGTGCTGGAAGATGTCACGGTCAGCGATCTCGGTTTCGTCGGCAATGGTCATCGCCATATGGGAGACAGTGGCGATGGGCAGAGCGGATTCGCCCTGTATATCCGCGGCCTGCAACGGCGCCTGCGCCTGACCGGCTGCCGCTTCGCCGGCTTCGGCGGTGGGCGGTCGGGCGGCGGCGGCGTGGTGCTGGGACCGTTGCCGGACAGCGATCCGCAAGGTCTTGAGGACATTACCGTCACCGACTGCGTGTTCGAGGACAACGGCAATGTTCCAGGCATTTATCTGGCGGGCGGCAACCGCCCGGGAGCGGCGCGGCGCAATATCCGGGTGCAGGGCAATCGCTTCGCCGGAGTCCGCCCGGGAACACGCCCGCAGAACTGCATCTACATTCTGTCCGATGGCGCCGCGACACGCATTGCCAACGTGCTGGTCGCCGATAACCTGTTCGATATCGACCACAGCGTCGATGCCTGCATCGAACTGAATTGGGTCGACGGGTTCACGATCTCCGGCAACAGCATGACCTTTGCGGGAGCTGTTCGCGGCTCGTCGGGCATCCTGCTGCGCGATGGGTGCCGCAGCGGAGCGGTCACCGGCAACAGCCTGCGCGACGCCTCGAGCGAACAGGTGGTCGCCATTGACCTACAAAATTTCGCCCACCCCGGCACCATCGAGGACGTGACCATCAGCGGCAATGTCATCCACGGCTTCACCTGGCGCGGCATTGCCGTCGACCGCGGCGCCCGCGGTGTGGTGGTGGTCGGCAACCGGGTGACCGGCGGCGAGCGGCGCCTGGACGAGGGCGTGCGGATCGTCGATGCCCATGACGTGCTGGTGAGCGGCAACGCCATTTCCGCCGCCGTCGCCGCGGTCATGCTGGCAAGCGGCACCGACCCGGCCGCCGGAGTTCAGACCATCACCATCAGTGGCAACCAGTTCACCAACTGCGGCGGCAAGGGTCCGCTGATCGCGGTGGTGGCGGGCTGCAACATCCGTGGTCTGGTTGTCGACGGCAACCGCGTCGCCGCGTCGCTGCCCGGCACCACCGCTCTGGCCGGTGGCGGGTTTACCGCATCGGAGGGCAATCTCATGGGCCACAACCTGATCATGCCCTTGACCGCCCTGGTGCCGGGTGAAGAGGGCGGCTGGACACGATTGGGGCGCGATCCGTCATGACTGCTCTTTGCCTGGACCGACCGGCCGGCGCCTGCCGCCTGTGCGGCGCCACCGTCGGGCAGCGGTCGATCGGCCGCGAACGCCGGCTTGACCTGGGGCAATGGCTGATGCGGTGTTGCCATTGTGGCGGGGGCTACCTGGACCCGGCCATGACGGAGTCGGCTGAAACGGCGTTTTACGCCGGAGGCGCCTACCGTCGCGCCTATCCGGTCGAGTGTGCCCGTTCCCCGGAAGAGGTCATCGCCGGTCAACGCCTGCGGGAGACCGCCGACTGGCGGGTCGGCCGCCTGCTGCTCCGGCTGGCACCGGGAGCGCGAGTCCTGGAGGTGGGATCGGGATATGGGGCTTTTCTGGGCCGCCTGCACGCCCGGCGGCCTGACCTGATCCTGAGCGCGATCGAGCCCGACAGGGCGGTGCGTACCGCCGGCCTGGACGGTGCGCCAGTGGCCTTCTTCGACAGAATTGACGACACCCAAGGACTGTTCGACGTCATCGTGCTTTATCATGTGCTGGAGCACCTGCGCGATCCCGCCACCACCCTGACGGCGCTGGCGGCGCGACTGGCTCCGGGCGGCCGCGTGGTGGCCGAGGTGCCCGATGAATCGGGGCCATGGCCCGGCTGGAGTCAGGTGCATGCCGCGCATCTGAATTATTTTTCGATGGCCAGCCTGCGCCGCCTGTTCGGTTGCGCCGGGCTGGTGGAAATCGTAAGTCCAAGCCCGCCGCTGCCGGGCACGCTCCACATCGAGGCTGTTCCCGGTGTGGCGATCCTGTCCGAGGCCTCGCCCGACGAGATTGCCGCCCGTGACGCCACGTTCACCGCTCACCCCTGGCGCCGCCGCGATGCCCTCAAGCGCAGCCTGCGCCGCTGGGCGATTCGGATCATCGGCCCGGAGACCGTCGGCCGCTGGCAACGCCGCCGTGCCGCGCGAGCCGCCGACCGCATGCTGGCCGCAGCGGGAAGCGCGCCGCGGCGCTGGCTTCTGGGCGTTCCGATAGATCCGCTGCCGATGGATGTGGTGGTGGCGAAAGCACTGGCCGCCATGCGCGAGCGGCGCCCGCTGCGGCAAGCCGACGTCAACGTCGCCAAGCTGGTCGAGATGCAGCGCGACGCGCGTCTGTTGGCGGATACCATCTCCAGTGATGTGGTGTGCGCTGACGGCATGGGCGTGGTGTGGGGGGCGCGGCTGCTCGGCGTCGACGTTCCCGAACGGGTCACCGGGATCGACCTGATGGAACGGCTCCTGATGGCCTGCGCCGCCGAGGGCTTGCGTCCTTTCCTGCTCGGCACCGAGGCCGCAATCCTGGACCAGACCGTGGCCCGGCTGAAGGCACGCCATCCCGGCCTGACTCTCGCCGGCTCGCATCACGGCTTTTTCTCTGCGGCCGACGAGGCGACGGTGGTCGCGCAGATTCGTCAGACCCAGGCCGATTGCCTGTTCGTCGCCATGGGATCGCCGCGCCAGGAGCGGTTCCTCGCCGAGCATCATGCCGCCCTTGGCGTTCCCTTCGTCATGGCGGTGGGGGGCGCCTTCGACGTGCTGGCCGGATTGCGGCGGCGGGCGCCCCGGTGGATGCAGCGATGTGGCCTGGAATGGTTCGCCCGCCTGATTCAGGAGCCGCGGCGCCTGGGCCCCCGATACCTGTTCACCAATCTGCATTTCGGCGGTCTGTTGCTGCGGGCGTTGTTTCGGCCGAGGATGATGAAATGACGTTGCTGGGCGACCTGTGGCGGCTCGACCGGGCGCTGGTCGAAGCGCCCTGCCCTGGCTGCGGCGGACGGGACCGGCAAGCGATCCTGCACCGCGACCGCTACCTGTTGGCGGTCGACGTTTCGCTGTGTCGCGCCTGTGGGCTGGTCCACACCGCGCGGCATCTGCCGGCTGATGCGGCGGACACCTTCTATCGCACCACCTATCCACGGCTGATGCGGAGCGACGTGGCGTCGCCGGAGCGCATCGGAACCGCACGGCTGCATGCCGCCTACCGGTTCCTGCGCCTGCGCGAGGTGGTGCCGTCGTTTGCCGCGATGCTGGAAATCGGCTGCGGCCTGGGGCATTTCCTCGACGAATGCCGGCGCCAGGGGGTAGCCCGCTATCACGGCCTCGAGCCCAACGCCGCGGATCGCCGCTATGCCGCCGAGCGATTGGGACTGGCGAGCCATCTGGATGGCGCGTCGGTGGAAGCCATGGCCTCCCCCCCCTTCCCGCCGGATCTGGTGGTGCTGTTTCATGTGCTCGAGCACCTGGACGACCCCGGCGCCCTGCTCGACCGACTGGGGGACTGGCTGACGCCCGGCGGGTGGCTGGTGGTTGAGGTTCCAGACATCCTCGGCGAATGGGGGGTGCTCGGCGTCTACAATTTCCACATCGGCCATCGCAGTTATTTTTCTGCGGAGTCCCTGTGCGGGCTGCTGGCGCGGCGGGGCTTCGTGGCTCGCCAGATTGACCGATGCGATGCTGACGGCATCTTTCCCGGCAATCTGCGCGTATTTGCCCAGCGCGGTGCTGCGGAAACACCTGCGCCCGTGCCGCCGAGCCAGGTCATCAGCCATGTCCGACAGCGGCTCAAGCCCTGGTCGCTGGCCACCGGCTATCCGCGGTGGGCGCTCCGCCTGGCCCGCCGCACCGTGGGAGCCTGACCGTGTGCGGCCTGCTTGCCGTCCTGAACCGCCGCCGCCCGGTGGACGAGGAGGCCGCCGGCCGGGCGTTTCAGCGTCTGGCCCATCGCGGACCCGACGGCAACGGCTCGATTCGCGGTTGGGACGACCGTCTGCTGCTCGGCCATCGTCGGCTGGCCATTCTCGATCCTGGCCGCGGTGGCGCCCAGCCGATGCGCGATCCTGAGACCGGTTCGCAGCTTATCTTCAACGGCGCCATCTACAATTTTCTTGAGCTGCGCCAGGAGATGGAGGAGCAGGGGCATCGCTTCGCCAGCGACAGCGACACCGAGGTGGTACTGGCCGCCTGGCGCCACTGGGGGGCCGCGGCCTTCAGCCGTTTCAACGGGATGTGGGCCATCATTTTGCTCGATGGTCCGAGCGACAGTCTGGTGGTGTGCCGCGACCGCCTCGGGGTCAAGCCGCTGTACCATGTCGACGATGGTACCTGTCAGGTTTTCGCCAGTGAAATCCGTGCCGCCGCCATCGCCGCAGGGCTGACCGTGCGGCCCGATGCGACGTCGGTGTTCGACTACCTGATCAGTGGTTCCACCGAGCATGACGGGCGCACCTTTCTGGAGGGCGTCGTCGAGGTGCCGCCCGGCGCCCTGTGGCGAATCGGCCGCGACGGCCGCGTGACGCGTGGCCGATATCATGATTGGCCGGAGACCGGCGGCCCATCCCCGTCGGCGGAAGAGGTGCGCGCCCTGTTGCTTGATGCGACCCGGCTGCGGCTGCGCGCCGACGTGCCGACGGTGGCGCTGCTGTCGGGCGGGCTGGATTCCAGCATCGTCGGTTGGGCGGCGGCCAAGGTCCGCGAGCCGCGCAGCCGATTCGAGGGCTTCCTGACCTACGGCTATCTTGATGGCGGCATCCACGACGAGACGGACCGCGCCGGACGGATTGCGGCATCGGTCGCCCCCGGCCTGCGCCATACGGTGCTGCGCGTCGATCCGGTTCCCACCGGGCCGGACCTGATGGCGCTGATGGCGGCGCAGGAGCAGCCGTTCAGTACGCCGTCGATCCTTGCCGGACTGCGGTTGTACCGGCTGCTGGCGGCGCAGGGCGTCAAGGTGGCGCTGACCGGCGAGGGCGCTGACGAACTGTTCGGCGGCTACACCCGGCGCTACGCCAACCTGATGGTCCGCGACCTGCTGCGGCGCGGCCGTATGGGTGAGGCGGTCCGGCTGTTGCGCTCGCCCCATGCGAGCCTTGGCCTGCTGGGCAATCGGTTGGTCTGGGACTTGCCGGAGTCGGTGGTGCGGCTCCTGTTGCGCCGCTACCGTATCAATGTGGCCGCCATGTCCGAACCCTTGTGGGAGGGAATGCGCGAGCGCCTGCTCGACCGATTGGCCGACAACCGCCGGCCCCTGGCCCAGATCCTGCGTCATGACGTCACGCAGACCCTGTTGCCCGCGGTGCTGCGGTTCGCCGACCGCAACGGCATGGCCGCGGGCATCGAGGTCCGTGCCCCCTTCCTCGATCATCGGCTGGTCGATCTGGCGATGCGCCTTCCGGCCGGCGAAAAACTGTCGGCGGCTGGCGGCAAGTTGCCATTGCGCCGAGCCTTCGCCGGCCTGCTGCCCGACGAGGTGATTGCTGCTCCTAAGGAGCGCGGCCTGGGCATGGCGGAGCAATTTCAGGTGGGACGTCTCGATCTTAAGTTCCTGTTTGCGAAGCCCCCCGTGAGCGCCGAGGCATTCCTGGATGTTGCCCGACTCAAGGCGGCGTTCGTTCGCCATCCGAACGACCCTTTGCTGTGGTGGCCGGTCTGTCTGCTGCTGTGGCTGACCCGTCTCGAGACCGGTGACGCCAACGATTCGTGATGGATGCCGAGCCCGACAGGGTGCTATAAGTATGACAACTGTAGGGTAACGGGAAAAAACAATGAGGCGACTTTTCCTGCCGGCCGCGCTGGTCGCGGCGATACTGGGGTTTGGTGCGCCTGCGCTGGCGGCCACCACAACCGATATACCGCCCGCTTTGCAGGCCGCGATACGGGCAGGCAACGGCAATGCCATCCAACAGGCCATCACCGCCCTGAGCGGCGGCAACCCCGTACAGTCCGCGGCTCTGGCGGCCCTGACCATCGCAGCGGCTGAGCAGTTGCTGGCCACGGATGCGTCTGTCGCCGTCGCCGTCGCGGCCGCGGCGATGCAGGTCGTCAATGGCATGACGACCCAGGCATCGGCGGAATCAAGCGTCGAGACCGTCGTAACGACGGCCGCCCGTATCTTCACCAATCCTGCGGTGCAGCAAGCGTCGCCAACCGCAACCGCTGAACTGGCGACGGCAACCATGCAGGCGGCGGCAACCTCCAACAATACCACGCTGATCGGCGCGGTGGCGGTGAGCGCGGTCGCCACCGCCGAAGCCATGCTCACCAAAGACCCGACGGCGGCACTGACACTCGCTGGCGCCGTGGTGACCGCGATGGCGGCAACCCAGGTGACCGCCGCTGACTCCCAGACGGTTCTGACCACCGCGGCACGCATCGTCGTTTCCCCGGCGGCCAGCCAGGTGGCCCCGAACGTGGTGGCATCGGTGACCAACACCATTCAGACCGCCACAGCGAACGCCGGCAATCAGAGCACTGGCAATAATTCCGAAAAACAAAACGAAACAAAACAAAATACCAATAACTTCGATACAATAAAATCCGGAAAAGAGGAAACTCAGTTCCGCGCAGGCAGCGCCACATGATTTTTCAGTTGGTTCATCCAATATGCCGTTTGCTCTACTGATTGTTCTGGTTTGCAGCTTCCCCGTTATCGACCTGATATCGGCGGCACTTTATGCCGCCACTGACTCGACTAACGTTGGAATGATTCGGTTATTCCGGGATGGCACGGCAATAGTGCTGTTTGGGTTCGGGATCGCTCGCGGCGTCGCTCCTCCCGCCATCAAGCCGTGGGTTGCTCTGTATCTTGGTCTGATCCTGCTCTATCTGGTGGCTGCCGTCGCTGGCGGGGAGGATAAGAAGCTGGCCATCGACTCGGCGGGACAGCTCACCTTGCCGATTATCCTGCTGCATGCCGGGTTGGTGGGGGTACGCAACGGAGTCCATCTGTCGCGCATGCTCAACTGCATGATCGTGGTGGCTGTGGCGTCCACGATTTTTGGGGCGTGGGAACGCAACCACACGGAATTGTGGACCGACATCTTATTTCTGGGTGACTATCTCAGGGACATCAAAGGCGTCGTCCTGGGCGTCGCTTACCATGATCTGCCATTCAACTTCTTCGGATATGATGACGAACGGCGGGCGGCGGGACTGCTGGCGGCTCCGCTCGCGCAGGGATCGTTTCTGGCCATTGTCGGACTGGTGGCTTTGGGCTGGTATCGTTCGAAATCGCCGGTGCTGGCCTATGGGCTGATGGCAGCATGTGCGGTCGGCGTCTATCAGAGCGGCACCCGTGGCACGCTGGCGATGCTGATCGCCGCGATCGCCGTTTATGTCGTTCTGTCGGCCGTGGCCGGGCGCCTGAGAGCGATGGACTGGATCGTATTCGGGGGTGGCGGCCTGATAGCGGTTCGGCCCCTGTACCGCATCCTGTCCTATACACTGGAGATGAGTGACGGCTCGACCGACGGCCATGTGGAAAGCCTGTCATCCAATCTGGACGGAATCGGAGCCGTCACGCTGCTGGGCAACGGCCTGGGGCGGGCCGGCGCCATGGCCGCGCAGGCCGGACTGGACATTGCCGGCGGCGGTGAGGGCGCGCTGTTTTCGATCATTTACCAGATCGGCATTCCGGGCGGCCTGATCTTTATGGGCCTTTATGTGGCCATTACGGGGCAGCTTTATCTCCGCCATCGCCAGCCGGGACGCCTTGGCGATCTGGCGCGAGCCGGCTTCGCCCTGATGGTCGGTGCCACCGGCACCTTGGTGAGTTCCGAACATCTGCTGACGTTTTCCGGCATGGCGGCCCTGTGGCTGATGGCCGGCGGCATCCTGGTGGCACCGGCCGGTGCGACATCGACCACGGCCGGAATGCCCCACCGGCACGGTCAGCTGGCACCGGTATGACCGACGGGTTGGACCTGCGTCGACTGCCACGGGAACTTGTCTGGCTGCTGGGGGTCGTGGCCGGTCGGGTGGCGCCGACGCAGGATCTGGACACGCCCCTGTTGCTCCAACTGGCCCGCCATCACCGTCTGGCTCCCCATCTTGATGCCGCCCTGGCGACAACGGCGGACCTGGCGGCGCCGCTCCGGCACGGGCTGAAAGCGGCGCGACGACGGGCCCGGCTGCGCGGCCTGCACCATTCCGCCGAGTTGGCCGGCATCGCCGCCGCCCTGCACGCCGAGGGCATCGACGTGATCGCGTTGAAGGGGCCGGCGATCGCCCAGCTCCTGCACGGCGATGCGCTGCGACGGGATAGCCGCGACCTTGATCTCCTCGTCAGGCCGGAACAGATTGCGGCGGCCCTGGCGGTGCTCGAGGCCCGCGATTTCATGCTGCCGCCGCGCCGCGCCGGGCGTGACGCCTGGCAGGTCGATCACGAGACTCCGCTGCGCCACCGCCGAACCGGCCTGATCGTCGAAATGCATGTCCGCTTGGTCCCCGAGTCGCGGCTGTTCCCGCTCGATCCCTGGAGCGCCACGACCACCATTTCCCTGGCCGGCACATCGCTGCGGACCCTGGCGCTGCCCGCGGCCGTCGTCTTCGCCGCCTCGCATGGCTGCCGCCACCTTTGGAACCGGCTGGGGTGGCTGACGGATATCATGGCGGCGGTGCGACACCCGCAGGTCGACTGGAATGAAGCGCTTACCCTGGCGTCGCGCCTGGGCGTCGAACGGCAGATGACGCTCGCGCTGGTTCTTGCCCGTGACCTGATGGGGGTGGAGCCGCCGCCGCTGGCCAGCCCTCGCCGGCTGGCCCATGCCGCCAATTCGGCGGCGGTGCTGGCTCCGGCCTTCGCTTTGCCAGCCGTCACCGACCGGAAGGCGATCTATCGCATCGGGCTGTTGCGGGTCGTCCTGTGGGAAGCCTCGCAATTCCGGGGGGCAGCGCGCTGGGTGGCGCTGTGGCGGCATTTCAAAGTGTCCGACAACGATCGCGGCAGGGTTCCGCTGCCTAGTTGGCAGGAGCCATTGCGGCCGTTGCTTCGCTTGCTTCGCATTGGCAGGCGCCTGCTGTGCAAAACCGCATCCTGAGGGCATCAGTCAATTAGCCAGAACATTTTTTCGTAGTGTACAACAAGCGGCGACGGCACCGTTGCTTGAGTTGCCAGGGGGATGGGAGATGTCGGCTTCACCAATTCTGATCGTGATGGGAACCCGGCCGGAAGCTATCAAACTGGCGCCGGTGGTTGCCGCCTTGAATGAGCTGGCCTGTTGCCCCACAAGAGTTTGCGTGACCGGCCAGCATCGCGACCTGCTGAGCATGGGACTGTCCGCTTTCGATGTGCAGATCGACTACGATCTTGACCTGATGACCCATGATCAGACGCCAGCCGACGTTCTCAGCCGGGTCGTCGCGGAGATGGCGAAGGTGATCGAAAAGGAGCAGCCGCGCTGGGTCGTGGTCCAGGGGGACACGACGACCGCTTTGGCCACGGCCCTGGCGGCCTTCCATCGGCAGACCCCCCTTGCCCATGTCGAGGCCGGCTTGCGGAGCGGCGATATCACTCAGCCATGGCCGGAAGAGATGAACCGCCGTCTGATCGGTCAGATCGCCTCCCTGCACCTTGCTCCCACCGAATTGGCGTTCGACAACCTCGTGCGCGAAGGCGTCGCCCCGGAGTCCATCCGGGTGACCGGCAACACCGTTATTGACGCTCTCGACTTTGCCGTGGCGGCTCTGGATCGCTCGCCAGACCGAGCCGGGCCGATCCGGGGGCTTCTCGACGACCTTACGCCGGAAACGCTGCTGGTCACGGCGACCATTCACCGACGGGAGAACCATCCGCACCTGGATGAGATCGAGCGCGTCCTGCAATGGTTGGGACAGCGGGATGACTGCTGCGTCGTTTTCCCGGCCCACCCCAACCCGGCAATCACCCGCCTGGCCCAACGGCTTTCGCAGTCACGGGTGAAAGTCGTTCCCCCGCTCGGCTATCTGCCCTTTGTCGCGTTGATGCAGCGGGCAGACCTTATTCTCACCGACTCCGGCGGCATTCAAGAGGAAGCGACGGCTCTTGGCAAACCCGTCCTGGTTCTGCGCGAGCGCACCGAGCGCCCCGAGGTCTTGCAGGCCGGCAACGGCTTGCTGGTCGGCACCGACTCGGCCGCGATCATATCCGCTGTTGCGGCGCTGCTGGACGATCCGGCGGCCCGCGCGGCGATGGCGCAGCAGAGTGCGCCCTTTGGCGACGGACGGGCCGCCCGCCGGATTGCCGCGGCCCTCACCGGCACGGAACCGCCAGACATGGTCCTGCCGTCACGCCCGCCAACCGGCGGGGCTCATGCCTCCAGCCGCCTGATGGCGCATCCGCTGTTTCTGGGTGACACCGAGGGGGACGGTCGGCTTGATGAGGGTGCCCGGGATCGCCGAGCCATGGCGCAATTGCCATAGGAAGAGAGGCTCAGCGCGGGCTTAGCTGGATCTGTCCGGAAATGAATGAAGCATTTTCAATGCGTCATATTCATCACCCGTCATTCCCGCGAAAGCGGGAATCCATGCCGGCCGCGGAGTCCAGGCGGGGCCATGGACCCCCGCTTTCGCGGGGGTGACGAACAATGTGTTTGAATCGCTTATTTTATTTCCGGACAGCCTCTGACCGGGTCTAGTAACCGCCCTTGCGCTTGGTCTCGGGCAAGCCGGCGATCTTGGTGCCTTGCTTGGACGGCTGCATGGGGAACAGGTCGTACAGATCCTTGGTACCGATGGAGGTTCCCCAGCGCTCGGTCATCGCCTTGACCATGGCGCGCTCGTTGGGCTGATGACCGGCGTTTTCGAAATACTCTTCACGCAGATAATTGATCAGATCCCAATGCTTCTGGGTCAGCTCGGCGATATGTTCGGCCGCGGCGATTTCCCGGGCGATGTCTTCGCTCCAGTCGGCGGTGTCGACCAGATATCCCTTTTCGGTTTTTTCGATATCAGCGTAGCCCACGTGACGTCCTCCTTCTACCCGACGTTTCTCCGGCGGCCGGTTTTGCTCCGGCCGCCATACGGGTCAGATTAATCGCGGCGAGCCGTCACGACAACATGCATTCGCCCTAATTTACCTTTCGCCTGCGCCCTCGCCGGCGATGCGCTTCAAGGCATTCTTGCGGATATCGGCAAGCAAAGGGATGGCCTCGCGCTTTTCGAGGTCGTACTGCACCACCACAGCCTCGAGGGTTGCCGACAGGGCGCCCGTCGAGGCGTTAAACAGCCGGTGGAACAAGGTGATCGACTTGGTGCCGACTCGCAGCACCTCGCTTTCGACCAGCACAAGGTCGCCGGGCACCAGCTCCTGCAAATATTCCGCCACATGACGGGCGTCGGCCAAGCCGATGCGGTCGTCACGGATGCGCCGGGCGTCAAAACCCAGTTGCAGCATGCAGTGCCATTCCGCCTGATCGAAGAAGCCGATATACTCCTTGACGTTGACATGTCCCATAGCATCGCAATGGCTGGGATAGACCACGCCGCGAAACGTCTCCATCGCCTTCTTCATCCGAATCCTCCTCTGCCGGGTTCGTGGCGATGGTGAACCAGGGGGCGGCGGGCCGCAAGTGCTCACTTTCGCCCCTCTTGCCGCCTCTTTGTGTCCTCACCGGGCAGGTGGGTGCATCCCCCAGCCCGGATCGGGCCCCGGGGCACAGTCGCCCGACCGCACATGGACACAATTGCGCTCCGGTCCCAGGGCGGTGCCGGGGGATTCCCAGCAACGCAGCAGATCGTAGCCGGGAACGGATTTCAGCGGAGTTACGAGGGCATCGGCATAGCCGGACAGAGTCGGCAGATCGGCCGCGGTGCCCTCGTAGAGCGGTACCCGGCGGTGCAGATGGCTGAAGCCCGGGGTGGTGGAGATCGGGTTGTCGATCAGCGCCACGCCGCACAGCTTGGGATGGCGAGACAGCGCGTCATAGGCTTCCATCACCGCCGCCCCGCGCCGCCACTCGTCTGAAAACCCGGGCTGCACCGCCAGCGCCGCCGAACTGACCGCGGTGGCCAGCCAGGCGATCCGCACCCCTTCCGGCGGAATGTGGCGGCGGGCCAGGACGATGGCGCGGGCCAGACCGATGCCGGCCAGAATCATCAGGCAGGGCAGTGCCGGATAGATATAGCGGAACTCCTTATACGGCAGCGAGGAATGCACTGCGATATGCACCACCGCCACGGCCAGCAGCGGGACATAGCCCCGCGTGCCCAGGCCGACCAGCAGCAGCAGAATCGCCAGCGCCCCGCCCCAGTGGCGGATGATCTCGGAAATGAACAGGTTCCACGGCGGGCTATCCCCTCCGTAGAACCGACCGTCGACCAGGGCAATGCGGAAGTGCAGCCACGCGGATTGAAACGGATAATCCCAGGTTCCCCAGTCCAGCAGGCCGAGGGTCAGCAACCCGACCAGGGCGCCGCCGATAAAGGGCAGCCAGGTCCAGCGCGGCCAGCCGATCGCGATCAGGCTGCCGACCAGCATCGCCGGCCCGATCTGCGGCCGGGTCATCGCCGCCACCCCCAGCAGCAGACCGGCCGAGAAAAGCCGCCACGGCCGATCGGCATGGGTCATCAGCAGGTACAGGCCAAGGATCATCAGATGCGCCGCCACCACCTCGGTCAAGGCGCGCGGCGCGAAATAGACCAGTTCGAACCACAGCGCCGACGGCGCCGCCGCCACCAGGGCGAAGGCCATGCCATCCTCGCGACCGCCCAGGCGGAACGCCACGAACGGCACGGTCAGCGACACCAGGGCGAGTCCGCCATGGATCAGTGGCAGATACAGGTCTGGCCCGGCATCGAACCAGGCGGCCAGGTATTGCGGTCCGGCGAGCAGTCCGGGCAGGAACCACGAGCGGATGCCGATGAACCATTCCCACGGCTTCACGCCATAGCCGAACACCAGACGATGCCCCTGTTCGGTCGCCTGCATGACCTCGTCGGGCCAATGGATACTGGGATACAACTGCCAGACGATGATCCTGAGGGCTGCGGCGAAGCCGAGCAGCCCCAGCAGCACCACCACTTGCCCGCCGTCCATCGCCCCCCGCGATGCCCGCATGGTCTTGTCCTCCGTCGCTGCCGGAGTATGGCCGCTGCCCTGCGGCGGCACAAGGCCGCACGCCGTCAGCCGAAACGCCGCAACACGCCGCCGGCCACCAGGGCGACCGAGGCAAGGACACCGAACAGCCCGAGCAGCGGCAGCAATTGCAGGAAAAAAGCGCGGCTGAGCGGTTTCCACTGGTTCTTCAGGCGACGGGGCGGCGCACCGATCGCCTCGATCAGGGAATCCAGGCTGTCGACATCCTGGCTCCCCTGGGCGAAGACCTTGGCTTGGCCAAGGACGCCACGCGCCACGTCGATCCGGCCGCGGGCGGCAAAGGCCCGCGCCTGATTGAGCAGCAGGGTGAAGTTCTGAGCCTTCGGCTGGGTGCCGCCGCGCAGGTTGCGCAGCAAGGCAAGCGGCGACAGCACCAGACCGGCAGGCCCCCACCAGCCCTGCACCCAGGTCAGGGCCGAGGCCGAAAGTGCCGCACGGCCAGCGCAAGCCGGGCAGAAAATGCCGCTTTCGGAGCTGCTGCGGGTCGATAGCAGGAAGGATCGCACCTGATGGAACACGAGGAAGCGCGGTTGCGCCGAGACTCGGCCGCAGCGGCTGCACGGCATCGGCCGCGCCGAATCGGCCGGCAGTCCGCTGTCGCCGAAGCTGGTGTAACTGAGCCGCCGCAAGGGATCGCGCAGCACCCGATACGCCTCGTTGATGCGCTGGAACGCTTCCTCGGCCGCGGGGTTGGCGTTGTGGTCGGGATGCACCCGTTTGGCCTGCTCGCGAAACGCAGCCTTGATCTGCGCTTGGTCGGCGGACGGATCGACGCCCAGGGCGGCATAATAGCCCTTAGGGTCGCGCTGGTCCGTGGAATCGCGGTGAAGGCTGAACATATCCGACCTGGGTTTTATATTATTCTGGTCTACGTGCGGCTTGTCCGCAAGCAATCGTCGTGCCGTTCAAATGTCCGCCAGCAGCCGATCGTTGGTCCAGCGGGGCTGACGATCCTCCAGGCGCAAGGAATGGATCAGGCCATCCTGTTGCCGGCGCAGGGTCACGCGCAGCCAGCGCGGCACCAGCACATCGTTGATGTCGTCGCGCAGCGCCGTCCCCAGGGACTCCAGCGATGGCCAGGACAGCGCCGTGAGCGCCACCAGATACCCGGCCAGCGCCGCGCGCTCCGCCACCAGGCGGTCGGGCACATAGGCCAGGGCCACGGTGGCATCACCCAGCGCCCCCTCCAGGGTCACCACATAGTCGGTCGACGGAGACGGGTTGGTCAGGGTCGCCAGCAGGGCGCGGCGGTTCAGCGGACTCATGCCAGCAGCCCGGTGGGGTGCGGAGTCGGCTCCGCCGCCGGCTCGACGAATCGGGGAGTCACCTGGAAGCCAGCCTCGCCGCTGACGCCCGAGGCGCTGCAACAGTCGGCGAAAATCCGGGCGATGGTCTGGCGCATGTCACCCGGCAGCGGCTGGGCAGTGCGCACCAGCACATCGAGCCGCTTCATCGAGCGTCGCATCAATCCGTCGATCTGCAACCGGCCCAGCGCGCTCAGCGAGACGTCGACGACAAAGCGCAGACCGCGATCGCCACCCCCCGCTCCGCCCTCGCCGTCGTCAGGCTCGGGGCGGCGCATGAACAGGCGGATCGGCTCGACCACGTCGCCATTGAGCAGGGGCATGGTCATCACCCGCCAATCGCCGCCACCGGCCGAATCGCGTTGGATCTGAGGTTCGGCGGTGTCCAGTTCCTGCAACAGCCGCTTGGCGGTATCGCCGCGGCCGGCCTTTTCCAAGGCCTGGGCAGCACGCTCGCCGACCACCGGACGCAGCACGCCGTTCCGCGCCGCGGCGACGAATGCCGCCATGCCGGAGGCCAGATGCGGACCCAGTTCGGGCAGGGAGCCGGCAAGCCGGGCCGCCGCCGCTGGATCGCTCTGGCCAAGAGTGGTCAGCGCCTGCGACAGGCCGCTCCACGATCCGGTTGCCGGTGCGGCACCGGGAGTAGAGACCGGATTGAGCGTTGCCGGGCCGGTGACCTGCAACGCCACCTGTGCCCCAGGCGGCAGGGCTGGACCGCCCTGCAAGGTAATCAGGCCGAGAGGGGTCTGCACCAGCGGCTGCCCCGCCAGGGTATTGGGGGCGACGGTGCCGGCCAGGGTTGCCGGCAAGACCGGAGTCGACGGCAGCGGTGCCATGCCGGGAGGAGCGGCGGCACCTTGCTGGACGTTCCCTTGGGCGAGGCTCTGGGCAAGCACGGCTGTTGACGCCGTTGCCGGTGGTGGTGCGGCCTGGGCGGTTGCCTGAGCCGCCTGGGTTGCCTGAGCTGCCTGAGGCGGTGCGGTCGGGCCGGCTGTCTGAGGCTGCGGCGCGCTCGCCGGCATGGTCGCCGGCGGTGCGGCGCCTGCCGCGGATGGTGAGGTACCGGGGAGAGAGGCGAGCGAGGGCAGGTCGGTGGTCGCCGCGACCGACAACAGGCGAACAGGAAAGACGCTGCCGGCCAGCAGCCCCGGCCCGCCGGTGGGGCTGGGCACCGCCGGCTTGACCATGGTCGCCCGCAACTCGGGGCCGGTGCCGGTGGGCGGCAGCACCTCGACCGCCGCTCGACCGGCCAATGCTGGTGCAGCCATGCGGCCGGCCTGCATGGCCTGGGTAACCGGCCGACCGTCGACGCTGGTCAGTTTCAGCGAGGGAAAGCCGTTGTCGCCGATATGGGGCAGCGGTGTTGTGGCGGGGCTGCCAGGGATGCCCACTTGCAGCGCCAGACGCGCGCCATCGGCCACGGGAAACGGCAGCTTGACCTGGAGTGTGCCGAAGTCGGTTCGGAGCAGGGCGCCGCCGTCCCGTTGCTGCGACACCACCAGCGCCTCGAGCACACGCAAGGCCGCCACCCGGGCCGCCATCTGAGCGGTCGCCTGAACCACCACCACCTCCGCCGCCACCGCGGACGCCGAAGCCGCCGGCGGCAAGGCAGGCGTCAGCAGGGGGGGGACGCTGCTCATCGGGGACGCAACAGCTTCTCGACCATCGCCTCGACGTCGGCGGAAGCTTCCGAATTGGGCGAGCGGGTGAGGATGGGCGTCTGGTTGCGGATGGCGTCGCGCACCTTCATGTCGCGGCGGATCACTCCGGCCAGCGGCGGCGACACTTTGAGGAAGCCTTCGCAGGCCTTGAGCAGAGTCGAATAGATGCGCTCACCCTCGCGGGTCGAATTGGCCATGTTGACGACGACGCGGATATCGGTGCCGGGCCGCTCGAGATGGGTGACCTTGATGAAGGCGTAAGCGTCGGTCAGCGAGGTCGGCTCGTCGGTGGTCACCACCAGGATAGTGCCGGCGCTGACCGCCAACTGGCGCACAGTCTTTTCGACACCGGCGCCCAGGTCCAGCACCACCCGGTCATAGGCGCCCGACAGTACCACCAGATCGTCGCCCAGCATCTGCAACCGCGACAACGGCACATTGGCCAGGGTTCCCGAACCCGATCGCCCGGCGATGATATCGAAGCCGCCCTCCTCGAAATGCACCGCCGCCTGATTCAGGGTCATGCGGCCGGCGACGACGCTGCCCAGGTCGTGCTTCGGCACCAGCCCGAGTTGGATGTCGACATTGGCAAGGCCAAGATCGCCATCGAACAGCAGGGTGCGCTGTCCGGCACGGGCCAGCGCATGAGTCAGGGTGATCGAGAACCATGTCTTGCCGACCCCTCCTTTGCCCGAGGCGACAGCGATGATGTTGCGGCCCTTCGCTCGCTGGGGCGGCCGGGGGGCGAGAGTGGGCTGCGGGGGCATCGTCATCAATGGGCCTCTGTCCAAAAGGTCTCATCCTTGACCGCGGTCTGCACACTTGGCGGTAGAATCAACCGCGCCATGGCGACCGGGCTCAGGGGACTGACCCCATGTGCTACGTGTGGTGTCGAACTACAGTCACAGAGCATCAATTGTGCGGCATCCGCCGCCGCCATGATTGCGCCGAGCCGTCGCGTCATGTCAAGGCGAGTGGAAAACAAGCGGGTGGCGCCGACCGCGCCGAAGCCCTCACCGATCTCGCCGGCCTCCAGGGCATCACCGCCGGCCGGCAGCACCAGAATCGGCTCCACGTCCGCCGCCTCCACCAGGGTTCTCAGGAAGTCCATATCGGTTTCCTTGAACGGATTGAATCCCGGGCTGTCGATGAAAATAATGTCGCATTGCGACTTGGATGTCAGAACCTGACGACGCAGGGCATCCGGGCCACGGACCGATTTCAGATCGAGCCGCAGGATCTTGGTGAAGGCAACCAGTTGCTCCATGGCTCCGGCGCGCTGGTTGTCGGTGGTGATGACTCCGACCGCACGGCCCTTGATCACCGAGCGGGCCGCGAGCTTGGCCACCACCATGGTCTTGCCGGCACCGGGGGGGCCGATCATCATGAACGGCCGCGGCGCCGACAGCTCGGGCAGGGGGGCGAAGGCGAAGACCGATTCCAGTGCCGCCGCGCAAGCCAGCGTGGCATCCTCCAGTTGGGTGGCGCGAGCGGCGGCGACCATCTTGTCGACCAGCCGCGGCGGCGTGCCATGCTGTTCCAGCGCCGCCCGTACCGCATCGACGGCAGCCTGACCGGGGCCGGCCCCGAAAGCGGCCAGCGCCTCGTCGGGCTCCTCGGCTTCCAGCGCCGCGGTGATGCGCACATCACCGCCGTTGGCGCGCTGGGTCGATACGATAATGGCATCGTCGCCCAGCTCCTTGCGCAGCAACGCCATCGCTTCGGCCATGCTGGGAGCTGTGAACGATTTGAGCCGCATGGCTTAGATCTGCCCCAGGGTCTTGATACGCGCCTTGGGATGAATTTCGCTTTGCGACATCACCACGGTGACGGGGCGGAAGCGCTCGACGATCGAGCGGACATAGGGCCGGATTATCGGACTGGTGAGCAGGACGGGCGTCTCGCCCTGCATGGCATAGCGTTCGAAGGTCTGGCGCACCTTGGCGATGAATTCCTGAAGTTTGCTGGGCGGCATCATCAACTGCTTTTCCTCGCCGCTGCCGGCCAGGCTTTCGATGAAGGCCTGTTCCCACTCGGGCGACAGGGTGACCAGCGGAATGAAATTCTGCGGGCCGGTATTGGTATCGGACAACTGGCGGGCCAGACGGGCGCGCACATGTTCGGTGATCATCATGACGCTGCGGGTATGGCCGCAGGCTTCGGAAATGCCCTCCAGGATGGTCGGCAGGTCGCGGATCGACACCCGCTCACCCAGCAGGTTCTGTAGCACACGCTGGATGCCGCCGGTGGAAATCTGGCTGGGAACCATGTCGGCGATCAGCTTCTGATGCTCCTTGTCCAACTCGTCCAGCAGCTTCTGCGTCTCGGCGAAGGACAGCAGTTCCGACATGTTGTCCTTGACCAGTTCGGTCAGGTGAGTGGTGATGATGGTCGGCGGGTCGACCACCGTGTAGCCGCGGAACAACGCCTCTTCCCGGTTGACCGGATCAATCCACACGGCGGGCAGGCCAAAGGTCGGCTCGCGCGTCTTCTCGCCCGGCAGAGAGATCTCCTCGCCGCGCGGATCCATCACCAGCAGGAGATTGGGCCGCAGGTCGCCCTTTCCGGCGGGAACTTCCTTGACGAAAACGATATAGGCGTTGGCCCCCAGTTGCATGTTGTCCTGGATGCGCACGGACGGCATGACGAAGCCCATTTCCTGGGCCAGAGCGCGGCGGAGTGCCTTGATCTGGTCGGTCAGGCGCTGGCCCTTGGCGCTGTTGATCATGCCCAGCAGCGCATAGCCCAGTTCAAGCCGCACATGGTCGATGCGCAGTGTGTTGGCGATCGGCTCCTCACCAACCGGCGGCGCGGCGGCGGCCTGCTGGTCCCGTTCCACCGAAGACTGAAGCGCCACTTCGTTCTGCGTCTTGTTGGTGTAATAGGAGGCGGCGCCAGTCATGCCGGCCAGCACCAGGAACGGCAGCATGGGCATCTCGGGCAGCAGCGAGATGGCCACGCACAGGGCGGAACTGATGGCCAGCGACTTCGGATAGCCGCCCAACTGGGTCATCAGCGCGCGGTCGGTTTTTTCCGACAGACCGGCCTTGGTCACCAGCATGCCGGCGGCGGTCGAGACGACCAGCGCCGGGATCTGCGACACCAGGCCGTCGCCCACCGTCAGCTTGGTATAGACTTCGCCGGCCTGCATGAAGGTCAGGCCGTTCTGGGCCATGCCGATGATCATGCCGCCGATGACGTTGATGAAGGTGATGATCAGGCCGGCCACGGCCTCGCCGCGGACGAATTTGGACGCGCCATCCATGGCGCCGAAGAAGGATGATTCCTCTTCCAGTTCCTTGCGGCGGGCGCGGGCGCCGTTTTCGTCGATCAGGCCGGTCGACAGGTCGGCATCAATGGCCATCTGCTTGCCGGGCATGGCATCCAGGGTGAACCGCGCCGCCACTTCGGCGATACGGGTCGAACCCTTGGTGATGACCATGAAATTGACGATCATCAGAATGGCGAAAATGATCATGCCGATGACGAAATTGCCGCTCATCACGAAGCTGGCGAAGGCGGCGATGACCTGTCCGGCGCCGTCGGATCCCTCGTGGCCGTGCGCCAGGATCAGGCGCGTCGAGGCCATGTTGAGCGCCAGCCGCAGCAGCGTGGCAATCAGCAGGACGGTGGGAAAGGTGCTGAACTGCAACGGCTTGTCGATGAACAGCGCAGTCATCAGGATCAGCACCGAAAAGGTGATCGAGATGGCCAGCGAGAAATCGAGCATCCACGACGGCATCGGCATGATCAGCACGAACAGGATCGTGATGACACCGACCGCCAAGGCGATATCGCCGCGCCGCATCGCGTTGCCCACGCGCTTGAGCATGGGGCCGAAGCTGCTTCCGCCGGGTGCTGCCGTGTCCAATGGGTCAGCCATCGCCTAGGATCCCGTTCTCAGTACGCGGCGCGCTCGTCGGTGCCGGGCGGTGGCACCGTAACGCCCTCTTCGTTGTATTGCTTGAGCTTGTTGCGCAAGGTGCGGATGGAGATGCCCAGGATGTTGGCGGCATGGGTCCGGTTGCCCAGGCAGTGATACAGGGTGTCGATGATCAGGTCTCGCTCTACGTCGGCAACGGTCCGGCCGACCAGTCCCGCCGTGCCGGCGGCACTGCCGGCGCTCGCCGATGCGGCCGCGATGCTGGTGGTGGCAGCAGCGGGGGCACCCGGGCTCGAGCCGCCGGTCAGCAGAATCGCCTCGGGACCGATCTCGGTGCCCGACGCCAGCAGCACGGCGCGGTGCATGGTGTTTTCCAACTCGCGCACATTGCCGCGCCAGCCGTGACGGGTCAGCATGGCCTTGGCCTCGGCCGACAGCGGCCGGTTGGGCAGATCGTTGTGTTCCGAGTATTTTTTCAGAAAGTGGTTGGCCAGCGCCTCGATGTCGAGCGGCCGTTCCCGCAGCGACGGCAGCACCAGATTCATCACGTTCAGGCGGAAATAAAGGTCTTCACGGAAGGTGCCCTTGCGCACCGCCTCGTCCATGTCGCGGTTGGAGGTGGCGATGATGCGCACATCCACCTTGACCGGATTGTTGCCGCCGACCCGATCAATCTCCTTCTCCTGCAAGGCGCGCAGCAGCTTGGCCTGAAGCCGCGGGTCCATCTCGGAGACTTCATCAAGCAGCAGGGTGCCGCCGGAAGCTTCCTCGAACTTGCCCAGCCGGCGGGCGATGGCGCCGGTGAAGGCACCTTTCTCATGGCCGAACAGCTCGGATTCCAGCAGGTTTTCGGGAATGGCGGCGCAGTTGACGGCGACGAAGCGCTGGTTGGCGCGCCGGCTCTTCTTGTGGATGTAGCGGGCCACCAGTTCCTTGCCGGTGCCCGATTCGCCGGTGATCAGGATCGAGGCATCCGACGGCGCCACCTGTTCGGCCAGACGCAGTACCTGGGCGGTGCGCGGGTCGCGGAAGACGATGGCGTGGGATTCGGCGGCGACGGCGGCGAGCACCGCGGCAATCAGCTCGGCGTCGGGCGGCAGCGGGATGTATTCCTTGGCGCCGGCCTTGATCGCCCGTACCGCGGCACTGGCGTCCGAGCCGACGCCACAGGCGACGACGGGAACGTTGATGCGTTCCAGGGTCAGGCAGTCGATCAGTTGCTTGGTATCCAGCTTGACGTCGATCATCACCAGATCAGCGCCCTGGGCGCGCAGCACCTCGAGGCCGGCATTGACGTCGCCAGCCTGCATGACCTTGGCGCCGCGCGCCATGGCGATCTTGCTTGCCGCGCCGATCTGGCCGTCCAGGGAACCGATGATGAGCAGTCGCATGTCTCAGGCCTCAGTTTATACGCTTAACGACTTTCCGTTGTCGACGCTGTCCAACCACAGAGAAAACGGAGCGCCCGCTTCCAAGCGGGCATTTGGCGCCGCCATCACATGCCCGCTTGGAAGCGGGCGCTCCAGCAATTCTCTTTCTCTGTGTCCTCTGTGGTTAATCAGGCTTCGTCACCAGGAAAGCCCTTCATCAATCAAAATACTGCACCCGTTTAGCGGGTGGCAGGATGCTGTTCAGCAACATTTCCAGGCGGCGCGGATTCTCCTGCCGGCTGATGGATACCACACCCATGATGTAAACTTGGTTGACCAGCCCCTCCTCGACGGAGTTGCGTTCCAATTTTGCGGCCAGGGGGCTGAACACCATGTTGGACAGCACCGCACCGTAGAAGGTGGTCAGCAGCGCCACCGACATGCTGGGGCCGATGGTGGTCGGGTCGTCCAGGTTGCGCAACATCTGCACCAGACCGATCAGGGTTCCGATCAGCCCCATCGCCGGAGAGATTTCGGCCGCCTTGCGCAGAACGTTGGCAGCCTTGTGGTGGCGGGCCAAGGTCGCGTGGATGTCGCGCCGCAGAATCGTCTCGACCTCGTCATGCGGCGTGGCGTCGACCACCATGCCGATGGCCTTCTGCAAGAAGGGCTCATCGGCCAGCTTGTCCATTACCGTCTGCAAGGTCAGGATGCCCTGTTTGCGTGCCTGCTCGGACAGCATGATCATACGCAGGGCGACCTCGCTGGGGTCGCGGCCGGTATGCACCACCGCCTTGCCGACCACGGCGACGGTGCGGAGCATTTCCGGGATCGAAAAGCAGACGGTGGTGACGGCGATGGTACCGCCCATCACGATCAGCACCGACGGGATATCGAGAAAGGCGCCGATCGAGCCGCCCCACAGCATCGCCGCGATCACCAGCGCGAAGCCACCGGCCAGCCCGACGACGGTGGCAAGGTCCAGCGTGCGATGCGGAGCCCCCAGTGAGCCGGCCCCAACCTTGGCCTGATCGACGACATCGCCCATCGCGGCGTCAGCTCCGATCGGTCTTGATGATTTCGGTCATGGTCACGCCCAGCCGGTCTTCGACCACCACCACCTCGCCACGCGCCACCAGACGGTTGTTGACGTAGATGTCGATGGCCTCGCCGACCTTGCGGTCGAGTTCGACGACGGCGCCGCGGCCCAGCTTCAGCAGCTGGTTGACCTGCATCGTCGCCTTGCCGAGCACCGCCGAGACCTGGACCGGAATATCGTAGACGGCCTCGAGATCGCGTGCCGAGCGCGGCATGTCGGCGTCGCCGTGTTCCTGATCGCCATCATGCAGCTCGGAAAATTGCATCTGATTGTTGTCAGCCATTTCTCACTCCCCAGTGCAACCGCTCCACGCCTGGATGGGCGCACAAGACACTATATACCTAGTCGGCAACGCGATGTTTCTCTCGTCTCGTCAATTCCGTGGGCATGACGATGAGCGTGTGACAGCGCTCTCTACTCCAACTCCGCCGGCATGGCGTCCGGCTCCATCTCGGTTCCCAGGCCGCGAGCCACGGCGGCGTCGATGTCCTGCCAGAACCGCGTCTGGTTGCGCTCCATGCCGCCCTCGGCCCATTCGATGCGGCAGTCGCCGGGAGCGATTCCCGGATCGGCGATCACCGTCAGGCGGCCCTCAAAGCCGGCGCCCTCGGCCATTTCGCCCAGGCGCTGGCGTGTTTCCTCGAAGATCAGTTCGTTCACCCGCACGGTCAGGCGCGGTTCCTCGACCAGATGCGACAGATGCTCGGCGAACAGCGCTTCCAACTCGGCCACCCCCTCCCGCTCGGCCAGGGCCGGCAGCAGGCGACGGGCAACCGCCAGAGCGGCGCGCACCGCGTTGCGCTCGCGCCGGCCGGCGAGGTCGACATAATGGCGCTCCAGCACCTGCATCCGTCCCGCCAGCGTCTGCAACGCGGTTGCGGCCAATCGTTGCGTCGCCGCTTCGGCCTCGTGGATGCCGGCCCGCTTGCCCGAATCGAACGCCTGTTCCCGCGCCAGTTGCAACTCCTGCTCGCTGAACATGGGCGGCGGCGGCGGGGGTGGCGGAGCCGGTTCAGCAGACGGCGCCGCCGCTGCCGCCGCGTCTCGCTGCTGCTGGCGCCGTGGCGTAATCTCGCCGAACTCCGTATCGAAAAGGAACTTGGTGACCACCGCCTTGACCCGTTCCTGTTGATCCGCCACTGCACGCGCTGTTGTCGCTGATTGATTCACCACGAAGGCGCGAAGGAAAAGAAGACGGCATCTTGCAGAACGACTGCATTTTCCGGTTCTTCCAAGCGTCGCACTGTCGCGGTGAATATTTTTCCTAATAAATGAGTTCGTCTTCCTCGCGGCCTTCGGAGATGACGATCTGGCCGGAATTGGCCAGTTCCTTGGCCATGGCGACGATCAGGCTCTGCGCCTGATCGACATCGCGCAACCGCACCGGCCCCATCGACTCCATGTCCTCACGCAGCATCTTGCCGGCACGTTCGGACATGTTCTTGAAGAACAGATCCTTGACGCTGTCCGAGGCGCCCTTGAGGGCCAGGGCCAGCTTGTCCTTTTCGGCATGGCGCAGCACGACCTGGATGCCGGCGGCGTCGATGCGGACCAGATCCTCGAAGGTAAACATGAGCTGCTTGATGCGCTCGGCGGATTCGCGGTTGCGTTCCTCCAGGGCGCTCATGAAGCGGTTCTCGGTATTGCGGTCGAGGTTGTTGAAAATGTCGGCCATCAGTTCGTGAGCATCGCGCCGCGCGGTCCGGGCCAGGTTGGACATGAATTCGGTGCGCAGCGTCTTTTCCACGCCATCCAGCACTTCCTTCTGTACCGCCTCCATGCGCAGCATGCGCATGATCACTTCCATGGCGAAGTTTTCCGGCAGCAGACCGAGCACCCGGGCGGCGTGGTCGGCCTTGATCTTCGACAGCACCACGGCGACGGTCTGCGGATACTCGTTCTTCAGGTAGTTGGCCAGCACCTGCTCGTTGACGTTGCCCAGCTTGTCCCACATGGTGCGACCGGCGGGACCACGGATTTCTTCCATGATCTGCTCGACGCGATCCTTGGGCAGGGTCTTCATCAGCAGGCGTTCGGTGCTGTCGAACGAGCCGACCAGCGAGCCCGTCGACGAAATCTGGTCGGCGAACTCGACGAACAGACGCTCGATGATACCCGACGACACGGTGCCAAGCGACGCCATGCACTGCGAGATTTCCTTGATCTCGTCGTCGTCCATCAGGGCGAAGATGCGGGCGGAATGCTCCTCGCCCAGCGACAGCATCAGGATGGCCGCTTTCTGCGGGCCGGTCAGGCTGCGGTAGTCTTCCTTGACGCGGGCCACGGCTCAAGTCTCCTGGTACATCCAGTTGCGGATGATCGACAGTGCCTCTTCGGGGTGCTTTTCGACAATCTCGCCGATCTTGCGGATCGAGGAAGCTTTCACACGACCCTCCACCTTGTCCAGGTCGATCAGCTCGTCCAGCTCGGACTCGTCGGGCAAGGCCAGGCCGGGGACGGTGGCCGGCAGGCCGGCGGGGCCGGTGAGCTGCGGCGGCGACTGGGCCTGATCGGTCAGCAGACGGCGGCTGTCGGGGACGCCCCCCGGGCCCATCGACTCGACGGCACGGGTGATCAGCGGCTTGAGGACCAGCAGCAGGAACAGCACGGCGACGATGAACAGGCCCAGATTCTGCGCGATCTGTTCCAGGAACTCGCGCTCGAAGCCCCACAGCTTGGTGTCGTCGGCCAGCTTGAACGGATCGTCAAGGGTGGCGAAGCGCAGGTTGACCAGTTCGACCACGTCGCCGCGGTTGCTGTCATAGCCGATCGCCGAGCGAACGGCGGCTGCCAGCGACTCCATGGTCTGCTTGTCGCGCGGCAGATAGGTCTCCTGGCCGTTGGCATCCTTGCCGATCACGCCGTTGATCGCCACCGCCGCCGAGACCCGCTTGACCTCGCCATATTCCTTGACCTGATTGATCACCTTCTTGGTGATCTCGTAATTGGTGGTTTCCTGGGTGCGGGCCTGGCTGCTGGTGCTTTTGGCGCCGCTGGAGCTGGATTTGGCGTCGGGCAGGTTCTGGGCCACCGAGACCGACGGCTGTTCCTTGTCCTCGCTGTTTTCGTTCTCGTTGACGTTGACCTGCGACCGCACCACCTGACCGTTGGGATCATAGATCTCCTGGGTGGTGGCGATCCGGTCGTTGTTCATCTCAACCGTCACTTCGGCCTTGATGTTGTCGGCGCCGACGATGCGCCCGAGGATCTGGATGATCTTGTCGGTCAGGCGCTGCTGCTCGGCCAGCCGGCGCTCTTCCATGGTCGCCGACATCATCGACTGGTCGTCGTCGAAGCCGCGCGCCAGCAGGCGGCCGTGTTCGTCGGCGATCGAGATGCGCGAGGGCTTGAGGCGCGGAATCGCCGAGGCGACGATGTTCTGGATCGCCTGGACCTGCGACTGCTGCAAGGTGCCCTTGGTCTTGACGATGACCGAGGCGCTGGGCTCCTGGGTCTCGCGTGAGAACATCTCGCGTTTCGGCATGACCAGATGGACGCGGGCCTGTTCGACTCGATCCATGCTGCGGATGGTGCGCGCCAATTCGCCTTCCAGGGCGCGGACCAGCTTGAGATTCTGGATGAAGCTGGTCTGGCTGAGCACGTCACCGTTGTCGAAAATCTCGTAGCCGGGGGCCACCGAGCCACCACCGGGCATCGAGGTTTCGGCCAGCTTGACGCGCATTTGCAGCTTCTTGTCCTTCGGCACCCAGATTTCGGTGCCGTCGCGCCGCAGCTCGAACGGGATCTTCTGCGCTTCCAACTGCTTGACGATCTGGTTGGCATCCGCCAGCGCCAAGTCGCCGTACAGCAGCTCGAGATGCGGAGTCGTCATCCGCGTCGTCAGATAGATAAAGAAGGCGAGCACACCGATTCCGACCCCGGCCATTGCCGCCAGTCGCATCGGTCCCAAGCCGCGCAACGACTGAATGAACGCGTTCACGGTCGCCAACCCCACTGAAGGAAAGCCGCATAAGGCGCAGGCAGCCATGCCTGCCACTTTGGTGTATACCTCGCGAGTGAAGGAGACGTTAACGGACCGGGCAAGTTTTGCCTATCGGTGGAACAGATCAATTCCGCGGAAAACCGCCATGGCGGCGGTCGCTCGGTCATGGGGTTGCCCGCTTCCGCGAGGAAACCGGGGGGGGGCAGAAGTATCCCAGCCTCGGCCCCGCCGACGATGCTCTGGACGCCGACGGACTGACCGCCCTCAGCTTCGAGCAAGCGCAGAAAAAGGCGCAGGAATGGTTTCAGCTTGTCGCCAGGCACCCGCAGCAAGCGCAGCGCCTACACGGTGGCGGATTGCATTGCCAAGTTGCTTGATTTTCCAGGAAAATGTCTGAGCGGCTTGGATGGCGCCGCCATGATGCGCTTGCGGCTTCCCGTCGCCCTGACGGCTTGAACTCACAGATTATGGGGGGATAGACGCGGCTCGCCTGTAACGATAATGTCGGGGGTGATGAAGCCTGAATTGCATAGGCCCTCCCCATGACCGAAAATTCGCAGGATACTTACAAAAAACAGTTCCTTGTCTGGCTTAAGACGTTCCTGAAAGACAAGGGGCTACAGTTTTCCCAGTGTGGTTTTAAAAACGGAGACGGCCTTGGTGCGCGCCATGAATTCGATTTAACAACCGGATATTGGAAAAAGCCGAATTACTCGGCCAACAAGCCGCCAAGATGGATTTATCAGATCATCCCGGAACAGGGTAGCTTGCGCGTAGAAAACCCAGCGGGCAAGGCTTTCAATCTGGGTGCAATTAACGCGGGAAATGATAACAAAGCTTGTGTCATTTTTCGCCTTGTTCCGATGATACAGCAAGGTCCGAGTGATTTTGTTCAAGACGATCGCTTTGAAATCCACGCACTGTTTATATTTCACGGTGCGATCCCGCATGGATCGTCGGCGGAGCCGTTTAACTTCGACCCCGAGACAGGGGGGATGCGATTCAAAGACGTAGCCCTTGATTACATCGGATGCGGCTTATTGGGCTTAAAGCCGCGCGATACGGAAATGCGTATCTCCGAAAACGGGACGGAGAGGACGATCACCTATGGGGCTGTAATCGACGCCCTTGCGGCAGGCATCATGGCGACGCCTTCGGGACAGCCTGCGGCGCCGATACCGGTCTATGACCTAACGCAGCAAGCCGAACTGGGTCGGCTGAAAAAGATGGTAACGGATGCATGGGCGGCGGCTGGGCCGGTGACGCCGAGTGCCGTTGCTGCCATAGCGGACGAGAACGACGAAACAGACGACGAGATTACCCCGCCAGAATCCTTGGAAATTCCCGAAAACACTGACCTTCTGGGGATCGATCCAACTGTTTACCGGCAGATCAATGCGGCGCTCAAGTCGGGCAAGCAGCACATAATGCTCTATGGCCCACCAGGGACGGGCAAGACGACGCTCGCTCGCTGGATAGCCGCAACTCTGACCGGGGGGAAGTGGACCTTGGTCACGGGGTCGTCAGATTGGAGTTCACAAGACATTATCGGGGGCTATCAGCCGGTCGGGGATGGCAGCGTGGCCTTTATCCCCGGCGTGCTGTTGCGTCGCTTTGATCGGCCGCTCATTATCGACGAACTGAACCGGTGCGACATCGATAAGGTGATCGGCCCACTTTTCACGGTTTTGAGCGGCCAGCAAACCACCCTGCCATACCGGCTAAACATCGAGGATAAGGAAAGCGCGCAATATGTGATCTTGCCGGAGAGTAAGCCCACGGCGGCCGCTCATGAGTTTGCGCCGGGGCAGCACTGGCGGCTGATCGCGACGATCAACTCCATCGACAAGGCCGCGCTTTACCAGATGTCCTATGCTCTTAGCCGCCGTTTTGGCTGGGTTTATGTCGATGCACCGCGCGACACGGCGGGATTTATCGCGGATTATTTGCGGAAGGCTGATCCGACTTGGGCGGGGCCGACGGCGGGGGCTCCCTGTCCGCTAGGGGGGTTCTGGGCCGCGATTAATAAGGTTCGCGTTCTCGGCCCAGCACCGATCATTGATGCTATCAAGGCAGTGCAAGCGCTGGAAGATGCGGCGGATTTTTTCGCTGTCCCTTCACCCTCAATGCGGGAAGCCCTGCTCGATGCGGTGGACATGGTGCTTCTGCCGATGCTCGACGGTATCGTCATCCAGGATGTGGACGTCCTTGCTGAAGCAGCTATTGAGGCGTTCGGCCTTGATGCTGATGGAAAGGATCGGATCAAGCGGCGGATGGAGGCGGTCGCAGTGTGATGCAAAGGATCGATAGGGAGATTTCCGATTATGCCGCAGGGGTCTTCCTCCGACACTTCCGCTCCGGCGGACTGCTTGGCGCGGAAAACCCCTCCCTCGACCTCGCCCGCGACCTCGACCTTCTGCGCGCGCACTGGGCGATTTCCACGCCTGTCCGTAAGTTCCTACAGTATGTCATCGCCCATCGGCATGAGGCACAAGCCCTGCTTCAGTTCCAGAGTCGCACGGACGATGCGGTTGCGCGGGGTAGAATCGACGCTCGCGCCTCGGTGATCGCGCGCCGGGTGGCAGGGCATCCGTCGCTTATCGTTTCGGAAGAGCCGGTGCGGTCGTTCAACACAGGACCAAACCAAATCGTTGCATGGGTGGTGCAGATGGCTGCTACCTATGCGGAGCGGCTCTTTGCCATGCAGCCGAAAAGCTCAGCCTATGCCGGTCTGATCGAGGTGGCGATGGGGGAAATTGCGGCGGTGAAGCGGCTCGATGCGTTGCGGGAGCCGCTGAAGCATGTCACGACGGGGCGCAGGCCGGGGGCAAACGCCTTGCGGGATGCGGCGCGGTCACGAAGATTGATCTACCGCCATGCAATAGCAGCCTTTTCGAGTCTGACGCACATCGAGTCGGGCGACGAAGCCGAGCTTGCCCGGGTGCTCCAGAGTACACTTCTTGGCCCCATCGAAGAGTGGCGGCGCTTCGAGTTGGCTGTTGCGGTCGGCATCGGGGAAGCCATTTCGGCCGAGATTGGCGCTCCGCTCCGTCTTTCAATTCTCGATGCCCATCCAAGACAGCCGCTCCTGCGTTGCGGGCGATTCTCGGTTTACTGGCAGTCTGGTGGCGGACTCTATGAGCCCCCCGTACCGGAGCCTTCGGAGAGGCGCGTTCAAGCTATTCTCGCAGCCTATGGCATGGTTGCGGCAGCCGATCGCCCTGATCTGGTGGTAGTTGATGAAGAGGCTGGGTGCGTGACAGCCATCGTCGAGGTCAAATATCTCGCTGGCGACACAGCCCATGCTCGTTTCCGCGAAGCGGCAGATCAAATTGTCCGATATGGAAGGGGCTACAGCGGTGAAGCCAATTTGCCGACGCTTATCCGAGGCTCCTTGATCGCGTTGAGCAGCCAAGCCCCCAGCCTCGTTGATGACGCAGCGACAGCGCCGTATGCCATTGATTTCGAAGGCATCAAAGCAGGGGCATTGCGGCAATGGGTGCAGGAACGGCTTATCCCCGCACCCTGAATTGGCTACGCCACGCGAAAGGCCCGTTTAGATGGAGCTTCTGGGGGCGCCTTTCGTTTCATCTCTGGCGGGCGGTTCGCTCCTCCATCCGCGAAAAGCGGTACATCCCCCTCATCGACGGGTCTAGCGCAAGGAGATGCGATCTCATACGGCACCTCACGCTCTTTGGGAAGCGGCTGGACGGTCGGGACGAAACGCGCCTTTGCGCCAAGGAGATATTCCTCAGAAAGCTCACAGCAAACCCATCGACGACGCAGGTTTTCAGCGACGACGCCGGTAACGCAGGAGCCTCCGAACGGATCAACAACTAAATCTCCGGGGTCAGTTAAGAAGCGTATGAAATACTCTGGTAACTGAGCAGGAAAGCGGGCTGGGTGGATAGCAATATTCTCGGCGCGGCAATAATCCTGATAGCGCCCATTCGACTCTGTGTTAGCTATGGCGAGCAGGTTTGGAGGAACAGACCCGCCATTATCCTTATTGAATTTGTCAGATATATCATGACCGGATGGGCGCAGTTTTGCCGTGTAACCGTTCTTAAGTAAATTCTCCATTGATTTAGAGTACGACTGAAGTATGCGTTTGTTGTTTGCTTTCGGATACGGCGTCTTTGAAAGCCACCAAACTGTGTTTACCGCATCTTTGACTCGGACCCGTCGAACGTTCACCCACTCGGCAGGCGTAGGAAGTTTTGACGGATTCCACCAGTAGTGCTCCTGGCATAGATGAAAACCGTATTCCTCAACAAGCATAACTAGTAGTTTGAAATGATATAGGCTTCTTGTTGGTTGTCCTGACTTCCAAGCGCCACCTATGTCAATCACAAGACTTCCACTGTCTTTCAAGGCGCGGTGGAAACCCTCTGCGAAGGGGCGGAACCAATCGCAGTACTGCTCGGCATCTTCGTTGCCATAACTCTTTTTACGAACCAGACCGAAAGGCGGGCTGGTCATAATCAGATCAACGCTGCCGGGCTCGGCGCTATTGAAAAGATAGCTCCGGCTATCGCCCCAAAGAATTTTTCCGTGCTTCGTGGAGAGAAATGGTCGCAAAAGATGGGCAGGAAAGTTGTCTGACGCAACATTTTGCCCACTATCTACGGATTCCGTTTGGTTGAATGCGCTGTGTAGGAAGCGGATATATTCACTTATATTCTTGTAACCTTTCGCAGCGGCAGCAGATTCAAATGCAATACGCTCTTTCTCTGTTAGGCGAATGTTGGTGATCCTCGTTCGCGGGTTTTCTGTTCTCGGCCGCGCCATTGCGTCTCTCCTGTGGCTCACGACAGCACATTAGCTGAGAGATTTTCGTAACACAATAACCTTGAGGATATTGTGTAACACAGCCGCCCCCCCTCCGGATCACGAACAGAGGATGAGTCCGGCGAGCGGAATGTCTGACCGATCAGCCAGTCCTCCAGCCGCCATTGCGGCGGCACCTGAGCGCGGAGCGCGCCCGGCGAGGGCGTCGATGAGCCATCAGGCTCAGCGGTATGACTCTGGCGGGAGTCACGGCATGAACTGCTCGGTGATGATGCGTTCCTCGAGATTATGCTCAGGATCGAACAGCAGGGTCAGCGACACCGAGCGGTCTTCGCGCACATCGACCCGCACCACGTCACGCACCTCGGTATAGTCGGCAACGGCGCTGACCGGGCGCTTGTCGCGTTCCAGGATTTCGAACGAGACCTGGGCGCGATGGGTCAGCAGGGCGCCGCGCCAGCGTCGCGGCCGAAAGGCGCTGATCGGCGTCAGGGCCAGGATGTCCGAGCCCATCGGCAGAATCGGCCCATGCGCCGACAGATTATAGGCGGTCGAGCCGGCCGGCGTCGCCACCAGCACGCCGTCGCAGATCAGTTCGTCCAGCCGCACCCGATTGTCGATTCGGATGCGGATCTTGGCGGCCTGACGGCTTTCGCGCAGCAGCGACACTTCGTTGATGGCCAGGGCGTCATGCTTCTGGTCGTTGTCGTCCCAGGCCACCATACGCAGAGGATGCAGGGTCACCGCCTGGGTGCGGTCCAGCCGCTCCAGCAGCGAATCCTCGCGATAGATGTTCATCAGGAAGCCGACGGTGCCGCGGTTCATGCCGTAGATCGGTGCTCCCACGGCGATGCAGCGGTGCAGCGTCTCCAGCATATAGCCGTCGCCGCCCAGCGTGACGATGACGTCGGCATCCTCCGGCCGGTAATGGCCATAACGGTGGCGCAGGCGGTTGAGCGCCGCCTGGGCGGCATCACTCTCGGCGGCGAGGAAACAGACTTTCTCGAAACGCATGGCGGCTCCGGGGTCAGGAGGCCGCAGCCTGGCGCAGCGCGTCGATGAAGGCCTGCGCCGAGTCGACGCTGACGATCACGGAATAGCCCTCTTTGGTCGGCACATGGACCAGCGACGTCCGTCGGGTCATGAACAGCAGGGCCTTTTCGCCATTGGCCAGCTTGTACCAGCCCGAAACATAGCCGGGGATGCCGATGCCGTTGCTGCGGCCGCGCGGCGCCAGTTCGGGATTGGTGTCGAAGCGGATGACCTGAGCATGGGCGGTATCCAGCGCCGCCAACGGAATGGTCCGGCCATAGGGGCCACCCTTGATGGTCAGGCCAGCGGATGAGATCTGCAATGCGGTATGACGTGACGCATAGGCGATCCAGCCGGTACCGGCGAGGATCGCGCCAAGCACCAGCGCAATAAGGGCAAAGATGATCACCGGGCCATTGCCCGCCGGCATCATATGAAAAGTCTGATTCACGTCGTCCTCCGCGCTGAGGAGCCTCTGCCCCCTTTGGCGGACATCCTAGCATCAGTGCGGCTTCTGGCAATCCCTCCCCGTGATCCACAGGGGTGTGGATTGTTTTGCTCCACTCTGTGTGGATGAATCTGCTACCATCCAGCCCATGCCCAATGCACTCAGCCTTGCCGTCGCGCCGGAGCGCGCCGATGGTCTGCCGTATCGCGTCCAGCCTCACAATTACGAGGCGGAACAGGCGCTGCTCGGCGCCATCCTGATCAACAACCGCACCCTCGAGCGGGTCAGCGAATTCCTGCGCGCCGAGCACTTCGCCGACCCGGTGCATGGCCGCATCTTTGCCGCCTGCGGCAAACTGATCGAGCGCGGTCAGATCGCCAACCCGGTCACCCTGAAGACCTTCTTCGAGCATGACCAGGGCCTGACCGAACTGGGCGGCCTGCCCTATCTGGCGCGGCTGGCCGGCTCGGTGGCGACGATCATCAACGCCGAGGACTACGGCCGGCTGATCTTCGACCTGCACTTGCGCCGCGAGCTGATCACCCTGGGGGAGGGGCTGGTCAACGAGGCGTTCGAGCCTGAGGTCGAGTCGACCGCTGTCGACCAGATCGAAGGGGCCGAGCAGAAGCTGTACGATCTGGCCACCACCGGACAGGCCGAGGGCGGTTTCCTGAGTTTTCAGCAGGCGCTGATCGGTGCCATCGAAATTGCCGAGGCCGCGCACAAGCGCGACGGCAAGCTGTCGGGTGTGCCCACCGGCCTGCGCGACATGGATGGCAAGCTGGGCGGCCTGCATCCGTCGGATCTGCTGATTCTGGCCGGTCGCCCGTCGATGGGCAAGACCTCGCTGGCCACCAATATCGCCTTCAACGCCGCCAAGGCCTATCGCGAGGAAGTCGACGCCGTCGGCAACCGCAAGGAGGTCGACGGTGCCAAGGTCGCCTTCTTCTCGCTGGAAATGTCGGCCCAGCAGCTTGCCACCCGTATCCTGTCGGAACAGGCCGAGGTACCATCGCACAAGATTCGCCAGGGCGAGATGTCGCATGAGGAGTTCGAGCGGCTGGTGGTCGCCGCTCAGACCCTGCACAGCCTGCCCCTGTTCATCGACGACACTCCCGCCCTGTCGGTCTCGGCCGTGCGCACCCGCAGCCGCCGCCTCAAGCGTCAGTACGGATTGGGGCTGATCGTCGTCGACTACCTGCAACTGCTGCGCGGCACCGGCAGCCGCCAGTCAGAAAGCAACCGTGTGCAGGAAGTTTCAGAGATCACCCGGGGCCTGAAGGCCCTGGCCAAGGAACTGCATGTGCCGGTGCTGGCCCTGTCCCAGTTGTCGCGCGCCGTCGAGCAGCGCGAGGACAAGCGGCCGCAACTGTCCGACCTGCGCGAATCGGGCTCAATCGAGCAGGATTCGGACGTGGTCATGTTCGTCTATCGCGAACAGTACTATCTGGAACGCGCCGAACCGGCCCGCCGCCCCGAAGAGGACGAAACCAAGTTCCACGACCGCTACCAGGCCTGGGCGCAACGCTGCGAAAAGGCCCACAACGTGGCCGAATGCATCATCGCCAAGCAGCGCCACGGCCCGATCGGCAATGTCCGGCTGTTCTTCGACGGCAACTACACCAAGTTCGGTGACCTGATGCAGGAGGATCACTACGCCGAGCCGCCGGAGTGAGGGCAACAAGGCTATCGCCGTGACGCCGATAGCCTTGTCCTCGGAACGGCGGTATCATGGCAGCCCGTCTGTCCAGACGAAAAGAAAAGGACCAGCCGATGGACAGTCTTGTGGACAGCTTGCCGACTGACCTGCGGGCTCGCTTGCAGGCCATGGCCGAACGGACCAGCCGCACCGAACAGCAATGCCTGGAACTGGCGGTGTTCGAATATGTCGAACACTGGGAGCGTCACCTGCGCGACGTGCAGGAGTTGCAGGCGGAGGGAAATCAGCGGCCGGTGCTGCGCGCCGTCAATGACTGACGATCACGGATGACGGTCGGGGACAGCCCCGTGAGCCGGCCGGTGATCGTTACCGCCGTCGTCGTGCTGATGCTCGGCCTGATCAGTGGGATCACCTGGCAGTTGGCCGGGCAGGGCAACCTGACGCCCCGCGGCGAGCCGGTGCTGCCGGATTTCGGTATCTTCTATACGGCGGGTCGGCTGGCCTTGCAGGGGCAGGCGGTGGCGGCCTATGACGCCGGCACCCTGACCGACGCCTTCCAGGCTTTTTTCGCCCTCCAGCCGGGGGCCGTGTCGTGGAACTATCCGCCGCCGCTGCTGCTGCCGGTGGCGGCGCTGGCCGCCTTGCCCTATCTGGCGGCGGCCGGGCTGTGGGGCGCGATCGGCCTGGGCGGCTTGATTGCCGCGTTGCGGGCGCTGGCTCCGGGCGGTACCTTGCTGCTCGCCGGACTGCTGTTTCCCGGCACCACCATGGCCCTGCTCGCTGGCCAGACCAGCCTGCTCGTGGCGGCGGCGCTGGGGGGCGGTCTGGCTCTGCTGGAGCGGCGGCCGGAGGTGGCGGGAGTGCTGCTCGGCCTGCTGGTGCTCAAGCCCAATCTGGCGGTGCTGGTGCCGCTCGCCCTGATTGCCGGCGGCCGGTGGCGAGCACTGGCGGCGGCAACGGGCGCGGCGGTGCTGCTGGGCGCGATATCACTGGCCGCCTTCGGGATGGAGCCGTGGCACGGCTTCGTCACCAATCTGACCACCATCGCCGGCTGGGATGCGGCGGGGGTGCTGCGGGCGTGGCGCATGCCCAGTGTCTATGTTCAGGCGAAGTCCCTCGGCCTCCCCGGCGGTGCGGCGATGGCCGTGCAACTGGCCGCCGCCATGGGCGCGGCGACGGCGGTGGTGTGGATCTGGCGCCGTGTGCAGTCCGACACCCTGCGCGGCGCGGTCCTGGTGGCGGCAATCCCGCTGGCCTCGCCCTATGTCTTCGAATACGATCTGGTGGTGTTGATTCTGGCGGTGCTGCTGCTGTGGCGCGATGGCTTGGCGCGCGGCTGGCACCGTGGCGAGCCGCTGGGGCTGCTGCTGGTCTGGGTCATGGCGGTGCTGCCGCCCGCTGTTACCGAGAGTCTGGGCTGTCACCCCGGCGTGCTGTTCACCGTGTTGTTGCTGGGGCTGGTCGTGCGCCGCGCCCTCCGCGATGGTGATGGGAGAGTCGCCGTCTAGAGCGCCGTGCGTCAAATGACGCATGGCGCGACCAGCGGCCATTGCGGCCGCGGCCAAGCGCGGAGCGCGCCCGGCGAGGGCAAGCCGAGCAAGACCGTGATGCAGATTTACTGCATCACGGTCTGAAGCGGGTTCGGGGGAGGGGCGCGGCCCATGCGGGGACGTTATCACTGGAGTCTGGTTCTGGCGCTGAGCCTGGTGGTGGCCCTGGGCTACGGCCTCAGGGCCAAGTCGTCGACCGGCGGCATGGACCATGCGGAATATCTGCGGCTCGCGGACAACCTGTTCCACCAGGGACACTACGCCTATTCCCCGGACAGCGTCGCCGCGGACGGCGGGGCAGCGCGGGAGCCGGGCTATCCGGTGCTGGTGGCGGCGGTCATGGCGGTGGATGCCACCCTTGCCGAACGGGCGGTAGCCTGTGTCGACAGCAGCGATCCCGGCTGCCGTGGCGTCTATCGCCGCCTTGCCGCGGTCCATGCCGCGCTGCTGGTGCTGGCGGGAGTGGTGGTGTTCGCGACCCTGCGAGGCCTGACCGGACGCTGGCTGCCGGCCTGGCTGGGCTGGGCCTATATCGTGTTCAATTTCCAGATCACCAAGGCGGCGCATCTCGTCAAATCGGATGATCTGGCGCTGCTGCTGGCCGCGGTCAGCGGCCTGCTGCTGATGGCGACCGCCCGTCGCGCCCGATGGGGGCTGGCTGCCGGAGCGGCCTTGGCCCTGCTCGCCTTGACCAAGACGGTCTTCCTCTATTTTTCGCTGCTGCTGATGCTCGGCGGCATTCTGACCGGGGTTATCGCCGCCCGGCGCGGTGTCCTGGTGGCAAGTCTGGCGGTGGCGATCGGCTTCGCTCCCATCGTCGGCGGCTGGGCGGCGCGCAATCACCATCATTTCGGCTCGTGGGCGCTGACCGACAGCCGCGGCAGTATCGCCCTGAGCGGGCGAGAGGCCTATGTCCACATGACCACGGCTGAATATGGTCTGGCGTGGCTCGCCTGGACGCGCGGCTTCGGCGATTCGCTGATGACGCGCCATTTCCCGCGTGATCTGTGGTGGCGGCTGGACTTGTACGCCCCCGGCGGCTTCTATGACGAGGGCTATGACAGCGGCTGGCAGCGCCGCGCCGCGCAGGCCCGGCAGGCCGGCGCCGTTACCCCCGCCGAGATCGACCGCGCCATAACCCGCATGGTGCTGACCGAGATCGCCGCGAACTGGCCGATGTATCTGGCAACGCTGGCACCGCTGTTTTATCGTGGTTTGTGGGTCGACGAATATATTCTGCTCGGCCTGCCTGCCCTGGTCTGGCTGGTCCTGCGGGCGTGGCGGCGGCGCGACTGGGCCAGTCTGGCGGTCCTGGCGCCCGGGCTGTTTTCGCTGCTGTTCTATCCCGCGGTGAGCAACAACATGCCCCGCCTGCAATTCGCCGCGGCCCCCGCCCTTGCCATAGCCGGTGCGCTGGCTGTGGATGCGGCTTGGCTCGGCTGGCGCCAGCGACGGCGGCCGGCGGTGGCGGCGGCTCCGGCGAAGTGATACCGGCGAGCGGAATGCTTGACACAGGCTCGAACCGGTGCGCCGGTCTCAAGCCGCCATTGCGGCGGCGGCCAAGCGCGGAGCGCGCCCGGCGAGGGCGCATCAATGAGCCTTCAGGCTCGTCGCTATGATTGACAGACAGGGGCGCCCGGTTAACATGCCGCGCCGACCAGGACCGGAGACCATCTTGTGACAAGCAGACAGACGGTGATCATCGGCGGCGGTCCGGCCGGACTGACCGCGGCGCTCGAACTGATCCGCCGCGGCGGCCTCCAGCCCATCGTCTTCGAGGCCGGGGACGATGTCGGCGGCATCTCGCGCACGGTGGTGCATAACGGCAACCGCATGGACATCGGCGGTCACCGCTTCTTTTCCAAGTCCGACTGGGTGATGCGCTGGTGGAAGGATATTCTTCCGCCTCAAGCCGACGCCCCCGGTTCGGTCGAGATCACCTATCACAATCAGGACCGCAGCATTGATGTCGACGCGGTTGCCGGCGACAAGGTCATGCTGCTGCGCAGCCGGCTGTCGCGCATCTTCTATCTGAAGAAATTCTTCGACTATCCGGTGCGGCTGTCGGTGGCCACCCTGAGCAATCTCGGTCTGGTGCGGGTGGCGCGGATTGGCGTGTCCTATACCTGGGCGCGGCTGTTTCCGCGCCGACCGGAAACCTCGTTGCAGGACTTCCTGATCAACCGCTTCGGCCGCGCCCTGTACCTGACCTTTTTCAAGGATTACACCGAAAAGGTCTGGGGTGTTCCGTGCGAGCAGATCAGCGCCGAATGGGGCGCCCAGCGCATCAAGGGCCTGTCCATCACCGCCGCCCTGGCCCATGCCCTGCGCAAGCTGGTGACCGGCGGCAAGGGTCAGGCGACCAAGACCAGCCTGATCGAGCGCTTCCTCTACCCGAAATTCGGCCCCGGCCAGTTGTGGCAGGAGGTGGCGCAGCAGGTGGTCGCGGGCGGTGGTCAGGTGCATCTGAACCATGCGGTGGTTGGGCTGGAGGTCACCGACGGCCGAGTCGTCGCCGTGCGGGTGCGCGATCAGGCAAGCGGCGCCGAGCGCCGCGTCGAGGCTGATACGGTGATCTCGACCATGCCGATTCGCGACCTGATCGCCGGCATCACCCCGCCGCCGCCGGCCGAGGTGCGGGAGGTGGCCGGCGCCCTGCCGTATCGTGATTTCATTACCGTCGGGCTGCTGCTCGACAGGATGCGGCCGAATGCCCAATCCCGTTCCGAGCTGCCCAACCATATGCCGCCCGACAACTGGATTTATATCCAGGAGCGCGAAGTCAAGCTCGGCCGGTTGCAGATCTTCAACAACTGGAGCCCGGCACTGGTCGCCGATCCCGACAAGATCTGGCTCGGCCTGGAATATTTCTGCGCCGAGGGCGATGAGTTGTGGCAACTGTCCGACGCGGACATGACCGCCCTGGCGGTGCGCGAACTGGCCGAGATCGGTCTGGCCGACCCCGCCGACGTGCGCGACGCCAAGGTGCTGCGGGTGCCGAAGGCCTATCCGGCCTATTTCGGCGCCTATGAGCGTTTCGACGTGGTGCGCGGCTATCTCGACGGCCTGAGCAACCTGTTCCCGGTCGGCCGCAATGGCATGCATCGCTACAACAATCAGGACCACTCGATGCTGACCGCCAAACTCGCCGCCGACGCCATCCTCGCCGGCCGCACCGACAAGGCCGACATCTGGGCTGTCAATATTGATGACGAGTATCACGAGGAGAAGGCGTAAGGCGGCGCCCCAGGGCAATCGGGTGAACATCCTCATGACGGAGGCCTGTCCGGCTGAGAAATCGCAGGGTAACACGGATGAACACGGATTCCGGCTCCGCCGGATTGGGATGAACACGGATTGCCCCTTATCCGTGTTCATCCGTGGATATCGGCGTTCATCCGTGTTGCTTTTCACTGTTGATGGCACGGCATGGCCTCAACGCGTTCCGCAGCCCTCTTTCCCCCGATTGCCCTGGGCGCATCCCGCCACCCTTGCCCTGCCGTCCGCTCCTCGCGTACAACAGCCGCGCCATCCGGTGCCGGCGCGGCGATGTCGCGCGGGAGAATCGGGAATGCGGTGGAAGTCCGCGACGTGCCCAACGCTGTGAGGGGGACCGATCAGGCTTGTGCCACTGGCTGCGGCCGGGAAGGCGTCTGGTGGGGAGGAACCCGAGTCAGAAGACCGGCCGGATGGAGATGGCCTGAGCGGCGTGGACAGCCGGTCGGGCGTGCCATCAAGGGGACTCATGATGGATTCCAACCTGTTGCCCGCCACCCCGTTGTCCGCCGCTGAACGTCAGGGCGTCTACCGTGCCATCTTCTCCCGCCGCGACACGCGCGGCGAGTTTCTGCCCGATCCGGTGCCGGACGAGGTGCTCAGCCGCATGCTGGTCGCCGCTCACCATGCGCCTTCGGTCGGCTTCATGCAGCCGTGGAGCTTCGTCATCGTGCGCGATGCCGCCGTGCGTCGGCGGGTCCATGATGCCTTCGTCACGGCCCATGCCGAAGCCGCTCTGATGTTCCCCGAGGACCAGCGCGAGACCTATCGCTCGCTGAAGCTGGAAGGGATCATGGAGGCGCCGGTGAACATCTGCATCACCTGCGACCGCGACCGGGCCGGGCCGGTGGTGATCGGCCGCACCCATATTCGCACCATGGATCTCTACAGCTCGGTCTGCGCGGTGCAAAATCTGTGGCTCGCCGCTCGCGCCGAGGGACTCGGCGTCGGCTGGGTCAGTATCTTCGACAATGCGACGGTGCAGGATGCCTTGAACATTCCCAGGAGCATCATTCCAGTCGCCTATCTGTGCGTCGGCAAGGTCAAGGGCTATCACCCGCGCCCCGAACTGGAGACCGCCGGCTGGCGCCCACGCTTGCCGATCAACGACCTGATCCATGTCGACCAGTGGGGCGAACGCGGTGACGAGGATGTCTTGCGGGAGCGCCTGCGCGACGATCAGAACGCCGTCGGCCGGGGTGAGGTTTTCGCCGAATAGGGTGATGTGAAAAAAAGGGGGGGGAGCAGATCGCCATGCACCGATCCATCTGGATCTTCGGACTGACCCGGGCCGACGGCTCGCTGGCCCATCGCGCCAACGGCGCCGATCGGCTGGTGCCGCTGCTGTTCCTGGTCAGCGCCGGCCTGCTGGCGGCCGGGGTGAGCCTGCCCATCGTCAGCGTCACCCGGTTCTTCTTCTTCACCGAGAACGCAACGATCCTGGGGGCGATCACCAGCCTGTTCGACGCGGGCGAATACCTGCTGGCGGCGACCATCGCGGTGTTTTCGGTGGTGTTCCCCTCCCTGAAAATCATCGTCGCCGATTTCGTCTGGCGGGGCCGCGGCGTTGGTCACGCCGGTGCGGAAAGCGGATTGCGCACCCTGGACCTGCTCGGCAAATGGAGCATGCTCGACGTCCTGGTGGTTGCCCTGCTGGTGTTTTCGGCCAAGGCCTCGGGCTTGGCCGATGCCAGCTCCCAACCCGGCCTGTACCTGTTCTTCGGCGCCGTGGTCACCTCGATGGCCGGGGTGCTGCGGCTGAAGGCGGCGTATCAGCGGCATCGGTCGTGACCGGCATTTCGTCCCATGAGCGACCCCCATCCAAATCAACAAGATAGTGGCGTTTCCTCATCTTATGGGTTATAAATCCGATCAAACTGGTGAGTGATCGGGTGATACCATGCAGGGGATTCGGCGCCAATCGCTGGTGGTCCTGGGTCTGGGTGCGTTGATGCTGGCCGGATGCAGCTCGCGCGAACCGATGGACGAGGCGGCGGCATGCCGGGCGCGGCTCTCCAGCAAACAGGTGGTGTTTCAGCCCGTCGCCCCGATCGGCAACGAGGATCGTGGCTGTGGCATCCAGAATCCGGTCAAGGTCAGCGCGGCGGATATCCCCTGGAATCAGCCTTCGGTGGTCGACTGCAAGTTTGCCGAGGCCCTGGTGACCTTCGAGGAGCAGGTGGTCCAGCCGGCCGCTCAGCGCTATTTCGGCAAGACGGTCAGCAAAGTGCGCCACATGGGCACCTATAGCTGTCGCAACAAGACCGGCGGCTTGAGCAAGGGCCTGTCCGAACATGCCTTTGGCCGCGCCATGGATATCGGCGGCTTCGAACTGAGTGACGGCACGGTGATCGACGTCCGCCGCGACTGGTCGGGAGGGGGCAGCAAATCCGCCTTCCTGCAAGAGGTGGCTCGCTTGGCCTGCCGCCGCTTCTCGGTGGTCCTGACGCCCAATCACGACGCCTACCACCGCGACCATCTGCATCTCGACAATGGCCGCTATTCCGTCTGCGGGATGTGACGCCCCTTTACCCGATGGCTTCCAGCAAAGCCAATGCCGCGGTCAGGCCAGAGCGCGGGCTTGACAGGACGGGGGTGGTGAGGTCACGGCCGCAGGCGGCGGCGACCGGCGCCATTGAGGCCTGAGCCAGCACCACCACGTCGGAGTCGCCCACGTCGCGGCGAATGCGGTCGGCGATCTCGGCAATATAGCCAGTGCGGTCACCGGCCTGGAAGCGGTCCCACGCCGATTCGATCAACAGAAAACGCGGCTCGATCGCCTTGCCGCGCGCCCAGGCTACCTTGGTCAGCAGAGCCGCCGTCGGTCCCAGGGTGCAGGGCACGCAGGCCGCCACCAGGATACGGCGGCCCAGGTCCACAGCGGTCTCGGCCATCGGCCGGTCGATGCGCATGACCGGCACCCCGGACACCGCCGCCGCCGCTTCGGCACAGCCGCCCAGGGTCGAGCAGGTGCAGACCACCAGTTCGGCGCCTTTCTGGCGCAGGCTCTGGACCACCGCCAGCACCTCATGGGTCAGTTCCACCCCCACCTCGCCGTCGTCGATCGCCTGTTGCAGCAGATCCTCGCGCACCGCATGCATCACACGCGGCGGCGCATCCCGTTCGGCCAGCAGGCTGTCGAAGGTGGCCACATGCATTTCGGCCGTGTGCAGGAAGCCCAGGCGACGAAGAATCGGCATGGTCGTCTCACCACTGGTGGCGTCTCAGAGCATGACCGATTCCGTGACGAAGCGCCAGCCTCCAGCCGGGGAGCGCGCCCGGCAAGGGCATGGACAGGCCTTCAGGCTCATCGGGATAGGCTTGATGGAGAGAGATCGCCCCCGACCATCGCCTAAACCGAGAACGAACTGCCGCAGCCGCAGGTCGAACTGGCGTTGGGATTGGTAATCTTGAACGACGACCCGACCAGATCCTCGACGAAGTCGACCACCGCGCCGTTGAGCAGGTCCAGCGAGGTGTCGTCGATCACCATCCTGACGCCGTGATACTCGAACAGCCGGTCATCCTCGGTGGTCGCCGAATCCAGGGTGATGCCGTATTGGAAGCCGGAACAGCCGCCGCCGGACACCTGCAAGCGCAGCATCAGATTGGGATTGCCCTCACCGTCGATCAGCTTCTGAACGCGACGAGCGGCGCTTTCGGTCATGCCGACGGAACGGTCGGCGGCAGCGGCTTCAGCCATGGTGTAACGATACCTCCTGATAAGACGAGTGCCGATCATAGCAGCAGAGTCTTATGTAATCATCTGCGTGGTGAGGGCAACTCCGCCTTTCCGAGTCACGCGTCCTTCTGGCGAAACTCCATATGTGCCGCGGTCACGCTGAGTTCCATGGCCGTGACCCGCTCGTCCAGCTCCTGCAACTGCCCCAGGATGCCCTCCACCTTGGAGAGCACCAGATCCATCGGCGAGCGGCTTCTGGTATGATCGTCGGCGACCCAGTCGCCGCACCATTCCGATGTCCTGGTGCCCGGCCAGCCTGTGCCGCCAGGAGAGCGGCGACGACACAGACCGGTCGGTGCGCCGTCCGGCAGCGGCGGGGTTTCGCTTCGGAAGAAGCGGCATTGTCCGCAGGTGGGCATCGCATCGCTCATCGCTTAAACTCCGCACACGGGACCGGAGCGGCAACTACAGGCCAAATCCGACGAAATGGCAATGCCGTCATCGGTTAGAGCTTTTCCGACCACATCGAAAAACGCTCTGATTGTTCAGCCCTCGCCGGGCGCGCTCCGCGCTTGGCCGCCGCCGCAATGGCGGCTGGCGTGATCCGATGTGATCGCATCACGCCTTCGCTCCGAACCACGTCACCACCGCCACTCCAGCCAGGATCAGGCCCAGGCCGGTCAGCTTGACCGCGGTCAGCGGCTCGCCCAGCCACCATGCCGACAGGATCAGGCCGCACACCGGAACGCCGAGAAAGGACAGCGACGTCACCACGGCAGGCAAGGCCCGGGTCACGGTGATCACCGCCCAGATGCCGAACGCGGTTGCCGGGCCGATATTGTAGAGCAGCACGAACCAACCGACCGAATCGAAGGCCAGCGGCGGCGGGCCTTCGCGCAGCCAGGCCAGCCCGGTCAGCGGCACCGCCGCCAGCAACAGAGTCCACGGCGCCACGACCAGCGGCGAGGGGGCATCGTGTCGCGCCCGCACATGCAGGATGGCGCCGGCCCAGCTCAACGCCGCCAGCAGCAGCAGCCCGTTGCCCAATACCGCCGCGTCGTCACTCCAGTTGAAGGTCGCCGGGTCGAACAGCACCACCACCCCGACCAGCCCCAGCGCGACACCGGCTGCCGCCAGCCGGCCCAGCCGTTCGCGCAGCAGCAGCACCGCACCGGGCGCCACCCACAGCGGGGTGGTGTAGGCCAGGATCGCCGAGCGTCCCGCCTCCACATGCACCAGGGCGAGGTTCATGCAGATGTTGAAGGTAACCACCTGGAGCAGGGTGATACTTGCCAGCAATGCCCAGTCGCGCCGCGCCGGCAGCCGCAGTCCGCCGCGCAGTGCCAGGATGCCGGCCAGGATCAACCCGCCCAGGATGATCCGGTCAGCCGCCAGCCATAGCGGCGGGATACGCGTCACCCCCATCTTGAGAATCGGCCAATTCGCCCCCCACACCAGGATCAGAACCGACAGCAGAAGCAGGGGACGGCGGCGGGCGGACATGCTCACCGCGCCAGCATCGCCTTGGCGATCCAGCGGGCAGCGCAGATGCCGCCGTCATCGTAATGGTTGTCGCCCTCACTGGCCGCCGGCAGGCTGCCGCAGCGGCCCTTGGTATCAATCGGCATGCGATGGTCCAGGCCGCGCAGCATGAACATGTCCACCCGGGCCTGTTTACTCACCGCAGTTTCGTAGTCGTAGGCGCGCCGACCCTCGGCCGGCAGAGCGATACCGTCCTTGGCGGCCTTGCGCGGCACGCGGGGCGCCCCCAGGCCGAGAGCGGCAGCCCATTGGTCGCTGGCCTTGACCGCGTTGATGGGATCAACCCGCGGATCGGCGCTGCCGTGCCACAGCGATACCGTGACGGCGCGTTTCTTCTGATTGCCAAGCTGCCGGATCATAGCCGGAAAGCGCGACTGCAACCGGTCCCAACTCTTGCCGAAGCCATTGGTGCGGTCGGCCATGCAGGTCAGACCGGCCAAGGTGTCGTCCCAGCCCGGCGCCCCCATCACCTCGGCATCAATGACATCGGTGCAGCCATACACCACCCCGGCGACGATGCCGGCACCCAGTACAGTCAGACCTTCCCACGACCGGCTTTGCGCCAGCAGCACCGCCGACATGGCGCCACCAGCCGACAGGCCGGTGAAGAACACCCGCTCGACGCCCTCGGCCCGGGCCAGCCGGGTCACTGCGTCGCGGATCTCCTCGACCATCTGCCGTCGCGAGGGCCGATCCTGATCACCCATCCAGTTGAAGCAGTTGTTGCGGAAGGCGTTGCTGAATTGGGGCGCCAGCAGCAGCAGGTTATCGGCCTCGGCCACCTGGGTCCAGCCGGAGCGCTCGGCAAAGCCGCGGGCGGTCTGCGTGCAGCCATGCAGCACCACGGCAATGGCCCGGGCATAGGCCCGGCCGTCATCCTTCGGCCGATAGACCTGGAAGCTCAGCACCCCGCCATCATAGGGCTGATCGTCCCAGCCGGCCGCGGCCGGACGTGCGGACAGAAGGATCAGGCACAACGCCAGCAAGGTCCGCGACAGGCTCATTGAGACGACTCCGGCAAATTCGCGGCCCACTCTATCCCTGATAGGAGCAATGGCCAAGGGCATCCCCGTCAGGACAATCAGGTGAGCAGCCTCGCGAAAGATGCCTGTTCGGTGGATGGATCGCAGGGGAACACGGATGAACACGGATTCCGGCTTCGCCGGATCTGGGATGAACACGGATTGCCCGTTATCCGCGTCCATCCGTGGATATCCGTGTTCATCCGTGTTGCTTTTCGCCATTGATCGCACAATATGGCCCACCCTGTTTCGCAGCCCTCCTTCGCCCCGCCCCTTGACGCCCTGAAGCCCACACAGGCATTCTCTCGGACGATTTCCGCGGACGGGTCGCCATGTTCCTGCTCATCGACAATTACGACAGCTTTACCTACAACCTCTGGCACTATCTCGGCGAGTTGGGGGCGGAGGTGGAGGTGCGCCGCAACGACGCCCTGACCGTCGACGACGCGCTGGCCATGGCGCCGCAGGGCATCGTCCTGTCGCCCGGTCCGTGCGACCCCGACAAGGCCGGCATCTGCCTGGAGCTGATCCGCCGCGCCGCCGGTCAGGTGCCGCTGTTCGGCGTGTGCCTGGGCGAGCAGGCGATGGGGCAGGCGTTCGGTGGCCGCGTCGTGCGGGCGCCGGTGCCGATGCACGGCAAGATCAGCGCTATCCACCATACCGGCCGCAACATCTTCGCCGGCCTGCCGAGCCCGTTCCAGGCGACGCGCTACCACTCGCTGGTGGTTGAGCGCTCCAGCCTGCCGGCCTGTCTGGAGGTCACCGCCGAGACCGAGGACGGCCTGATCATGGGTCTGGCCCATCGAGAGATGGCGGTCTATGGCGTGCAGTTCCACCCGGAAAGCATCGCCTCGCAGCATGGCCACGCCATCTTGAAGAATTTCCTGGATCTCACCCGCCATAAAACGGGAACCGCCGCATGACCGCCATGACCGACATCAAAGGGCTGATCGCCCGCATCGCCAGCGGCGAGCGGCTATCCGAGCAGGAGGCCGAGAACGCCTTCAACATCATCATGTCGGGCGACGCGACCCCGGCACAGATCGGCGGCTTCCTGATGGGGCTGCGGGTACGCGGCGAGACCGTCGAGGAAATCACCGGTGCCGCCCGCATCATGCGCGCCAAGGCCGCGCCGATGGAGGCGCCACCCGGCGCTATCGACACCTGCGGCACCGGCGGCGATGCCTCGGGCACCTACAACATCTCCACCGCCGCGGCGATCGTCGTCGCCGCCTGTGGTGTGCCGGTGGCCAAGCATGGCAACCGCGCCCTGTCGTCCAAGTCCGGCTCGGCCGACGTGCTGGCCGCCCTGGGGGTCAAGATCGACTGCGATATGGCATTGGTGCATAAGGCGCTGTGGGAGGCCAATATCGGCTTCCTGATGGCGCCGCGCCACCACTCGGCCATGCGTCACGTCGCCGGCCCGCGGGTCGAACTGGGCACCCGGACCATCTTCAATCTGCTCGGCCCGCTGTCCAATCCGGCCGGCACCAAGCGGCAGGTGGTCGGCGTGTTCTCCGACGCCTGGCTCAAGCCGGTGGCCGAAACCCTGGGGCGGCTTGGTGCCGAATGCGCCTGGGTGGTGCATGGCTCCGATGGGCTGGATGAACTGACCACCACCGGCCCGTCGAGCGTCGCCCAGTGGAAGGACGGCCGGCTGTCGACCTTCGAGGTCACCCCGGAAAGCGCCGGCCTGCACCGCGCCCAGCCGGCCGACCTGAAGGGCGGGGACGCCGAGGTGAATGCCGCGGCATTGCGGGCCCTGCTGGCCGGCAAGCCCGGCGCCTATCGCGATATCGTGCTGCTCAACGCCGCCGCCGCCCTGGTGGTCGCCGGCAAGGCGCTCGACCTGAAGGAAGGCGTGCTGCTGGGGGCTGCCGCCATCGACGACGGTGAAGCGCGGGAAACCCTGGAACAACTGGTCTTCCTGACCAACCAGGAGAGCCCGGCGTGAGCGACATCCTGGCGCGGATCTGCGCCGACAAGCGCGACCATGTGGCGTCCTGCAAGGCCCGCCGTCCGCTCGCCGAGGTTCAGGCGGCGGCCCGTGACGCCTCCTCACCGGTGCGCGGCTTCGCCGACGCCCTGACCCGCAAGGTGGCGGCTGGCGGCTATGGACTGATCGCGGAAATCAAGAAGGCCTCGCCCTCCGTCGGCCTGATCCGCCCCGACTTCGACCCGCCGAGTCTGGCAAAGGCCTATCAGGAGGGCGGTGCCGCCTGCCTGTCCATCCTCACCGACGAGCCCTATTTCCAGGGCCATGACGAGTATCTGGTCTCGGCCCGGGCCGCCGTCGCCCTGCCCTGTCTGCGCAAGGATTTCATGGTCGACGCCTATCAGGTGTGGGAGGCCCGCGCGCTCGGCGCCGACTGCATCCTGATCATCATGGCCGCGCTTGACGACACCGAGGCCGCCGATCTGGAAGGGCTGGCGCTCGATCTTGGCATGGACGCACTGATCGAGGTTCATGACGAGCCCGAGATGCACCGCGCCCTGCGGCTGCGCTCACCGCTGATCGGTGTCAACAACCGCAACCTCAAGACCATGGTCACCGATATCGCCACCACCGAACGCCTCGCCGCGCTGGTTCCCGAGGGTCGCGTGCTGGTGGCCGAAAGCGGCCTGAAAGGCCCCGCCGAACTGGCCCGTCTGGCCGGCTGCGGCGCGCATCGGTTCCTTATCGGCGAGTCGCTGATGCGTCAGGAAGATGTGACGGCGGCAACGCGGGCGATCCTGGGCCGGTAGGAGTGGCGGGCGCCATTTCCAATATTCTCCCTCTCCCCGCCGCAGGCGCATGATGGGCTCAGGCGGGAGCCCACCCTCCCCCTCCCGCTTCGCGGGCCCCTCCCTCTCCCGCCAGCGGGAGAGGGATTTCAGGTTATCAGCAGGTAGCGGTCCCATGCCCGAATTCACCCATTTCGATGCCCAGGGCAACGCCATCATGGTCGATGTCTCGGACAAGGACGTCACCGAGCGTGTCGCCGTGGCCAAGGGCTCCGTGCTCATGCAGCCCGAGACCTTGCGCCTGATTCAGGGCGGCGGGATGAAGAAGGGCGATGTGCTGGCGGTGGCGCAACTGGCCGGCATCATGGCGGCAAAACGCACGCCTGATCTCATTCCGTTGTGTCATCCCTTGGCCTTGACCTCGGTGTCGGTGGACTTATCCTGCGATGCTGACCGAAACGCCGTCGATGTTACCGCCACCTGCAAGCTGAAAGGCCGCACGGGGGTCGAAATGGAGGCGCTGACGGCGGTCAGCGTGGCGACATTGACGGTCTATGACATGTGCAAGGCGGTCGACAAAGGCATGCGGATTACCGATATCCGACTGATGCATAAGTCTGGCGGCAAATCGGGAACCTATGAGGGGACGTGATGATCTCGGTTGATGAAGCGCGCGAGAAAGTTCTGGCCGGCGTCGGGTCGGTCGGCAACGAACAGGTGTCGGTGGCCAACGCGCTCGGGCGGGTTCTGGCCGAGGCGGTAACGGCGCGGGTGTCGCATCCGCCGGCCGATGTGTCGGCGATGGACGGGTTCGCCTGCCGGGCCAAGGATGCCGCCGGAGCGCCGACACGTCTGGTCATCGCTGGGGAATCGGCGGCCGGTCGGCCGTTCGATCAGGCGGTCACCACCGGCAAGGCGATCCGCATTTTCACCGGCGCCGTGGTGCCCGAAGGCGCCGACTGCGTGGTGCCGCAGGAAGAGGTGGTGGTGGTCGGCTCGGGCGTGCGCCTGCCGAAGAAGGTGCCGGCCGGCAATTTCATCCGCCGCGCCGGACAGGATTTCAACGCCGGCGATGTGCTGCTGGAGGCGGGCAAAGTACTGACCGCCCGCGATATCGGCCTGATCGCCGCGGCCAATGTGCCGTGGCTGACGGTCAAGCGCCGTCCGCGTATCGCCATCCTGGCCACCGGCGACGAGATCAAGTCGCCCGGTGATCCGCTCGGCCCGGCCGATGTGGTCGGCTGCAACAGCCTGGCACTGGCTGCGTTCGTCCAAGCCCATGGCGGTGAGCCCATCGTTCTCGGCACCGCCCGCGATACTCTCGAGTCGCTGCGCGACACCCTGGCCGGCGCCCGGGGCGCCGATCTGCTGGTGACCACCGGCGGCGCCTCGGTCGGAGATCATGATCTGGTCAAGCAGGCCATCGGCGGCGAGGTGGCGCTGGAGTTCTATCAGGTGGCCATGCGCCCCGGCAAACCGCTGATGTTCGGTTCTCTCGGCACCGTGCCGGTGCTCGGCATGCCGGGCAATCCGGTGTCGGCGATGGTGGCGGCCGAGGTGTTCCTCGGTCCGGCCATGCGGGTGATGAGCGGCCTGTCGGGCGAGGTGCCGACCCTGCCGGCGGTGCTGGGGATCGCCGTTTCCCATAACGACCTGCGCCAGGACTATCTGCGCGCCAGCCTGTCGCGCGATGAACAGGGCCGTCTGGTGGCGACCCCCTTCGAAGTCCAGGACTCCGGGGTGATGAGCGGCATGGCCCGCGCCGACTGTCTGGTGGTGCGGCCGCCCAAAGCCTTTGCCGGCAAGGTCGGCGATACCGTAACCATCATTCCCCTGGCCGGAGGAGTGTAAGACCAGCGAGCGGACTGTTTGACGCACCGGCCTCCAGCCGCCATTGCGGCGGCGACCAAGCGCGGAGCGCGCCCGGTGAGGGCACCGATGAGCCTTCAGGCTCGTTGGTGTAATACCTTCGGGTCATGGTCTGAGGCCTTTCGCGCCTTGACGGGGCGGGCGAACCAAACTAGAACATCCTGACGGGTTTTTGGTTTGTTCCCCGCCTTGATCAAGGAGATGGTGGCGTGCTGACACGCAAGCAGTATGAGCTTCTGGTCTTTATCGACCAGCGCCTGAAAACATCCGGTGTGTCACCCTCCTTCGATGAAATGAAGGATGCGTTGGGGCTGAAGTCCAAATCGGGTATTCATCGGCTGGTCACCGGCCTGGAAGAACGCGGGTTCATCCGCCGGCTGCCGCATCGCGCGCGGGCGCTCCAGGTGGTGCGGCTGCCGGAAAATCAATCGGCCTCCGACGAGCCGGATATCGGGACGGATGCCGCCGCAGCGGACCGGAACGCTCCGGTTCGCGGCTTCACCCCCAATGTCATTCGCGGCGATTTTCGCGGCGCCTTCCCCGGGGCCACGGTGGTGGAGCATGTCGACGCGGTCGAGCTGCCCCTGTACGGCAAGATTGCCGCCGGCACACCGATCGAGGCGTTGCGCGACCATAGCGACACGGTCGCCGTGCCCGGCAGCATGCTGGCCAATGGCGACCACTACGCCCTGTCGGTCGAAGGCGATTCGATGATCGACGCTGGCATCCTCGACGGTGACACGGTGATCATCCGCCGCTGCGATACCGCCGAAAACGGCGTGATCGTCGTTGCCCTGGTCGACGGCAGCGAGGCGACCCTGAAGCGGCTGCGCAAGCGTGGCTCCTCGATCGCCCTGGAACCCGCCAACCAGAAATACGAAACCCGCGTGTTCGGCCCCGACCGCGTGCAGGTCCAGGGTCGGCTGGTCGGGCTGGTCCGGCGCTACTGAGGGCGGGCCACCCGCTCCTCCGGCAGCCACACCGCCACCGTCGTTCCCTGCCCGACCACGCTGGTCAGGTCCAGCCGCCCGCCATGCATCTGCATCAGTTGGCGAGCCAGCGGCAGGCCGAGGCCGGTGCCTTCCTGGGCCTTGCCGGCATCGGTCTGCGAGAACGGTTCAAGCACCCGGTCGATGTCTTCGGGGGCGATGCCGGGGCCGGTATCGGTGACCTCGAACAGCAGGCCGCCGGTGGTCGGCCGGGTGGTCCGCAGGGTCACCGAGCCGCCGGCCGGGGTAAATTTGACGGCATTGGACAGCAGGTTGAGCAGCACCTGCTTCAGGCGCAGGCGATCGGCGGTCACTTCCGGCAGGTCGGCGGCCAGATCGAGCACGAGGCGGCAGCCGGCCCGTTCGGCCCGCTCGCGCACCAGCGGCAGGCAGGACTCGGCGAGCGGCCGCACCTCCACCACGTCTTCGCTCAGCTCCAGCCGGCCGGCCTCGATCTTGGCCAGATCGAGAATATCGTTGATCAACGCCAGCAGATGTCCGCCCGCCGCGTGGATGGTCGCGGCATAGTCCTGGTATTGCGGTGACAGCCCGCCGAGCATTTCTTCCTTCATCACCTCGGAAAAGCCCAGGATGGCGTTCAGCGGGGTGCGCAGTTCGTGGCTCATATGGGCCAGGAAGGTCGACTTGGCCTGAGTCGCCGCTTCGGCCTCGGCGGTGGCGCGGCGCGCCTGCTGCTCGGCGCGGCGACGCACCTCGACCTCGCGGGCGAGGCTGGCGGTGCGCTCGGCGATGCGCTGTTCCAGCTCGCCATACAGCCGCTCGGTGGCCAATTGGGCGTTCTTGCGGGCGGTGATGTCCTCGACCGTGCCCTCGTAATAGAGCAACTGGCCGTCGGCATCGCGCACGGCGCGGGCATGTTCGGAAATCCAGGCGCGGCTGCCGTCGCGGCGGCGGATTTCTGACTGGAAGCCGCTGACCGTATCCCGCGCCGCCAGCAACGCGCGGAACGTGGTGCGGCGGGCCGGATCGACATACAACTGACCGGCGATGTCGGTGACCTCGGCCATCAGTTGTTCCGCCGTATCGAAACCGTACATCCGCGCCAGCGCCCGGTTAGCGGTCAGGTAGCGGCCATCCGGGGTGCTCTGAAAAATGCCCTCGACGGCGTTTTCGAAGATGCCGCGATATTTGGCCTCGGCCTGACGCAGCGCGTCGATGCGTTCCTTTTCGGCGGTGACCTCGCGGCCGAACACGGCGACCCGGGCCACGGCACCATCGGGCCCGCGCACCGGCTGATAGGCGATGTCGAACTGACGGCCGTCACGCTGGTCGGAAAAGCTGATCGCCTCGCCGGTCTCGACCGCTTCGGCAAACAGTTGGGCGCGCAGGCTGGCGACTTCCGCCGGCCAGACATCAAACGCCGATCGGCCGAACAGTGCCGCCGGTTCAGTGCCCAGCCGCTCCGCCCCAAGATGGTTGACGGCCAGGAACCGGCCCTGACAGTCCAGCAGGAAGACGGACTCGCTGGTGGCGTCCAGCAGCGCTTGCAGATCCTCGCTGGTGCCGAGAGACTCGTTCGGCGACCAGCAGGACGGCGGAAGGGAGAGCGGCGGTGAGGCGGGCGGATCGAAGCACATGGCGCGGGATACCTGGATGATCATGAACGCCGTGATGCAGAGTCCGTGCCAATGGCTGCTACGCTGACGTGTCACCCCCCGGCCTGAGGGCTCGCGTGGCGCGATGCCCAAAAGTTAGGCGTAAAACTTGACCAAGCTCAAGGCTCACCGCCCCCATCGCGGCGCATCCAGGACCAGTTCCGTCCACGGAGTCCCCCTTATGACCGTTCTAACCGCCACCGCCGATCTGCAATCCGAATTCCGCGATCTGCTCGAAGCCGCTGCCGCGGCCCATGCCGGCGATCTGCATATCCGCCTGGAGGGCGACGTCGCCAAGGTGTTCGCGACGTTGCGCGGCCAGGCCACGGCGGTCATCGAGTGGCCCGCCGCCCGTTGCGAATCCTTTCTGAGCGCCGTGTTCGGCCTGTGCGACAAGGCGGATGCGTTCACCTATGGCACCGCGCGCAATATGCGCCTGTCCGGCGAGCGTTTCACCCTGCCGGGCAAGGTCTCCGGCTGTCTGGTCCAGTTCCTGCCGCCCAGCGACGGCGGGCGGGTGCTGGTGGTCCGCATCAACTACGAAGGCGATGCCTGCTGCGGTAGCTGCGGCGGCTGACTCCGGCTACGGGGGCAGGGCAATCGGGTGAAGGAATGACGATCTGTATTTCACTCGTCATCCCCGCGGAAGCGCTAAAGTATGTACATATCTCGCAACCGCAAATGAAAAAGGAGTCGTCATTCCCGCGAAAGCGGGAATCCATGCGATGTTTGGGCACAGGACGGCGGAGAAAAGGGCGCCCTTTGCCTTCGCTATTGCAGCACCAATCCAGCGCAACGTCTGCCGAGAGGCCGCATGGATTCCCGCTTTCGCGGGAATGACGATGGTGTGTTTGGCCGCAAGTGCGAGATATGTACATACCGTAGCGCGGAAGCGGGGATCCATGATTGGGCAAGATCAGGTCCATCTCGTAAAGAGGGTGCTGGCGGCGCCATGGATCCCCGCTTTCGCGGGGATGACGAGAGTGGGGTGAGCATCACCGCCAAATTGGAACTGCTCACCCGATTACCCTGGCCGCGGGGGCTTGCGATGACCAATTCGGCGGAATAAGCTGCCGCCATGGCCAATTTCCTCACCCGCGCCCTGATGGGACTGTTCCTGTCGAAGAACGCTCAAGCCGTGCTGGAGCAGCGTGCCAAGGCCGCCAGATCCGGGCCGAAATCGGCGCGCGACCAAGCCCTGGCCCAGGTCAAGGCGCAGTCCCAATCGGTATTGACCGATGATCGCGCCGCGCTGATCCGTCAGGCGATGCAGGTGCGCAAGGCCAAGCAGACCGTGCTGGCCGACCTGTCCGACACCGAGCGACAGAAGCTGGTGGCGTTTGCCATGAAAAAGCTGCTCAACGAAGGCAAGTCGGAGTAGGCCCGTGCGTTCCGATCCCCGCGACATCGCCGAGGCCGTCCTGGCCGGTCAGCGCCGCGCCCTGGCCCGCGCCATCACCCTGATCGAATCGACCCGGCGCGACCACCGCGACCAGGCCGAGGCGCTGCTGGCCCATCTGCTGCCCCGATCGGGCGACAGCATCCGCATCGGCATTACCGGCGTGCCCGGCGTTGGCAAGTCGACCTTCATCGAAGCGTTCGGCCTGCACGCCATCGGCCAGGGCCACCGTGTCGCCGTGCTGGCGGTTGATCCGTCGAGCCCACGCTCGGGCGGCTCGATCCTGGGTGACAAGACCCGTATGGAATTGCTGTCGCGCGACGAGCGGGCGTTCATCCGGCCGTCGCCCTCGGGCGGCACCCTGGGGGGCGTGGCCCGCCGCACCCGCGAGGCGATGCTGGCCTGCGAGGCGGCCGGCTTCGACGTGGTGATCGTCGAGACGGTCGGCGTCGGCCAGTCGGAAACCGCGGTCGCCGACATGGTCGACATGTTCCTGTTGCTGCTGGTCCCGGGCGGCGGCGACGAGTTGCAGGGCATCAAGAAGGGTATCGTCGAACTGGCCGACGCGGTGGTGGTCAACAAGGCCGACGGCGATCTGGCCGCCGCCGCGGGGCGGGCTGCCCGGCATTACGGCAACGCCCTGCACCTGCTGCGCCCGGCCAGCCCGCATTGGGTGCCGCCGGTGCTGCGCTGTTCAGCCCTGACCAACAGCGGTATCGACGAGGTGTGGACCACCGTGACCCGCTATCGTCAGGTGATGGGCGACGCCGGCGAGATCACTGCCCGCCGCTCGGCCCAGGCGGCAGCGTGGATGTGGAGCGAGGTTTCGGAGTCGCTGATGACTTCGCTCCGTCACCACCCCGACGTGCGCACCTGCCTCATCGGTCTGGAAGAACAGGTCCGTTGCGGTCGGACCACGCCGACAGTTGCCGCTCAGGCTCTGCTGTCGGCCTTCCTGGGGAACGATTCGGCATGACCGATGCCCTTTTCACCTTCTCAAGCGCGACAAAGACTTTTATCCTTGGATCGACTGTATATATCCCGGTGATGGCGCGCACATGACCTTTGAGAACGAAGACGTCCGCATCCTCAAGCGCGAACTTGTCGGAATGTTCGGACACATCCAGCGCATCCGCCGGGAATTGGCGTCGATTCGAACTCCTGGTCATGAAGACGACGACCATTTCGCCAAAATGTCCGACCAGCTCGATGCTATTGTCGAGGCCACCGAAGATGCGACCAACTCAATCATGTCCAACGCCGAGGAAATCGAGGACATGGTCGGCAAGGTCAAAGCCCGCGTCGCCGACCCGGAGGCCCATGCGCTGCTCGATCAGGTGAGCGACCGCGTCAATGCCATGTTCGAAGCCTGTTCGTTTCAGGATCTGACCGGCCAGCGGGTTACCAAGGTGGTGCGCTCGCTGAAATTCGTCGAGGAACGGGTCAACACCCTGATCCGCATGTGGGGCAAAGAGGAACTGGCCAAGGTGGTGGTCGACATCCAGGAGACCGATCCCGACAAGGCACTGCTCAACGGACCGCAGCGCAAGGGCCAGGCCGTGACCCAGGACTTCGTCGACGAGATGTTCTCGAACGCGCCGCCCAAGCTGGAATTCGACCAGAACGATATCGACAAACTGTTCGGGTAGGCGGGCCTGAAAGCCCCTGCCATGAAAATGCCAGGGGAAAAACCATTTGTTATCAAGGTTGTTCGCTGGGGGCGCGGGCGTCCCGCCCGCGGCGATATCTCCACTGCCGCAGGCGCCGACGCGGGCGAGACGCCCGCGCCCCCAGCGAGAGTCCCATTTTCATCCCCCTCGCCTCAGTGCGCCCGCTCGATGCAGAAGTCGATGGCTTCGATCAGGGCGGTTTTGATCGGGCAGTCGGCGAAGATACCCAGGGCGTCGCGGGCGATGGCGCCGTAGTGGCGGGCGCGGTCGATGGTGGCGGTGACCGTGCCGTGCTTTTCCATCAGCGTCAGGGCGTGCTCCAGATCGCCGTCGTTCTGCTCGAGCCGCTCCAGGGTGCGGCGCCAGAATTCGCGCTCTTCGTCATCGCCGCGGCGGAAGGCGAGAATCACCGGCAGGGTGATCTTGCCTTCGCGGAAATCATCGCCGATCGCCTTGCCCAGGGTCGCCTGCTTGGCCGAATAGTCCAGCACGTCGTCGATCAACTGGAAGGCAATGCCCAGATTCAGACCGTAGGATTCCAAGGCCTCCTCGTCGGCCTTGGGCCGGTCGGCCACCACCGCGCCGACTCGGCAGGCGGCGGCGAACAGGGCGGCGGTCTTCGAGCGGATCACCTCGAGATAGGAATCCTCGGTGGTGTCGGTGTCGTTGGCCGTGATCAGTTGCAGCACCTCACCCTCGGCGATCACCGAGGAGGCCCGCGACAGGATGGCCAGCACCGACAGCGAGCCGTCCTCAACCATCAGCTCGAAGGCGCGGCTGAACAGGAAGTCGCCCACCAGCACGCTGGCCTTGTTGCCCCACACCGCGTTGGCCGAGGCCAGACCCCGGCGCAGGTCGCTTTCGTCGACCACGTCGTCGTGCAGCAAGGTGGCGGTGTGGATGAACTCCACGCAGGCGGCCAGCTTGGTATGGCGCTCGCCGCGATAGCCGACCATGCGCGCCGACGCCAGGGTCAGCATCGGCCGCAACCGCTTGCCGCCGGCGGCAATGATATGGCCGGCCAGTTGCGGGATCAGCGCCACCGGGCTATGCATCCGTTCCAGGATCGTCTGATTGACGCGATCAAGGTCGGCGGCGACCAGATTGCACAGGGCGTCGATACCGGACACCCGTTTGCTTCGATCCTCCAAGCTCACCACGGTGGCCACGGTCCTACCCTCTCATTCTTGTTGTTGGCTTTTGTTGGCCGCTCCCCACTGCGCGAGCCGACGAGAGCGCGAGAGCATAAGGTTGCGGTTTCGCTGCGGTCAAGTTTACAACAGCGACGGCCCCGCACTTAGCCACAGGTGTTTGGGTCGGGCAAGGGGGGAAAGGACGAGACGGGCATGCAGACCACCGAAGACGCCCTGCTGGGCGGCCGTATCCGGCTGCGCCAGCCGGCGGAAGGCTATCGTGCGGCCATCGACCCTGTCTTTCTGGCGGCGGCGGTGCCGGCCCAGGACGGGCAAGTGGTGCTCGACGTCGGAGTCGGAGTCGGCGCCGCGGCGCTGTGCCTGGCTTTCCGCATGCCGAACTGCCGGGTCGTCGGCATCGAGATTCAGCCGGGCCTGGCCGCCCTGGCGCGCGAAAACGTCCAGCTCAACGGCATGCAAGGCCGTGTCGACGTGCTGACCGGCAATCTGTCGGCGCCGCCGCCGCGGCTGGCGCCGGGCTCGTATCACCACGTCATGACCAATCCACCCTTCCTGTCGGGCGACCAGGCCAGCCCGCCACCCCATGCCGGCAAGGCCATCGCCCATGTCGAGAGCGAGGCGGATCTGCAACAGTGGATGCGTTTCTGCGTCAACATGCTGCGCCCCAAGGGCACGCTGACGGTGGTGCACCGCGCCGACCGACTCGACGACCTGCTGGCCGCCCTGCGCGGCAAGGTCGGCGAGATCGCCCTGTTCCCGCTATGGCCCAAGACCGGCCGCTCGGCCAAGCGGGTGATCCTGCGCGCCCGCAAGGCGGTCGCCTCGCCGCTGGACCTGCTGCCGGGCCTGGTGCTGCACGAGGACGACGGCAACTACACCGAAGCCGCCAAGGCGGTGCTGTGGAACGGTGCCGGGCTGTCGTAGGGAGCTGTTCACCACGAAGGGCCTGAAGAGGGTTTCTTCGTGGTGAATTGTATTGCCGCCTTTTCGCCCTTACTCTCAGCATCATGACTCTCCCCGACTTCCTCCGCCCGCCGCCCCTGGTCCACGTCCTGCGCCTGTCCGGCGTCATCGGCGGGCAGACCGGGCCGTTCCACACCGGCCTGTCCCTGTCCAGCTTGGCCGGACTGATCGAGCGCGCGTTCCAGCCCAAGCGGCTGGCCGCGGTGGCCCTGGCGATCAATTCGCCGGGCGGCTCGCCGGTGCAATCCTCGCTGATCTGCCAGCGCATCCGGGCGCTGGCAGAGGAAAAGAACGTGCCGGTAATCGCCTTTGCCGAAGACGTGGCCGCCTCGGGCGGCTACTGGCTGGCGCTGGCCGCCGATGAGGTGTTCGTCGACGAAAACTCCATCATCGGCTCGATTGGCGTGGTCGCCGCCGGCTTCGGCTTTCAGGATCTGATCGAGCGCTGGGGCATCGAACGCCGCATCTATACCCAGGGCAGCCGCAAGGCCATGCTCGACCCGTTCCGCCCGGAAAATCCCGACGATGTCGCCCGCGTCCATGAATTGCAGGCCGATATCCACGAGTCGTTCAAGGCGCTGGTACGCCGCCGCCGCGCCGGCAAGCTGACCGCTCCCGAGGAGCAGCTGTTCAACGGCGACGTCTGGACCGGCCGCCGCGCCGTCGAACTGGGGCTGGTCGACGGCATCGGCGAGTTGCGTCAAGTGATGCGCGCCCGATTCGGCGCCAAGGTGCGGCTCCGCGCGGTCGGGGCGCAAAAGAGCTGGCTGCGCCGTCAGCTACGCATCGCCGATCCCAACGCCTGGGCCGAAGCGGTGCTTGACGCGGTGGAACAGCGGGCGCTGTGGCGGCGGTTCGGCGGATAAAACGGCGAGCGAAACGTTTGACACATCCTTGAACCGCGGCGCCGGTCTCATGCCGCCATTGCGGCGGCGGCCAAGCGCGGAGCGCGCCCGGCGAGGGCATAGATGAGCCTGAAGGCTCATCGGTATTACCGGCTCTTACCCGCCGGCCCGGCGCATCACATCTGCCGGCGGCAAGGCAATCCTGCCGTGGTGGGTGAGATGTGGTTCTGGAAAAGGAAGTCCGATCGCCGACGCTGGGTTCGGACGACGTGCCGGACGGCTGCCCTGTTGACTGCCGGCCGGTCGACCCTGTCTGGCGCGGTGGTCGATATCAGCCGCGGCGGCTGCCTGTTCAAGCCGATGCGGCCTCCCCTTTTTGTCGAGCCGGGCGGAACCTTGACGGTCCTTGGCGCCCGCCTGCCGGTGCGGCTGCTCTGCCTCGGCCGACAGGGTCAGCAACTGTGTTTTACCCGGATGCTGACGGAGCGGCAGTACTCCGACATCCTGTTCGTCCTGGAACGCGAACGCCTGGGCATCGCCCACGATTCCGACGCCACCCTTTGGCTGGGCGGCAGAGATCTGCGGCCGCCGCTGGAGCGTGATCCAACCTGAGCGGATCACGCATTCGCCTGAAGCACCTGCATGATGAAGGGGATGGCGCGTTCCCGTTCTTCGCGCGTCTTGCCCTTGTTGGTGCTGAAGCGTTCCAGCCAGGCCAGATTGAGCAGCGGGAAGCTGGCGCAGGCCTTGATCGCCAGCCACTCCATGGCATGGGGAGGCATGCCCTCGCGCCCTTCCCACTTGAACAGGGCGTCGCGCATGGCGCCGTCACGCGCCTGCTCCTGGTGTTTGCCGGGGGTGAATTCCTGCCGGTAGAACTGGCTGATAGCCCGCCAAGCGGCGCGCAACTGGGTGATGTCGTAGCGCGGCAAGGTCAGGAACAGCTCGACGTTCTTCATCGTCGGCGCAAGATAGCCGTTCGCCTCGCCGTGCTGCGAAAACTCCTTCCAGGCCGCGCGCGCATCGGGGGCCAGCACCTTGGTCGTCTTGCCGGGGACACGGCGCGGCACCAGATCGTCCCAGCGCCGATCCCAGGTGTGCAGGATGGGGTTGTTGATCTCGCCCGCCGTCAGGATGCGCAGCAAGGCGGCGCTGCCACCGTCCTGGACGTTGACGCTGTCGCCCAAGGTCTTGATGTGGCGGGTGTTGCGCATCTCGGGCAGCACATGGCCGCGCACCACCTGTTCCAGCACGCTGCCGAACGTCGGATGCATGAGGAACGGCACCTGCAATCCTCCCGGCTGGTCGATGCGCAACTCGGCCAGGATCTGACCGAGATAAGTACAGATCACCTCGTCGAACACCTGGGCGAAATCGACCTTCTCCTCCTCCGGCGGCTTGGCTTCGGCCGGGGCACCGGCCTTGGGCTTCTTCGGCTGGGGCTGGGGCTGGGGCTGGGGGAGCCGCTGAGGCTGGGGTTGAGGGAGCCGCTGGGGCTGAGGCTGCGGAGGCTGGCGCACCGGCACCGGCACCGGGGCCACCACATGCGCCACGGTGTCGAGATCCGACGACACCGATCCGGCGTCGATCCGCTTGTTGGGGGACTGTGCCGCCAGCGTCTTACGGGTGTCCTTGATGAGGCGCAGGAACTGGACGGCGCTGTCGACCTTGTCGGTGAAGGTAGTGGCGCGGGCCAGCGAGATCTGTAGCAAGGCCCAGAATTGTTCACGATTTGCTTCGTCGTTGGTGCGACGAAACAGTGACTGGATGATCAGCCCGACGGACTTTTCGAGAGCAGCTTCGCTGCGGGCGCCAGCGACCAACGGTACCAGTTCGTTCTCGAACAACATCTCCCAGTCCATGCCGCTCCTTTCCATACTTTTGCACAATGATACAAGAAGCTGCTGCCAGGGCAATCGGGTGAACAGTTCTAATTTGGCGGTGATGCCCACCCCACTCTCGTCATCCCCGCGAAAGCGGGGATCCATGGTGCCGCCAGCACCCTCTTTACGAGACAGACCTGATCTTGC